>Ga0209724_1005233_pt1 | contig 9976 bp, 8 predicted proteins | sample grotaG_FD_184143 | JGI IMG/M metagenome (GOLD analysis project Ga0209724, IMG submission 184143) | Glacier valley bacterial and archeal communities from Borup Fiord, Nunavut, Canada, to study Microbial Dark Matter (Phase II) -... | ecosystem: Environmental > Aquatic > Freshwater > Ice > Glacier ... | reverse complement strand
GGTGGCCGCTCGCAACCGCCTTTTCGAGCAGGCGCGGCAGCACCGCATCGAGCGGTCGCGTCAGCTGGTAGAAGGAGATTTCGGTCATCGCTGCGCCGCCGCACTACCCCTCGAAATTATCCGCGACGAACCGGTCGAGCAAGCGCACGCCGTAGCCGGTCGCGCCCTTGTCCGACAGCGCGCCGGGCTTCGACGCCCAGACCATGCCGGCGATGTCGAGGTGCGCCCACTTCACGCCCGGCTTGATGAAGCGCAGCAGGAACTGCGCCGCCGTGACCGAACCACCCTCGCGCGGGCCGACGTTCTTGATGTCGGCAATCTGGCTGTCGATCAGCCGGTCATAGGGCTCGCCCATCGGCATCCGCCACAGCTTGTCGCCGGTGGCGTGGCCGGCGGCGGTCAACTGTGCGGCAAGGCCGTCGTCATTGGCGAACATGCCGCCATATTCGTGCCCGAGCGCGATGATCATGGCGCCGGTCAGCGTCGCGAGGTCGACGATCACTTCGGGCTTGAACTGCTCCTGCGCCCACCACAGCGCGTCGCAAAGCACGAGGCGGCCCTCGGCATCGGTATTGATGACCTCGATCGTCTGGCCCGACATGCTGGTGACGACGTCACCGGGACGCTGCGCATTACCGTCGGGCATGTTCTCGACCAGCCCGCAGACGCCGATGACATGCGCTTTCGACCCGCGCGCCGCGATGGCGTGCATCGCGCCGGTGACCGCCCCCGCGCCGCCCATGTCCCACTTCATGTCTTCCATGCCGCCCGGTGGCTTCAGCGAGATGCCGCCGGTGTCGAACGTCACCCCCTTGCCGACCAGTACGACCGGCTTCGCATCGGCGTTGGCGCTGCCGTTCCAGCGCATCACCAGCAGCCGCGCCGGGCGCACCGAGCCCTGGCTGACGCCGAGCAACGCACCCATGCCGAGCGTTTCCATCTCGGGCTCGCCGAGCACTTCGATCGTCACGCCGACATCCTTCAGGGCCTGCGCGCGCGCGACGAAACTTTCGGGATAAATGACGTTGGCAGGTTCGCTGACCAGATCGCGCGTCAACGCGACGCCCGAGGCAATCGCGCTGAGCCGGGCGTGCGGCGCATCGGTGCCCGCCGGCGCATTGGCGATCGTCAGGTCGGTCAGCGTCGGCAGCTGCTTGGGCTTGAGCGTCGTGTGATAGCGGTCGAACCGGTAGCTGCGCAGCACCGCGCCGTGCGCCAGATGCGCCGCCGCCTCGGCAAGCGGGATGCTGGCGGCAACCCCGGCGAAATCGACGGTGACTGCGGTTTCGCCGCTCAACAGCAGCTTCGCCGCAACCGCGCCGCCGATGCGTTCGAACACGCTGGCGTCGGCCTTGGCGGCATCGCCCAGCCCGACGATCAGCACGCGCGTGGCCGCAGATCCGTGCGGCGCGAACAATTCGACCAGCGCTGCGGCCTCGCCGTCAAAGCGCGCCGCCTTGACCGCGCGCGCCACCTGCCCACCGGTCGCGGTGTCGAGCGTTGCGGCAGCCGTGGTCAGTACGCCGTCCTTGCCGGCGAAAACCACGAGCGCGTGCGACGCGGCGGCGGGGGCAGCGGTCGAGTAGGCAATTTTCATGTGTATCTCCAAGCGAACGTCACCGCCTGCAGGCGTTGGTGACACGTCTCAGACTTAGCACCCGCTTTGCCGCCCGCGCAAACCTTGCCCCGGTCGCACCCCCGCCGTAAGACACGCAGGCTTCCGCTCCGACGTAAAAGGCTTTGCTTGCTCCTCCGCCCTGCCCTGCTTGCCGGCATCGCGCTCTGCGCGATCGGCGCACCGCTGGCCGCGCAGGAAGCGCCCGCCGCCGAACCGCGCACGCAAGCGGTCCAGCCGGGCGACGTCATCGACTTCGCCGCCGACACGATGACCTATTCGGACAATGACCAGTTGATCACCGCGACCGGCAGCGTCCACATCAACCGCGATCGCAACGTCCTGACTGCCGACGAGGTGACCTACAACCGCACCACCGGGCAGGTCGAGGCGCACGGCAATGTCATCACCACCGATCCCGATGGCAACAGGGCGTACGGCGACCGCGTCGTGCTGACCGAATCGCTGAAAGACGGCGCGATCGACAATATCCTGCTGGTGCTCAAGGACGGCGGGCGGCTCGCGGCGCGGTCGGCGGTGCGGGTCGACGGGCGCAGCACGCTCGACCATGCGACTTACTCGCCGTGCGCCGTCGAGGGGCCCGACGGGTGCCCGCTGACCCCCGACTGGCAGATCGAGGCGGTGACGGTGGTTCACGATCCGCTGCGCCACCGGATTTCATACCGCCACGCCCGGCTGCGGATGTTCGGGCACACGGTGCTGGCGCTGCCCGGGTTCTCGCACCCCGACGGCGGCGCCCCGCAGGCGTCGGGGCTGCTGGTTCCCGATGTCGGCTATCGCTCGCAGCTCGGCTTCGCAGTCGGGTTGCCGTATAATCTCGCGCTCGGACCTGACCGCGATGTGACGGTGACGCCGTGGATCTACACCGGCGTCGAGCCGGCGCTCGAAGTCCGTGCGCGGCAGTTGCTGGCGAACGGCGCGGTGCAGGCGCGTGCGTTCTTCACCTATGCGCCGCTGACAATCTATGCCGCCGACGGCGTCACGCAGCTGACGCGCGGCAATGCGTTTCGCGGCTATTTAAGCGAACGGCCAGATCCAGCATTCGCCCGAATGGCGGTCGACCTTCTCGGTGCGGCTGACCACCGACAACACCTTCAACCCGCGATACGGCATCGATTATGACGATACGCTGCGCAGCACCTATGCGGTCGAGCGGTTCCGAGACACCAGCTATCTGTCGGTTCGCGGCTGGTTCTTCCAGGGCTTGCGCGCGATCGACCGTGCCGGGACGACGCCGATCGCGCTGCCGCTCATCGATTATCGCTGGAACCCCGAACAGCGCGTGCTCGGCGGCAAACTGAGCATTGTCGCAAACAGCCTCGCGCTGTCGCGAAGCGACGGACAGGGCATCCGCCGCGCGCTCGCCTATGCACAGTGGGACCGCAGCATCATCACCCCGCTGGGTCAGCGCGTGACCTTCACCGCGCTCGCTCGCGGGGATGTCTACGACACGGTCGACGCAGCCCTTGCGACCTTGCGGCGCTATGCCGGCGTCGACGGGTTTCGCGGCCGGTTCATGCCGCAGGGCGCAATCGACGCCGAATGGCCGTTCGCCGGGCCGCTGGCGGGCGGCGAGCAGGCGATCACACCGCGCGTCCAGCTGGTCACCGCGCCGCGCCGCCTCAACATCGGCATCCCCAACGAGGATTCGCGCGCGGTCGAGCTTGAGGATGTGTCGCTGTTCGCGTTGAACCGCTTTCCCGGCTTCGACCGGTTCGAGGGCGGCAGCCGCGTTACCTACGGCGTTCAGTACAGCTATTCGCGTCCGCGTTTCTCGCTGCAGACCGAGATCGGCCAAAGCTATCGCTTCTATGGCAGCCAGCTGACGTTCCCGGTCGGCACCGGGCTGACGCGGCCATGGTCGGACATCGTCGGCCGCACGACGCTCAAATATGCCGGCTGGCTCGAGGTCACGCACCGCTTCCGTCTCGATGACGGCAACCTGTCGGTGCACCGCAACGAGGCCGACATCACCGTCGGCAGTCCCAAGACCTACGCGACCATCGGCTATGTGAAGATCGCCAACGCCATCGCCATCGAAGACCTGCCCAACCTCGAGGAATTGCGGCTATCGGCGCGCGTCGCGTTTGCGCGGCACTGGTCGGTCTTCGGCTCGACGACGATCGACCTCACGTCGCCGACCGAGCAACCAGGCGCGACCACCAACGGTTTTACTCCGGTGCGCCACCGCGCCGGAGTCCAGTATGAGGATGAATGCTTCCGCTTCGGCGTATCATGGCGGCGCAATTATCTGTCGTACGGCGACTTCCGGTCCGGGAACACCTATCTGCTGACGCTGGCGTTCAAGAACCTGGGGCGCTAAGGCTGCATTAACGTCGGATTGGCGATACGCGCCCGTCGGCCTTGGAGAGATAGATGACATTGCGCAGAACGCTGGCGCTTACCGCCGCCGGCGCGTGTTTGTGGAGCACGGTCGGTGCCGCGCAGAACGCCCAGCTCGACACCGGCCTGTCGCTGCCCGACATCACCACGCTCGGCGATTTCGATCCGAACCTGCGCAAGGCGACCGCCATCGTCAACGGCGCGGTCATCACCGATACCGATGTCGACCAGCGGCTCAACCTCGTCGTCGCGGCGAACGGTGGCCGGGTCGATCCGGAGGAAAAGTCGCGGTTGCGGCTGCAGGTGCTGCGCAACCTGATCGACGAGAAGCTGCAGGTCGAGGAGGCCGCGAGCCACGACGTCAAGATTACCGACGCCGATGTCGATGTCGCGTACAACCGCGTCGCCAGCAATTTCAAGCAGACTCCGGCGGCATTCGCCGAGTTCCTGAAAAAGTCGGGATCGTCCGCCGGGTCGATCCGCGCGCAGATCAAGGGCGAGCTGGCATGGAGCCGCCTGCTGCGGCGGCGCGTCGAGCCGCTCGTTGCCGTCGGCGACGACGAGGTTCAGGCGGTGATCGCCAAGCTGACCGCCGCCAAGGGCAAGGATGAGTTCCACGTCGGCGAAATCTTCCTGTCGGCAACGCCCGAGAACGAATCGCAGGTCATGCAGGATGCCGGGCGCATCGTCGGCCAGATCCGCGGTGGCGCATCGTTCGTCGCCTATGCCCGCCAGTTTTCCGAAGCCTCGACGGCGGGCCTTGGCGGCGACCTTGGCTGGGTTCGCGGCGAGCAACTCAACGATGCGGTAGCACCGGCAGTGACCAAGCTCAACCCCGGCGAGATCACCGAGCCCGTGCGCGTTCCCGGCGGTGTGGCGATCATGGCGCTGGTGGAAAAGCGTCAGGTGCTGTCCGCCGATCCGAACGAGGCGATCCTCAGCCTCAAGCAGATTTCGTTGCCGATCGGCCCCGAAGTCACGCAGGAGCAGGGCACCAAGATCGTCGCCAACTTCAAGGCGAAGACGCAGGACATGGGCGGCTGCGGCCGCGCCGAGGCGGTCGCCAAGGAGCTTGGCGCGGAAGTTGCGGTGAACGATGCGATCAAGATCAAGGACCTGCCGCCGGCGCTCCAGAATTTGATGAAGCAGCTGTCGATCGGCCAGTCGACGCCGCCGTTCGGCTCGTCGAAGGACGGCTTGCGCGTCCTTGTGCTGTGCGGACGCGACGATGCCGCCACGCAGGCGCGCGTGCCGACTGCCGACGAAGTCTATGCCCAGATGAACGAGGAGCGCGTCAACATGCGCGCCCGGCGTTACCTGCGCGACCTGCGCCGCGACGCCATCGTCGACTACCGTTAATCGCATGGCACTGCAGCCGCTGGCTGTTGCGCTCGGCGATCCGGCCGGCATCGGCCCCGAGATCGTCGCGCGCGCCTGGACCGCGCGGGCGTTGCACGCGCTGCCGCCGTTTTTCGCGATCGGCGACCTGCGCGCGATCCGCGCTGTCTGGGATGGGCCGGTCGAGGTGTTGTCCGCACCCGCCGACGCCGCCGCCGCTTTCGGGCGCGCATTGCCATTGGTGCAGGTCGACGACCCCGGCGAGATCGTTCCGGGCGATCCCAACCTTGCCGGTGCCCGTTGCGCGCTCGACAGCCTCGAGATCGCCGTCGGCCTTGCGCGCGCCGGGACCGCAGGCGGCGTCGTTACCGGACCGGTATCGAAGGCGCAGCTGTACGCGATCGGTTTCAGCCATCCCGGGCAGACCGAGTTCATCGCCGAGCGCTGCGGCATCGCGCCGTCGAATGCGGTGATGATGCTTGCCGGGCCCAGCCTGCGGACCGTGCCGGTCACCATCCACGTGCCGCTTGCCGACGTCCCGGCGCAGCTCACCACCGAGCTGATCGTCGCACGCGCCCGCGTTGTCGCGCGTAGCCTGCAGCGCGATTTCGGCATCGCCGAGCCGCGCCTTGCCGTGGCCGGGCTCAATCCGCACGCGGGTGAAAGCGGCATGCTCGGCCGCGAGGAAATCGACATCATCGCCCCGGCAGTCGAATTGCTGCGCGCCGAGGGAATGAAGATCACCGGGCCGCTATCGGCCGATACGATGTTTCACGCCACTGCGCGCGCGCAGTTCGACGTGGCGCTTTGCATGTACCATGACCAGGCGCTGATCCCGCTCAAGACCGTGCATTTCGACGACGGTGTCAATGTCACGCTCGGGCTGCCGATCGTCCGCACCTCGCCCGATCATGGCACCGCGTTCGGCATCGCCGGAACCGGGCAGGCGCAACCCGATGCGATGATCGCGGCGATCCGCATGGCGGGCGACTGCGCGGCGCGGCGCAGCATGACGTGACACTCGCAACGCTGCCGCCGCTACGCGAGGTGATCGCGCGGCACGGACTGGCGGCGAAGAAATCGCTCGGTCAGAATTTCCTGCTCGACGGCAACCTGCTCGACCGGATCGCGCGCGTACCCGGGCCGCTCGACGGCGCGACGGTATACGAAGTCGGCCCCGGCCCCGGCGGGCTGACGCGCGCACTGCTCCGCGCCGGGGCGCAGGTGGTTGCCGTCGAGCGTGACGACCGCGCGCTGCCGGCACTCGCCGAACTCGCGGCCGTCGCCGACGGGCGGCTGCGCGTGGTCGGCGGCGACGCGATGGCGATCGACGCCGCGCAGCTGGTCGGCACACCGGCGCATATCGTTGCCAACCTGCCGTATAACATCGGTACCGCGCTGCTGGTGCGCTGGCTCAACGCGGAGGTCTGGCCACCATGGTGGCTGTCGCTGACGCTGATGTTCCAGAAGGAGGTCGCGCAGCGGATCGTCGCCGCGCCGGGGAGCGATGCTTATGGGCGGCTGGCGGTGCTGACGCAGTGGCGGGCGCGCGCGCGCATCGCGTTCGACCTGCCGCCGCAGGCATTCACGCCGCCGCCCAAGGTCTCGTCGGCGGTGGTGCACATTGTCCCGACGCCGCCGCTGAGGGATATTCCGGTGGCGCGGCTCGAGATGCTGACTGCCGCCGCGTTCGGCCAGCGCCGCAAGATGCTGCGCGCCAGCCTGCGCGGTGTGGCAGGCTCTGCAGCGGCAATGGAGCTTTGTGCAATAGACCCGTCCCGGCGCGCCGAGACGCTGACGATCGCCGAATTCGTCGATCTGGCAGCCGCGCTCAGTTCTTGACGGTGACGGGCTTCGGCACTTCGGTCGATGCAGTCTTTGCCGGCGGTACCGGTGTCGCGATCGCGATCTCGAGGCGCTTCGCCGCCGCGCAATCATTGGCACACAGCGTCTTGATCCGAGTGAGATTGGCCTTGGCACGCTCGGTCGCTCCGCGCGCCACCATGGCCTTGCCCTGCCCTTCGAGCGCGGCGAGGTCGTTCGGCTCGAGCACCAGCGCCTCGCGGTAATATTTGATCGCCCGGCCCGGCAGGCCCTGCGCTTCATACGCATGCGCAATGCCGATAAACGCGTGCGCATTCTTCGGATCGACCGCAAGTGCGGTCTCGAAAGCATCGATCGCTGCCGACGGCTGGCCCTTGTCGAGCGCCGCCTGACCGGTCGTGGTCAGCCGGATCGACGCGGGTGAAACGACATCGCCGCCGGTCGCGCCAACGGCAATCGACGATGCCAGCCCGGCGATCAGCACCGCCAGCGGAATGCTCCAGCTCTTACGCATCTCGAAACCCTTCAATCGACCGATAGCCGAAGGTATCAGACACGCGCCAACTGCGCGATGTAAAATCCGTCGCACCCTTGCCCCCTTGGCGTTAACACGCTGGTAATTACGGGCGAAGGCTCGGTGGGGATGCAAAAAGCGTGCGGCGTCCAGCCGGGATGCCCGCGCAGGAACGCCGCGACCTGCGCCTCGCCCTCCTCCGGCAGCAGCGAGCAGACGACGTAAACCAGCCGCCCACCGGGCTTGACCAGCCGCGAGCCGAGGTCGAGCAACCGCGCCTGTTCGCCGACCAGCCGGTCGAGCCGCGCCCGCGTCAGCCGCCAGCGCGCCTCCGGATTGCGCCGCCACGTGCCGGTGCCGGAGCACGGCGCATCGACCAGCACGAGGTCGGCAGCGCGGTCGAGGTCGTGCAGTGCCAGCCATTCGCGGCCAGGATTGAGCAGGCGTGTTTCGACGATCGTCACCCCGGCGCGCGCGGCGCGTGGCGTCAGCCGGTCGAGGCGGCCACGGTCGCTGTCGGTGGCGATCAGCCGCCCGGCATTGGCCATTTGCGCCGCGAGCGCGAGCGTCTTGCCGCCGGCACCCGCGCACAGGTCGACGACTGTCAGCCCCGGGGCAGCGGCGCAGCTGAGCGCGGCAAGCTGGCTACCCTCGTCCTGGATTTCGATCTGCCCGGCGCGGAATGCTGCGCTCGCCTCGACCGCGAACGGCTCGGTAGCGCGCACGCCGTCGGGCGCAAACGGCGTCGGCTCGAAGCCCGGCAGTTCGGCCAGCACCGCATCGCGCGTCGCCACCAGCGTATTGACGCGCAAATCGAGCGGCGCACGCTCGAGCAGCGCCGCGAGTTCGGCATTGGTGTCGGCCCCGAAGCGCCGTTCGAGCCGCTCGACCAGCCAGCCGGGTGCAGGCGTCGGCAACGATCCGGCCTCGTTATCGCCGATTGCCTCGGGCGCATGCCCGTCCTCGCCGAACGCCGTCAGCAGTTCGGGCGCGAGCACGCTGGCGTGGCCGATCATTGCGGCGCGCCCGCTGTCGGGGCGCTCCCCCTGGCTGCGCACGACGTCATAGATGAGTTCGCGGACCGCGCGACGGTCCTTCGATCCGGCATAGCGCCGCGTCGTGAAATAGCGGGCGATCAGCGTATCGGCAGCCGCCCCGCCGTCGCGTGCCGCCCCGATGATCGCATCAAGACATTCGATCGCCGCCTGAACGCGCGCAGCCGGTGTCATCGGGTCGGGTAGTTCGGCGCTTCGCGCGTGATCGTCACGTCATGGACATGGCTTTCGCGCAAACCCGCGTTGGTGATCTGGACGAACTGCGCGCGCTCGCGGAAATCGGCGAGCGTCGCCGCGCCGGTATAACCCATCGCCGCCTTCACGCCGCCCACCAGCTGGTGCAGCACATCGGTCGCCGGGCCCTTGAACGGCACCTGCCCCTCGATGCCTTCGGGAACCAGCTTGAGCTGATCCTTGATGTCCTGCTGGAAATAACGGTCCGCCGAGCCGCGCGCCATCGCGCCCACCGACCCCATGCCGCGGTAGGATTTATACGTCCGCCCCTGATACAGGAACGTCTCGCCCGGAGCCTCTGCAGTCCCGGCAAGCAACGATCCGACCATGACCGCCGCGGCGCCGGCGGCCAGCGCCTTGGCGATGTCGCCGCTCGTCCGCAGCCCGCCATCGGCGATCACCGGCACGCCCAGCTTGGCAGCCGCTTCGGCGGTGTCCATGATCGCGGTCAGCTGCGGCACCCCGACGCCAGCGACCACGCGGGTCGTGCAGATCGATCCAGGCCCGATACCGACCTTGATCCCGTCGGCCCCTGCATCGATCAGCGCGCGCGCCGCCTCGGCAGTTGCAATGTTGCCGGCGATGACCTGCGCATTGTTCGAGAGACGCTTGATGCGCGCGACCGCCTCAGACACGCGGTTGTTATGGCCGTGAGCGGTATCGACGACGATCAGGTCGCAGCCGGCATCAAGCAGCGCCTCGGTCCGTGCAAAGCCCAAGTCGCCGACCGTCGTCGCCGCCGCCACGAGCAACCGCCCCGCAGCATCCTTGCTGGCGTTGGGATAGGTCACGGCGCGCTCGATGTCCTTGACGGTAATCAGCCCGATGCAGCGATAGGCATCGTCGACCACGAGCAATTTTTCGATCCGCCGCGCATGCAGCAGGCGGCGTGCATCCTCCTGGCTCACCCCGGCGTGGACGGTGACCAGATTATCGTGCGTCATCAGCTCGGCGACTGGCTGCGCAGGGTTTTCGGCAAATCGCACATCGCGATTGGTGACGATCCCGACAAGCTTGCCGGGCTGGCCGGGC
>Ga0209724_1005231_pt1 | contig 9978 bp, 6 predicted proteins | sample grotaG_FD_184143 | JGI IMG/M metagenome (GOLD analysis project Ga0209724, IMG submission 184143) | Glacier valley bacterial and archeal communities from Borup Fiord, Nunavut, Canada, to study Microbial Dark Matter (Phase II) -... | ecosystem: Environmental > Aquatic > Freshwater > Ice > Glacier ... | reverse complement strand
GTAAAATTTATATTAGTCTCGTAAATCAATATTTTACAGGACTCTTTTATTTTATGGTACAACATAGGTACAACATAAGTATATCAAGGTTTTTTGAAAATTTTAAAGTTTACCGTCGTTACTGATACAAAAATAGAATACTAATAGTTTATATTATTATATGCCATTTCTAGTTGATTTATGTAACTACTTTAATATGAGAGCTTGAGTCAGATGACCCTCGACCTACTCTCAGGACACCCAAGAATAATCTATAACACTATTTTATGATTTCTACAAACACATCACTATACAGACTAACCAGCTCTAATACTTTAACTTGAATGATAACTCTATCAGATCTTGCCACAAATACTTCGATGTATTTCTTGAAATGTCATACCCAAATATCAGATTTTCACAATTTTTTAAAATTTAGAAATACGAATTAACAAATCACTTCTTGACAGTCAATTTTATTCACCCTAACCCCGATTGAATTATTGTTATTTTAATGATCCGTAAAAATTATTACAGCTGACAGTTTATTTCTCTTTCATGCAACCACTTAGGTAAAATAGCCCCCTACTGAGCCCTTCCCGGAACATACCGGGTATCACAATTAAATTATTTCAATCATGGTTAAAATAGTCCACTACAAGCTCTCCGAAAGTCAAGGCGGCAAAGAGTTTTGAGGAATGTGGGAACATGATGGCACTTACTGCTGCCATTTGCAAGACGGAAGGAAATATATCTTTTGCAAAAAAACATTGGAAAACACTGGCTGTATGGGCTGACTATTTAAGTAATGAAGGACTTGACCCGGCGCTGTAATTGTGTACCGATGACTTTGCAGGTCACCTGGCACGTAATGCCAATCTTTCTACGAAGGCGATTATTGCGTTGGGTGGTTATATGCAAATGGCTGAAAAAGCCGGTGAGCAACAAACTGCTGCAAAGTATCGCAGCATTACAAAAGAAATGGCAACAAGATGGATGGCCATGGCTGCAGATGATAATCATTATTCTTTAACTTTTAATGATAAAGGAACCTGGAGCCAGAAGAACAACCTGGTTTGGGACAAGGTTGTAAAACTAAATTACTTTCCCAAGGAAGTGTAGGTATTTTTTATGATGCTTTCTCTAAAAAAGTTATTAGCTGCAATAGAATGAGTAAGAATATGACAATAATTGATCCTTCAACTGATAGTGTGGATGCAACCATACAAATAATCGGATGGCCGGAAACTGCCACAAGTGATGGAATTGGACAAAACCTGTTTACTGCGGTTGGATTTGCATTTCCACTACAGGCGGCAACGAGCCGGCAAGTTTAAAAGTTTCATTTTAATCCATCCAAGAGTCTACAATTTCACAAGAAAATCCTCCAGGTTGGTGTCATTTGAAACGCTCAGCCGCTGCCGAAGTCGCTGCCTTGTTTTGTGTACGCTATCAGGAGATATTCCCTGCATGGAAGCCATTTGCCGGGTGGTAAGCTGCAGGCGCATTAATGCGGCCATGCGCTGTTCTGCCACTGTGATGTCTTTAGCTCTGCCATTTAACCGGTGGAAGAACATGGGGTACATCTTTTCAAACAGCTCTTTAAACTGCTCCCAGTCATGCTCGGTTAATATGGTTAAATTACTTAGCGCCGCAATAGTTTCCTGCTGCCCGGCAGATGAATTGGTTTCTTTCATCTGGTGCTCCAGCTTTTCTATCAGGCTCGTTTTTTCAATAATGTTTTGCGTAAATATTTCCATCTGTTGCCGGGCAGCAGCAAGTTCTGTTTCCTTTATTTGCTTTTCTTTTTCAAGGCTTTCCTGCTGGTATTTAAGTTTCACCCGCTGCCTGTTTAACAGCAGCACACTGATAACGGCCAGCAGCAGTATGCTGAGAATAATAAAATTACGCTGCTGCATTTGCGACTTTTTATCAAGCTGCAGCCGGCGTATATTATATCTGCTTTTTTCTTCGCTCAGCCGCATATTAGAAATAGCCAGACTGCTGATGGCTATTTTTTTCTCAATACTATCATGTAATTGTTGGTATAACACAGAAAAGTATACAGCACTGTCTGCAAGGCCGTTTTCCCTATAAATACTTATGGCTGCGTTATAAATATTTTGCTGGTAACCCTCATCCGGCGCCAGTTTAATAAGACCCATTGCCTCCCGAACCTGTTGCAGCGCCTTTGCCCTGTTACCAATGGCATCATTAGCCCGTGCTGCCCATTGCAGGGAGTTAGCTGCATTGTCAAAATATTTATACTCCATACTCATGTGATAATCCTTTTCCAGCAGGGCTATTGCCGTATCATATCGTTTAAGCAGGTAAAATACCTGCCCCATGTTGCCACTGATAATACCTTTCCAGCCAAGCCGGTCATTATTGATGGTTTCAGCCAGCGCTTTATCATAATAGTGCATGGCCGAATCGTATTTGCCGGTGCGGTGATACGCAAGTGCTAACGTATTAAAAACCCTCATCCGGTAATCTTTATTAAACTGAATTTCTGTGTTTGCCATAATAGCCAGCCATTTTAAAGAGTAGTCTTTGCATTTTTCATATTCTTTAACTCGGTACATCAGTTCTCCTACAAACTGATAAAGAGGATATTCACTGCTTCCAAAAAGCTTTTCATACAATTCTATGCTATAAATAGAATACATAACAGACAATGCAACTTCGTTGTAAAAAAAAGCGACAGAAAAATAAAGTCTGCTTACAAAAGCTAGCAGGTATTCATCATTGCTTTCGCTGGCTTGTTGCATTGCCTGCTTCATTAATTGAAGGGCAGCTGCTTTTGAAGCCATGTTTGAGCGTAACTGGTCTTTGTAGACTAATGATCCTACTTTTATGACAATTAGCCTTGTTTTAAAGTAAATGTTATGGCTGTTGCCATTTGCTTCTAACTGCTTTAAAAATTCGTTCAGCCTGATGGTATCAGGCTTGCTTATCACACTATCGTACAGTACCTGGTAAAATTCGCTCTTTTTATCTCCAGGGTCGCTCAGTTTTTTTTTCCATTCATTTTCGGAAATATTTGCAACCTGGCTAAAGGAATGGTTACCCAATATAACAATCATTGCAATTGTTTGCAGGAATTTTATCAAAGTTAAGCTGTGGTTTTAGCAGGTGTAAAATATTGACCGGAAGATACAAACGAATATTAAATAAAAATATCCCTTTGGTATTTTTATCGCAAATAATTATTGCTTATTACCTGTAATCAAAAAATAATAAGTTGAATATTAATACAAAAATTCCCTTGTCCGTTTTTTGTCCGGTGGTTGTCCTGTAATTGTCCTGCTAATTGTTTGCTATTACATAGGCGCTATAAGTAATTTCAACAAAATTAAAATTCACTAAAATCATTTGCTGCTTTGCCAAAAAAAAACAAATACATTATAGTAATAATTGGTATTGCCTTAGTGCTGATTTTATTGGTTTACCTGCTGTACGAACAAAAAATTGAGGCGATAAGGCAAATGATATTGCAGCAGCCGCCGTAAATGCAATTCTTTCTATTAGATTTAAGCTCCCAAATATGGATTCGACCTTACTAAAAAAATATAGTTCTTCCAATTCTACTCTTCACACATCTAAACATAAAACTATGTCAGTTTTTTACCATGCTAATAGATCGCAACTCAGATATTTGCGAGTTTCCCTTTTTAAAGGAATAAAAAGATGCTTCCTATTCTTTTTAATATTATTTACTTACAGTTCAGTATGGTCCCAGCCCCCGCAGCTGCCTAGTTCGTCGTCATCATTGGTAGAAGGAAATTATTTGATTCCTTCCAATATAAATTCAATTTCAATAACACTCATTGGTGGAGATGGCGGTGATGCAAATGCTGGAACAAATTGTTATCACAACGGTGGGAAAGGTGCCAGGATTAAAGGCAGTTTTATAATAACCTCAGCTTCCTGCGCCTCCGGTATTTTCACCATGCAGCCGGGTGGTATTCTACGTTTTATAAGGGGAAGAAAAGGAACGAACGGTACAGAAGATGGGCAGGATTTTCCAAGAGGCTTTGGCGGCGGCGGTTCGGCTGTATTGTACCAGGCTCCCGGCACCAGTAACTGGCTGATCTTATTGGTGGCGGGTGCTGGCGGCGGTGCTCATGCAGACAGAGGGCAAATCGGACTTGATTGTTTTGGAGGAGGCGGCTTTAGTGCTTCCCTTACCGAAAACGGTACGAACGGCGGCGGCACATACGGTGGTCAAGGGGGGAGCAACGGCAATGGTGGAAAAGCAGGAGGGTTGATACCCGGAGATGGCGGTGGAGGTGGTGGGGCATTTAGTGGTGGTGGTGATGGAAGCATTCCCGGTCTCGGCGGCAAGCAAGGCTTTGAGAATGGTGGGTCTGGCGGGGTAATATATATTGGTGCAGTGCTGTTTTATGGAGGTAATGGTTTTGGCGGTGGGGGTGCTAAGAATATTGCCGGTGGGGGTGGCGGTGGTTATTCTGGCGGTGGGGGCGGTAGCCGTGACGGCTATGGTGCCGGAGGTGGCGGCGGGAGTTTTGTATCTCCCGGCGCTTTTAACGTGGAGAAGATGGTAATGATCGGAACTGACTTAAGCGATGGGGGTTCGGTGAGGATTTCAACTAGTGCTGGTTCCAATATAATTGCACCTACAAGAATTTTTGTAAATGATAATGCTACTGGCAGCAATAACGGCACATCCTGGACTAATGCCTTTAAAAGCCTGCAGGATGCCCTTACAGCTGCTGTCGGTAATTGTGCAACAGAAATATGGGTTGCCAGCGGCGTTTATTATCCTGATGAAGGAAACGGGTTTACGGATAACAATAGAAATTCTTCTTTCAATATAAAAAATGGCATCGCAATCTACGGAGGCTTTGCCGGTGGTGAAACAAACATCAGCCAACGAAACTGGAATTTAAATAAAACCTGGCTGAGTGGTGATCTTTTTAAAAACGGTCTAGTTGAGGGAATCGGTAACAGCGGACGCTACCCGAATTACGCTGATAATGCCTACCATGTGGTTTCAGATATTCAAACGAATGAAACGGCTGTACTTGATGGTTTTAATATTGCTGGCGGTAACGCTAATGGAGGGGGTGCTAATAATGTAGGTGGTGGAATTTATGCTGCCAATTCAACGATGGTAATAAGGAATTGTGAAAGCCGGTCAAATTTGGCAAACGAAGGTGGTGGTTTATTTACTTATCAAAGCAACGTGCGTTTAGAAAATTGCATTTTAAGGTCTAATTCTGTAATTACCGGAGGCGGGGGTGCTTGTCTTAAGAGTAATTCCGGGGCCTACTTTTTGAACTGTATTTTTCAGGCTAACGTGGTAGGCACTACAACCACCGATGGTGGTGGAGGTGGTGCTGTTGTTATCGAAGGTTCTCTCCCTGAATTTGTAAATTGTACCTTTAGCTCAAACTACGCTAAAACAGGAGGAGCCGTTTACAACACCAATAACGCCTCGCCCATTTTTTATAACACCATTATGTGGTCTAATGAGTCTGGAAACCCAAGAATATTAGGGGCTAACCCAGTCGTTTCTGTAAATAATTCATCAGCCAATTATTATAACAGCCTGGTTGAAAATGCGACTCTCCCGGCAGGCCAAAATAATCTGCCTCCTGAATACCCTAAATTTACCCAGATTGATTATCCAAATACTTCACCGGGTTACCTTGGTGATCTTACCCTTCTGCAATGTTCTCCTGCAATTGATAAAGGAAGTAATGGATTTCAGGCTTACCCGGTAGACCTTGCAGGCAATCCACGGTTTGTAAACACTATTGTTGATCTTGGTGCTTATGAATTTCAGGGGGTCTCACCTCAGTTGGTTCAGGTAACAGTGGGCACCTCTCTGCCAGGTCTCAGTTTTACAGTAGACAACGTTAATTATTCAACCAGCCAAACCTTTAGTTGGGAGGCGGGAAGCAATCATGCCCTGGCAATTTCCTCACCTCAGGGTACCGCCGGAACTCAGCATGTATTTACGGGTTGGTCGGACGGAACTGCTGGGTTAACCGGAACTCTGCCTACGGGTGGCAACGGCACTTCTACCTATTTGTGGGAAAGCAGTACTGATAATTTAACATTTGCAACTGCAGCAGAACCCAGCAATGGACAGAATTATACTCCGGGGTCATTAACACAAACTACTTATTACAGGAGGACAGTTTCATCAGGTGGCTGTTCGAGTACAACTGCATCAATACTGATAACAGTGAATCCCGTTATTGCAACGAATACGGTTAGTTCAGGACAATCTATTTGTACAGGCTCAACACCCGCAGTGTTAATTGGAACGTTGCCAACGGGTGGTGATGGTTCTTCTTACACATATTCATGGCAAAGCAGTACAATCAGCGCCACCACAGATTTTACAACAGCAATAGGAACTAGTAATATGGAAAGCTACACACCGGCCTCATTAAGTCAAACTACCTGGTATAGAAGGATAGTTTCATCAGGTGGCTGCTCCAATACTTCTAGTGCTGTACAGATAACAGTGAATTCAGTTATTACAAATAATACGGTTGGTTCAGCACAAATAATTTGCAGTGGCTCAACAGCAGCAGGGTTAACAGGAACTACGCCAATGGGTGGAGATGGTTCTTACACATATTTATGGCAAAGCAGTACAATCAGCGCCACCACAGATTTTACAACAGCAATAGGAACTAGTAATATGCAAAACTATTCACCGGCTTCATTAACTCAAACTACCTGGTACAGAAGGATAGTTTCATCAGGTGGCTGCTCCAATACTTCTAGTGCTGTAAAGATAACAGTGAATCCAGTTATTACAAATAATACGGTTAGTTCAGCACAAATAATTTGCAGTGGCTCAACACCTGCAGGGTTAACAGGAACTACGCCAATGGGTGGAGATGGTTCTTACACATATTTATGGCAAAGCAGTACTGATAATGTAATATTTGCAACCGCAGCAGGCACCAGCAATGGACAGAATTATACTTCGGAGTCATTAACACAAACTACTTATTACAGGAGGACAGTAACATCAGGAGGTTGTTCGACCACAACTGGATTAATAAAGATAACAGTGTATCCGGTTATTACAAATAATACGGTTAGTTCACCACAATCTATTGGTACAGGCTCAACACCTGCAGGGTTAACTGGAACATTGCCAACGGGTGGAAATGGTTCTTACACATATTTATGGGAAAGCAGCACAATCAGCGGCACTACAGGTTTTACAACAGCTTCAGGAACCAGTAATGGGCAAAACTATTCCCCGGCTTCTCTATCCCAAACTACCTGGTACAGGAGAACTGTTACATCCGGCGGTGTTTGCTCCAATACTTCTACTGCTATAAAAATCACTTGTTTTCCATGCCCGAATGCAAACTTTTTGCAAACGACAAATATCACCTCAAATAGTGTGCAGTTAAACTGGATTTCTATAGCTAATCCTGATCAATGGCAGGTGGAATATAAAACTACCAAACTTGGTTCTAAATGGGTGGATCTATTTCCTACCGACAATAAGCGTTCTGTTATGCTCATTGGTTTGCTTTGCAATCAGAATTACCTGTGGCAGATAAGGGCTAAATGCGGCATTACGTGGACGGCTTATTCTGTTTCTGTAAGCTTTAAGACCACCGGCTGCTCAGCCGTAGCCAAAGTCGCTCAGGAAACAGTTGTGGCTGGCAGTTCTACAGTGCTTAAAGTATACCCAAATCCATCCAACGGATTCATTAACCTGGATCTTCAACTGGAGCAGGGCACCTCCGCAACGGCCACGGTTTCTATACGTGATCTCAGTGGACGCACTGTACATTCAGAAAAAAACGCCTTACTGAAAGGAACACTGCGTAAAAGAATACAACTGCCGGGCAATATGGTATCTGGTACCTACCTGGTGGAAGTAATTGCAAACAATACTTCTTACACCACTAAACTGGTGCTGATAAGATAGTTTGGTGATTTAAAAAGAGTAAGGAATAAGGGGGCTGTCTCAAAAGGGCAGCCTCTTTTATTTTGGCCCAAACATGCTTTTGCATGGCAGATTGTGTGATTGTTACCGGAGGCAGCGGGCAAAGTTTACGCAACCAGTTCAACGTATAAATTTTCTATAAAAAATAGCAGACTGTTTAGGCATTTGTTTCCTTTGATTGAAGGACTTTTTTTACCAGCGGTTGTTTTTCATAGCATCATCGTTGTGTTACTCACTTGTACTTTTACAGTAATTTTGAGCAACGAAACGCAAAGCCTTTTTAACTCAAAAAATTAATCGCATTAAAAGTTTATTTCAACTGCGGACACAATAAAAATTTAAGCATGAAAATTCTTAATATCATTATTTGCAGCATAATGCTGTGTAGCTGCAGGGAAAGCAAAACCATTGCACAGGAGCAAAAAACATTCACTAACCCGTTGCTATCCTCTGGTGCTGATCCCTGGTGCATTTATAAAGATGGGTACTATTATTACACCAATTCTACCGGGTGGAATATCACTATATGGAAAACTAACAGCATAGCTGCATTAAAAACGGCTGAGAAAAAAGTAGCGTATATGCCACCCGCCACCGGACCTTACTCAAAGGAGTTGTGGGCTCCGGAGATTCATTTTCTGCAGGGTAAATGGTACATTTATTTTGCCGCCGATGCAGGCAATAATGTTGATCACCGTTTATGGGTATTGGAAAACAGTTCGCCCGATCCGCTACAGGGCGAGTGGGTAATGAAGGGGAAACTAAATACGCCCGATGATAAATGGAGCATTGATGGTTCACTTTTTGAACACAACAATCAACTCTATGTAATTTGGTCGGGCTGGGAAGGAGACGTAAACGGATCGCAAAATATTTACATCGCCAAAATGAAAAACCCATGGACGGTAGAAGGTAGGCGCACAAAAGTTTCAACGCCGGAACTGCCGTGGGAAACACATGGCGATCTGAATAATCCAAACGATGTACCGCATGTAAATGTAAATGAAGGACCGGAAGTATTGGTGCATGATAATAAGCTGTTCCTGATTTATTCAGCCAGTGGTTGCTGGACAGATTTCTATGCATTGGGTATGCTAACGGCCAATAGCAACGCCAACATCATGGATCCCGCCTCCTGGAAAAAATCATCGGAGCCGGTTTTTAAACAGTCTACCACAAATGGTGTGTATGCCCCAGGCCACAATTCATTTTTTAAATCGGCGGATGGTAAAGAAGATTATATTTTGTACCATGCCAATGCAAAGCCGGGACAGGGTTGCGGAAGTTTTCGTTCGCCAAGGGCCCAAAAATTTACCTGGAATGCTGATGGTTCACCCAATTTTGGTGTGCCCGTTAAAGAAGGAGAAAAACTGAATGTGCCATCAGGAAACTAATAATAATCCATGACGATAAATTGACCAATATATTGAAAGCAAATTGCAGCAATACCATCAGGATATGTACGCTTTTATTCAGCATGCATTTTCTTTTTATTACAGGCATTGCTAATGTTCAGCAAACAAGAGTAAAATCAAAAGAGGGTGCTCAGCATTACAGCAATCCTATTTTGAACAGAGACTTTGCTGACCCAACTGTTATCCGAACCGCCAACGGAAATATTATGCTTATGCTACGCAAGGTAGTGGCCAAAATATCCAGGTAGCTTCTACCAATGATCTGTTTCACTGGAAGACAGCAGGGGATGCGTTGCCGCAGAAACCAGTTTGGGTGGATAATACTTCCAGCTTTTGGGCACCGCATGTACTGTATGATGCTGGTTCAAAAAAATATGTGCTGTTCTTTTCATCCGCTACCAATGATACTGCAATTGGCAAATGTATTGGTGTGGCTTTTGCCGATTTACCTACAGGTCCTTTTATTGATAAAGGTTCACCGCTTATTTGTGGTGAAGGGTTTATAAATATTGATCCAATGGCGATGATTGATCCCGAAACCGGCAATAGACTATTGTTTTGGGGTTCGGGATTTCAACCCATTAAAGTACAGGAATTAACCAGCGACTGGAAAGATTTCTAACAAGG
>Ga0209724_1005230_pt1 | contig 9979 bp, 2 predicted proteins | sample grotaG_FD_184143 | JGI IMG/M metagenome (GOLD analysis project Ga0209724, IMG submission 184143) | Glacier valley bacterial and archeal communities from Borup Fiord, Nunavut, Canada, to study Microbial Dark Matter (Phase II) -... | ecosystem: Environmental > Aquatic > Freshwater > Ice > Glacier ... | reverse complement strand
TCCATCTCGGGTTGTCTCACTTGGGAACCTCTAATGGACAGTCTTGCCTGTAGCGTCTTCTATTTTTTGACACGCTTCTTTCGGTTCCAGTTGGCGGGCTTGGTTCGGCCGGCTCGGATGTCGACAGTTACCCCGATCGGGTCTACGCACCACCCCACTTATTGGGGGCTCACACTGCTTGAGGTTTTTGGCTATTCTGCGCCTTGGGTTCATACGTTTATTTACCTAGATCCCTCGTCCTAGGAAAGCTGACAATGCCCCTACATCCTCCTATTTCCGCCCGTCGGCGCGGCTTCGGTCACCCGGTTCGCAAAGGCGCCATTCGCTTTGTCGCTGGCCTGTTGAGTACCGTATTGGTCACCGCTGGACTCGTTGTCGGTATCGTCATTGCTCCTGCCGTTGCCGCTGCACCGCTATCCATCACGTCGGTGCTGACCCCGAGGGTGCTCGCCGGGGATCCGTCCACCGTCGCCCTCACTGCAACAAATGGTGGCACCACCGACTATTTCAACGCCTCGTACCGATACGAACTTTCCCAAGGAGTCAGTTACACATCGGGGAGCTCGCGCGGGCCTAACGGGGTGGTCATAGCGGATCCAAATGTCGTCACCGTTGTTGACACCTCCCCGGTCGGAACGCACCAGATCCTGATTTGGAGCAACGTCGCTGATCTGCCGGCTGGCCTGGCCGCCACTCTCACCTTCGGCCTGACATCCACGCTGCCAGTCGGGTCGACGTTCGGGGGTAATGGAAGTGTTTACACCAACACCGATCCACGGCTGATTGCAAAGTTTGATTCCGCAGGAAATGCAATCTCCGGCTTCGACAACTCAGCGATCGCTCCCTCCGCCCCGCTGTCAAACACCCGGGTGACGGCGCTGAAGGTCACGAAGTCGGAACCGAGCCCGGAGCATGAACTGATGCGCGGCGTGCACACGCAACAACAGACTTACACGATAGTCACGCAGAACACGACGCAGGGCGCGACGGATTCCGTAGTTGTCGTCGACTACCTGCCGGCAGCACTCGAATTTCTCGGATGCACTGGTGCCGCCGATAACACCACGGGCCAGACGCCGGAATTCGGTGGATCGGGACCCCTCGTCACTACGGCCGGCGGGTCGAACTGCGTGGCACCGACCCTGGTCGAAACAATCAACAACCGTCCGCCAGCGGCCGATGGAACCGTTTTTCCTGCCGCATTCGTCTTCACGAAAGTCACCTGGACGATCGGCACTCTCGCCGCTGGCGCCTCGTCAACGATCACGTACGCCGCCGGGATTCCGCTTCGCGAAAACGTGATGTTCGCGGCGGGGACAGCCCCGAGTTCCGCATCCGGAGCGCAGGGCTCGAACCTCGATAACAACACCGGCCCATCGACGCGACAGGTGAACGGTGGCCAGGGTCTCACTAACACAGTGACCGCCAGCGGCAATTATCAGGGCACGGTCGCGACGGCAGCCGACCGCGCGACATCCTCCACCGATTCGCTGACCGTCAAGGCGATGGACCTCTCGATCGTCAAGGGCGTCGCCAACCCCACCTTCAACACCACCGGCACGACGCACTTCACCCTGCTCGTTCGCGCGAGCGAATACACGCAGGACAGCGCGATGACTATCGTCGACACCATTCCGGATGGCTTATGCCCGCTGGTTTCCGGCATCATCAACAACAGCGGTTCGTCGCTTCCCGCAGGTTGTTTCGTCACTACGTCCACGGTTTCTAACGCGACCGTCGAGAAGGCGACAGCCAACGCCGACGGAACATTCACACTGACACTGACCCCGAGCCCGACCGTCATCCCCAAGGATGGCTCGCTCACCGTTGGGTACGACGCGTTCGAGGGCACGAACTACCGTGGGGGCGGACAAACAGCTCCGATTGTCGCGGGAGACTCCTTCACCAACTCGGTGACGATCGCAGGCTCGACCACCGACCAGACCGGTGCTCAAACTCCTGCGGTCGTTCAGGCCACGGATGACTCATCGGCCGCACTGCAATCGGGTCCCCCGTCGATCTCGAAGAAAGTGCTGCCGCGACCGACCCCGTCTCCAGGGACCGCAGTAGATTGCGCGGCGGCGACCGGATACACCAATAGCGCAAAGCCAACGTATCTGCTCGGAGACAAGGTCTGCTTCCAGCTGACCGTCACTTTCTCCACCACGACCCCGACCCGCAACGCCAGAGTCACGGATTTCGTGCCGACCGGTACGACGTACAACGGATTCCAACTGTCGGCAGGCAACGCTGTCACAGTGACCGCTATCGGCGGAACCCAGTCGTCGACCACAAACCCTGGCACCCTGCCGGCTGCCTGGGATCTCGGCGACACTCAGGGCGGGACCGACCATTTCGTTGCAAAGGGTGCGGTTCTCACCCTGTATGTGAGCGCGATCGTCACCTCCCTGTCATCAACATCAGTCGTCGACATCACGGCAAATCTCATGAAGTACCGCGAGGTATCCACCAATAACGCTGTCCTCGCGTTGCGCGACCAGGCGGACTATGGAATTGCGCCAGCACCCGTGGTTTCCCTCGGTAAGGCAGTGACCGCGGTGAACGGGGTGACCCTCGGTTCGCCTTCGAAGAATGCCCAGGTCAAGGAGGGCGATGTCGTCACGTTCAGGCTCGATTTGGCCAATGCGGGGACAGTCGCGGCCGGGAACGCCGTCGACGTCAACAACCTCACGGTCTGGGATGCGCTTCCGGCCGGCTACAACTGTGCTGGCTGGAACATCCAAGTGCTCGGCGGCTTGTGTCAGAATCCGGGGGATGCCGGCTATCCCGCCAACTCGGCTACTCCGTCGGGCCGCAGTGTCATTGTCTGGACCCTGACCGATGCCGTTGCCGCCGGTGCCCATCACGCGCCGGTGACCTACACGGCGACCGTTCCCACCACCCTCAGTGTGTCCGCACTGTTTACCAACACCGCATCCGTCGTCGCCTTCACCTCCCCGAACACGGCCGGAAGCAACACCAACTTCTTTCCCAAGGGCTCGCTGAACCCCGCTCACAACACGGACGGCAATACCAGCCCGGCGAATGACAACGCGACAATTCACCTTCCCGATGCGGTTGCGGTCAAGTCGGGAACTACCTCGATCACGTCGACGAACAATAACCTGGCGACCCAGGCGGTCCCCGGCGAAACCGTCGACTACACCTACTCCGTCAACGTGCCCGCCGGCACGTCGGTGTTCAATGCCGTATTGAGCGACACGCTGCCAACTGGCCTTAAACTTCCCACGTCGCCGCAGTTCACCGCAACCAGGGACGGAACCGCACTGCCGGCCGGGGTGAGTCTGAACACAGCTAACGGCACGCTTTCGTTCGGCACGACCTGGAATAACTCGACCGCGGCCGATCAGGTCTTCACTGTCGTGGCTTCAGGCGTGATCGTCGATGCCGGCCTCGTTCCTGGCTCCCCTGCAACCATCTCCAGCATCACCAACACGGCGAATTTCACCAGCACGATGACGGCGGATACGGCAAGCTCCTCCCTTTCGCAAAACAAGACCTACACCGTCGCTGTGATCAACCCGGCGCCGACGCTGACTAAGACGGTCGATAAGCCGCTCGCGACCGGAGGGGACACGGTCGTCTTTACCCTCACGGCGGCAAATACGGCGGGGGCTCCGGATGCCTTCAACCCGGTGATCGTCGACTGTCTGCCGACCGGACTCACCTTCGTGTCATCGATACCGGCACCGACGGCGACGGGCACCTGTAGTGGCGGCGTGCAGCTCAGTTGGAATCTCGCCTCCCCGTTGCCGTTCACCGCGAACAGCGCTTCCACCATCACGGTCACTGCGACCGTCGACCCTAACTCTGTGGGGCTGGCAAAGTACACGAATAACGCGACCGTGACGACGTCCTCGCTTCCCGCCGGCGGAAATGACCCGACGATCGAGAGCGTGCAGACGGCCTCAGCCGCAGCGGCCGTCACCGTGCAGGGCGCCACGACGGTCAAGTCCGTTACGCCGATTAACCCGACTGTCGGTGACACCGTCAACTACCAGATCACTGTCACTGTTCCGCCGAATGAGAACTTCTACAGCGCAAGCGTCATCGACACGCTCCCGGTCGGGATCAGTTTGAACTCCGGCAGTGACGTGGTGACCTGTGCCCCGGCGGCACAGTGCCCGAGCGCAAGCCGACTCACGGACGGGGCGGTCACCGCATCCGGCCAGAAAGTCGGCTGGTTCCTTGGCGATCTCACCCCGATTTCCGTAGCTCGAACGGTCACCGTGACCTTCACGGGCACCGTGACCGTCACCACGGTGAGTAACACCGCCGGAACGGTTCGAAACAATCAGGCTTATCTCGCCTGGAACACCACGGCGTTTGCGCCGCCTCCCACGAACGCAGACGATGCGTTCCAGCAGACCGGGACCCCGGGGGCTGCAGCAGTCACTATCACCGAGCCGCTGCTGACCATTGCCAAAAGCGTGAGTACCGCATCCCCGGCACCGGGAAGCAGCTTCACCTACACGGTAACGGTTACGAACTCGAACGCCGCGAACCGGAGCACCGCCTTCAACACTGTCGTGACGGATGTCGTTCCAGTCGGAGTCATTGTCAATCCGGCAAGCCTCTCGACCAACGCCGGGCTCACCGGAAATAGTGCGAACGGCGGGGGCACCATCACCTGGACTTCGATCGCCCCCATCCTTCCGGGCGCCGCTAACGCGGTCATCTTCACTTACAGCGCGTCACTGGCGCCGTCGAGCACGCTCGGAACAGCCGGGCTGGCCAATACTGCAACGATTCCTTCGTACGACTCGCGTGCGACCGGGGGACGCAACTACAACAATGTGGCCCCCGCGACACAAACGGTAACTCCGGTATTTCCCAAGCTCACCCTGAGCAAGCCGCAGCCGAACCCCTCGACCGCGTACCGCGGTCAGTCGTTCAATTGGACAATCGGTGCAACGAACAGCGGCGCTGCGGATGCGAAGACGGTTGTGCTCACCGACGCCCTCCCCCCGAGCTGGACCTATGACCCTAACTCCGCAATCGCCACGATCGGAGGTGTCTCGGCTGGGCAGATCAACCCGGTTGTGACCGGGGGTGGTGCCACCCTCACGTGGTCTTTCGGCCCACTTGGGGTGGGAAAATCGATCCTGATCACCTACTCGGCGACCCCCGGACCTACCGCGATTACCGGCTCCGTCAACCTTCACACCAACACGGTGACCGCCCAGGCGACGGATGCGACTAACGCGTCAGGCAATTCGGCCAGTTCCTATTCGACCGAGACGAAATCGGCGACCGCTCACATTGATCAGGCAGATGTGACGGTGGTGAAAAGCGCCGGAGCCCCGCTTGTTGCCGGAACTACCGTCGCGTCGGCGTGGACAATCACCGTCACCAACACCGGCCCCGATCAGGCCGTCGGGTCCTCTGGAACTCCGTTCACCGTCACCGATTCCCCGGCATCGCTTCCCACCGGGGTGACGGTCACTGCGGCATCCGGAGTCGGCTGGGCCTGCATCACCCCGGCTCCGTCTGGCAGTTTCAGCTGCACTCGCACCGGAACGCTCAACAGCGGCGCATCGTTCCCCACCATCTCAGTCGCCGTAGCCGTAGCCGGTGATGTGCCGAATGGGACGTCGGTCACGAACTCGGCTGCGGTCAGTGCGCTCACGTTCGACCCGACCGTGTCGACTAGCACGAAAACGATCAACGTCGTCACCAACGCTGATCTCGCGATCTCCAAGGTGATTAACGGCACTCCGCTGGCTGGCCGGAGTGTGTCGTGGACAATCGGTGTGTCGAATCTCGGACCCTCCGTTTCCGCCGGTCCGATCACGGTCACCGACACGCTTCCCTCCACCGGACTCACCAACGTCAGTGCGTTTGGAACGGGCTGGACCTGCCCGCAAGCAACGCCGCTGGTCTGCACCAGAACTGGTGCTCTGAGCGTCGGCCCGGCCAACTCGATCACCGTCACCGGCACGCTTGCGTCCTCATTCACGGGCACAATCGACAACACGGCGACGGTCGCGGGGCCGAACAACTCAAACCCTGCGAATGACACCGCTTCCACCTCGACTACCGTTGACACGACAACCGCGCTCACGATCGGTAAGGGCCTCGTCAGCCCGATCACACCACCGGCAACGACCCCGGCCATCGTGCCAGGGCAGAACGCTGTCTTCCAATTCGTCGTCACAAACACCGGGCAAGCGGATGCTCGAACGGTCGCCATTGCCGACCCACTGCCGGGCGGGCTCTCCTATGTGGCGGGGAGCGCGAACTCGACGGACGGTTGGACCTGCTCGGGCACTACGACCGTGAGTTGTGTGCTGGCCGGAACGCTGCCAGCGACTACGTCAAACACAACGACCCTGCAAATCACAGCAACAACGCCGCCGACCCTCACGGGGGGCGTCACCAACACGGCGACCGTCACCTCAGCCAATGCACCCTCCAATTCGGGAAGCGCGGTAGATCCCGCCAACCCTCATGCCAACTTTTCCATCACCAAGACGCACCCTGCAGGTCCGGTGATCGCGGGTAACACGCTGATCTACACGCTTACAGCTAAGAACCTCGGGCCGTCCGACTCCCCGGGTTCGATAGTGGTCACCGATACGCTTCCCACCGGAATGTCGGCCACCGCAGCGTCGATCAGCGGCACGGGATGGTCGTGCACGGTCGCCAGCCAGGTCATCACCTGTTCTCGCGCGACTTCTCTCGCGTCGGGGGTCACCGCACCGGTCATCCTCGTGACCGCCACCATTTCATCGGATGCCGGACCTTCGACCCTCGTCAACGCCGCACGGGTCACCGGGCCGCTGCCAAGCACGGACTCGAGCCTCGCCGCAACAACAGACAGCACGGTCATCACGGACAGCTCCGTGGTGACGATCACCAAGACCGTTGCCTCCGGAGCTACCGTTCGGGCCGGCGAAAATGCCGCATATAGTCTCGCCGTGCACAATGCCGGCCCCTCGACAGCCGACAGTCTCAGCGTCTCTGATGCACTCCCCGCCGGGATGACCGCGGTCTCGATTGCCGGACCAGGCTGGACCTGCACCCTTGCCTCGCTCACCTGTTCGCGACCCAGCCTCGCCCCGGGGGATTCGATCATCACCGTCGTGGCAACGGTGGCACCATCGGTGCCAAACAGCACCGTGTTGCAGAACATCGCAACAGTGGACTGGCTGCAAAATGGCGCCCCCCAGACCGCCAGCGGCACTGCAAACGTCACTGTCGTAGCCAACGCCGACCTCGCACTCACCAAGGTCGCAGCAACTCCGACGGTCAACGCAGGGGACACCGCCCTATTCACTCTGACGGTGAAGAACATGGGCCCCTCGGATGCAAGGGGCGCGGTGACGATCGTGGACACTCTTCCGACCGGACTGAGCTACCTATCGTCGGCTCCCGAATGGACCTGCACGCCCGTCGGCCAGAACGTCAGCTGTGTGCTGGGCGGCTCAGTTGGCCTTGCCGCCGGAGCAACCGCCAGCATCCTCACCCTCACCACCCAGGTCGATGCGGCCCTCGGCGCTGGAACGGTCACCAACTCCGCGGTTGCCAGTTCGGGTACCGCTGACGGCGTGCCAGCGAACAATACCGCGACGGCCACCGTGACGATCGGGCAGAGTGCAGACCTGTCGATTGTCAAGTCCCACACGGGCAGAGGAATCATCGGGAACGTGACCGTGTTCACGCTCGCCGTCTCCAACGCCGGCCCGTCGACGGCCGCCGGCGTGAGTGTTCTCGACACTCTGCCAATGGGCTTGAGCTACGTCGACTTCGCGGGCAGCGACCCGGCCTGGAACTGTTCGCCCGGAGCGACAGACGCAACTACTGGAAAGTCGCCCGTGACCTGCACCCTCACCGGCACGATTGCGCCTCAAACGGCGGCGCCCGCCCTGCGCGTCCGCGCGACCGTTGGAGTTGCCGCTTACCCCTCGGTCGATAACGTCGTGGTCCTGTCCTCGACTACCACCGATCCGAACATCCGCGACAATACGTCGACGGACACCCTCGCCGTCGACGCCCTCGTCGATCTGAGCGTGAAGAAGACTCACCTCGGGCAGCTCACTGTCGGCAAGAACGCCTACTACCTCATCGCCGTGACCAACAGCGGACCAACCGAGGATCCGGGTGGATTCTTCATCGTCGACACCCTGCCGTCTGCCTTGAGCTATGTCGCCTCGAGCGGGTCGGGAGTTTCCTGTGTTGCTGTCGGGCAGAAGGTCACGTGCACTTTTGCGGGTGCCCTTGCCGTCGGAGCAACGCGGTCGGTAACTCTCACCGTCACTGTTCTGGCTAGCGCCTACCCGCAGATCAGCAACACGGCGAACGTATCGAGTCTTCAGACCGACCTGGCGACACTCCCTTTGCAGGAGTCGACGGACATCGCCCAAGTCGCCCCCCCAGCCCTGCCGTTCACCGGGGGCACACTCAATGACGCACTCATCGCGTTAGCCTTGCTGCTCTTATTGCTTGGTGTTGCTCTCGTTATCATCGGATACCGACGCCGGCGAGCTGACCACCGCGCAATTTAGAGTATCGCCGTACCGAATTCGTTCCCGCCCAGTCTGGCCGACAACCAGGACGCCGGGAGTGTCGTTGTTGCGCAAAAAGACGGTGTTCTTTGATCGTATGAAGCTTCCCACGGGCGCCCGTAAGCCGGACGGTGAGCGGGCACTCCCCCGCCGTTATTGACATCGAACCCTCTCGGCACACAAAGATACGCGTATAGGTGTCCCGACATTAAGCCCGATGCGCGGGCGTTATACGCACGAGGTGGGTACGGTCGGAACTGCCTCGATGGCCTCCTTCCTTCAGGCGTGCTGCACGCCTTTAAGGCCGGGGAGATCAGCGCTGCGAAAAGTGCCAACTCAGGTGCTCTGCGTTGTGTAGGTGCGGATATCTCGAGAATGCCGATTCGTGATCCTGAACATGAGTGGGAACGGAACAGTTCACGTCCCCTGTCGCCGCCACCACGGGCTTGAGTTCGGTAGCTATCCGGCCCGTCCGCGGCGGCCGGGTGGGAGCAGCCCGCGGGCTCTGGCACGAGTGACCCAGCCCTGGGCGGTGGACAGGGCGACGCCACCGATCTCGGCGATCGTCGCGGACGGGTTTGGGTCGGCGTTCGCGGCGAGGCGGCCATGCTGGAGGGCGACGAGCTCGTAGAAGTCCGGGGTGCGCTTGGGGTCACCGAGGGGATTGAGCAAGTCGCGCTCGCTGACTTTGCGGCCGCTGGGGAGTTCGATCCTGCCGCCGGTGACGGTATTGGTGCGCCGCATGGCGAATAGGCGTTTGTTGATTGCGGCTTCGATTCTGGCGGTCGGCAGTTCGCGCAGGAGTTGGCTGGTGATGGGATCGCCGGGCTGCCAGGGCAGGTAGATGACGCCCGTGATGCGGATTTCCTCAGGTGTTGCGTAGAGCTGGCGCTGGAGCCGGATGTGCACGCGGGTCGCAGTTGCTTCGTGTTCGATGTAGCGCCAGCGTCCGTCGATCGTCTCGTTCTGTTCGGATTCGAGTTGTGCCGGGCGGTCGTCCTCGGTTGCGATCTGGTCGCTGTAGCCGAGGATGCGATCGATCTCGTCACTGGCGTCGTCGTAGCGTTCACCCGGGAACCGACTCGCCAGGTGCCAGCCGGGCGGCAGGTCGGCCTGGACGAGCAGCCCGTCATAGGTCTGATCGCTGGGCAGTCGCGAAGCCGTCGGCATATGGCGAGTCTAGCGAACCTGCGGGTTATCTCAGATACTTGCTATTCTCTGCGTTACGCTCTAATCTCATATATCCGCAATTATCTGATGATCGGTTGCGCGAGAGGGAACCGCGATGGGCGAGGGCACTGTACGCGAGAGGCCGACCGAGTCGGGGCGACTGTTCTACTCGGAGGAGGAGACCGCCGCGCTGCTTGGCATTCATCGCACGACGCTGCGTGGCCTCGCGCTGGACGGCCGAGCGCCGGTGGAGCCGATTCGGCTTACCCAGCACAAGCGCG
>Ga0209724_1005229_pt1 | contig 9979 bp, 7 predicted proteins | sample grotaG_FD_184143 | JGI IMG/M metagenome (GOLD analysis project Ga0209724, IMG submission 184143) | Glacier valley bacterial and archeal communities from Borup Fiord, Nunavut, Canada, to study Microbial Dark Matter (Phase II) -... | ecosystem: Environmental > Aquatic > Freshwater > Ice > Glacier ... | reverse complement strand
GCCGAGCGGCTGGTCGGGGGTGAGGCCGAGCAGGAGACGGCCACTTGGGTTGATGTAGCGCACATCGCCGTTCGGCTCAACCAACGAGATAGCATCGGTCAGATTGTCCAGGGTGGCGGCCAGGGCGGCACGCTCGACCTCGGCATGGTGGCGGGCCAGTTCGCTGGTGGTCACGTCGGTGGCGGCGATCAGGTAGCCTTGCTGCCCAGCAAGCGAGCCGCTGCTGAGGCTAAGGTAGCGGGTGGCGGTCTCGTTGCCCTGCTCTACCACTTGCCCCCCCGCTAGCAAGCCAGGCACTAGCTTCGGCAGCAAGTCGGTTAGCAACAGGCCAGAGGTTAGCCCCGGCAGCAGTAGGGTAGCCTGACGGTTATAGCTCTGCACCCGCAGATCGTCATCACAGTAGATCAGCGCAACCGGCGCACTCTCGAACAAGGCGGCGGCGAGGTCAACGGCTGGTTGGGTCATTGTACTTCTCCTCTGACTGCGCTGGTATTGGTTGCCAAATGGGATTGCGGGCTGGCCGCTGGGCTACGGCCTGGTGCGCCCTTGCTGCTGACGGCTAGCAGCTCGAAGGCAGCTAACCTCTTGGCGGCGCAGGCTGGGTTAGAGAGACAGTAGGTGCAGCGCGCTGTAGCAGGCAGCAATGCTAGCGGCTGCGAGCGGCTGAGTTTAGGCCCAGCCAATAGCAAGGGCGCGCACTCACCCATAGCGGGCAACTCAAGTTCGTGGTGCTGGTGCTGGCTTGCGCCGCCCTCACTTTGGCTGGCCTGGTCAATCCCCCACGCTGGGTAGTAACACTATAGAGCTTCTGGCTAGCTATGTCAACCGCTTTGGCCTGCGATCACGCCCTGAATGTAGCACAAGTTGTTGGGGGCTTGCTCTAGGGCTGCTGAGAGTAGGGTGCCTACCACAGAGTCAGGTCGTGGCTGCGCCTCTTGGCTGACGCGATGGGTAGCTGTGGCCTCTAGCGCAGGTTGCTGCAAGGGCCACCATCGGCGGCGCAGGAGAGGTAGAGAACCTTGCACAGTTCGTCGCGGCGTAGGTAGTCGTTAGGGCGGAAGCGGCCTTCGTTGCCGCTGATCACCCGATAGCGATTCGCCTTCTCGACGTAGGGGTAGGCCCAGTGGCTGGGCGGCACATCGCTGTAGCTGGGGGTGAGCGGCCAGCCAGTGTCGGGCCAGCTTCGCGCTCGAACGACCATCACTGCCAGTTCTGCCCTCCGCATTGGCTCGTTGGGCAAGAAGCAGCTACGCCCGGCTGGTAGGCCACGCCGCTCGCAGGTGGTAGCTGGGTAGCCGCGCAACGCCTCTCCAGTATAGGCTGTCTCGATAAATGCGTAGGCCCAGTGTGTGGTTGCCACATCGCTGTAGCTAGGAGTGAGCGGGGTCTGGCGCGGGAGATTGAAGGTGAGGACGAAGATTTTGGCGATCTCGGCCCGCGTCACGTTGTAGCCAGGGTGGAAGCGGCCATCCAGGTAGCCGCTAACAGAGCCGTAGCAGGTGAGCAGGCGAATATAGTCGTAGAACACGCTGCTGGCTGGCACGTCGCTGAAGTTGGCGCAGGGGGTGCCGGTTGCTGGCACGGGCGCAGTGAAGGTTGCAGCGGGCGGCTCGGTAGCGGTCGGTGAGCCGATGGTCGGCGTGCTGCTGGGCGTGCGGGTACCACTTGGTAGGGGGCTGGTCGTCGCCGAAGCGGTTGGTGGGTTGTTGGTCGGCGTGCTAGAAGCTAGCGGGCTGATGGTCGCCGAAGCGGTCAGCAGGCTGCTGGTTGGCGTACTGGAGGCCGGGGGGGTACTGCTCGGCGTGGTGGTGGGGCAGGTGGTACGCAGGCTGAGGGTAGAGTTGGTCAGGCCAGCATCGGTCGCGCCACCACTGATCAGCACGCGGTCGGCCAGGGTCGCCTGCGAGTGGAAGATGCGCGGGGCAGGCAGCGGCGGGCCAGCCGTCCAACTATCGCCCGCCGGGTCGTAGAGGTAGGTGCCAACCAGCCGACTACCATTGTAGCCGCCAGTATAGAGCAGTCTGCCATTGTAGATCGAAAGCGCACCTCGCGCAATGGTGAACGGCATACTCGCCCGCACCTGCCAGCCGCCCGCTCCATTATAGGCGTAGAGGCTGTTCAGGTAGCCAGTCGCATTCTGCCCCCCAGCGACATAGAGGGTATCGCTGAGGGTGGCCGCTGCGGCATAGCTGAGGGCGAGCGGCAGGGGTGGGCCGCTCGACCAGAGGGCGTTGGCGTAGCTATAGACGTAGGTGCTGGTGCTGAAGCCACTACCGCTGGCGTGGTAGCCGCCAAGCAAGTAGAAGTTGTCAGCGAGGTTAGCCGCCGCCGCGCCGCCGGTCGGCTCTGGCAGACCGGTCGCCGTGTACCACTGGTCGCTAGCCACTACGTAAGCATGAACGTCGGTCAGCACCCCGCTCGCATTGCGCCCGCCAGCCACGAAGATAGAACCCGCGACCAGGGCAGAGCCGAACTCGCTACGAGCCAGGGGCAGCGGTTGCCCAGTCAGCCAGCCAGGTACGGGGCTGCTCAAGTCCAGGTAAGTGGTGCTGCTGAGGAAGCTATTGCCGACCCCCGCGCCGCCAATGTAGTAGAACCTGTTAGCAGCAAGCGAAGCCGCTGCGCCAGCCAGGTAACGCTGTGGCCCAAAGGCTGGCTCATCCTGCCAGCCCAGGGCGCACGCTGCGGGGCTGGGTGGTGGCAAGCTGCCCCCAGCAGGTTCGGCACCTACCTGCCCGCCCAGGGCAAGTAGCAGGGCAGCAGCAACCACGATCAACAGTAGGGTTCTCTTTAGCATAACGCACCTCGTTGGCCCCAGTCTAAAGGAAAGAGGGGTAGAGCGTCAAGGTCGGGCTGCGCTGTGACCGCTAGCCAACTGCTCGCTGCCCTCTAAGCCAGCAGCAAATATGATATAATGCACTGTCCACAACGAGGTGGAGCTAACTTCACCCCTTCACGCGTGGGTGAGCGAAACAAGAGAGGAGCAACAAAGACGTTATGCAAGTGCAGAACTACATCAATGGTAGGTGGGTAGCCGCCCGCAAGGGCCACACCTTCGAGAGCCTCAACCCTGCGACTGGCGAGGTTTTGGCCGAGGTCGCCAAGTCCACCACTGACGATGTGCAGGATGCGGTTGCGGCAGCAAAGGCTGCCTACCCTAAGTGGCGCGCCCTACCAGCCCCCAAGCGAGGCGAAATCCTTTTCCGCATTGGCGAACTGCTGGTGCAGCGCAAGGAAGAACTGAGCCGCCTGGTGACCACCGAGATGGGCAAGGTACTGGCCGAGGGTCGCGGTGACGTGCAAGAAGCGATTGACATGACCTACTACATGGCTGCCGAGGGGCGGCGTTCTTTCGGCCAGACGGTGCCGAGCGAACTGCCCAACAAGTTCGCCATGTCCATCCGCGACTCTGTTGGCGTGGTCGCGGCAATCACCCCCTGGAACTTCCCGGTGGCGATCCCCTCTTGGAAGATCACCGCTGCCCTGATCATGGGTAACACGGTGGTGTTCAAGCCCGCCAGCGACACCCCCGCGCTCGCCGCTGCCTTCGTCCGCATCTTTGAGGAAGCAGGATTGCCCGCTGGTGTCCTCAACCTGATCACCGGCCCCGGCGGCGAAGTGGGCAACGCCCTGGTTGACCACGATGATGTCAAGGTCATCTCCTTCACCGGCTCGACGGAGGCTGGCGTGGCGGTGACCAAGCGCGGGGCCGACAAGCTCAAGCGCATCAGCCTCGAACTGGGCGGCAAGAATGCCGTGATCGTGATGGACGACGCTGATCTCGACCTCGCGGTTGAGGGCATCGTTTGGAGCGCATTCGGCACCAGCGGCCAGCGTTGCACCGCCGCCAGTCGCGTGATAGTACATCGCGCTGTGCGTCAGCAACTTGCGGACAAGCTGGTTGCCCGCATCAACAAGCTGCGCCTCGGCGACGGCCTGCTCGCCACCACCGACGTTGGCCCTGTGATCAACAGCAAGCAACTCGACCGCATCCACAGCTACATGGCGCGGGCGAAGAAGGACGGCAACGAAATCCTCACTGGCGGCGAACCTTACAAGGGCCAGGGTGCGGGCGGCGGCTTCTTCTACAGCCCCACCCTGATCGGCAGCGTCAAGCGCAACGACGTGGTGGCCCAGGAGGAAATCTTCGGCCCGGTCACTGCGATGATCGAAGTCGGTTCACTCGACGAGGCGATTGAGGTGAACAACGACACCGCCTTCGGCCTCAGCAGCAGCATCTACACCGCCAACGTCAACAATGCCTTCAAGGCGATGCGTGATGTTACCACTGGCATCCTCTATGTCAACGCTGGCACCATCGGCGCAGAGGTTCACTTGCCCTTTGGCGGCACCCGCGGCACCGGCAACGGCCACCGCGAGGGCGGCCAGACAGTACTGGACACCTTCAGCGAGTGGAAGACGCTCTACATTGACTATAGTGGCAAGCTCCAGCGCGCCCAGATCGACGAAATATAGCTTACCCGTCAGCCCGAAACGGGAAGCGGCGAAGGCCAAGACCCCGGCTAGAGCGTCAGGATGAACACCACCTGGAGCAAAGAAACCAGCCCTGGTTAGCCCGCAGTCAAGACTAACCAGGCTGGGCCGAGCGGCAGTACCGGCCAACGCTGGTGCTGCCGTCCCTATTCGCCCAGCTTCAACCAATGCTGAGCAGCAGTAGAGTGGTCAGTAGAGCAGCACCTACGGCAGGCTAGCCTTGCCTTTCGCTGGCGAGTGCCGCCCGCGTCTGGTCAGCGCGCCACTGCTTGAGGGCTGCGTGCAGGGTGCCGAGGGCAAGGGTGGCACAACGCGGGCGGCTGTTTACCACATCGCGGCCCAGTTCGTTCATCAGTTGCTCCGCGTGGATGTCGTCCACTTCGCTCAACTTGCGGCCAGCGACTTCGTCGGTGATGTAGCTGCTGCCCGCCCGACTGATCGTGCAACTCTCGGCCACCATCTCGAAGCTGATCTCCTCGATCTCCTGGGTCTCTGGGTTGAGCTTGAGAAAGAGGGTAACAACGTCGCCGCAGCCAGGGTTACCGCCGCTAAAGGTGAGGTTAGCATCGGGCAACTGGTAGTTGTGGCTGGGATTGTTAGCGAGGTCAAGTACGTACTCAAGTTGTTCCTGGCGGCTAGGCATGGGTGCTGCTGCTCCTGTTCTTTGAGCCAACTTCAAGCCAAATGGTAGCTAGATCATACCAATGCAGAGCCGCTCTTGTCAACTGTCTTGACGCAGATCGAACGGTGTGCTAACCTTGCAGCAAATACGGGGGCTGGGGAGGGATGATGGGCAAGGTACCGCGAGCGCGGGTGGAGAACATGGTAGTATTGGCGACTGCCGTGGGCGAAGATGGAGTGACCGCGGTGGGCATCGGCCCAGGCGAGCAGTGGGTACGCCCAGTGCGGGGCAGCGGCACGCTGCAACTAACCGACCTCTGCTATCCAAACAACACTGTCCTGCGCGCCTTTGATATTGCTCAGCTAGCGATAGTGCAGCGACGGCCTGCACCCCCCTATGTGGAGAATGCAATCGCCGACTTCGACTATGCCCGCCCGCGCCTGGCAGGGCAGGTCGCTCCCAGCCAACGGGCTGCCTGGCTGGCTGCCCATGCCGAACCAGCAGCCCCAGCGGTGGCGGCGATCTACCAGCGGCAGGAACGCTCGCTAGCCCTGATCGAGGTGACGGCGGTCTACTGCACCGTGCGGCGCGACCCAAAGGGGGGGCTGGTGACGAAGGTGTGGGCCGAGGAGTTGCAGCAGCCGCGCCCTATCCCCTGCACTGGCGTGCATTGGCGGGCGGTCGCGCGCCGCCTCTTGGGCGAGGAAACCGCCCGCAACTTCGAGTGGCCGCAGTTGCGCGCCCTGCTCGGCTGCCAGCGCGCCTACCTGCTGATCAGCCTGAGCAACCCCCACCCCGGTGAGTATTGGCCGACAGTGCTTAGCCTGGAGACCAGCCCCGGTTACGATGCGACCGTAGACTACCGCAATCTGTGAGCCGGGCGCGCGTCTGAAGTGGTAATCGGTGCTGCGCTGTATGCCCAACGCAGCCTCAGCGAGCAGGTGGTTCGGTTGCTTTTGCAGGCATTATCTGCTATAATTGTAGCGAATTAGAACATCTGTCCGATGAGCAAGCAGCGGGAGAAGAAGCGTGGCAAAGAGCGCGTACAATGGTAAGAGCAGTGGCAAGACGATCTTTGTTTGTAGCAACTGCGGCAGCGAGTCGCCCAAGTGGCAGGGGCGTTGCCCCGATTGCAGCGAGTGGAATACCTTCAGCGAGGCGATTGCCCCTAGCGGCACCTGGCTGACCAAAGCGGGGACGGGCGCGAGCGTCAACAAGCCAGAGCCGATCACCGCGATCAGCAACGGCAACTTCCAGCGTACTATCGTGCCGATTGCCGAGTTCAACCGCGTGCTGGGCGGGGGCATCGTGCCTGGTTCGCTCACCCTGATCGGCGGCGACCCTGGTATCGGCAAGTCTACCCTGCTGTTGCAAGTCAGCGGCCTGATCGCTGGACTGGGCAAGGTACTCTATGTCAGTGCCGAGGAGTCGCCCCACCAGATCAAGCTGCGGGCCGACCGCCTGGGCATCGCCCCACCCGACCTCTACCTGTTGGCCGAGACCAATATCGACCAGATCATCCAGTATGTGGAGGCGATGCGGCCCGCCCTGGTGGTCATAGACTCGATCCAGACCGTCTACGTGCCAGATGTGCCGAGCGCAGCGGGCAGCGTCAGTCAGGTGCGCGAGTGTACCTCCCGCCTGATGCGAACTGGCAAGGGCAGCAACATCCCCATCTTCCTGGTCGGCCACGTGACGAAGGACGGCGCACTGGCGGGGCCACGGGTGCTAGAACACATGGTAGATACCGTCCTCTACCTGGAAGGCGACCGCTTCCACCAGTACCGCTTGCTGCGTGGGGTGAAGAACCGCTTTGGCAGCACCAACGAGGTGGGCGTGTTCGAGATGGGCGGCGACGGCATGATCGAGGTGCCGAACCCTTCGGCGGCCTTCCTGGCGGAGCGCAGCATGGGTATCCCCGGCTCGGCGGTGGCGGTGACCATGGAGGGGACGCGCCCGCTGCTGATCGAGGTGCAGGCTCTAACCAGCACCACCAGCTTTGGTATGCCGCGCCGCACCGCCAACGGTATTGACCAGAACCGCCTGCAAATGCTGATCGCTGTTCTCACCAAGCGGGTCGGCCTCGCCCTCTACAATCAAGACATCTTTATCAACGTGGTGGGCGGGATGAAGGTAGACGAACCGGCAGCAGACCTGGCGGTGGCGACAGCGATTGCCAGCAGCTTCCGCAACCAGATGGTTAACCCCGAAGCAGTCTTGATCGGCGAGATCGGCCTCAGCGGCGAACTGCGCCAGGTCAGCCAGGTGGAGCGGCGGTTGAGCGAAGCGCACAAGCTGGGCTTCAGTCGCGGCTTCTACCCCATGTCGCCCAAGCCACCCGCCCTGGGTGAGAGCTTCCTCGCCAGCGGCCTGACCAGCCTCAGCCAGTGCATTGAGGACGCGCTGTTGGGCGAGCCGCAGCTTGACGAGCCGCAGGAGAGCGGCGGGCGCAGCAAGCGCAAGCGCGACGAAGATGAGTACGAAGATTACTAGGGAGGGTCGTTTTCCCTTTTCGCCACAGCCCAAAATAGGGTCGCCAGAGAGGCAGCAAAACAGCCGTTTCTATGTTATAATAATGGCACGCTTCCCTCTAGGAGATAGCTAAGGAGCGTGCTGTTTACTGTGTTGGCGGGTTAAGGAGCAGTTTGTGAATAATACAACGGGTAGTAAAGAGGAGGGGGCGGACAAGCCCTTGAGCGAACAGCCACAAACTAGCAACGAGCAACTAGCGATCATCCCGACTGGGGTCGAGGGGCTGGATTCGATCCTCGGCGGCGGTATCGCTCGTGGGTCGCTGGTGATAGTGGTTGGTGAACCGGGTAGCGGCAAGACTGTGCTGATGCAGCAGATTTGCTTCCACTGGGCAAAACGTAACCGCAGCGAGAACCTCAAGCGCAAGGCGATCTACTTCAGCACCGTCACCGAGCCGCACGACAAGCTGATCGCCCACACCCGGCAGTTCGGCTTCTACGAGGCCAGCCTTGTGCCAGATGAGCTTGAAATGCTCTCTCTGCAAGAGGCAATGCTGGTCAGCATTGATGCGGTGGTGGAGACGATCATCAACACTGTGCGCCTGCGCCGAGCGGGGTTGGTCGTGGTTGACGGCTTTCGTTCGCTCTTCTCCGTCGCAGGCAGCAGCCAGGTCGCCAGCCTCGCCCTTTCCCGCCTCTCTTCCCAACTGAACATCCTCGGCTGCACCGGCTTCATCACCTATGAGGCTAGTATAGACGCGAACCAGGGTGGGGAGATGTTGACCACTACCGACGTAGTGATCGCCCTCGGTGCTGAACGGCACGGCTCGCAACTGACTCGCCGCGTAGACATTCCCAAGGTGCGCGGTCAGGCGCAGCTAAACGGCCTGCACAGTTATGAGATCTGCAAGGACGGCTGGAAAGTCTACCCCCGTCTGGAAGCGATAGTCACTAGCAGACCGCCTGCCAACCAGCCCTTCGACCCTAGCCTGCGTCTCAAACTGGATGGCGGCGAGATTGACCGCCTGATGGAAGGGGGCATTCCCAGCGGCTCGATCACCATGCTGGCGGGTGCGCCCGGCACTGGCAAGACGCTGCTCAACCTGCACTTCATGGCCCAGGGTATCGCCAACAACGAACCCTGCCTGATGCTCAACTTTGATGAGACCGAGCAACAACTGCTGGCAAAGGCGGATCGCTTCAACCTCCCTCTGCGCCAGGCGGTGGCGAGCGGTCTGCTGCGCCTACACCCCCTACCGCCGGTCGATCTTGATCCAAACGAGCTAGCCAGCATGATCCGCCACGAGGTTGAGCAATACGGTGTCCGTCGCATGGTGATCGACTCGTTTGACCCGATAGAGCAGGCCGCCGGACGCGAGGGGCGTGGCTATTACTACATAGCGGCCCTGGTTGCTTACCTGCGGGGCAAGGGCGTGAGCCTTACTGTCAGCAAGGATCTGCCCCGCGTTATTGGCCTCGAACTTGACCTCGGCACCACAGTCCTCGGCATGCTCTCCGAAAACCTGATCTTGCTGCGCTATGTCGAACGTGAGGGTCGCTTCTACCGTGTCCTCAATGTACTGAAGATGCGCGATAGTGACTACGAAAACGGGGTGCGCCATTTCATCATTGACCGCCAGGGTATTACGGTGCAGCCGTTGAGCCGGGCAGCATAGAAGATAGCAACACGAGAGTGATGGCCCAGCCAGGTTGACAGAGCAGCCCAACTGCCTGTTGGCTACCTGGAAGGCGTAGAAGCAAGACGTTGGCAAAAAACTTGCTATTACGGTCAGTACTTGCAAACGATAGCTAGCCCCCAGCCCACCGCAGATAGCGGCCATACGGGTATGAGGTTTGCGCACACCAGTTGGCAACTGGCAATCCCAGTGATCTCGGTAAGGGAGTGAAGGGGTTCAGAGAATATGGACACGTTCCATTTCGCCAACTGGCAGTCAGGCAGAGGGGCAGCCAGCCCTAAATCTGACAGTGGGAGCAGACAAGGTGGCTAAAGTTCTGGTTGTGGACGATGAGAAGCCGATAGTTGACTTGATCAGTGACCTGATCGAGGACTCCGGTCATCAAGCACTAAAGGCCTACAACGGACGTGATGCGTTGGAGATAGCCCGCCGCGAGATGCCAGTACTAATCATCTCTGACCTGATGATGCCGCTGTTGGATGGCTTCGACCTGCTAATCGCCGTCCGTACCGAAAGCAGCCTCAAGAACACTATCTTCGTGATGATGAGCGCAGCCTTCGTCAATGATGTGATGAGGCGCGATCCAAAAGCTGACCAGTACCTCGCCAAGCCATTCGACCTCGACACCATCGATGGGTTGATCAGCAAGCTGAGAGGCACTGCGCCGGATGCGAATTAGGCGGCTACTGCTAGTA
>Ga0209724_1005228_pt1 | contig 9979 bp, 7 predicted proteins | sample grotaG_FD_184143 | JGI IMG/M metagenome (GOLD analysis project Ga0209724, IMG submission 184143) | Glacier valley bacterial and archeal communities from Borup Fiord, Nunavut, Canada, to study Microbial Dark Matter (Phase II) -... | ecosystem: Environmental > Aquatic > Freshwater > Ice > Glacier ... | reverse complement strand
GAGGGCGACGACGATCTGCTGGTAGTGGGTGATGTCTTGGGGGCTGAGGGTGCGTCCTTTGCGGTCTTTGAGCCATTTGGCACAGACGGGGTAGCCGCCAACATAGAAGTTCCAGACGGCTTGGGGGATGTCGGTGAAGCGATCTCCTTTTTTGTTGATAACCACGCTGCGGGTGTTGATCTCATATTTGGGATGGGCTGGATCGACGATGCAGTTGCCGCCTTGCTCGACAAATTGAGGGTGTTGATGGGTTTGCGCTAGCTTGGCGGATTTCATCAGGTGGAGGGCGACGAGTTGTTCACCGTAGGCGGCGAGTTGGCGAAATAGGGTGTCGTTGCGGGTAAGGGGGACGCGGGGAAAGTCGATTTTGAGGAATTCGGCGTAGCGGCTGCGGTAGGTGGGCGAGTGGAAAATGGCGTAGATGTAGTAGAAGATAGCTTCGGGGGTGGGAGTGTAGCCGAGTTTGGTGGTGATGTCGTTGAGGAAAGATTGGGAAAGGTTGGGGCGACTGACTGACCCTATCTTTGAATCGGAATGCAGATAGAGAGTGTGAACTTGTTCGCCACCCCGTCTATAGAAGTTGAAATCTATAATTTGCTGAGAGACACTGATGATATTCCATTTTTCATCTCCCATAACCGCTCCACTTCTACCAACTACAAGAGCCATGTTATGTCCAGCAAGCATATGTTGCATTACATCGCTACGAGGCATACAGTGAAAACCTCTAGAATTGCCAGTGTAATACGTGTAACGAGTGTCAAAAGGACGGTAGAGAATGGGAAAAAGATTCTCCTTCGATATGCCTGACTGTTTCAAATCAGCTTGAGCCATTGAAACTTTCCAATCTCTTGCATCATCGCCAAGATTGTATTTTTCTCTTGCTCGTTCAGGCTCTAGTGATGCAAAATCATTTACTGTTTGCCAAATTTCTTCTTCTGTCCATTGAATCGTTAAAGCATCACGAGCAGTAACAATTCCAACTGAATTGACGGGCATGATTTCTGTAATCTTCCAGCCCTGATCATACTCTTTCAATAACTGAGTATCTTGTGGGATCAGAAGGTAAAACGGTGTTTGTGGTGAAATCTCTGACCATTCGGTGTTGCTGATATCAGATTCCATCAAGCGATCGTATTTAGTATCTCGATCGCCATGTAGATGTGCATGAAAAATTTTAGCCATGATAAATCTGCCTCTCCTTTAGAAAAGCTGTGAGTTAAAGGTTTGCTGCTAATAATTTTGAGTAACTGAAGCCTATTGTTGGGTTAGCTTCACCATCATGCCGATCGCCACGCCTTGCTGAATATCAAACACGTTTTGATCCTTCGACCCATTAGGAGCCGTCTCTTTCTTCTTGCTGTTGCCATGCAAATCCATTACATAAATCTCATCAAAAGTTTGTTCAATACTGCGCCGCATTCCTCGAAATGTTGGGTTATCGAGATAGCCGTGATTAGTGATAAACGCTAGTATTCCCGATCCGGTTTTGGCAATTCGCCACTGTGAAAAGCGAATAAACTTGACGTAATCATCCTGCAACCACTTCGGGTTTTTCTCACCCAACGGCGCGCCATCGACTTGATAATAATCTCGCACTAACTGTTTAATCCATGTCTCATTATTTTCAGAATGACCAGAATAGGGTGGATTGCCTACAACCACCATTACAGGCTCATCTTGCTTGATGCCCAAAGCCGCGTTTGCCTCGTCTGCAATAAATCCCCCAAACAGATAATCTGACTGTTGCTTTGGGTCATCCAACGTATTGGTCAGGTAAACTTCTAATCGCTTGCCACTATCAAACTGATAGCCCGTCTCTTCTAAAAACAACCCCAGCTTCAAATGCGCGATCGCATAAGGAGCCATCAACAATTCAAAGCCAAAAATACGCGGCAGCAAATGATTACTGACATACTCAGACCACGAAATATCGCCCACTTTAGCCACGATCGCCTCACGTTCAGCATGAAAGCGATCATGAATAATCTGGCAAATCTTCAGCAAAAACGTGCCCGTTCCACAAGCTGGGTCAAGAATCATCACCTCTGGATCGGCAAGTCCCAACGGCTTGTTGAACTTCTCCTTCAACAACACATCCACCGATCGCACCATATACGAAACGACAGGCTCCGGCGTATAGTAAACGCCCCGCCGCTCCCGCATCTCCGGCTTGTATGCAGCTAGAAAGTCTTCGTAGAAGCGAATCACAATATCTTCCCGGTTCTGCTTTTCCCGGAAGTCTTGCAAAATCACATCCATCTTTGCCGCCCGCAGAATCGCAAAAATCTCCGCGATCGCTCCAATTAACTCATCACCCAACTCTGTTGACGATCGCTCAGACACATCTTGAAACAACCGACGCAAAAACGGGTTTGTCTCCGGCAACTGTTGCCAAGCCGACTCACGATCGAACAGCGTTTCTTTTAGGTTGCCCTGACGCTGATCCTGCACATAGCTAAAGATCCGTGCCGTAAACAACGAATAAGCGATCGTCTGAGCATAAATATCCGAAAAGCTATAATCCTTCTCGTTCTCAGATGCCAGCCGTAGCGACGGCAACAACTCCTGCTGAAAACTCTTCAACAGCTTATGCAAATAGCCCTCTTCACCCTGACTCGCCGGATACCGATGCTCCTCACTGTTATAAACCTTCGGGATAATTTGCTCAATCCGTCGCGCCGCTTCCGCCAATAGCTGCGCCAACTCCTTCGCCGTTTTAATCGGTTGATAAAACGCCCGCTCCACCAACGGAATCGAAATCAGCGCCTTGAGCGCGATCGGCAACTCACCCTGTCGTAAACGATTGAGCCTTGTCTCTAGCTCTGCCGACCCCCAAACAAACGTCTGAATATTACGCTGTCGCAACCCGCCCTCAGTCGGCAAAATAAGAGAAATCTTTCCCAACCCATCCTCAGTGGGCAGCAGCAGATACATCACTGGCTTGTGTTCTAAGCTGCGGTTGAGATAGTGACCATAAATCTTCTGCTGCCACGCTTTTGATGTCAAAAGGCGCTGAATTTCCTGTTCGTCAGTTAAGTCATTCAGCTCAGAGTAGAAACCGATGGCGATTGGGGCAGTCTCTTCCGCATCCGCCTCACTCTCACCAGGATGCAGATACCAAAAGTCAGATCCTTGAGGGTCGCGCTTCTTGATGGGATAAAGTAGCCTCTCTCTGAGTTCCTCAACTCGGCTTTCTTTTTCTACAACTGTTTTGATACCAACTAATCCCTTCATGTAATTTCCAAATAGTTGAATGAATTTTCAGGTGAATTTGCACAGCAAGCTGTCAACATTGCTGTACGAGATGAAGCAATGTGGTCAATCAGGACGCAATCAAATTTCTGATTTAGTTGCTAAAAGCCAACAGATAGAATTAGAAACAACATGGGAGGCTTGCTGTTGTCTATAAATCAAATCTTTCAGAATTCAAGCAGCTAATTTAGCGAGTGAAATCTTTATCGAGGAAAATATTTAGTAAGCAAATCTTCTGCGCCTTCTGTCTGCTCAACAGTAGTGCGGATAAGCTTTAGCGCGATCGGGGAAGGTTTAACTTTACGATTCTCCCAGCGATTTACGGTTATACAAGTAAAACCTAAATGGGCGGCTAGTTGCTCCTGCGTTAGCCCCAATCGCTGTCGCAAATGCACAATCAACTCAGCCATATCTTGAGTTTCATTCACGCTCTTTAAAACTTTTATCAAGTAACAAGTGATACATCAAATGTAAACACTGAAGTCCTTGTGTCGTCACCCGTAGATCTACATTCTTGCTTCATCTTCACTCAAATAAAGTTTCCGAGTTTATCCTGATAGCGCGTAAGTGTAATGAACTGGCTCAATCAAGAGGTAAAGGTTTTAACAAAAACTATCCGTTAAACTACAGAGGCAGCTTAAATAAAAAACCTTATCGACTCCCAGAGATGACTAGAGCACACCGTCATCACCGCAAAGTCAGTAGCAAGCGCATGATAGAAATAGCGATTGAGCCGAAGGTGCAATTGTAAGTAGCTGCAAGGGAACAAGTGACGCATTGCAGACCCCTCGCTCGATTCAACGCTGTTTACTCTCAGGAACTAAGTTGCTATTCTTTTGCCAAGATGGGTCGGAGCAAAATGAGGCTTGTTGGCACATCAGTCGCCGAGGGTGGTCTGCCCGCTTCCTAGGGAAAGTGTTGAACTTGATCGACTTAGAAAGGCGCAACCTGGTTCTCCTGGAGATCTGGAAATATCACAAACTCGCCCACTTGGGGAACACGATCGAACCACATCATCCGATCGTGTTTAAGGTGCGCGATCGTGTGATGAGCCTCATTAAACATCAGTGACTCACCCACTCTTAAGGATCGCATCTGTCTAAATACTAGCCGAACAAGTGGCATGGTTTATGTTCCTATTAGTGACAGGAATGGAAAGAGACTCGCAAGAAGTTAAGCATCATCTAACTCTTTCTAGTGTTCGTGGGTTGAGATCGCTCCCAAGGCAGAGACGATTTAGGAATGACGTTAAAGAAGGTGCCAAACATCCAACCGACGAGGAAGCTAATCAGCATTGTTTTGATGGGTGAATTTCGAGTTCCGTACATGGTTTCTCCTAACAGCAATTCACGAGTATTTGTTAACAGGATTGGGCAGTGCCTAATCTACCGACATGGGGAAATGCCCACGGTTTGCCTAATCCTAGAGGCTTTATGTACTGAGAGTTTCAGGAGAAAGTTAGGCAGTGTTAGGCAAGTGCCCAACGCCTTGCCCAAGATTCCAGACGCTACAAACTGACCTTAAAATTGTGGTTACAGTCTTTACACTTCATGTAGTTGCTGTTACCGTCTTTTGTTTTTCCTTTGTTTCTCAAGCTTGTTGACTGGCATTCAGGACACTCTAAATTAAGGTGTCTAGACTCTGTTTGACCCTCAAAATGAGACTCGATCACGGGTGATTCTTGAGTCAACTTTGACCAATCACAAAGGATAGAATCTGCGTTCGGAAGCTCAAAGAAGTAGGCTTTCCCGACTGTAACAATCAAGCCGGTGCGATATTCATTCCAGCCTTCTAAACCTAATTCTTCGTTTTGTTGGGCGCAGTAATCTTTTAGCTTCTCATACTCTTTTCTGAGGGCTTCAGATTTAGATTCTAGTGCGGGTGTCTTGTCGATCGCGGTGTAAATGGCAGTGCCAAAATAAACGCAGTTAAAGTTATCGAGATCTGCCCATTCCAACCCCTTTTTCCCCACGCTGGGAGACTGCCCCATCAGGCAAGCTCTCATGCCGTTGTGCCTCATTCCTTTGGCACAGTTCAGCAGCGCTTTATTAATGCTACTGTCGCGGTCTGCCAGAATATCCACTTCGTCGAACACATCGAGCGTTCTGGGGTGAGCCACACCCTCTTCTGAGCGACGATCAAACTCCGCGATAAGGGCTTTCACTGCTTTAAGGCTTTGGGCGGCTCCTTTAGAAGCTTTCGGAAGATTCCAGTGGTCTTCTTCTGAACTGTCCATCGGATCGTGCAACCGTACCAGGGCGGGAACAATTTGATTCGCCTCCATCGCCAGCAGCAAGTTGACAAAGATGCCTTTACCTTCGCCGGTTGACCCCATCACTCGCGTCATTGGCTTCTTGAGCAGTTTGTGGACTTTCTCGAACTGAGTGGCAGGTATCCACAGCTTGTCGATCGTAGTTTTAGATTCTGTTTTAGATGCTTTGCGAAAGACCATTGCTGTTTTGATGCGATGAGGGTTGATGCGGTCATACTCAAACTTCAGGTCTTTGATGCACCCGCAGAACACAGAGAACTCATTGCCTTGGTGGTTTAGACCATCGATAAAGGCTTGCCCTCGTGCTTTACGGTCCCGAAGATTGAAGTAGACATCGAAGCCCGTTTGGTCGCTATAGGGCACGATTTCAGAAGCGTCTAGACAGATTTTAGATTCTCCTTCCCAAAGTGCCGTGACTAGTCGGTTGGCTCGTTCGTATTCCCCGATCGCTTCAAATAGCTGGGGTTGCAGCAAGACGTTGAGATGCCCCGATAATCTCATTAGCTCTTGGTCACGAGCATCTATGACTGATTGGAACGCTATGGGCAGTCCCTTTGAAACGGCTTCATTCAGTTCTGTGAATTCCTTCACGTACTCATCGTTAAGCGCCAAGTGTTCAGACCGCAGCGAGTTGTAGAGGGTCGCTACGTCAGAATACTTCTTGAACACCTCGCCATACTCGGTTTTGAGTGCCTCTAGCTTCTCTTGAGTCTGATAAAACTCTTGTTTAGCTCGGAGTCTAGCCACTTCGTCAGCATTGCTGAACTGTGCTTTGAACTGCATATTCTCTAGGTGCAGTTCATTCACTTTGGCATTGAGTGCATCAACTTCTTGAGCATTAGCCAGAATCATGTGGTCAAACTTTTGCGCCCACTGAGCTTTGACCTCTTCTAGACTGATGATTTGACCTTTCAGGCGATCGGCTTCGAGTTTCAAGGACTCACGCTCTCCAGTCACCGCCTCTAGCTGATCGGTGCAACTGTACAAGCGTTCTTCAGCCCGATCTAAGTAGGCTCTCAGAGCCGCAACGAGGGACTCTTGAGCCTCCACATCGAGCAAGGAACCATCAGTCTGTAGATAGGGCTGGATTTTGCACCGTAGCGCCTGGTTCTGATGGCTCGTCTCTTTTAAGGAGGCTTCCACCTGGTTGAGCGTGGCTTGTGAGATTTCAAGCTCCTCTTGCAGTCGTGATTGAGTGTTCTCTTTTTCAACCCTTGTATAGGCATATAGGGAAAGCGTTCCTGAGAGGGTTGAGACACTGGCAAGCTTTGAATTGTTGAACAGGGTTGTGGCAGCTAGAAGCGCGATCGCACTGCCCATAAAGCCCGCAAAACTCAGGGGCTGTCTGGTTTTTTTGAGTGATAGCATGATGATGATGGCAACTCCTTTCTGTAGAAGGCTTAGAAGAATGCCCCTAGCTGGTGTGATGAACCGCTCTAGGGGCTTTGACTTCAGGCGGCAATGCGAGATTGGATGTCGATCGTGGGGTACTTCATCTCGGTCTCGAACTGATGAGCTAAAGCTTTACGCTGTGCCAAGTCAGCTTTACTTTGAGCTTCTGTAAGTTTGTGTTGATACTCCTGCTCTAGCACGGGCAAGAAAGCAGTTTGATACCCAAGTTTGAGATTCAATTCTGAAAGCTCGGTGAAGGCTAAGTCAGTTCTGAGGATAGACTTTTGGAAGTTCACCTTTTCAGTGCGGATATCTTGCAACCCGATTTGATAGGTGATCAGGGACTTCCCTAACTTAGCCGCGGAGATTCCCGCATCGACATACTTGTTCGCCACTTGAATCGAGTCTTTCAGATTGGCGGCGGCATTCATTTGCTCCCGGTAGGTCAGCGCGTCTTGTTCTCGCTGGGAGTCAGAGACACGAGGGAGGTCTGGGTTTGGCTCCCAGCCGATGGCGTTGTTGGCAAACTCCTGAAGGTCAGGGAGATTGACCTCGAAGCTTTGAGGTAGATTAAACGGCATTTGGGTGACTCCTTAAACGAAGTTGACAACATCAGAAAGAACGTGATCCAGTTCACTCCAATCTCTGCCAGAGTCAACGGGTTCTGAGCTTGTGGAGATCGGCACGACGTTGTTTTTAGTGTGCTGGGTCTCGGTCTGGAAAATGCTCGGTTCACTTGCGATAGGTTCCACCTCAATCACGGGCAGTTCTGTGACTGGGTTCTTTTTGGGTCTAGGCATTGGTCTGTAACTCCTTTGAGTTGAGTTTGGGCGTGGTGGATGAGCGCTAAATCGGTTTTCGCTGCTGCGATTTGAAGTTTCATGGCAGCCAAGCAACAGCTTCGTTGCCCTTCCTGGAGTTGTAGGAGAGCGCGACTTAAATCAAACCGGGCGGTAATTAGGTCAGCGATCGTGGATCTTTCCATCGGTCTGAGGATTGTGGGGGTTTGGGGAAAGGTGAGGCACAATCAGCCAAACGCTCATCAGGAACAAGCCGATCGTGAACAGAATTACGCTGGCTGTGGTTGAGCGCTTTCGGGCTGAGGCTTTCCCGGCACTGCTAAGGTTCCAGATTCAGCCGCCTGAACGGTTGATTTGAACGCCTGTTGCTTCAGTTGCAGAGCGGTATAGCCGAGTTGAACACCCCTCAGTTGAAACTCTTGCAGGAGTAACTGGTCACTGAGACTAGTGGCTTCCTGGTATTGGGCATTGAGGGTTTGGGCTTGGTCGTACTGCTGCTGCATTTGAGCGATAACTTGCTGTTGCAGTGCCTCAAACTGCTCTAGCTTCTGCTGGGTCTGCGTGAGGTAGGCGGTATCGTTGCCAATGGGGACGATGCCGGGAATAGCAGGTAGGGCAAGGCTGGAGCCAAAGTGCAGCGATAGACCACTAAGACGTTGGTCGGTTGGTTCACTATTATGTGGCAATACTTTAGTTGGGCTAAGAGGAACTTCAGGGGAAGCGGGGGTGCTGGCAGCAGCAAGACGATCGACAAATCGATCACTCAAAACCTTTTCCCACTTCTTTTTAGAGCCAGCGAAGTAGCGATCTCCTAAAAGCTCGATCGCGAGGGGCGTGTACCGATCGTCGCTCAACCTCAGTTCTGACTCATCGAGCCAATAGGCAATTTCCCGCAAATCGACGAACCACTTCTGAATCGTTCGCTTCCCCTGTTGGTAATGAGCGGCAATCTCTTTGCAAAACTGCGGCTCTGCGGGTTTCCAGTGCTCAATCGTCAGCAGATCGTCAATATCTATGAGCAGAGTTTTAACAGGTTCGCGTTCCTGAGTGGGTTCGCATCCGTCCAAGATCTCGATCGCTACGTCGTTGCGTGTAGATTCGTGCGAAGGGACGTAAGAACCATTTTTAAGGGTCGCAGGGTCAATTCTCTCAAAAATTTCAGCAGTGGCAGAGTCATCCAAATCAAACATCTTAGCCATTGTTTATATTCCCCTTAGAAAACTTTATAGGCGGCTGCAAGGCTTTCGGGAGTCGCTGCGGCTTATTTCCCGTTCGCTTACGAATTAATTTAGCCTAAAGGCATCCTTTTGACAACTAAAAGGCTAAAATAACTTTCATAAGGATGCCGTTTGGATTCCATCTATAGGAGTAGGATAATGAGAAGAAAGTTATTAGCTGTATTCGTGGCTCGGAACCCAAGACTATCGATAGCTCTACCAGATGGGCTACTAAGCGCGTTGGAGCGATGGGCAGAGGCAGAAGGCAACAAGCCAACAAGCCTCGCAACATTTCTGTTGGAAAAAGCTATTCGGGATGCGATCGAAGGGGGTAAGATTCCCTCCGAATCACCACAGGCAAAAGGTTCAAAGCCTCCTCAAGTGAATTTCAAAACCTTTCTGACTCAACTGGCGGGTGGAGAATTGCCAACTAACGAACAACTAGTGACAATCGCTCGCGATCTAGGCGTTGAAACTAAGGTTTTGATGGAGCTTCGAGACCGAGTCCAACGTGGCAACGGCAACGAGAAAGAAGGACAAATCGATGGAACCTGAAAATCTTTTTGCACAGTTCAGAATCTATGGATAAGGACAAGTGAGGCGAATTGCCATGACCACAACTTTAGAGATTGATCTTGAAAAAATTGCAGAACCACTTCTATTTCCTGGTTTCACCTGGCAACAATTTAAGGCAGTTGAGCCTCTGCTAGACGTGCCAGGGGTGAGAGTGTCTTTCTTAGACGGAGTGTTAGAAATTCGACGTATGCCTGGGAAAAAGCATGAAGTCGTTAAGAAACGAATTGGTATTCTCATCGAAGCTTATTTAGAAATCGCAGGTATCCCTCATACACCCACTGGCTCAATGACTTTGGAAAGCGAATCGGGTCTAGTGAGGCGAGAAGCCGACGAGTCTTATGAAATTGGAGAAAATCGCGATCGTCCCGATTTAGCGATCGAAGTCGTCGTCACCAGCGGGGGAATCAACAAGCTGGAAGCATATAAACGCCTTCAGATTTCTGAAGTTTGGTTCTGGGAAAAAGAAC
>Ga0209724_1005221_pt1 | contig 9986 bp, 10 predicted proteins | sample grotaG_FD_184143 | JGI IMG/M metagenome (GOLD analysis project Ga0209724, IMG submission 184143) | Glacier valley bacterial and archeal communities from Borup Fiord, Nunavut, Canada, to study Microbial Dark Matter (Phase II) -... | ecosystem: Environmental > Aquatic > Freshwater > Ice > Glacier ... | reverse complement strand
AAGCAGGGCGAACTCTCGCGCGCCGCAGGCAACGAGCGCGAGGCCGTGGGTCACTTCGTGCGCGTGGGCGCTGCGGCACCGCAGTCGAGCGTGCGCGCAATCGCGCAGTACGACGCCGCCGCTTCGCTCATCGCGCTGAAGGATTGGGAAGGCGCCACGAAGACGCTCGAGGACTTCCGCACGCGTTTCCCGAACCACCCGCTGCAGTCGGAGGTGGGCGGCAAGCTCGCGCTGGCCTACATCGAGAAGGGCCAGTGGTCGGGCGCTGCGGCCGAATTCGAACGCGTGGCCGCGTCGAGCAAGGACCCGAAGGTCGCGCGCGACGCGCTCTGGCAGGCGGCCGAGTTCCAGGAAAAGGCAGGCGCGCGCGCGGCCGCGGCGAAGGACTACGAGCGCTACCTCGCGCAGAACCCGCAGCCGCTGCTGCCCGCGGTGGAAGCGCGCTATCGCCTCGCCAGGATCGCCAAGGCCGACGGCAATGCCACGCGCGAGTTCGCGCTGATGAAAGACATCTTCCATGCCGACCAGAACGGCGGCGCCGCGCGCAACGACCGCACGCGCTACCTGGGTGCCACGGCCGCGCTGGCGATGGCCGAACCGGTGGCCGAGCAGTTCCGCCAGGTGCGCCTGGTCGAACCGCTGAAGAAGCAGCTCGCGCTGAAGAAGACGAGGATGGAAGAGACGCTCAAGGCCTACGCCGTCGCCAGTGAATACGGCGTGGCCGAGGTGACCACGGCGGCGACATATCGCACTGCCGTCGTCTACCGCGATTTCGGCAAGGCGCTCATGGCTTCGGAGCGGCCGAAGAAGATCAGCAAGATCGAGCTCGAGCAATACAACGTGCTGCTCGAGGAACAGGCCTATCCGTTCGAGGAGAAGGCGGCCGAGCTGCACGAGGTCAATGCGCGTCGTGCGCAGACGGGTCTCTACGACCCGTGGGTCAAGGCGAGCTTCGACGCGCTGCGCGAGCTGCGGCCGGTGCGCTACGGCAAGAACGAGAAGAGCGAAGGAGTGGTCGATGCGATCCGCTGATGCATGGCTTCGTCGCGTCGCCGCGGTGGCGCTGGTCGCCGGTCTCGGCGCCTGCTCGACGGTGAGCGAGGGCGTGAAATCGATGAAGGAGGCGGCGCCGACGCCCATGCCGCCCACGCCGGCCACGACAGCCACGACAGCCACGGCGACGTCGGCCGCGCGCGGTGCGTCGGCCCCTGCGCCGGCGCGCGTGGCCGCCGCGCAGAGCGACGTGCCGGTGAGCGCCGCCGCCCAGCGCGCCTTTGAAGCGGCCACCGCGTCGTTGCGTGCCGGCCGCACGGCCGACGCCGAGCGCGGCTTTCGCGCCCTCGCGCTGTCGGACCCGGATCTGGGCGGGCCGCACGCCAACCTCGGCGTGATGCTGCGACAGCAGGGCTTGCTCGACGAATCGGCGGCAGAGCTCGAGCGCGCCGTGAAGCTCAACCCGCGCCAGCCGGTGTTCCTGAACCAGCTCGGCGTGACGTACCGGCAGCAAGGCGCGTTCACCAAGTCACGCGACGCCTACGAGCAGGCCATGTCGCTCGACCCGGGCTATGCCGCACCGGTGATCAATCTCGGCATCCTCAACGACCTCTACCTCGGCGACGGCGCACGCGCGCTCGAGCTCTACGGCCGATACCTCGCGCTCTCGCCGAGCGGCGACGCAGCTGTTACCAAATGGGTCGCCGAGCTCAAGAACAGGAAGCCCGCACCGATCACGGTGAGCCGAAGGGAAAAGGAATGAATACCTCGCACCGTTCGATTGCTCGCTGCTTGGCTTTCTTGCTCGCGGCCGGGGCCGCCGGCTCGGCCTTTGCACAGGACCGCGCCGAGATCGACCGCACCCAGATCATCGGCAACCGCGAGCTGCCGAAGGTGCTCTACATCGTGCCGTGGAAGAAGCCGGTCGCCGGCGACCTCTCCGGCAGGCCGCTGAGAAGCGTGCTCGACGAAGCGCTGGCGCCGGTCGACCGCGACGTGTTCCGACGCGAGGTCATCTACGGCAAGCAGGCCGAGGCCCAGCCGCGCGGTGCAGCGCCGTCCGCCGCGCCCGCGCCGCCACCCGCGCTCGCCGCGGCGCCGTCACCCATCCCCAGATAGCCACCCCGTTCCCAACATTTTCCCAGGTTTCACCGGAGAGTCGAAATGGATGCATTCAGCACGGTCGTCAAGTTCTTTCAGGACTGCGGCCTCTTCATCTACCCGAGCGCACTGATCATGGCGCTCGGCGTGGCCATCTCGATCGAACGCTTCGTTTTTCTGAGCAAGGCGCGCAACGAGAACCGCAAGGTCTGGGCGCAGGTGCAGCCGATGCTGCAGCAAGGCCAGTGGAAGGAAGTGCAGGGCGTGACGGCCAAGAGCGACGCGGCTGTCGGCAAGATCGTCAACTACGGGCTGCAACGCATGCAGAGCCCGGGCCGCCGCGAAGATTTCGATGCGGCGATGGAAGAGGGAATGATGGAGATCGTGCCGCGCCTCGAGAAGCGCACGCACTACATCGCCACCTTCGCCAACGTGATCACGCTGGTCGGCCTGCTCGGCACCATCATCGGCCTGATCAAGGGCTTCACCGCGGTGGCGCAGGTCAATCCGGCCGAAAAGGCCGAGATGCTCTCGGCCTCGATCTCGATCGCGATGAACAACACCGCGTTCGCACTCATGGTGGCGATCCCGTTCCTGCTGATCCACTCCTTCCTGCAAGCCAAGACGAGCGAGATCGTCGACGGTCTCGAGGCCGCCAAGATCAGCTTCCTGAACCTCGTGCAGCGCCTTCGTGCCGAGCAGGGCGCAAAGGCATGAACCCCCACGTTCACTTGCGCTCGCTGCCCCCCGAGGGGGCGCGGGCCTCCCGTGGGGCGGCCCGGCGGAAGGCTCGGCCCGAGCCATGACAGTCCGCCGCCTGAAGAAGACGCCGGCCCATCTGGAGATCACCGCGTTCATCAACCTGATCGTGGTGCTCGTGCCGTTCCTGCTGTCCGTGGCCGTGTTCACGCGGCTGGCGGTGATCGATCTCGCGCTGCCGGCCCAGGCCTCCGGCGTGAACGAGCAACTCAAGGTCGACGACCTCAAGCTCGAGGTGGTGATCCGGCCGGATTCGATCGACGTGGGCGACAAGATCGGCGGACTGATCAAGCACATTCCGAACACGCCGGCCGGTTATGACATGAAGGATCTCGCTGCCGTGATCCAGTACGTGAAAACCAAGTTTCCGGGCAAGACCGAAGCCACCGTGCTGGCGGGCCAGAACACGCCGTACGACACGCTGGTGCAGGTGATGGACGCGGTGCGCGCCGGCCATGCGATGGAAGGCAAGAAGGTCGTGCGCTCGGAGCTGTTCCCGAACATCTCGATCGGCGACACGCCCCTCGCCACGCCCGGCGCCGCCAAGAGCTGAAGCCCGGGGAACGCCGCCATGAAAATGACCCCGCTGCAACGCCGCGCCGAGCGCAAGTCGCGCAACCAGACGATGGTCGACATGAACCTCGTCTCGCTGATCGACGTGTTCACCATCCTCATCTTCTTCCTGCTCTCGAACGTGGGCGGCGTGGAAACGCTGCCGAGCCCGAAAGCCGTGAAGCTGCCCGAATCGCTGGCGCAGCAGGCACCGCGTGAAACCGTGGTGGTCGTGGTGAGCGCGAGTGAAATTTCGGTCGAGGGCCGCAAGATCGCCTCGGTGGCCGAGGTGCTCGCCGCGCCCGACGACATGATCGTGCCGCTCAAGGCCGAGCTCGACCTGCAGGGCAAGCGCCAGGTGGTCAAGCCGGAGAACGCGGCGCAGAGCAAGCGCCTGACGATCATGGGCGACAAAGACATCCCGTACCGCCTGCTCAAGAAGGTGATGGTCACCGGCGCCCGCGCCGACTACAGCGACGTCTCGTTCGCGGTGCGCCAGAGGGCCGATCTGTGAGCCGCCGGGCCGTACACGAGGCGAACGCCGAAGCGCACAGCGTGGAGAGACAGCCATGAGCGCGGCGACGATGGCTTCCGCAATGACCCCGGGCGTCTCGTTCCGCACGTCCGTCCTGCCGTGGTCGATCTCGATCGACGACGAGCGTCGCTTCAAGCGCATCACGAACACCGTGCTGCTCACCGCCGCCATCGTGTTCATCGCGATGCCGTGGCTGCCCGTGACGCAACCCGATCGCTCGCAGCCGCAGGAACTGCCGCCGGTGCTGGCCAGGCTGATGATCGAGGCGGCCAAGTCACCGCCTCCGCCTGCGCTCGTGGCGAAGCTGGCGCCCGAGAAGCCGGTGTCGCGGCCCGAGGTCGCGTTGCCGAACAGGCCCGAGCCGATCAAGGCGCAGCCGCGCCGGCCCGAGCCAAAGAAGATCGAGGCCGTGCCCGGCGCGCCGGTGCCCGAGGCCCGCGTGCCGGTGGAAGGCAAGCCGCCCGGTGAGGTCGACCTCGCGCGGCGCAAGGCGGCCGGCATCGGCCTGCTGGCGATGAAGGACGATCTCGCGCAGATGCATGGCGCGCCGCTCGCGGTGCAGCTCAAGGCCGACATCAAGCAGGGCCCCGGCGTGGGCAGCGGCACCGGCGTCGGCGTAGGTGCGGGCGACGAGGCCGGCCTGCCCGCGCGCGCGCTTATCACCTCGAACGCCACCAACGGCAGCGGCGGCATCAACACCGCGAGCTACAGCCGCAACACCGGCGGCGGCGGCCTCGCCGGCCGATCGACCACGATGGTCGCTGGCGTGGCCGGAGGCGGCGGGGGTGGTGGCTACGGTGGCGGGGGAGTCCGTGGCCGCGACGGCAACGGCACGGGCAACGGGCCCGGCGGCGGCTCGGGCGGCCCGGGCGGCGGTGGCAACGGCGCCATCCAGCGCGGCGGCAGCGGCAAGGCTTCGCGCTCGATCGAAGACGTGAAGCTGGTCTTCGAGCGCAACAAGGGCGCGATCTACGCGATCTACAACCGCATGCTGCGCGAGGAGCCCTCGTTGCAGGGCAAGGTCGTGCTCAAGCTCACGATCGCGCCTTCGGGCGCGGCCGATTGCCAGATCGTCTCGAGCGAGCTGAAGACGCCCGAACTCGAATCGAAACTGCTGGCGCGGGTGCGCACGTTCGACTTCGGTTCGAAAGACGTCGAGGTGCTGATCATCAACTGGCCGGTCGACTTCCTGCCGTCGTAGGGCGCTCGCGCCCGCCCATCGGGCGCCTCGGCTGCCTCGCCCGTTCGCCGGGCGAGGGTGGTCAGGCTTCGGGCTCTTCCTCGACCTCGACCTCGGCTTCAGTCTCCGGCTCGACGACGGCGACGGGCGCCTTGGCGGCTGCCTTCGTGCCCTTCTTCGCCTTCTTCGCGGCCGTGACCTGCGAAACGACTTCGAGCGACGCATCGGAGGTCTGGATGCCGGCCGCGACGGCGGCCGCCTCGCCACGCACCAGCGCTTCCTGCGCGTGCTGCATGCCGAGCTCGATGCGCGGGCGCCAGGTGGGCGAAAGCGCCTGGTTCTGCAGCGAGCTCTTCGCCGAGGCGATGTAGCTCTTGAGTTCGAGCATGGAGAGCGATGCGAGCTTCTCGTCGAGGGCCGCGACCTCGGCATCCAGGAAGGGTTCGAGGACGATGACTGGCTGTTCTTTGATCATCGTCGAGCTTAACCGCGAAAAGGGGCATTGAAGCCGGCTTGCCGGGCATCATCTGAGACGCTCAAACGCACCTTCTCTCCACCGCTAGGAGTCATCTCATGAAGAAGTCGATCCTCGCCCTGGCTTTCGCGCTCGCCACTGCCGCTTCGTGGGCCCTGCCCACCACGCAGCAGGTCGAAGCGGCGGTCAAGCAGGGCAACTATGGGCAGGCCGAGACCATGATGGCCGAAGTGGTGGCCGCCAAGCCCGAGAGCGCCCGTGCGCATTACGTCTACGCCGAAGTGCTCGCCCACAACGGCAGCTTCGCCAAGGCCCAGGGCGAAGTCGCGAAAGCCAGGGAGATCGACCCGGCGATCAAGTTCGCGAGCGCCGACAAATTCCGCACCTTCGAGCAGTTGCTGCAGCGCGAGAACGCGCCGCGAACCGCTCCGGCCGAGCGGAGCACGACCCGCAGCGTCGACGCCTCGCCCACCGCGCAGATGGCGCCGGTCGCGGCCACGCGTGTGCAGGCGCCAGCGCCCGCACAAAGCTCCGGCGTGCCGTCGTGGATCTGGGTGGTCGGCCTCGGGGTCGTCGGGTTCTTTCTGTGGCGCGGCTTCAACCGCAGTCGCAGCGCGGCACCGGCCGGCGCAGCGGCCTTCGGTGCGCCCGGCGCAGCGATGGCCGGCGGTGCGCCGGTGCCTTACGGGTCGCCTGGTGGCCCCGGCGCCGCGCCCTACGGCGGCGCGATGCCGCAACAGCAGCCCGGCATGGGCTCCGGCATGCTGGGCACCGGCCTGGCCGTCGCCGGCGGCGTGGCCGGCGGGATGATGCTCGACCGCATGCTGCGCCCCGGACACGACGGCGCGGCGCTGGCGGGCAACAACCCGGGCGGCAACGTCGGCAACCCGGCCGGCAACTTCGGCAACGGCAACACCCCGCTGGACCGTGCCATGCCCGGTTCGGCTGGCCTCGACGAGGCCGGCCGCGAGCTCGAGAGCCGCGACGTCGACTTCGGCAATGGCGGCAACGACTGGGACGCCGGCGGCGGCTCGGTCGACACCGGCGGCTCCGATACCGGGGGCGGCTGGGACTGATAGCCTCCGGGCGACCCGGCTTCGGAGCGCCCCTTGAACATCTCTCGCACCGCGCCGCTGCTGCTCGCAGCGGCCCTCGCCGCTCCTGCTGTGCCGGCCTTCGCCGACGAAGGCATGTGGACGTTCAACGACTTTCCCGCAGCGCGCGTCCAGGCGCGCTACGGCTTCCTGCCCACGCAGGCCTGGCTCGACCACCTGCGGCTGGCCTCGGTTCGGCTGGCCGGTGGCTGCTCGGCCTCCATCGTCTCCCCCGAGGGCCTGGTGATGACGAATCACCACTGCGCACGCCGCTGCGTCGAGACGCTCGCCGGCCTGGCGAAAAAGGACTACGAGCACACCGGCTTTCTCGCCCACGTCCAGCGCGACGAGGTGCGCTGCCCCGACGTGGAAGTGAACCAGCTCACCGACATCAGCGACGTCACCGTTCGCGTGACGGCCGCGACTCAGGGGCTCGCGCCGGCGGAATTCGCCAATGCGCAGAAAGCCGTCACGGCGACGATCGAGAAGGAGTGCGCCACCTCCGACGAGCTGCGCTGCGAAGTGGTCACGCTGTTTCGCGGCGGCCGCTACGACCTCTATCGCTATCGGCGCCTGCAAGACGTGCGGCTCGCCTTCGCGCCCGAGGCGGCGGTCGCGTTCTTCGGTGGCGACCCCGACAACTTCATGTTCCCGCGCTACGACCTCGACGTGACCTTCCTGCGCCTCTACGGCGCCGACGGCAAGCCGATGCAGACGCCCGACTACCTCGCCTGGTCGAGTGGCATGCTGAAGGAGGGCGACCTCACCTTCGTCGCCGGCAACCCGGGCAACACGTCGCGCGGCTACACCGTGGCGCAGCTCGAAGACGACCGCGACTTCCGCCTGCCGAAGTCGATGAACCGTGCCGCCGAACTGCGCGGCTTCGTCACGGCGTACCAGGCGCGCGGGCCCGAGCAGAAGCGGCATTCGCAGACGCTGCTGTTCGGCATCGAAAACCAGCTCAAGGTGCTCAAGGGTCAGCATCAGGCGCTGGCCGACAAGGCGTTCTACGGCCGGCTGGCCGCCAAGGAACAGGACTTTCGCGCACGCGTCGAAGCCGACCCGGCGCTGGCGCAGAAGTACGGCCTGGTATGGCCGCGCATCGCGGCCATCGTGCAGAGGCAGCAGGCCGACCGCAAAGCCTACGACGCGCTCGAGCGCGGCATGGTCTCCGAGCTCTTCGAGACGGCGAGAAGGCTCGTGCGCTATGCCGCCGAGATGCCCAAGCCCAATGGCGAGCGGCTGCGCGAGTACAGCGATGCGCGGCTGCCGCAGCTTCGTCAAGGTCTGATGGCGGAGCGGCCGACGTACGCGGAGCTCGAAATCGCCACGCTCGGCTGGTCGCTCGCCAAGCTTCGCGAAGACCTCGGGCCCGACCACCCGCTGATCAAGCGTGTCTTCGGCAACCGCAGCGCGCAGCAAGTGGCGCAGGCGGTGGTGCAGGGCAGCCGCCTCGGCGAATTGCGCGCCGACGCCACCGGCAACGCCGTCGGCGGCTACCGCAAGACCTTGTTCGATGGCGGCCCGGCCGCGATCGAACTGGCGCGCGATCCGATGCTCGAGCTGGCGCGTGCGCTCGACGCCGATGCGCGTGCGGCGAGAAAGCGCATCGAGACCGAGGTGGAAGGCCCGCTGCGTCAGGAACAGGAGCGGCTGGCCGACGCGCGTCTGGCGGCGTACAGCGAGCGCGGCTACCCCGACGCGACCTTCACGCCCCGGGTTTCGTACGGCACCGTCGCCGGCTTTCGCGAAGACGGGGTATCGGTGCCGCCGTTCACCGTCATGGCCGGTGCGTTCGAGCGCCACACCGGCGCCGAGCCGTTCGAGCTGCCTCGTTCCTGGCTCGCCGCCAAGGGCCGGCTCGACCTGCAGACGCCGATGAATTTCGTGACCACCAACGACATCATCGGTGGCAACTCCGGCTCACCGATGGTCGACCGAAACGGCGACATCGTCGGGCTGGTGTTCGACGGCAACATCCACTCGCTCGGCGGCGACTACGGCTTCGACGAATCGGTGAATCGCACGGTGGCCGTGCACTCGGCGGCGCTGATCGAAGCGCTCGACAAGGTCTACGGCGCCGGGCGGCTGGTGGCCGAGATCGGTGCAGCCAAGGGCGCACGGCCGGCGAAGCTCGCAACCGCGCGCTGACCGCTAACTTGCGTCGCGCACCAGCGGCTCGATGCGCAGCTGGCCGTTCGCGGCGGCGAGCGTACGGGCCAGCAGGCCGGCTGCATGGTGGATGGCTTCGATGGTGGGCACCGGCGTGCCGGTGATGCGCGCCAGCTCGACCACGCTGCCGACGAGCGCGCCGAGCTCGATCGGCCGGCCGTGCTCCACGTCTTGAAGCATCGAGGTCTTGTGCGCGCCCACGGCCTCGGCGCCTGCGATGCGCTGATCGATGCCGATCTTGAAGACGATGCCGAGCGCCTTCGCCACGGCCTCGGCCTCGGCCATCATCGCGGCGGCGAGCGCGCGCCCGTCGGTGTCATGGCAGATGCCTTCGAGCGTGGCGTGCGTCAACGCGCTGATCGGGTTGAAGCTCAGGTTGCCCCACAGCTTCAGCCAGATTTCGGCGCGAATGTCTTTCGTGATCGGTGCCTTGAAGCCGGCCTGCATGAAGGCCTGCGAGAGCGCCTCGATGCGCGGCGTGCGCGTGCCGTCGAGCTCGCCGAGGGTGAAGCGGTTGCCTTCGATGTGGCGCACCACGCCGGGTGCCGCCAGCTCGGCGGCCGGATAGACGATGCTGCCGATCACGAATGCCGGATCGATCGCCGCAGCCAGCACGCCGCCGGGGTCGACGCTTTCGAGCGTGCGGCCCTGCCGAGCGCCTTCCAGCCGCTGGAAGTACCACCAGGGCACGCCGTTGGTCATCGTGACCAGGACGGTCTCGGGGCCGACGAGTGCGCTCAGCGTCGGCAGCACGCCCACGACCTGATGCGCTTTCACGGCTAGCAGCACCGCGTCTTGCGGGCCGGCCTCGGCGGCGTCGGCCGCAGCGCGCACGGTCGTCGCGTGCTGCTCGATCCCATCGGCCTGCACGAGCCGAAAGCCGCCGGCGCGTATGGCCGCGAGGTTCTTGTTGCGCGCGATGAACACGACCTCGTGGCCGGCCAGCGAAAGCTTCGTGCCGAGCAGCCCGCCGATGGCGCCGGCACCGACGACGGCGAACTTCATGCGGCGTTCATGGCGGCGATCGCGACGGTCTTCATGCGGCCTGCATTCTCCCTGCACCGCGCAGTTCGCCGATCAGCGGCCACACCAGACCACGTCGAACATCGAGCTGTGCACGGTGTC
>Ga0209724_1005219_pt1 | contig 9987 bp, 7 predicted proteins | sample grotaG_FD_184143 | JGI IMG/M metagenome (GOLD analysis project Ga0209724, IMG submission 184143) | Glacier valley bacterial and archeal communities from Borup Fiord, Nunavut, Canada, to study Microbial Dark Matter (Phase II) -... | ecosystem: Environmental > Aquatic > Freshwater > Ice > Glacier ... | reverse complement strand
TGGGCCAGCACCCGCTGGCGCACGGGAGCCAGCGTCACGGGCACGTTGTCGGTGGCCGCCGCGACGGAGGATGCCAACGTTTCGACCGCCGCAGGCTTGGCTTTTTGACAGCCGGTAAGCAGAGCGGCCGACAAGCTCAGGCCAGCGAGCCAGGGAAGGGAAAATAAGTGCTTGTTCATGGAGCGAAACCTGTTTTGAAATGACTATACAGGAGAATGCGGCACCTCATTCGGCCGCCAATGCCTGCCGCAATTCCGCCTCGCGGATGAAGACATCGTAGCCGGCGATGGCGCGGGCGAGCTGGGCGGTAGTCCGGCGGGCGGTGGCATCGAGCAGCTCCAGCCCGATGGCCTGGCCCTCGACGTAGCGGCGGCGCACGAGGACGTAGCTCTTCTCGGCATTAACCTGGGCGGCGGCGGCGGCCGTACCGGCTTCGCGGGCCGAGGCCAGGTTGTCAACGGCTTGCGTTACCTGCAGCTGCAGCTGGTTCACGAGGTCGGCGCGCTGGGCCTGCACATCGTCCAGCGCCAGGCGGGCCAACTGCTCTTCGCCCCGCTTGATGCCGCCCCGAAACAGGTCCCAGCTCAGGGCAAACTGCATGAGCTGAAACCGCTGCTGGGGCACGTCGAAGTGGTAGCCGAAGCCCTGGTAGCCCAGGTCCGTAACCCAGTTGAGCTGCGGGTACAGCCGCGCCGCCCGCCGCTGGCGCAACCCGAGGCCACTGGCTGCTTCAGCGCGGGTTAGCTGCTCCAGCTCGGGGCGCTGCCGCAACGCGGCGGCCCGCAGGGCCGCCAAACTCGCGCCGACGGGGGCGGGCAGCGTGGTGCCGGTGGGTTCTTCGGCGGCGATGCTGTCGTCGAGGGGGCGGTTGAGCAGGTAGTTGAAACTGGTGCGAGCGAGCTGGCGACGGTTGGCGGCGGTAGCCAGCTCGCGCTGGTTGCCGGCCAGTTGGGCTTTGGTGTTATACACCGCGTCGTTGGTGGTGAGGCCGGCGGCCAGCCGCGCCTGGTTTACGCGCAGCAGCTCGGCGAGCGTCTGAGCCGTGGTGAGGTACACGGCCACGGCCGCGCCGGCTTGCAGGTACTGGTAATAGGCCACCTCTATCTGGTGGCGCAGCACGTTGCGGTAAGTTGCCTGCCGCGCCTGCTGGGCCGAAAGCCGCTCCTTTTGGGCTTTGTAGTTGAAGTAACTATCGGTGTTGAACAAAGGCTGGATAATCCGCACCCGCGTTTCCTGGAACTGATTGGGCAGCAGCTGAATGGACTGGTTGGCGAGCTGGGGGAAGCCGCCGGTGCCGGTCAGCCCGTTCAGGGCGCGGTAGGCGGGATTGAGCAGGTCGCCGACTGGGAAGTCAATCGTGCGCCCGCCGTGGGCCAGGGTGTAGGTGGCCCCCAACTGCACCAGCGGCTGGTAGAGGCCGGCCGCCTGCCGCACCTGCCGGGCGGCGCTGGCCACCGCGATGCCTTCGCGGCGGAGCGCCACGTTCTGGGCCAGGCCCGTCTCGATATACGCTTGCAGCGTCCGGTTTTGGGGCTGGGCCGGGGCGGATTGGGGTATCAGCAGGCCCGCCGCAACGACCCAAATACAAATTTGATAACCAGCGGTGAAAAAGCGAACAGTGTTCATAACGCAGGCAAAAAAAGTTACAGGCCGGCTTGCAGCACCTGATTAAACAGCGTCATGGCTTCTCCCATGATGGTGTGGCGGCGGTCCTCCGAAAATATCATCAGGCGCTTGCTCAGAAAGAGCGCCGCCAGCCCGTGGACCTGACCAGACCATGAGGGCGGCAACTTCGGCATCGGGGCAGCGAAATACGCCGGCATCCATGCCCTGCTGCATGACCTGCACCACCCGGTCGAAAGCCGCCCGGCCACTGGCCCAGGGCGCGGCCTCGCCGCGGGCCTCGACCGCTTCCATCGGTTTGGTCATCAAGAACATCAAGTCGAACAGCTCGGGATGGTCGAAGGCAAATTTTAGGTACTGATGCCCGATGGCGCTGAGCCGCTCGGCCGGGTGCTCGATGCTGAACACCGACTCAAACGCCTGCCGGAGTTGCCCGAACGCCTGGTTTTGGAGCGCGAACAGCAGCTCGTTCTTATCCTTGAAATACAAATAGATGGTAGCCGGACTGTACTCGATGGCCTCCGCGATGTTGCGCATGCTCACCTTCTCAAACCCCTGCTCATTAAACAGGCGTTGCGCCGCCGCCAGGATGGCTTGGCGGCGTTCAGTCTTGTTGCGCTCTTTGCGTTCGGTGATGCCCACGGGATGAGAGGACGGCGGCTGTTTACGCCACAAATATACTGAACGCTGTTCAGAATTGATTGCTGCTTGGCTGAATAATCCGTGGAGTGACGGATGGCTCTTCCAGCAACACATTACTCATCAATAACTTGTTTCTGAAAATTATTCTTTCGTCATCGCTGCCAACCGGCCGTCCACGGGCGTTATGCGCAGCTCCAGCTTCTGGCGCTGCTGGTCGCGCAGCACGGTCAGGTACTGGAAGGCCCCGATTTTGTCGCCCGTCAGCAGCCGAAACAAGTCGTCGGTGCTGGCCACGGGCTGGTCGGCGAAGGCCACCACGAAATCACCCGCCCGCAGGCCCGCCGCTTCGGCCGGCGAGCCACTTTCGACGCTCACCACGAACAGCGCCTGCCGGGTCGTAAGCTGGTGAAAATTAATGACCCGCGGGTGTAGCTCCACCTGCTGGGTGCTCAGGCCGAGGTAGCCGCGGCGCACCCGGCCCTCGCTGAGCAGCGCCGGCAAAATAGCAGTAGCCGTGTTGATGCCGATGGCGAAGCACAAGCCCTGCGCCCCGCGAATGGTGGCCGTGTTTACGCCCAGCACCTGCCCGTCGGCATCGATGAGCGGGCCGCCCGAGTTGCCGGGGTTCAGGGCGGCATCGGTCTGAATGATGTTGTCGATAAGGCGGCCGGTTTCGGTGCGCAGGGTGCGGCCCAGCGCACTCACCACCCCGCTCGTCACGGTGTGCTGAAAGCCGTAGGGGTTACCAATGGCGATGACAAGCTGGCCGATTTGCAGGCGGGCCGAGTCGCCGAGCCGAGCCGCCGGCTGGCCCGTGGCCGGCGTGTGCAGCAGAGCCAAGTCAGAATCGGGGTCTTCGCCGACGAGCGTGGCCGGGTGCTCGGTGCCATCGGCGAAAGTGAGCCGCAGCTCGGCCGCGCCGTGCACGACGTGCGAGTTGGTGAACACGTAGCCATCGGTGGCGAACAAAAAGCCAGAGCCAGCGCCAGCGGGAGTCAATTTGCGCTGCTTGTTGAGCTTGCGCACGTCAATCTTGACGACCGATTCCTTAGCCGCCGCCACGGCCGACACCACGATTTGCGAGTACGCATCCATGCGATAAACTGAGATATAAGTAGCAGAGAAGGAGTTGGCTCACAAATACGTCGCCGTCCGAACCGGGCGCGTCATTCTGGCAGGTGAGACCGAAAGAAGTTAGTGAACCTGCCCCAACGCGCCCGCTCTGACGGCCGAAGAATTTTTCTGTCCCCGACCTTCGCGGCAGCCGTTTCCCACCCTCGCCATGAATGCCCACCTCGCCCGCCTCGCCGCCCTGGCCCAGCAACCCTCGCGCCGCGTCATCGGCCTCATGTCGGGCACCTCGCTCGACGGGCTGGACGTGGCCCTGTGCCGCTTCCAGGGGGCTGGGCCAGGAATGGGGTTTGAATTGGAGCACTTCGCCACGGTGCCCTACGACGAGGACACGAAGCGCCGCATCCGGCAGGTGTTTGCCCGCGAAACTGTCAGCCTCGAATACCTGACGCTGCTCAACCCCTGGCTGGCCGAGCTGCACGCGGGCATCGTGCGCGACTGTTTGAAAGCCTGGCAAGTAAGCCCGGCCGACGTGGACCTGCTCGCCAGCCACGGCCAAACGGTTTTTCACGCCCCGCGCCACCAGCACCAGCACCCGGACTTCGCCCTGAACGCGACCTTGCAGCTCGGCGACGGCGACCATTTGGCCGTGCGCACGGGCATCATCACGCTCAGCGACTTTCGGCAGAAGCACCTCGCCGCCGGGGGCGAGGGCGCGCCGCTGGCCGCCTACGGCGACTACCTGCTCCTGAGTAGCCCGAAGGAAGACCGGCTGCTGCTCAACCTGGGCGGCATCGCCAACTTCACGTATCTGCCCCGCGCCGGCCACGACGCGAGCGCGGCTTTCAGCACCGACACCGGCCCCGGCAACACGCTGCTCGACGGGTTGGTCCGGCAGCATCGGCCCGGTTTGGCCTACGACGAGGACGGCCGCCTGGCCGGGGCCGGGCGCGCCCACGACGGCTTGCTGGCGGCGCTGTTGGCGCACTCGTTTTTTCAGGCCCCGCTGCCCAAAACGACCGGGCCAGAGCTATTCGGGCCGGCGTATCTGGCCGCCGCCCAGGCCGCGAGCGGCACCGAAAGCCTGGGCCTGGAGGACTTGCTGGCGACGCTCGTCGAGTTGAGCGCGCGCGGCGTGGCCCAGGCCGTGGGGCTGGCATTTGGCGAGCGGCCCTGCCCGGCGGTGTATTTGAGCGGCGGCGGGGCGCACAACCCGGTGCTGGCCGCCGCCCTGCGCCGCCACCTGCCCACTGCCCCCAGCTTCGCCACCACCGCCGCGCTGGGCGTGGCCCCGGATGCGAAGGAGGCCATCTTGTTCGCCGTGCTCGCCAACGAAGCCGTGGCCGGGCACCCAGTCAGCATCGGGGCCGGGCGGCAGCGGGTGCCAGCCGTGGGCCTGGGCAAGATTTCGCTGCCGGGGTGAGTGTGCGGTAGGCGTTAGCCTGCTGTTGAACGTGCGGTAAGCTTTGGCTTGCCGTTCGTAATTCAAAGAGTTACCAAAACGGCAAGTTTAAGCTTCCCGCACGGCTCTTTCAATGGCAGGCTAAAGCCTACCGCACAAGCCGACAATGCCACTCGCACAAACGACTTGCGAAAAGAATTATCCCCAGCAGCGTGAAGAATTACCTGAACGGGTGGTATTATTGACGCGCCAAACTTTCATTTTTCTCCCACCTTTTTTCTTTTTTCTCATGCCCCACTCTTACAAGTCACGCTGGGCCTGGCTGCGCTGGACCGGCTTGCTGCTGTGCCTGGTGCTGGCGGGCGGCCGCGCGCAAGGCCAGACCGCCACTGGCCAGCAATTTATGATTATGGGCCGGGTGGTGGATGCCGCCGGGCAGGGCCTGCCGGGTGCGACCATCCTGGTGCGCGGCACCGGGCTGGGCACGGCCACCAACGCCGAGGGCCGCTACACGCTGAGCGCCACCAAGCCCGCCGGCGACTACGCGCTCGTCGCCTCGCTGGTCGGCTACAAAAGCGAAACCCAGACCGTGGCCCTGGGGCCGGGCACGACCGTCACGACCGACTTCAAACTGACCTAAAGCCGCCAGAACCTGGACGAAATCGTAGTTGTCGGCTCGACCGTCACCCAGAGCCGGCGGGAATTGGGTAATGCCATCAGCACGATTAGCGCCGCCGACATCGCCAAGAGCGGCTCGGGGCTGGCCCTGAACGCGTTGCAGGGCAAGGTGCCGGGCGCGCAGATTACCCAAAATTCGGGTGACCCGGCCGGGGCCGTGTCGGTGCGGCTACGGGGCATTCATTCGCTCACGGGCGGGGCCTCTTCGGACCCGCTCTACGTGATTGACGGCGTGATTATCAGCAACCTGAGCACCAACGTGTCGCAGTTGGCCGCCAGCAGCGACAACGGCATTGGCCGGGCCGAGGCAGGCCAGAACCGCCTGGCCGACCTTAATCCCAACGACATCGCCTCGTTCAACGTCATTAACGGGGCCGCCGCCGCCGCTCAGTACGGCTCGCGGGCCGCTAACGGCGTGGTGCTCATCACGACCAAGCGCGGCCAGACCGGCGCGCCGCGGGTAAGCGTTTCGACCAGCCTCAACATCAATGAGCTGCGTAGGTCCGTGCCCGTTAATCTGTACGGCAAGCAGTTTGGCTCAGTTGGCCTGCGGCTCTACAACATCGGGGCTTTGACGGACCGTCAGGTGGGCTTTCCGACCGGCACCCCGACGTACACGCCCCTACCCGGCGAAACCTTCACTCGCCTGGAGCGGGCGGGTGCCGGAGGTACGCTACGCACTAACCTCGTGGACGTAACCCGCTACAATTACTTCGACCAGATTTTCCAGACCGGCTACGGCACCGACAACTCGGTTATCGTGTCGGGCGGCTCAGAGCGGACGCAGTATCTGTTTTCGCTGGGCTACCTCAAAAATCAGGGCATCATCAAGGGCACCGACTTCACGCGCTACAACCTGCGGGCGCGCGTGGACCAGCGCCTTACCAGCTGGGCCAAGGTGTCGGCGGGGCTGGCTTACACCAACTCCTTCTCTAATGAAAAGGCCAACGGCAACGTGTTCTACTCGCCGATTAACTCGGTGAACATCACCAACAACATCTACGACATTACGCAACGCGACGCGGCTGGCAACCTGCTGGCCGTCGAGCCGACCCGCGTAAATCCGCTCTCGACCATCGAGGACATGAAATTCACGCAGGGCATCAACCGCACCATCTCCGACGTGCAGCTCAACCTGAACCCGCTCAAAGGGCTGACCGTGGACTACATCCTGGGCCTCGACACGTACGCGCAGGTGGGGCAGGGCTACATCCGGCCGTATCCGTACCAGGCCGCCGCCGGCTTGCCGCCCGCCCGCTTCCCCGGTGGCTTCGCCTCCAACGCTAATAACGTGGTGCAGCAGTTCAACTCCGATATTAATCTGGGCTACGAGTACAACGTGAATGAGAACCTGAAGCTGAATTTCCTGGCCGGCTACACGTACCAGTATTTTCAGTCGGACTACACGGCCACGCAGGGCCAGAACCTGACCCCGTTCATCAGCACCGTGAGCGGGGCCTCGAACACGACCGTCACCTCGGGCTTCGGCCTCGACCGCTTCGACCTGAGCGGCTACTATGGCCAGGCCACGGTGGGCTTCCGCAACCTGGCTTTCCTCACCGGCTCGCTGCGCCGCGACCGCTCGTCGAAGTTCTCCGAGTCTGAAACCAATCAGCTTTACCCCAAGCTCAGCGCCTCGTTCATCGTCTCAGACCTGGGCGCGTTCAAGGACGCGGGCTTTGCCAATACGTTCAACACGCTTAAGCTGCGCGCCAGCTACGGCGAGGCCGGCAACCTGGCCAGCCTGCCCACTTACGGCCGGCAGTACGCCATCAACCCGGTGGGTTTTCTGGGCCGGAGCACGTTTCAGCCCAGCCCGAACCTGGCTAATCCCGCCGTGCGCCCCGAGCGCAACACCGAGCTGGAAGGTGGTGCCGACCTGGGCTTCTTTCAGGACCGCGTGGGCCTGGGCGTAACGGTTTACTACCAGAAAATCACCGACCTGCTGCTCTCGCGCAACGTCGCGCCCACGACGGGCGGCAGCACCATCTTCAACAACACCGGCTCGATGGAGAACCGCGGGGTGGAGATTCAGCTCAGCCTCAGCCCCGTGCGCTCGGCCGACGTGAAGTGGGACGTGTCGCTGATTTACAACCGCAACCGCAACAAGATACTCGACTTGCCCGGCTCGAACGGTGCGGTGCAGGCCATCTCGATTGACAACGCCAGCGGCGCGCCCGTGTACTTGCTCAGCAGTCAGCCGGCGGGCGTGTTCTACGGCACGGCCTACGCCCGCAACCCCGATGGCACGCCCGTGCTCACGTCGCGCGGCTTTTTCCAGGATGAGCGCACCAGCGGCCAGGCCGTAGGCGCCACGACGTTTACGCCCGCGCGCGGGGCCGACGGCCAGCCCAGCTACGCTCCCGGCACGTCCGTAGCCAACGTGTTGCTCGGCAATCCTAACCCCGACTGGACCGGCTCGTTCAACTCGACGTTGAGCTACAAAAAACTCGGGCTGCACGTACTGCTCGATGCCGTACGCGGGGTGAGTGTATTCAACGCCGACCGCCGCACCCGGCAGGGCGTGGGCCTGGGCGCTGAGCTGGCCGAGCAGGAGCTGCGCGGCAACCTGCCCCGCGGCTACACCTACGCCCTCTACAACACGCAGGAATACCGCATCGAGAGCGGCTCGTTCGTGAAGCTGCGCGAAATAGCCCTGAGCTACGGGCTGCCCACTATCAGCAAGTTCGTCAAGGACCTGAACCTGGCGCTGGTGGGCCGCAACCTGTATTCCTGGGATACCTACCAGGGATTCGACCCCGAAACCAGCGCCGGCGGCTCGTCGGACCTGTTGCGGGCCATTGACTTCGGCAACGTGCCGGTGCCGCGCACTTACCAAGTCCGGCTGTCGGCTTCGTTTTAGGCTGATGCGCGCCTTTCCTCCCCCTGATTTTTTATTCTTGATATGAAAAAGCTTTTTGTATTGGCTGCCCTGCTCCTGTGCGGGCTGGGAGCCTGCACCACGAAAGAGTACCTGAACCCGAGCGTGGCCAGCGAGTCGCAGGTAGCGGGGTCTTCCGATGGCTTGGTCGCGCTCTGCAACGGCTTGCAGGCGCGCTATACCACCAACGCGCAGCTGAGCGTGCTCTACAACACGACGGCCATCAGCGGCCTGGGCACCCGCGAGTTTTTGATTCTGAACGTTGGCAACGACCAGGAGAACAACATCAGCCTCGGTGGGGCCAGCGTAAACAACGGCAACACGCTGGTGCGTAACGTCTGGACCCAGAATCAGCTCATTCGGGCCAACGCGGACCTGATACTGCGCAACCTCAACAACGCCCCCGACGCGGGTACCCGGGCCGGCATCCTGGCCTACGCCAGCATTTTCCGGGCGCTGGCCCTGGGTAACCTGGCCCAGTATTTCGAGCAGTCGCCCATCGTGACGGGCGATAACGCGCCCTTCGTGCCCCGCGCTCAATTGCTGAAAGAGGCCGTCGCGCAGCTCGAAACCGCCGCCACGCAGCTCGCCGCTACGCCCGTTTCGGCCGACTTCAACTCGAAGATTGTCCCCGGCCTCGACCTGTCCAACACCGTGCAAGCCCTCATCGCCCGCTACAGCCTCGAAGCCGGTGACAACGATAAAGCCATCGCCGCTGCCGGCCGGGTAGACCTGACCAAACGCTCGGTGTTCAATTTCGACGACAACACCCGCAATCCACTCTTCGAGGCCGTCTTCAGCAACCGCAACGTGTTTGAGCCGACCGACGTGAACCTGGGCCTGACTGGCATTCTGGCCCCCGACCCCAACGACCGCCGCATTCCGTTCCTGGTGCGGGCCGCGCCCACGGCCACTCAGAACCGGGGCACGGCGTTCTACACGGCCAACAACGCGCCGGTTCCGGTCTATGTGCCCGGCGAGATGCTGCTGATTCGGGCCGAGGCTTTCGCCCGCAAAGCCGACCTGACCAACGCCGTAGCTGAGTTGAACCGGGTCCGCACCAAGACTCCGGCGCAGGACATTTACGGCCTCGGCGCGGGCCTGCCTGCCTACGCCGGCCCAGTTACGCAGAGTGACATCTTGCTCGATATTCTCGAAAACCGTTTCATCGAGCTGGCTTTCCAGGGCTTTCGCCTCGGCGACAGCCGGCGCTTCGGGCGGCCCGGCCCCGGCCCGAACGTGCCCGCCGGCGCGGTGCTGGAGCGCAACCGCAACTTCTACCCCTACCCGCGGGTAGAGCGCGAAAACAACTCGCAAACCCCCGCCGACCCGCTGTTTTAACGCCCGTCGTGAGCACTGAACGAGGCCCCCGGTGGCCGGCTTCGCCGGCTGCCGGGGGCTTTTTCGGGCGCGCTGGTTCAGAAAAATAACTTTGCCTGTTCACTCGCACAAGTTTGTGTAGGGGGGTACCCATGTAGGGTCCTACCCCCCTACATAGGCACCCCCCTACAAGCAATATTCAAGGGGGATTTCCGAGGAGGTTTCTGGCGCGGGCGGCTTTTCGCCGCCCGCCCGCGCCCAACGATGCTCTCCCAAACGCCAAACGGGCGGCCCCCACCGATGGAGGCCGCCCGTTCGCGTTTCGATAAATACTGGCTTAGAAGAACTTCGTGCGGTTATCCACCACCTG
>Ga0209724_1005217_pt1 | contig 9989 bp, 9 predicted proteins | sample grotaG_FD_184143 | JGI IMG/M metagenome (GOLD analysis project Ga0209724, IMG submission 184143) | Glacier valley bacterial and archeal communities from Borup Fiord, Nunavut, Canada, to study Microbial Dark Matter (Phase II) -... | ecosystem: Environmental > Aquatic > Freshwater > Ice > Glacier ... | reverse complement strand
CCTGTTGAATCTATGCAGGCATTGAAATTTTTTTATTATAAATTGGGTGATAAAATTTGGGGACAATATGGTTTTATAGATGCGTTTAAGTTAAGTGATCCATGGTTTGCAGACTCAAACCTTGCTATAGACCAGGGACCAATAATCGTGATGATTGAAAACTATCGAACAGGCTTATTATGGAAATTGTTTACCGGTGCCCCCGAAATAAAAGCAGGCTTGTTGAACCTTGGATTTAAAGCACCTTATCTTTAATTTATTGGCGGTTGATTTGAAATTCAAATAAGGATTATATTTGGAATCTGTTTAAAACGATGTCCTTTTAAGAAATTACATTTGCTCTTATAAGGAGTATGCTTTTGAGATAAAATTATCCCGGTTCGGTTGACGATTTGTTTACGCCATTTTACTATTGAACTGAGAAGTGATTTTAGCGTTTAATTTTAAATACTAAAAATATAAAATGAAAAAAAATATTATTATCCTTTCAACAGTCATGTTATCGGCCTTTAGCCATCCCCCGGTCATTAATAAAATGGATGGCGTAGATAATCCATTTTCTGCCGAAGGCAAAAAAGTAATTGTATTTAGTACAGCGGACAGCACCAATTTAAAACTTACTTTAACAGATACCCTATCCTTTAAAAACCTTGCCCAGCCAAAGGAAACGCAGGTTTGTGTATTTGTAGATCCATCAAAAACATTTCAATCATTTTTGGGAATTGGTGCTGCGTTAACAGATGCTTCTGCAGAAACATTTGCCAAATTGCCAAAGGCAAAGCAGCAGGAATTTATGCTGGCATATTATAATGTCAACAAAGGTATTGGCTACACATTGGCCAGAACAACGATTCACAGCAGCGATTTTTCCAGCGATAGTTATACATACATTTCAGAGGGTGATAAAGATTTAAAATCATTTAATGTAGAGCATGATAAACAATTCCGCATTCCTTTTATCAAACAGGCTATTGCAGCAGCGGGTGGTAAGCTATTAATGTTTGCAAGCCCCTGGAGTCCGCCGGCTTTTATGAAAAGCAATAATGACCTGTTGCATGGAGGAATATTAAAACCAGCTTTTTATCAGCCCTGGGCTAATTATTATACAAAGTTTATAAAGACTTACGAAAAGGAAGGCATACCTATCTGGGGAATATCTGTACAGAACGAACCGATGGCTACTCAGCGTTGGGAATCCTGCGTGTACACTGCGGAAGAAGAAAGAGATTTTTTAAAAAATTATTTGGGCCCAACTATGAAACGAGAAGGTTTTGGCGACAAGAAAATAATCGTGTGGGATCATAATCGTGACCTGATGTTTCAAAGAGCCAATACTATTTTTAGTGATCCAGAAGCTTCTAAATATGCATGGGGTATGGGTTTTCACTGGTACGAAAGCTGGAGTGGCGGAACAGAAATGTATGAAAACGTAGCACGGGTGCATGAAAGTTGGCCAGCTAAGAATTTAATGTTTACAGAAGGTTGTGCCGAAAGTTTTAGAGCGGGAGGTTACTACACATGGAGTTTAGGCGAACGGTATGGCCGCTCCATGATCAATGATTTTAATAACGGTACTGTAGGCTGGACAGACTGGAATATTTTACTGGATGAAACCGGCGGCCCTAACCATGTACAAAATTTTTGTTTTGCTCCGGTGCATGCAGATACCAAAACCGGCGAACTTATCTACACCAATGCTTATTATTATATTGGTCATTTTTCTAAATTCATCCGTCCGGGAGCTAAAAGAATCAGCAGTGTGGCAAGTCGTAGCCAGTTGTTAACCACGGCTTTTAAAAACGCAGATGGAAAAGTAGCAGTGGTGGTGATGAACCAAAGTAATTTAAAAATTACATATAATCTTTGCATTGGTACAAAAGCCGCAGAAGTAAACATTTTACCACATGCTATTCAAACATTGGTATTGTAAAACGATTGTTCTTTTTTTAAATTCGCTTGCTGATATGATTAAACACAATGTAAACGTAATCTTGCTTGGGTTTTTATTGATGATGAATGTATCAGTCTTTGCACAAAAAACAAAGCAGCAACAAACACCATTTGTTACAACTAGGCAAACCAATTTATCTGACAGTGCTTTGCTGGATGTGGTACAAAAACAAACCTTTAAATATTTCTGGGACTTTGCTCACCCTGTTAGCGGCATGGCAAGAGAGCGCAGCAACACCGATGCAGGTTATGGACACGAAACCGTTACCACCGGCGGCACAGGCTTCGGCATTATGTCGGTAATTGTGGCAGCAGAACGGGGTTGGATAACGAGGGATACAGCTGCAAAATTTATGCGGAAGATGGTTAATTTTTTACTAAAAGCCAATTGCTATCATGGCGCTTTCCCGCATTGGATCGATGGCGCTACCGGCAAAACAATTCCCTTTAGCAGAAAGGATGATGGCGGCGACCTGGTAGAGACTTCTTATTTATTTCAGGGCCTGCTTTGTGCAAGGCAATACTTCAATAAAGATAACTCCGTTGAGAATGAATTCAGGGGTAAGTTGAGCTGGATGTGGAAAGGCATTGAATGGAATTGGTACACACAGGGCCAGGAAGTATTGTACTGGCACTGGAGCCCGAACAACGGCTGGGCAATGAATTTTCCTGTGCGAGGGTTTAACGAATGTATGATTATGTATGTGCTCGCAGCCAGCAGTGAAGATTACCCGGTAAGTGCGGCAGTCTATCACCGGGGCTGGGCACAAAGCAATTTCTTTAAAAATGGAAAAAATTTTTATGGCTTTACGTTGCCTTTGGGCTTTGATTATGGCGGCCCTTTATTCTTTTCACAATATTCTTTTTTAGGATTGAATCCACACGATTTAAAAGATCAGTATGCAGATTACTGGGAGCAAAATAAAAACCATACGCTCATCAACCATGCTTATTGTGTAGACAATCCCAAAGCATTTAAAGGATATGGCGAAAACTGCTGGGGCCTTACCGCCTCTGATACCTATGATGGTTACAATGCTTTTTCTCCCACCAATGATGAAGGTACCCTTACACCAACGGCAGCGTTGTCGGCATTTCCTTACACACCAGAATATTCTATGAAGGCTCTTAAACATTTCTATTACGATCTTGGAGATAAAATATGGGGCGAATACGGATTTACAGATGCATTTAATGAAACCAAAAACTGGTATTCAAAAAATTACCTGGCCATAGATGAAGGGCCCATTGTTGCGATGATAGAAAATTACAGGAGTGGCCTGTTGTGGAGATTATTTATGAGTTGTCCTGAAATACAAAACGGGTTAAAAAAATTAGGTTTTGAAAGCCCCTCTTTTAAAAAGTAATTTACAATTTTATTATATGGTAGAAGATTTGTGAAGTTTTACAGCAATCATTAAAGACACCAGGTTAAGACCCTCGAATGGACCTAAAAATAATATTTTTCTTAAAAAGGATTCTTCATCACTCTGAAAAAGACATAATGTCCAAATGAGTAATGAAAGCAAATAAGTCATTACGGATACATTGTTTTTCTTTTCATTGATTGGAGTATTAAAATAAAGTATTCCAGAAAAAAATAAAAGGAGTGTACAAAAGAAAATTGCAAGACCAAGAAAAAAAACTTCAATAAACAGCAGGGAGAGCGCTTTGTGAGCATGGTAGAAGCATTGGGGAATCTTGATAAGATAGGATCCGAAATTACCCTCAACAATACTGACACATATAAATATAGCGACCCACGTTTGAGTATGTACGTCAGCATCCCGTTTTACATTGGAATTCATCACAGCAGGCATATGGTATTTTTTACAACAATAGTTATAAAAGCTTTTTTAATTTTGGCTCATCAACGCCGGGTTTTACTTCTGTTAATATAGATGGTGGCGATGCAGATTATTTTTTATGTATGATGTATCTGTTGAAAAAATTATTACGCATTATACTTCCTTAACAGGGCAGATGCAATTGCCTCCACTGTGGAGTATTGGCTATCACCAAAGCCCCTGTAGTTATTGTACGAAGGATAAAGTTGAGTGGATTGCAGAACACGTTCCGCAAGAAAAAGATACCATTGGATTGCATTGTGCTGGATGCAGACTACCAGCAGGGCTATCAGCCATTCAGGGTAAATAAAGAACGCTTTCCGGATATGCCGGAGCTTGCAGCTATGCTAGCCAAAATAAATATTGAATTAACCGCCTCCGTTTATCTGGGTGTAAAAATTGACAGCACTTATGAATCATACAACAACGGCTTAAAAAAAGAGGTATTTATAAAATATGCAGACGGCAGTTTATTTGAAACAGAAATAGCACCGCTGCATTGTTATCTGCCCGACTACACCAATCCCAAAACACGGGCATGGTGGATCAATAAAATAAAATGGTTACCTGTCAATGGCATTCATGGTTACTGGAATGATATGAATGAACCTGGATTTGCCGCCATAACAGGCCGACAGATCAATCTGCAAAACAGGCATATCCGTTTAATCGATATGTTTAATAATTTGGGTGAGCTGTACGACAAGGAGTATTTGCAGACATTAAAAGAAGGTGAAGTTGTTGGCATACAAAAAACAGGCATCATTGACATTTCCGAAAATGAAATTGAAATAGCTTTTTAAAAGGTATTTTAAAAATGCCCGGCATACATCTAATAAATATTAATAAAAATTGTTGCAGAAATAGAAAAAATTAGGTTGCTTAAGTTCATTAATTTTATAGCTGATTAACCAACGTCCATTGAAATAAAAAATATCTTATGAACCGCTTGCTATCGCCATTGCCAATTAATATTAAAACCACCATTGCATTGCTCAGGATCATTATCGGCGCTATGATGATGTATCATGGCTGGGAAGTTTTCAATCCAACACAAATAAAGGAATATGCCCAATGGGATATGTTTAAAAACAGCTCCTCACCATTGTTAATGCCATACATTGGTAAATCTGCCGAATTACTAAGCGGCATACTACTATTTTTTGGTCTGTTTACAAAAATAGGAGCATTGATATTAATACTCACCATGAGCTATGTCAGTTTTAAGGTTGGCAAAGGCGTCATTTGGTATGGCGATCAGCATCCATTTATGTTTGTACTATTCGGAATTTTGTTCTTTTTTGTTGGCCCCGGCAAATGGAGCATTGATCGCTTAATTTTTAAACCAAAATCTAAATACACTTCATACAAATAACTATGTTACCAGCTTCATTATTTAAATTTAACGTAGTTGCTACAGTCTATCCGGCATTTTTTTCGAGACTCGGTTCAAAGATATTACTCTTATTGAGTTTTACCTTGCTTGCTGCGTGGCACAATGCAAAGGCACAGTATAATCAACAAACGTATTGTAATCCAATTAATATCGATTACGGTTACACGCCAATACCCAACTTTAGTGAATGGGGCAGGCATCGAGCAACCGCAGATCCTGTAATTGTTACCTATAAGGGCGATTACTATTTATTTAGTACCAACCAGTGGGGCTATTGGTGGAGTAGTAATATGTTGAATTGGAAATTTGTTTCTAAAAAATTTCTTCGTCCCTGGAATGGTGGCGTGTACGATGAATTGTGTGCACCTGCGGTGGGAGTGATAGGCGATACGATGATCGTATTCGGATCAACCTATACAAGTAAGTTTACCATCTGGATGAGCACTAACCCAAAAGCAAATGATTGGAAACCGCTTGTAGACTCTTTTGATATGGGGGGCTGGGATCCTGCTTTTTTTACGGATGATGATGGCAAATTGTATATGTACAATGGCAGCAGCAACAGGTATCCGTTGTATGGTATTGAGTTAAACCGCAACACAATGGTACCAAAAGGCTACAGAAAAGAAATGTATTTTTTAGAACAGGAAAGATACGGCTGGCAACGTTTTGGTGAAAACATGGACAATACTTTTTTAGATCCTTTTATCGAAGGTGCCACCATGACCAAACACAATGGTAAATATTATTTGCAATACGGTGCACCGGGTACAGAATTCAGTGGTTATGCAGATGGTGTGGTGGTGGGAGATAATCCATTGGGACCTTTCACAGCACAATCAGATCCCTTAAGTTATAAGCCGGGCGGTTTTGCAAGAGGAGCAGGACACGGGGCAACATTTAAAGATGTCAATGGTAATTACTGGCATGTGTCCACATCTATCATTTGTGTAAAAAATACATTTGAAAGAAGAATCGGCATCTGGCCCGCAGGATTTGATAAAGACGATGTAATGTGGTGCAACACTGCCTTTGGCGATTATCCCCATAAATTGCCTAACAGTTTAAAGTCATCAAATAATACGCCTTTGCGAGATGGAGATTCCTTTCAGGGATGGATGTTATTGAATTATAAAAAGCCAGTACTCGTTTCATCCACACTCGCCAGTTATTACGCCAACAATGCGGTGGATGAAAATATAAAAACTTACTGGAGTGCTGCCAGTAATAACAAAGGAGAATTTATACAAACTGATTTAGGCAATGTATCAACTGTAAATGCGGTACAAATAAATTATGCTGATCAGGATGTAGACAGTTCTTTTTTAGGTAAGTCACTTGGTGTCTTTCATCAATACAAATTGTACTATTCTTTTGACGGTAAAAAATGGAATATTCTAATGGACAAAAGCAATAATAAAACAGATGTACCCCACGAATATGTAGAACTGGAAAAGCCGGTACAGGTAAGGTTTATAAAACTGGAAAATATTCATATGCCAACAGGAAAATTTGCCATTAGCGGGTTACGTGTTTTTGGAAACGGTGGTGGAGAAAAACCAGCCACAGTTGAAAATTTTATTGTGCTTAGAACAGAAAAAGATAAACGAAGTGCTTACTTAAAATGGAAGCCTGTAAACAATGCATATGCTTACAATATTTATTATGGTATTGACCCTAAAAAATTATATACCTGCATTATGGTGCATGATTTTAATGAGTATTGGTTAAAAACTATGGACAATCAAAAACAGTATTATTTTACCATTGAGGCAGTTAATGAAAATGGCGTTTCACAAAAATCATCCATATTAAAAGCAGATTAAAATATGAAACATAAAATTCTATTTCCCGTATGTCTTTTTTTATTCTCAATTGTATTGGTAAAAGCTCAGGCTCCGTTTTACAGCGATATTCAGCACTTTAAAAGATTGGATAGTGCTCATTTTCCTGCAAAGCATGCTATCCTGTTTGTTGGTAGTTCTTCCTTTACTAAATGGACAGATGTGCAGGATTACTTCCCCGGCTATCCAATTATTAACAGAGGTTTCGGCGGTTCTTCTTTACCGGATGTGATACGGTATGCCAACGATATCATCTTTTCTTATCAGCCAAAACAAGTGGTTATTTATTGTGGCGAAAACGACCTGGCTTCAGCTGATACAGTTACTGCTGCAATGGTAGTATATCGCTTTAAAAAATTATTTGTTTTGATACGTCAACAACTACCAAAAGCAACGGTTACTTTTGTATCACTAAAACCCAGTCCAAGCCGACAAAGGTTATGGTCTAAAATGATTGATGTAAATACACAAATAAAAAATTACCTGCGTAAAAAAAAGAAAACATCTTTTATAGATGTGTACCATAAAATGTTTAATAAAAATGGTACTGTTATGCAGGATATTTTTATTGAAGACAATTTACACATGAACGCCAAAGGTTATGCTATCTGGCAAAAAATAATGACTCCTTATTTACAGAAATAATAAAAAACGCCAATATGAAATTGTTTAGAAAAGTACTGATTGGGTTAATGGTATTGATTTCGTTGCAGGCCGCAGGCCAAAGTTCCGATCCTGCAAAAATGAAAAGCTTTATCGATGTATTGATGAAGAAGATGACGCTGGAAGAAAAACTGGGCCAGTTAAATTTACCAGCCGGAGCCGGGGATATTGTAACAGGTGCAGCAGCCAGCAGTGATATCGGTAAAAAAATACAGGAAGGAAAAGTTGGAGGCCTCTTTAATATTAAATCCGTTGCAAAAATTAAGGCGATACAAAAAGTGGCAGTAGAAGAGAGTCGACTAAAAATTCCGTTGATATTTGGGATGGATGTTATTCATGGTTACCAGACAACATTCCCGATTCCATTGGGAATGTCCTGTATCTGGGATATGAGCCTGGTGGAAAAAGCAGCTAGTGTTGCAGCGCAGGAAGCAAGTGCAGATGGTATTTGCTGGACCTTTAGCCCGATGGTTGATATTAGCCGTGACCCACGCTGGGGAAGGATTTCGGAAGGTAATGGGGAAGATGCTTACCTTGGTTCACGCATTGCTGCAGCAATGGTGAAAGGTTACCAGGGCAACGATCTTTCAAAAAATAATACCATTATGGCTTGTGTAAAACATTATGCTATGTACGGTGCGGCAGAAGCTGGTCGTGATTACAATACCACAGATATGAGCCGGATAAGAATGTACAACGAATACCTGGCACCTTACAAGGCGGCTGTGGATGCAGGCGTCGGAAGTATCATGGCATCTTTTAATGAAGTAGACGGAGTGCCGGCTTCTGCCAATAAGTTTTTAATGACAGATGTGTTGCGTACACAATGGGGTTTTAAAGGATTTGTAGTAACTGATTATACCGGTATTAATGAAATGATAGATCATGGGTTGGGTGATCTTCAAAAAGTTTCTTCTTTGGCTTTAAACGCAGGGGTTGATATGGATATGGTAGGCGAAGGGTTTCTTTCTACTTTACAAAAATCACTGACAGAAAAAAAGGTTACAATGAAACAAATTGATGTAGCCTGCCGCCTTGTGCTGGAAGCAAAATACAAACTGGGGTTGTTTGCTAATCCTTATAAATATTGCAACGAAGAAAGAGCCAAAACAGAAATTTTTACACCCGCCAACAGGAAGGTTGCCAGGTCAATTGCAACAGAAAGTTTTGTATTATTAAAAAATAAAAATAACTTATTACCTATAAAAAAGAAGGGTACCATTGCATTGATCGGCCCATTGGCAGATGCCAAAGAAAATATGTCTGGTACCTGGAGTGTGGCAACTGATATGTCTACTCCAATATCTGTTTTACAGGGATTAAAAAATGCTTTGGGAAGCAATGCGAAAGTATTGTATGCAAAAGGGTCTAACCTGGATGCAGATAGTTTGTTGGAAGAACATGCTACTATGTTTGGTAAAACATTGCACAGGGATGCAAGATCGAATGAGGTTATTCTTAAAGAAGCATTAGAGGTGGCTGCACAATCAGATGTAATAGTTGCAGCTTTGGGAGAATCTGCAGAAATGAGTGGAGAAGCAGCGAGCCGTTCTGACATCAGTATTCCAAAAATTCAGCAGGAATTACTGGAAGCCTTATTAAAAACAGGTAAGCCGGTTGTGTTGGTTTTATTTACGGGAAGGCCATTGACATTAAAGTGGGAGAATGAGCACGTACCTGCTATTTTAAACGTTTGGTTTAGTGGTACCGAGGCTGGTGATGCAATTGCGGACGTGTTGTTTGGAGATGTGAATCCTTCAGGAAAACTCAGTACAACTTTTCCTCAAAATGTAGGACAAATACCTTTATACTACAATCATAAAAATACAGGCCGTCCACTGCCTGAGGGGAAATGGTTTCAAAAATACCGCTCCAATTATTTAGATGTTTCCAATGATCCGCTCTATCCTTTCGGTTATGGATTAAGTTATACCAATTTTAGTTACAGCGATATTTCCTTAAGTAATAATACCATCAAAGGAACTCAAAGTATTAAGGCAACTGTAACAGTAACTAATACAGGTTCAGTTAGCGGTAAGGAAGTGGTGCAATTGTACACCCGACAGCTCGTGGGAACAACGACTCATCCTGTAAAAGAATTGAAAGGATTTCAAAAAATAGAGCTTAAAGCCGGCGAGTCAAAAACAGTCAGTTTCAACATTGCTGCAAGTGATCTTAAGTTTTACAACAGCGATTTAAAATATGTGGCTGAACCCGGCAACTTTAAATTATTTATCGGGGGCAACAGCAGGGATGTGAAACAGACCGATTTTAAACTGTCATTGTAGT
>Ga0209724_1005212_pt1 | contig 9997 bp, 6 predicted proteins | sample grotaG_FD_184143 | JGI IMG/M metagenome (GOLD analysis project Ga0209724, IMG submission 184143) | Glacier valley bacterial and archeal communities from Borup Fiord, Nunavut, Canada, to study Microbial Dark Matter (Phase II) -... | ecosystem: Environmental > Aquatic > Freshwater > Ice > Glacier ... | reverse complement strand
GACGACACATCCGGACGCGACTTCGCGCGCTGACCGCCTTGAGGATCGGGTGCGTCATCGCCGAGAATGGCGATGTTTCCGGTGCGCGTCGCCACATGCCCGTCTTGAAGTCCAAGGTCGAAACCGAGCGCGCCGTCGCGCCGAGGCGGCGCGGTCGCGGCCGATCCTGGCCGGTGCTGACGGTCTTCGCCTGCATCGTCGCGTTGCAGATCGGCGTGGCGGTCGTCAGCATCGACGTCATGTCGGCGGTGCGCGCCTACATCACCGGCGAAAGCCTGTACTCGAAGGGACAGAAGGACGCCCACATCCGCCTGATCGACTACGCCGATCACCACCGCGAAGAGGACTACCAGGCGTTCCTGCGCGCGCTCGCGTTCCCGATCGGCGACCGGGCCGCGCGCGAAGCGATGCAGAGTCCCTTGCTGCGCGCCGACGATGCGAGGCGCGGCCTGATCGCGGGCGGCACCGATGAAGGCGACGTGCCCGGCGTGATCCGGCTCTTCCGCTGGTTCCACACGACGCCGCTGATGGCCGACGCCATCGCCACGTGGACCGAGGGCGATCTCGTCGTCGAGCAGATCCGAATGATCGCCGAGCAGGCGCACCGGCACGTCGTGGCCGGCGACCTCGACGCGCCCGAGGTCACCGGCCTGCGTCTGCAGGCGCAGCGCCTCAACAACGAGCTGACCCCGCTCGAGGTGCGCTTCGCCGCCCAGCTCGCCGCCGGTGCCCGGCTGAGCCAACGGCTGCTTCTCGGGCTGAACCTGGCGCTGGGCTTGCTCCTCGGCCTCAGCGGACTGATCTTCGTGCGTTACAGCGCGCGTATCCAGGCGGCGACCGAGGACGAGTTGCGTCTGCGGCGCGAATCGCTGCAGCGCCTGCTCGACTCCGCCGCCGAGGGCCTCTACGGCATGGACACGCGCGGCCGCTGTACGTTCATCAACCGGTCGGCGCTGAAGATGCTTGGCTACGCGAGGGAGTCGGAGCTGCTCGGGCGGGAGATGCTCGGCCTGATCCATCCGGCGCAGGCCGACGGGCGTGCCGGCGCGGCCGACGCCTCCGCGCGCGACGCGGGGCAGGTGTCGGGCGAGGTCCACGTCGTCGACGCTGTGTTCCGGCGTCGCGACGGATCGTCGATTCCGGTCGAGTACTGGATCCATCCGATGCTGAAGGACGGCCGGCTCGACGGCGCCGTCGCCACCTTCGTCGACATCAGCGAGCGGGTCAACATGCAGGCGGCCCTGCGCCAGGGCGAGGTGCGGATCGCGGGCCTGGTCGATGCCGTCAACGACGGCGTGATGACGATCGATGCCGATCAACGCGTCGTCCAGTTCAACCGGGCCGCCGAGCGACTGTTCGCCGTGCCCGCGGCCGATGCGATCGGCAGCGACGTCGAGCGCTTCTTCCCGCGGCCGTCGCGCCACCAGCTCGGCGTCGCGACCGCCGGGCTGCAGTTCGGCGGTGCCGACACGGGCGAGCTGCTCGAGCTCTTCGGCAAGCGCGCCGACGGGCAGGAGTTTCCGGTCGAGGCGTCGCTCTCGCGCCTGACGACCGAGCGTGGCACGCTCGTCACCGCCGTGATCCGCGACGTCGCGGGCCTGCACACGGCGCGCACCGAGCGGCGCGCCCGTGAAGCGCTGGAGGCGAGCAGCCGCGCCAAGACCGAGTTCCTGTCGCGGATGAGCCACGAGCTGCGCACGCCGCTCAACGCGGTGCTCGGCTTTTCGCAGCTGCTGCGCCTCGATCGCGCCAAGCCGCCGTCGCTGCAGCAGCTCGAGCGGATCCAGCACATCGAGAACGCGGGCGCGCATCTGCTCGCGCTCGTCAACGACGTGCTCGACCTCTCGCGCGTCGAGTCGGGCCAGATGACGGCCACGCTCGAGCCGGTCGACGTCCGCTCGGCGGCCGAGGATGCGATCTCGATGGTCCTGCCGCTCGCGCAGGCCGGCGGCATCGCGATCCGCGTCGACGGCCTCGAAGGCGATCTCGTCCCGCAGGATCCGGACGACGCCGGCGAGATCTTCGTCGTCGCTGATCGGGTCCGGCTGCGCCAGGTGCTCGTCAATCTGCTCAGCAATGCCGTCAAGTACAACCGGCCGCGAGGCGAGGTGCGGGTGCAGTGGCAGGTCTCGTCCGACCGCTGCGAGCTGCGCATCACCGACGACGGCTACGGCATGGCACCCGAGAAGCTCGAGCGACTGTTCGAGCCCTTCAACCGGCTCGGTGCCGAGAACTCGAAGATCGAGGGCACCGGCATCGGCCTCGTGCTCTCGCGCCGTCTGGTCGAGCTGATGCGTGGCGAGCTCAGGATCGACAGCGCGATCGACCGCGGCACGATGGCCTCGCTGACGCTGGAGCGCTCCGACGAGGTGCCGGTGGGCATCGGCGGCTTCGCGCCGCCGAGCCAGCACGGCGACCTCGACGAGACGATGCGCGTCCTCTACGCCGAGGACAACGAGGTCAACGTCGAGATCGTGCGCCAGGTCGTCAAGCTGCGCCCGTCGGTCGCCTTCGACGTCGCCGAGAACGGCGCGATCGCCTTCCACAAGGCGCGGCGCGACCAGCCGCATCTGATGCTGGTCGACATGAACCTCGGCGACATGACCGGCATCGAGCTGGCGCACGCGCTGCGCTCCGATCCGTCGACGGCGGGGATCCGCCTGGTGGCGCTGTCGGCCGATGCGCTGCCGGAGCAGATCGAGCTCGCGCTCGCCAACGGCTTCGAGGACTACCTCACCAAGCCGATCGACTTTCGCGATCTCCTGAACGTGCTCGACGGCCGACGCGATTGACCGCGCTGTCGTTTCCGCGACACCGATGCGCGCGATCGACACATCGCTGACACGCGTTGGCGCAAAAATACAGGTCACTCGTAGAATTCTTCACACATGACACGGAGAATCGGAATGACGCGACCGTTTCAGCGCACGGGCGAGCTGAAGTCCCTGTCGAGCTATCCGCGATGGCTGCAGCAGGTCGTCGCGAGCACCTCACACGACAAGGCGAGGGTCGCCAATCACGAGTTCTTCACGCTGCTGCGCGATGCGCGACTGCCGAAGGTCGCGATGCGCAAGTTCCTGATCGGCGCGTGGCCGACGATCGAGCAGTTTCCCCAGTTCATGGCGATGAACCTGAAGAAGCTGAGCGTCGGCGACGGTCCTGGCCAGGACCTGGCGCGCCGCTACCTGATCCACAACATCCGCGTCGAGCAGAAGCACGCCGAGCACTGGGTCGACTGGGCAAGCTCGGTCGACCTGAGCATCGACGACCTGAGGAACGGCGACGACATCGAGGCGCTCTCGGCCCTCGCGCACTGGTGCTGGTACGTGTGCGACCGGGCCAGCCTGCCGGTCGCCATCGCGGCGACGAACTACGCGGTCGAAGGCGTCACGGGCGAGTGGTCGTGCCTGGTCTGCTCGAAGTCGACGTATGCCGAATCGCTGCCCGACGACGTGCGCGGCCCGGCGACGCGCTGGCTGCGCCTGCACGCCGAGTATGACGACACGCATCCCTGGGAAGCGCTCGAGATCGTCGCGACGCTGCTCGGCGAGACGCCCGACGCGGCCGACGTCGAGGCCGTCCGGCGCGCCATCCGCTCGACCTACGTCTACTTCGAGATGGGCCTCAACCAGGCGCTGGCCGAGATGCTGCACGGCAACTTCGACGAGACCGCCTCGAACGCGTCGACGCTCGGCGCACTGGACGCCGCCTAGCGGCGCCTGCCGAAGAAGTCGCTCCAGCCAACCTTGCGACCGGCCTGCTGGCTCTGCTCCTGGGCTTCACGCCCGTCGTGCGGCTGTACCGGAATCGCTGGAGCAATGCGCTCGTGGTAGGACGCTCACCGCCCTCGGCGACGCCTAATCGCACCCCGGCAACTACGGCTTCCTGCACGCCGAGGCGCTGCTCACCGGTGCGGTGTCTGCCTCGCTCTCGCTGGTGGCGTCGTTCGGGTTCGAGGACCGGGCGCGCCGGCTGCGCGCGGCCTGGGCCGGTCTCAGGCGGCGCCGTGCGCTGCCCTGAGAGGCGCCGCGGTCACAGCTCGGAGACGCTCGTGTCGAGCGGCGTGAGCGCCGTCGTCCGGCGCGTCGCCGACGGTGCCGGGTCGGCTTCGAGATCGTCCTTGCCGAACGTGCCGAAGTAGATCGGCGCGCGGCCCGCGGACGCGTCGAGCCAGTCGTCGAAGTCTTCCTCGGCGAGCAGCACGGGCGTGCGCTTCTCGGTCGGCTCGCCCTTGTCGTTGGTGCGTCGGTCGAAGCGGTTCAGGAGCGGATGCAGGTCGCAGTTGATCGTCAGCATTGCGAAGCTGATGATCTCCTTGCCGTGCTCGTCGACCCAGCGGTCCCACAAGCCCGCGATGCTGAGCGGCGAGCGGTCGCTGCGCCGCACGCGCCAGCGCTCGGCGTGGCTGCTGCCGTCGGTGTAGCAGGGCACATAGAGGCACTGCGCCGGCACGATGCACCACTGGCGCTGCGCGTAGGCGTTCTTGAACGACGGACGCGTCGCGGCAGTTTCGCTGCGCGCGTTCACCGCCGCGGCCGAGGCCCGCGGCGCCTTCGCGCTTGCGGGAATCATGCCGAAGCGCGCGACGACAGCCTGGCGCTGCGCGGCGGCGCCGAGGCCGAAGCGGCGGATGATGGGAGCGTGGTCGCCGCGGGCGATGTCGCTGCTCCACTCGTCGTCGAGCACCAGGCCCCAGTCGCGTTCGAGCTCGGAGCCGGTGGGCGCAAGAAAATTGCTGCTCATTTGCGCCACTGTAGCGCCGCCGGCCGCGCAGCGGGCGCCGGGCCGTGCGCGATTCAAGTGAAATGCGCCACGGCGACTGCCCGCTCGCGACCCGACGCGGCGGCGTTCTAGACAGCGACCGGCGCCTTGATGGCCGCGTGGTGCCGGTAGTCGTGCATCACGAAGTCCTCGAGCGCGTAGTCGAAGATCGACGCCGGCCGGCGCGCGATCTCGAGCTCGGGGTACGGGAACGGCGCGCGGGCGAGCTGCAGCTCGACCTGCTCGGCGTGGTTCGCATAGATGTGGCAATCGCCGCCGGTCCAGACGAAGTCGCCGACGTCGAGGTCGCACTGCTGCGCCAGCATGTGCGTGAGCAGCGCGTAGCTGGCGATGTTGAACGGCACGCCGAGGAAGATGTCGGCGCTGCGCTGGTAGAGCTGGCAGCTGAGCCTGGCGCGCCGGCCGTCGGCGGCGGGTGCGACGTAGAACTGGAAGAGCGCGTGGCAGGGCAGGAGCGCCATCTCGGGCAGGGCGGCGACGTTCCAGGCGCTGACGATGATCCGGCGCGAATCGGGATTGGTCTTGAGCTGCTCGACGACCGCAGCGATCTGGTCGATGTGGCGGCCGTCCGGCGCCGGCCACGAGCGCCACTGCACGCCGTAGACCGGTCCGAGGTCGCCGTCGGGCCGCGCCCACTCGTCCCAGATCGTCACGTTGCGCTCCTGCAGCCAGCGCGCGTTGCCGTCGCCGCGCAGGAACCAGAGCAGCTCGAGGACGATCGAGCGCAGATGCACTTTCTTGGTCGTGACCAGCGGAAAGCCTTCGCTCAGGTCGAAGCGCATCTGATGGCCGAAGACGCTCTTCGTGCCGGTGCCGGTGCGGTCGGCCTTGGCGACGCCGTGGTCGCGCACGTGGCGCAGGAGGTCTTCGTACTGCGTGCGCACCGGGCGCGTGGCGACGACGGGCGAGGCGGCTTTGGCGAGATCCATGGGGCGATTATCGACGCCCCTCGGGACGCTGATCAGCCCGGCTCGCGCAGGAAGATCTCGACGCGGCGGTTGCGCGCGCGACCGGTCTCGGTGGCGTTGTCGGCCAGCGGCTCGCGGTCGCCGCGGCCGGAGGTCTCGACGCGCGTGGCCGGGAGGCCGCGCGCGACGAGATAGTCGCGAACGCTCTGCGCGCGATCGACGGAGAGCGGATTGTTGATCGCCGCCGAGCCCGTGCTGTCGGTGTGGCCGACGATGCTGACGATGGTCGCGGGATCTCCGGACAGCGACGACGCGAACGGATCGAGCACGCCACGCAACTCCGGCTTGATCAGGTAGCTGTTGGTGTCGAACGAGATGTCGTTCGGGACGTTGATCTTCAACTGGTTGTCGGCCGTGCGCGTGACCTCGACGCCGGTGCCACGCGTCGCCCGCTCCATCGCGACGCGGCGATCTTCCTGGCGCTTGGACCAGAGGTTGCCCGCGATCGCGCCAATCGCGCCGCCGATGACGGCGCCCGTGCCGGCGCGACCGCCGGTGACTGCGCCGATCACTGCGCCCGCCGCGGCGCCGCCGCCGGCGCCGACGGCTGTGCCTCTTTCGCGCGGGCCCATGGTGTCGCAGCCGGTCGCGAGCGCGGCAGACAGCGCGAGGGCGATCGTCGAGGTCGTCGTGAATGTAGGGTGTTGCATGTGTCCTCCAGAGGGTCGTTGTTCAGCGGTCGAATTGCAAAGCCGCCAGCCGAGAATACAGGCCGCCCGCCGCGACGAGTTCCGCGTGCGTGCCGGTCTCGACGATCTCGCCGGCCTCGAGCACGACGATGCGGTCGGCGCGCTGCACGGTCGACAGGCGGTGCGCGATGACGATCGTCGTCCGGTGCTTCATTGCCGATTCGAGCGCGGCCTGGACCATGCGCTCGCCTTCGGCGTCGAGCGCGCTGGTCGCCTCGTCGAGCAGCAGCAGCGGCGCGTTCTTCAGCATCGCCCGCGCGATCGAGATGCGCTGACGCTGGCCGCCCGAGAGGCGCACGCCGCGCTCGCCGAGGAAGGTGCGGTAGCCCTCGGGCAGGGCGGTGATGAAGTCGTGGGCGAAGGCCGCAGTCGCCGCAGCGATCACCTCGTCGTCGCTCGCCTCGGGCCGGCCGTAGCGGATGTTCTCCATCGCGTCGGCGGAGAAGATGACGCTGTCCTGCGGCACGATGCCGATCCGCCCGCGCAGCGCGTCGAGCGCGACGGCGTCGACGCGCTCGCCGTCGACGAGCACCGCGCCCGACTCGACGTCGTAGAAGCGCAGGATGAGCTGCAGCACCGTGCTCTTGCCGGCGCCGCTCGGGCCGACGAGCGCCACCGTCTCGCCCGGAGCGACCGAGAGGCTGAAGTGCGCGAGCGTCGGATGCAGCGGCCGCGACGGATAGCGGAAGGTGACGTCGTCGAAGCGCACCGACGATCCGCCGGCACGTGCCGCGAGCGGCCGCGGCGACGCCGGCGAGACGATCGGCGAGCTGAGCTGGAGCAGTTCCATCAGCCGCTCGGTCGCGCCGGCCGCGCGCAGCAGGTCGCCGTAGACCTCCGAGAGCACGGCGACGCTGCCAACCAGAATGATCACGTAGACGACGGTCTGGCCGAGGTGACCGGCCGTGATGTCGCCGCGCACCACCGCCTGCGTGCCCTGATATAGGCCCCAGAGGAGCGCGCCGAAGGTGGCGCTGATGATGAAGGCGACCAGGAACGAGCGCATCTTCGTCCGCTTGACGGCGGTGCCGAAGGCGCGCTCGGTCGAGGCGCTGAAGCGCGCCGCCTCGCGGTCTTCCTGCAGGTAGCTCTGCACCACCGGAACGGCGTTGAGCACCTCGGCGGCGATCGCGCTCGAGTCGGCGATCCGGTCCTGGCTGGCGCGCGAGAGGCGCCGCACGCGCCGGCCGAAGTAGAGCGACGGCAGGACGACGAGAACGAGGATCAGCAGCACCTGCGTCATCACGACGGGGTTGGTGACGATCAGCATCGCCATCGCGCCGACGCCCATGACGGCGTTGCGCAAGCCCATCGACAGACTCGAGCCGACGACGGTCTGGACCAGCGTCGTGTCGGTGGTCAGGCGCGACAGGACTTCGCCGGTCTGCGTCGACTCGAAGAACTCGGGGCTCTGCCGGACGACGTGCGAGTAGACCGCGTTGCGCAGGTCGGCGGTGACCCGCTCGCCGAGCCAGCTCACCATGTAGAAGCGCGCCGCCGAGAACACGCCGAGGGCGATGCCGACAGCGAACAGGGCGAAGAAGTGCTCGCGCAGCGCCATCACGCGTGCGCCCGGATCGGTGGCGACGAAGCCCTGGTCGATGAGCGACTTCAGCGCTACCGGAAAGACGAGCGTGCTGACCGCGGCGAGGACGAGGAAGAGCGCCGCAGCGGCGATCCGAACGCGATACGGGCGCAGGAACGGCAGCAGGCCGCTCAACGAGCGGACATCCTTGGCCGTCGATGCGGCGTCGGGCCGTGCCCGGACGGGCGCGACAAGGGGAACGGAGTCAGGCACGGGGCGGAGTGTAGGAGGATGCGAGCCTCTGCAATTAAAGCGTGGGCAATGGCGGCCATGGCAATGAGAGCCTTGACAATCATTGTCTAGGCATGTATATTCTGGTCATGCCCCGTACACCTGCCACCTTGAAGACCGCGGCGCCCTTCTACGAGCCCGCCGGCTACTGCGTTGACGAAAGCGTCGGCTGGCTGATGAAGCGCGCGCTGATGTCGGTGGCCCAGGCCGCCGACCGTCGCCTCGAGCCCAAGGGCATCACGCATGCGCAGTGGGCCGCGCTCTTCATGCTGCAAAGCCGCCGCGCCTCGACTGTGGCCGAGCTGGCGCGCGAGACACGGAGCGATCCGGGCGCGATGACGCGCCTGCTCGATCGCCTCGAGGCCAAGGGGTTTTGCCGACGCCAGCGATGCACCGACGACCGCCGTGTCGTCAAGGTGGAGCTGACGGCCGAAGGCGACGTGGCGGCACAGGAAGTTCCGGTGGTGCTGTCGCAGGTGCTGAACGAGCACCTGGCTGGATTCTCGAAGACGGAATGGTCGCAATTGAAGGACATGTTGAAGCGGATGGTCGCCAATGGCGACGCGGCGGAGAAGGGGGGCGACGCATGAACGCCTGTGAACATCGCGACGAGCCGACGATCGACGTGAAGGAAGTGGCGCGCACGGTGACGACGCTCGTCCTTGCCCTTGCGTCGATGATCGTCATGACGCTCGCTGGCTGCGCGAATCCGCGCGGCATCGAATCGAAGGCCGTGCTCGTCGCGCCGACGACGCTCGGCGCGGAAGCGACGACGGCTGTCGCGCCGATCGCCGCCGACTGGTGGCGCGGCTTCGACGACCCGGTGCTCGCCGACCTGATCGCGCGCGCCACCGCCGGAAATCCGAGCCTGCGCGTCGCTGCCGCGCGCGCGGCGCGTGCCGCCGCGAACATCGACACGGCGCGCGCCAACGAAGGCCCGCAGCTCACCGGCTCGCTCGACGCCTCGCGCCAGCGCTTCACCGAGACCGGCCTCTATCCGCCGCCGCTCGCTGGCACCGTGCGCAACACCGCGACGGCGCAGCTCAACGGCTCGTGGGAGCTCGACCTCTTCGGCCGCAACCGCGCCCAGCTCGATGCCGCGATCGGCGCCGAGCGCGCGAGCCGGGCCGACGCCGACGCGGCGCGCGTCCTGCTCGCCGTCAACGTCGCGCGCGCTTACGTGCAGCTCGCGCGCCTGACCGAGCAGCGAAGCGTGCTGCAGCGCGCCCTGGCGCAACGCGACGAGGTGTTCTCGCTGACCCGCCAGCGCGTCTCGGCCGGCCTCGACACCACGTTCGAGCTGCGTCAGAGCGAAGGTGCGCGGCCCGAGACGCGACAGCAGCTCGAATCGGTCGACGAGCAGATCGGCCTCGTTCGCCACGCGATCGCGGCGCTCGTCGGCGAGCCGCCGCAGCGCTTCGACATGCTCGCGCCGACGCTGTCGACGCTGCGTCCGGTCGCCGTGCCGGCAGTCGTGCCCGCCGACCTCGTCGGCCGTCGCGCCGACCTCGTCGCGGCGCGCTGGCGCGTCGAGGCCGCGGTCGGCGACGTCGCCGCGGCGCGGGCGCAGTTTTATCCGAACATCAACCTCACCGCTTTCATCGGCATCTCGAGCATCGGCCTCGACCGCCTCGTGCGCGCGGGCAGCGAGCAGTACGGCGTCGGTCCGGCGATCCGCTTGCCGATCTTCGACTCCGGTCGCCTGCGTGCCGGACTCAAGGGCCGCAGGCGACCGGAGTCGA
>Ga0209724_1005211_pt1 | contig 9998 bp, 12 predicted proteins | sample grotaG_FD_184143 | JGI IMG/M metagenome (GOLD analysis project Ga0209724, IMG submission 184143) | Glacier valley bacterial and archeal communities from Borup Fiord, Nunavut, Canada, to study Microbial Dark Matter (Phase II) -... | ecosystem: Environmental > Aquatic > Freshwater > Ice > Glacier ... | reverse complement strand
TGTAGGTCTGGAAAGTGCGCTCCACGCCTTCGCCGCTCGAGATCTTGCGGACGATGAAGCTCGAATTGAGGCTGCGGTTTCGTTTGGCGATCACGACGCCTTCGAACGCCTGGAGCCGCTTGCGCGTGCCCTCGACGACGTTGACGCTGACGATCACCGTGTCGCCCGGCGCGAACGGAGGAATGGTGCGATTGAGTCGAGCGATTTCTTCGTGCTCGAGGGTTTGGATCAGGTCCATGGGGCTCCGATGCGATCGTGCGCGCGCTGTTGTTGGAGGGGTTGGCGGGGCAAAAGCCCCGCGCTTTTTGGCCGTAGGGAATCGAAGACTCAAAGGTCCCCATCACCATGACGAGCCTGCGCAGCAGAGGATCGAAAGAACCCAAGATTATAGCTTGCTGGACGTGCTCCGAAGAAGAGCTGCCTCATCGGGTCCCGTCAGCTGCCCGTCGGCGCGTGCGCGGGCGATGAGTTCGGGCCGGCGGGTGATCGTGAGCGTCAGCGCGCGATCGCGCCGCCATCGATCGATCGCGGCGTGGTTGCCCGAGAGGAGCACCTCCGGCACCGAAGCGCCTCCGTGGTCCGCGTCCAGCGTCGTCGGACGGCTGTAGTGCGGGCAGTCGAGCAGGCCCGCAGAGAAGCTGTCCTGCTCGTGAGAGCGAGAGTCGCCGAGTACGCCTGGCTGAAGACGCGCCACGGCGTCGAGCAGGATGAGCGCTGGCAACTCGCCGCCGGAAAGGACGTAGTCGCCGATGCTCAGCTCGCGATCGACGCGATGCTCGATGAAGCGTTGATCGACGCCTTCGTATCGGGCGCACAACAGGATGGCGCCGCTCCCCGAAGCGAACTCCGCCACCACGCTCTGGCGCAACGACTCACCGGCGGGCGAGAAGTTGACGAGGGGCGCCGGGGCGTCTTCCGCCCGGTCGGCACGTATGGCCGCCAACGCACGCTCCAGCGGCTGGGCCAGCAGCACCATGCCGGGACCGCCGCCATACGGTCGATCATCGACTCGTGAGTGCGGCGGGTCGCCGAAATCACGCAGCGCCCAGAGACGCACATCGATTTGCTTCGACTCGAATGCGCGCCGCGTCACGCCATGCACGAAGTGCGGTGCGAACAGCTCCGGAAACAGGGTGATGACGTCGAAGCGCATCTCGCGAAATCAGTAGTCGGAGCCCCAGTCGACCAAGATCACTCGCTTCTTAAAGTCGACGCGGTCGACATAAGCCGAGACGAATGGGATCAGGCGCTCCTGTTCCGCAGGTGCCGAATCGTCCTGCACCCGCAACACGCTATGTGGCCCGGTGTCGAGCAGTCCGACAACTCGGCCGAGCGTGCTTTCCTCGCGGTTGACAACGTCGAGCCCGATGAGGTCGGCCCAATAGAACTCGTCATCAGCAGGCTGGGGGAAGTCCGCTCTCGCGATCAGGATGCGAGCGCCGCGCATGGCTTCTGCGGCCGTCCGGTCGGGAATCGATGCCGAACGTGCCACCAGCCCTTCGCCATGCTCGCGGATCTCGGCGATCTCCAGCGTCGACGGAAATGTCGTGCGGGCCGACGGTGCGCTGCCGCGCGCGGCCGCTTCGGGCGGAAGGAGGTGCCAGCTGCGCGATTTCAACAACGCCAACGGCGGCAGTGAATAGGGCTGGACGCGAACCCAGCCCTTCAGCCCCCAGGCTTCGATGATCCGGCCGACTTCGAGCGCGTCGGCCGGCAGGCTCGAGGCAGCGTCGACGGCAGCCTCAGGCTGCGGACTTGGCCTGCTCGACAAGGCGCCGAACCGTGGGCGACATTTGCGCACCGTGGCCCGTCCAGTGCTCGACGCGATCGAACGCGACGCGCAGCGGTTGCTCGGCGCCGGAAGCGACCGGGTTGTAGAAGCCCACTCGCTCGATGAAGCGACCGTCGCGGCGCAGGCGCGAATCGGCGACGACGATGTTGAAGAAGGGGCGCTTCTTCGCCCCGCCGCGTGCCAGCCGGATGACGACCATGTTGATTTACCTCGGTAGCGGGAATCCCGCGAAAAACCGCGCATTATAAACTCGGCCGCTCGCTTCTCCACTCTTCCTCTCTTGCATGAGCCATTTCGCAAGCCGGCCGCGGTCCAAGGCGATTGCCGCCTGGCTCGCACTGATCGGCGGCAGTCTGGGTCTGCACCGCTTCTATCTGCGTGGCTCACTCGATGTGCTCGCGTGGTTGCACCCCGTGCCGACCCTCATCGGGGCGTACGGCTTCTGGCGCATGCGGAACTACGGAGTCGACGACCGTTTGGGCGCGACGCTGGTTCCGCTCCTCGGTCTGATGCTCGCCACCACGATGCTCTCGGCGATCGTGATCGGGCTCACGAGCGACGCGAGCTGGACGGCATCTCACGGCAGCCGCCCGACGGCTGCACGCCCACCCAGCAGCTGGCCCTCGATCACCGCGGCCATCGTCGCGTTGGCCGTCGGCGCGGCCATCACCATGGCAACCATCGCCTTCACGGCACAGCGCTACTTCGAAGGCAGCGTCGCGGTCGCGGGCGCCTGCCTGAAGAGCAACAAGCTCAGCGTTTGGGAAGCGGCCGCGACCAGAGGCGAGCGAGCCTAGGGGCGGCGCCGCAGACGCATTCTCAGGTCGATGGCATGCGCGACGCCGGATGCGGCGAGCGCAAGAGCAATCCACGGCCACGATGCGTGTGTGAGTGCTGCGCGCAATGCGAGCACGAGCGCCAAGCCGGCGGCGAGGTTGGGAAGGAACTTGGCCGGGGCCGGGCCGCCGCCGCGCGTGCAGTGCCAAATGAGGAGGCAGAGCGCCTCGGCAACGATGAGCGCAGTGATCCCGTCGACGATGCGGCCGCTCCCGAACGCGGCGGCCAACCCGTCAAGCACGCTCAGACGCGCGCCATGCCGAGCAGGTGCGCCATGTCCTTGAAAAAGATGCGCATGTGCGCCATCGGACGCCTGCGCACCAGTTCCTTGTTCATGTACGCGTCGAAGGTGAGCGTCTGAACATCCTTGTCCTGGCAGATGCTGACGAACCGCTCGCGCCGGCGGTCGCTGCCGTACCAGAACCATTGCATTACACCGAGCACCCAGAACACCTTGCCGTGCGCCTTCATGAAGCGGCGGCGTGCGCCGGCCAGTGCTTTCGGGTTGCCGGTGGCGAGGTAGGCCTCGGCCGCATCGGCAGCGAAGCGGCCACCGAGCATGGCGTAGTAGATGCCTTCACCGGAGGCAGGGGCCACGACGCCGGCCGCATCGCCCGCCAGCACCACGTCTCGGCCGTTGTCCCAGCGCGGCAGCGGCTTCATGGGGATGGGAGCGCCTTCACGCCGCAGGGTTTCCGTCTCGGCGAGCCCTGCAGACGAGCGGAGCGATGCGACGGCGTTGCGCAACGAGAAACCCTTGTCGGCACTGCCGGTGCCGATGCTGAGCGTATCGCCGTGCGGGAAGACCCAGCCATAGAAGTCGGGCGAGAGCTGGCCACGGTAGTACACGTCGCACCGCGTCCCGTCGTAACCCGCGGGCAGGACAGCAGGCGCACGCACGATCTCGTGATACGCGAAGACGTATCTGGTGCGGTCGGCCTTCGGTACGGCTGCTTCACGGGCAACGTTCGATCGCGCCCCGTCAGCCCCCACGACGCAACGTGCACGCACGCTGGATGCCACGCCCTCGCCGCGGTGGTGGCGCTCGCGCCGCAGGTAGTGGACGACCGTGCATCCGTCGGCGTCGCGGGTCAGCTTCTCGAAGCTGCCGGAGCGCCGTACCGCGCCGTGGGACTGCGCCCGCTCACGCAGGAACTCGTCGAAACGGTCCCGGTCGACCATGCCGACGAAGCCGTTCTCGATCGGGATGTCGACGCGTCGGTCAGAGGGCGCGATCATGCGGGCCGAGGTCGCGCGCGCGACGAGTTGCGAATCAGGAATCGCAAAGTCCTTGATCAGCCGGGGCGGAATCGCACCACCGCATGGCTTGATGCGGCCCGCCCGGTCGAGCAGCAGAACCGTTCGACCGCGCCGCGCCAGATCTTCTGCCGCCGTGGCGCCTGCCGGACCGCCACCGACCACGACGACGTCGAAGATCTCCGGCGGCGGCGAGTGAAGAACGTTGTCGCTCGACGTCATGTCTTCAACCTCCTGCGCTGCGCAGCGCGAACGCACTGACCAGCATGCCGCCGACGTAGAGCGGTACCCCGAAGCCGCTGTACCAGAGTGCACGGTCGAGCGGGCGCTCGAGAAACCTGTCCATCATGACGAGCTGCACGAGCAGCAGCAGGCCGACCGCGACGGCGTGGACCGGCGCCTGCCACGCCACCAGCAGCAGCACTACGATCACTTGCGGCACGGCCATGATCACGCATGCGGCCCGAGCCGCGTTCTGGATGCCGAGCCGCACCGGCAGCGAGCCGATGCCGAGCAAACGGTCGCCCCGGATCGACTTGAAGTCGTTGAGCGTCATGATCCCGTGTGCTCCTGCGCTGTATAGGCCGGCCAGCGCCAGTGTCTCGATGCCAGGCATCCGGCCGCCAGCCATCACCGCCGCTCCGGTAGCCCAGGCCAGACCCTCGTAACAGAGCGCGCATGCGGCGTTGCCCCACCAGCCGTTGAGCTTGAGGCGCAACGGCGGGGCACTGTAGGCCCACGCCAAGGCCAGGCCGAACGCTGCGGCAGCGAACCCCCACAGGCCGAGCAGGGTCGCGACTGCAAGGGAAAGCACCGTCCAGCCCGTCGCGATGCGGATACCCCACCGCCCCGGAATGCGACCCGACGGAATCGGGCGCTGGGGCTCATTGATCGCGTCCACTTCGCGGTCGAACCAGTCGTTCACCGCCTGGCTCGTAGCGCAGACGAGCGGTCCGGCAAGAAACAACCCCGCGACCACCAGCGGCCAGCGCTCGCCGATCGGAATCCCGGACGCGACCACGCCGCAGCCGAAGGCCCACATCGGCGGGAACCAGGTGATCGGCTTCAACAATTCCGCGACAGCGGATACTCGCAGTCTGCTCATAGGAGACAGTTTGAACTCTGACATACAATTCCGTCAACCTGGATTGACACTAATCTTGATGTCGTCGAATACAGGTCGAAAGCGAACGCGTTGGGCATGAGTAGCTTGTCGGCCGTCATCTATCGCAGCCGGGCCACCACGGCTCCGACTGATCTCGACCTGTTCTATCTGCTGGCACAGGCCCGCAAGCGCAACAACGCAGCCGAGTTGTCGGGCCTGATCCTGTATGACCGCGGTGTCTACTTCCAATGGCTGGAAGGAACCAACGTGGCGCTGGGCCAGGTCTGGAACAGCATCCGCCGCGACACCCGACACACAGACATCATGGTGCTCGCCGACCAGACGATTCCGGTGCGTCTCTTTGCGAGCTGGCACATGCGCTTCGCGCATCGCGATCTTCAGCACGACTCGATCGTCGACGGGTTCTCAGTGGCCGATCCGACCTTGCTCGACGACCTGCACCTCAACCCCGAGAAGACGCCGAACATCCTGGCAAGGTTCAGCACACTGGGCGGCAACAACACCTTCGCGACGGCGTGACGACTGGCCGGGCCTACTCCGCGCCTTCGGCTTCTGCCACGCCGTCTCCGAGGCCATAGCGCCGCAACTTCACGTACAGGCTCTGACGCGACAAGCCCAGCAGTTCGGAGGCCGCCGCGCGGTTGTCTCGGGTGAGGTGGAGGGCCGCTTCGATGCACATCTTCTCGATCAGGCCCGCCGTGTTGGCCACGATCTCGCGCATCGGCACGCGGCCGACGAGTTCCGCAAGCTGCCCTACCGATTTCGAGAGGTCGTTGCGCGCATGGGTGTCTCCGACCAGCCGGCGGCCGACGTCGCGGATCGTGAAGCCGAGGTAAGCGGCACCATCGAAGCTGACCTGAGCCGCCGAGATTTCCACTTCGGTGAGGGAGCCGTGTTCGGAACGCAGATTGGTGGCGAACAACTTCAGTGACCGCCGTTGCCGCAGGTTGCTGATCAGCACACCGAGATCGACGCTGGTGCGGCCGAGCCAGCGGCCGAGCGTTTCCCCGCGAACCTGCCGCTCGGTGGGCACCTGAACGAGTTCGACGAAGGCTGCGTTTGCCTGCAGGATCTTGCCGGCCAGGTCGGTCAGGACGACCGCATCGGGTGCCTGCGCACAGTACTGCGCCCAGTTGTCGCTGGCCTGGGTGTGTGCGTTGCGCCCCGCCCTTGCATCGGGCGCCTCCAGACGCAAGAGGAGCACGAAAGCACCGTCTTGCCGGAAAAGAGATGCGGTGAGAAGAACCCTCTTGGCACCGGTGAGCAATTCCGCGCGCAGATGCCCGGGCAGCCCGCCCCGCAGCATCTCGGCCGCCATCACTTCGATCGCGGTTTGCGCTCGGGCGTGGAATACCGAGGTCAGCGTTCCTCCGACCAGCTTCGGCGAACTCACGCCGAGCAGAGAGCACGCGGCCGGATTGGCGTCGAGCACGCGCAGGTTCTGCGCATCGACGACCAGCAGCGACTCGGTGGTTGCGGAGAAGAGATGGCGGTAGCGCGACTCGAATTCGCGCAGCCGGGCGTAGTCGCGCTCCATGGCCGCCTGCGCTTCGAGCAGACGCGCCTGCATACCGGTGTTCTCGTCGGAAGGCGCAACGGCAATCGCAGTCTTTCCGCGAGCTGCGACCACAGCAGGTGTCGCCGGGATCTTGCGTTTGTTCAGAGCTCTGGCCATGGCACGTGATTGTGCTGCGAGAGACTAGGCGAGACGGGCGCCCCGCGCCCGTCGAACCGGCGACGACGAAGCGAAAGATTCAGCCGAGGCAGCGCTCAAGGGGCAGCCCGTCGGAGGGCCGGTACGCGCGCAGCACTCTCGGCAGCAGCATGTTCTCGATGACCGATGCGAGCCGGATCATGTCGGCATCCTCGAGGGATCCGCACCAGGCCGAGGACTCGCGTCGCTCGGTGAGCTCTGCCAGCCGACCGTGCAGTTGGGCTTCGGCGTTTTCGTGAGCAGGCCGGGGAGCACTTCGGGCGGCCGGAGCAGCCGCCTGCCGAGAAACATCGTGCACGTTCGTCATTCGTGTCTCCTCTCGTTTCTGTATTCGACCTTTTGAGCACGGTCCCTCGCAGAATTGGCCACCCGAGGGCAACCGGCTGAGGGGAGATCGAGCCCGAGTTCTTCACTTCTTGAAGCGCTTATTTCATACCTCTTTCGAGGCGATGTAAACGTCAATTTTTGTTGATGTCTACTCCAGTTGACAGTCGTGTTTTCACTGGCTAGATTCAAGCCATGCGATTGCCGCTCTATGACGCCGAAGAGAGGCGCCGACGCGATACATCCGGTTGGACCATCGTGCAAGGGGTGCTTGCACCGATCCAGTTTGCGATCTTCCTCGCGAGCCTGGCACTGGTCCTACGCTACCTCGCCACAGGCCAGGGCCACGACGCGGCCACCATCTCCGTGGTGGTCAAGACGCTTGCCCTCTACGCAATCATGATCACCGGTTGCCTTTGGGAAAAGGCGGTCTTCGACAAATACCTTTTCGCCGCAGCCTTCTACTGGGAAGACGTGTTCAGCATGCTGGTCCTGGCGCTGCACACGGCCTATCTCGTCGCCTTGATCACCGGCTCGCTGAGCGCACGCGGGCAAATGCTGCTCGCGCTCGTCGCCTATGCGAGCTACGTCATCAACGCCACCCAGTTCCTGCTGAAGCTGCGTGCAGCCCGGCTCGACCAGGCGCGTGCCTCGATGGCTTCATCGGTTCGAGGGGCGGCCGCGTGACCGCCGTGATCCCGATCCGTGTATCGAAGGGCTGCGGCGATGCGCCGGTGCTGCGCGAGCGCGGCCAGCGCGAGGTGTTCTGCGGCCTCACCGGGATCATCTGGCTGCATCGCAAGATCCAGGACGCGTTCTTCCTCGTTGTCGGCTCGCGCACTTGCGCGCACCTGATCCAGTCGGCCGCCGGCGTGATGATCTTCGCCGAGCCGCGCTTTGCCACCGCGATCATCGACGACCGCGATCTGGCCGGCATCGCCGATGCAAACGACGAGCTCGATCGTGTCGTGACCCGGCTGCTGACTCGCCGGCCCGAGATCAAGCTGCTGTTCCTCGTCGGCTCGTGCCCGTCCGAAGTCATCAAGCTCGATCTGTCTCGCGCCGCGCAACGGCTCTCCGCCAGCTTCTCGCCGGGGGTGCGCGTGCTCAACTATTCGGGCAGCGGCATCGAGACGACGTTCACGCAAGGCGAAGATGCCTGCCTCGCGGCGCTCGTGCCCGAGATGCCGAAGGCCGCCGCAGGCGCCGCACCTTCACTGCTCGTCGTCGGCGCGCTCGCCGATGTGGTCGAAGACCAGTTCACGCGGCTGTTCGACGAGATGGGGCTGCCCAACGTGCGCTTCTTTCCGCCGCGCCGCGCGGGCGACGTGGCGCCCGTCGGGCCCGACACGCAGTTTCTGCTCGCACAACCCTTCCTCGCCGATACGGCTCGCGCGCTCGAGACGCGCGGAGCGAAGCGGCTTTCCGCGCCCTTCCCGCTGGGCGTCGAGGGCACGACGGCCTGGCTGCAGGCGGCCGCGGAAGCATTCGGCATCGACATGCAACGCTTCGAGCAGGTCGTCACTCCGAGGCGCGATCGGGCCGCACGCGCGCTCGCGGTGCATCGCCACCAGCTCGCCGGAAAGAGCATCTTCTTCTTTCCCGACTCGCAACTCGAGATTCCGCTGGCGCGCTTCCTTTCCCGCGAGATGGGCATGACGCTCGCGGAAGTCGGCACGCCCTACCTGCACCGCCAGCACATGGCCGAAGAACTCGCGCTGCTGCCGGACGACACGTTTCTGTCGGAAGGCCAGGACGTCGACCGCCAGCTCGACCGATGCCGCGCCGCGCAGCCCGATCTGGTGGTCTGCGGGCTCGGCCTGGCCAACCCGCTCGAAGCCGAGGGCATGACGACCAAGTGGGCGATCGAACTCGTGTTCACGCCGATCCACGGCTACGACCAGGCCGCCGATCTCGCCGGCCTGTTCACGCGCCCGCTGCAGCGCCGCCTCACGCTCGTCGCCTGAGCCCGAACCGCACCATGCAGCTCACCCTCTGGACCTACGAAGGCCCGCCGCACGTGGGCGCGATGCGCGTCGCCACTGCGATGAAAGACGTGCACTACGTACTGCACGCGCCGCAGGGCGATACCTACGCCGACCTGCTGTTCACGATGATCGAGCGGTTGCCGCGACGCCCGCCGGTGACCTACACCACCTTCCAGGCGCGCGACCTCGGTGGCGACACGGCCGAGCTGTTCAAGATCGCTGCGCGCGCTGCGTTCGAGCGCTTCGCACCGAAGGCGATGCTGGTGGGCGCTTCATGCACCGCCGAGCTGATCCAGGACGATCCGGGCGGCCTCGCCAAGGCGCTGGCGCTGCCGGTGCCGGTGATCGCGCTAGAGCTGCCTTCGTACCAGAAGAAAGAAAACTGGGGTGCAGCCGAAACGTTCTATCAGATCGTTCGCACGCTGGCCACGCCGGCGGCGCCCGGCGCCGCGCGGCCGGCGCGCGATCCGGGCCGCCGCCCGCGTTGCAACATCCTGGGCCCGAGCGCGCTGGGCTTTCGGCATCGCGACGACCTGCGCGAAGTTCGCATCCTGCTCGCCCAGCTCGGCGTCGACGTGCACGTCACCGCGCCGCTCGGCGCCGCCCCCGCCGACATCGCCCGGTTGGGCGAAGCCGACTTCAACGTCGTGCTTTATCCCGAAGTCGCCGGCAGCGCAGCGCAATGGCTGACGCGCAACCTCGGCATGGCAGCGACGAAGACGATTCCGATCGGCGTCGGCGCCACACGCGAATTCATCGCCGAGGTCGCGGCCCTCGCAGGCGTCGACCCGCAGCCCGCGCTGGAGGCAACCGATTCGCGCTCGAGCTGGTATGCGCATTCTGTCGACGCCACCTATCTGCAAGGCAAGCGCGTCTTCATCTTCGGCGACGCCACGCATGCGGTGGCCGCCGCGCGCATGGCCGCCGAGGAGCTCGGCTTCACCGTCTGCGGCATAGGCA
>Ga0209724_1005209_pt1 | contig 10000 bp, 4 predicted proteins | sample grotaG_FD_184143 | JGI IMG/M metagenome (GOLD analysis project Ga0209724, IMG submission 184143) | Glacier valley bacterial and archeal communities from Borup Fiord, Nunavut, Canada, to study Microbial Dark Matter (Phase II) -... | ecosystem: Environmental > Aquatic > Freshwater > Ice > Glacier ... | reverse complement strand
TGCCATTAAAAACAAATTAGTGTTAAGGGTGGTAGCGGTAGTTAATAAACAACAACCCTATGTTGATAACACTAAAATAGCAGCCTAAAAAGAGCTAAAAGTTTATTTGTTTTTTCCATAGCAATCTCTCAACGGGCTTTTGCAGCATAGCCTAGGACGTTGCGCCAGGCCGTTTGCGTTCATCGCTCCGTAGTACGCAACGTCCCTGGCCAACGCACTGGCTCGGGAGGAGACGTTGCTGGAAGAAAAAAAAGGAGAACAATAAAATGAAAAGAAAATCATTCAATATGGCAATTTTTTTGGCAGGTATGCTATTTCTTGCAAGCTGTACAAGCGTTTCGCACATTGAAATGGCTAATGGTACCCATTTAAGCAAATACAAAACATATGGATGGGTAGAAGAACAAAAAGCAACTGAAGGCAAGCCTGATAGAAGCAGAGATATTATTCAGCAAAATATTCGGACCGCTGTAGACGGGCAGCTACAAAAAAACGGATGGCGCATAGTTAGCTTAAATCCGGATGTACTGGTAAGTACAGACTTGGTTATTGAAAAAAATCAGCAGCAAAAAACAAACCCGGTTTATTCGCAGCCTTATACAAGAACTTTTTTTAACCGTTACAGCGGCAGATTGAGTACATATTATTTCCCGTCTCAGTTTGTAGGTTACGACCGTTATTCCACTACGGTGAAAGAAGGAACTGTAACGGTTACGCTGATTGATCCTGCAACTGATAAAGCAGTTTGGCAAGGCTGGGCCACCAATGAACTGAATACGGCCAATATCTCCGGTAAGGAGATTAACAGAAATGTTAATTCTATCTTTAAAAAGTTTGACGCCGCCAACTAATAAATGCTATGTATCCCCCGATGAAAAATCCCGCCGAGAGGCGGTTTTTTTTGTTTTAGAACTTTTCAGTAGAACGAATCATTGCATGGCACCATCTGGCGCAGGAGTCCTCCTGTGCCCTCTTGTTACTGATCTTCAATCAAGCAACTTTTCAATATGGAAAATTAGTAACCTGCCGACACTGGAAGCCCAACCACAAAATCCACGCCTCATTCGAGCGCCATTAACATTTCGTTCGCCTAATGCACTCCTGCGCCAGCTGAGAAATCTGGTTGCACATCGTCAATGCCAATTGGATTAATTTCATGGTTTAGTGATGATTCATAAATGGTAACATTTGAATACGGCTGCGAATAACAAAAACTGCTTCCAACTATTGACAATACCAATCCTGTAATAAATATTTTTAAAATGTTTATTATTTTCATATGCTTGATCGCTTTAGAGCTAATTTACTTTTACATTACTGGTTGGTGCATTTTACATCACCGCAAAACTTTTCTCCCCGTGGTCCGGTGTCCTCACCGACCACGTCCTCTTTTAGCATTCTTCGCCAACATGGTTAGCTATTAAAATTTATCAGTTTTCTATCAATAAAATACACTTCATTTAATGTGGTATACAAATAGCGATGGCCATTATATTTAAAGTCGCTGGATTTCAATTTTATTTATAAAGTAATTCATTTTGCTACAGGTCGGTGGGGACACCGACCTAGGGGATGGTAATTGTTCAGTACAGAAAACCGTTTCTTCCCGTGGTCCGGTGTCCCCACCGACCACGTCTTCGCATTTAGTTCGGTTGATGCATTCCTGCGCCTGCTGGTTCTACACCAACCACGGAAGTCGCTAAATTTTTACAAATTCTACGATATAATAATAACCGTCTTTCGTTTTTAATTGGGCAAAATAAATGCCGGGTCTTAGCATACTTATATTTAAGGATACTGAAGGCTGAGCCTTAATATTAAATGTTAAAACAAGCCTTCCTGTTATGTCTAATATATCCAGCGTTTCCCATCTTTGTTCAACCCTTATTGAATCAATATTTAAAATTCCGGTGTTTGGATTTGGATATAAATAAATACCGAAGGGATGCGTCAATGTATTAAGATTGCGGTATGTTGCCTTAGATGCTGAAAAAGCTGTACAGGCGCCCTTTTCTGCTTTTACTAGGTATTCTCCTCCTGCAGGAGTAGTATAAGTTATGCCGGTTGCAGCAGGTTGCACATTATTCCAAACATTACTTGTTTTTAATTGCCAGGTATAGGTTGCAGTAGCATCGGGATTTGTAACGGTAAATAACCTGTCAGTTAATGAAATAATCGGTGTTGCCAACAGCTCTGTAGTAACAGTTATTATATTACTTATAGCCTCTGGTGTTGTTACACACCCTAAACTGCTAGTAAGTATTACCTTTACCTGGCTGTTGTTTTGTATTGATGCACTTGTAAAAGTATTACTGCTAGTACCAACAGTAGTTCCATTAATTTGCCATTGGTAAACAGGATTTGGTCCCCCATTAGTCGCAACGGCAGTAATTATTACCGTACTGCCCAGACAAATATTATTATTGGGAGTGCTGATACTAACTTCAGGTGTAGTGGGCAACCCTACATTTACAATAACATTATCATTTGAGGTACAATTAATACCATTAGAAACTGTAACTGTATAGGTAGTTGTTGCAGTAGGGCTTGCAACAGGGTTGGCTATATTTGGGTTACTTAATCCTGCAGCCGGAGACCATGAATAGGTAGCGCCGCCGGTAGCCAGCAATTGTGTTGACCCTCCTGTACAAATACTAACATCATTTCCCGCAGTTGCAATAGGCAATGATGTTACAGTCATTGTAATTATGTTGCTTTTAGCCGTGGCCGGTGAAGCACAACCAAGTGAACTGGTTAAAATTACATTCACTTGCGCATTATTAGTTAAGGTTGATGTAGTGAAAACGCTGCTGTTTGTGCCTGCATTTACACCATTTAACTGCCATTGATATGTAGGGGAAGCTCCACCATTGGCAGGGATAGCCGTGAAAGAAATGGCTGTTCCTAAACAATTAGCGATAAGGGGTGTACTGATGTTTACAGAAGCAGTAGCACTTGCATTTACTAGCATAGATATTAAATTGCTTGTAGCCGTTGTATTTGTTACACAAACTGCATTACTTGTAAGAATGCAGTCTACCTGGTCCCCATTTAAAAGTGAACTGGTTGTAAATGTATCGCTGTTTGTATTGACATTTACGCCGTTAACCCGCCATTGATAAATGGGAGCTGCCCCTCCATTGGTAGCAACCGCTGTAAATACTACCGAACTGCCTAAACAAACATTGAATGCAAGAGTAGAGATGCTTATAGAAGGCACCCCCATTGGAACCACAGAAACAATTACTGTATCCTTTGTAGCACAGTTAATATTGTTAGAAACGGCTAAAATATAAGTCGTGGTTGCAGTTGGAGTGGCAATGGGGTCTGCAATATTGGAATTACTTAATCCAGCCGTTGGCGTCCATGAGTATTGGGTTCCGCCACTGCCATGCAATTGGGCTGAACTGCCAAGGCAAATGACCGTATCAGGCCCCGCATTTGCAATTGCAGGAACGGATAGTTTCAGTGTGGTAACTATACTAAAACTGCTTGCATTTACTTTGCAACGATACTGATTACCAATCCATCCAAGCGGCACATTTGTTATCTGCAGTGTTGCCGTTGTAGCCCCACTAAAATTTACATTATTACTGATGTCATTAAAACCACTACCTGTGCTCTGTTGCCATTGATAGGTTGTTCCGGTAACGTTTGAAGTTATGGAAGTGTTGCTGTTGGCACAAATTTGAGAAACTGCCGAGCCTCCCAGCAGGTTTCGATAAAATGTAGTTATGCCGTTTTGCGTAAACACAACGATATCCGGAACACCATCACCATCAATATCTCCTAGTGCACCTCTGCCAGAGTTAGTACTTGTGCTGTAATCAAACCTTGGCTGTATAACAACATTGCCCGGAGTGCTGTTATTTCGGAAAATTGAAACAGTTTGATTTGCGATATTTACTACCACGATATCCGGTTTCCCGTCTCCGTCCATATCTGTTACCGATGTACGAGTTGGTCCGCTGTCTGTAGGATAATCTTGGTTTGCAGCCATGGATAGATTACCTGAGGTACTGAGGTTTCTAAAAACAGATACTGTGTTACCATTTATATTGGGAATAACAATATCCAGTTTTGTGTCTCCGTCAATATCGCTTGCTGTAATGTCGTACGGCCTGTTACCCGCTGTGAAATTCTTATTTAAAGCAAAAGTAATAGTACCCGGAACACTGGTGTTTAAAAACGCACTGACATTGTCTGGCCCGATAACAGCGGCTATTAATTCCGGCTTGCCATCACCATCCAGGTCTCGCACAACAATTCCTGTTGGATAGCCTGCCGGCGTGGAATAATCAATACGGGTATCCAGGATGATATTACCATTTGTACTCAGATTTTTAAACACAGCGATCGTTTGTGAATAGTAATTGGCAACGATGATATCGGGTTTCCCATCTCCATCAACATCATGAATAATAGCACCACTTGGTCTCGTTATAGAAGGACCTGTAAAATATTTTGCAGGCGCTCCCATAGAAATATTTCCAGGAGTACTTGTGTTTCTTATAACAGAAATGCTGCTGGAGTCATAATTATATACAACGACATCGGGTTTACCATCACCATCAAGGTCTCCCGTGACGGCACCCTGAGAATCACCCATTGAGGGTATATTAACATTTGCTTCAAAAGTGATGATCCCTGATGTACTGGTATTTCGGGCAATAGCAAGATTATTCAATCCATAGGCCATTACCAGATCCAATTTACCATCACCGTCGATGTCACTCAATGTTCCAACACCACCATTACTTCGGTCCAGACGTACGAAACTACTGGCATCAAATCCACTGGTGCCTCCGGGAAATGTAACTGAAAAGTTTTGTGGTGAATATGCTGTAAGACTGTTTACAGTAACTTTTACGGGTTGGTGGCCAGCTGCCAATGGAACTGTGGCAGTGAGACTTGTTGTTGATGCCGCAGTTACTATCGCTTTTACATCCCCAAAAAATATAATGTTATTGGCTGCAACCGGACTGAAATTGTTACCGGTAATGTTTATACTGGCGCCGATGGGAGCAAAAGCAGGTGTTATAGCCGAAATGACCGGAGGATTTCCAAAAATAAAACCCGCTTTGACCCCGGTTCCGAAATTATTTGTAACGGCAACATTACCCGTTGCGCCTAAACCCACAATAGCCGTAATTGAAGTAGGTGAGTTAACAATAAAACTTGCTGCTGTACCACCAAAATTAACCCCAGTGACGCCGGTAAAATTATTTCCAGTTATAATTACAGCGGTGGTGGAACCCCCATTTCCTGGGTTAAATGCAAGTACAAAAGGTGAAGGGTTTACTTCATTTAAATGTATAGTTAATTTTCTCTGCGTCTCACTTACCTGAACTACATCGTTTTTTCCGTCACCATCAATGTCTCCGATGGCATTCATATTTGAACTACTGTAAAAACCAGGAGAATAATTTACTTGCGCAGCAAACGAAATGTTCCCGGGTGAACTTGTATTTTTAAATGCCGCCGTACTGTAGGTATAAATACCAGCTGAAATATCAAGTTTACCATCTCCATCCAGGTCGCTTACTGCAATGCCAGATGGCACTTCGGCGCAGTTCAATTCTACAGGAGGTGCAAATGAAAAAGCAGTCAGTGTGCTTGTATTGCGTATAACAGCCACTTTTGAGCCGTTCATATCGCCGGAAACGAGATCAACTTTCCCATCACCATCCATGTCACCTACTGCAAGGTAGGAATGTGAATACCCAGGAATTGTAGTTGTAATATCAAAATTAATATTTCCTTTAGTACAATTGTTTTTAAATATATATATCAGAGCATTTGATGAGGTCAGTTCTGGCTTTCCGTCTCCATTCAAGTCTGCAATCAAAATATTTCTCATGCCACCTGCAGCATAACTAATCCGTGGAGCAAATGCTATGCTGCCCGGATTACTAATATTACGGAAAATGTTTGTGGTAGATCCTGCGGCAGCTATATCAGCCTTGCCATCACCATCAAGGTCGCCTATGCTTATTCCGCTTGGGCCGCCTCCTGCAGGTAATACTGCCCCGACTGTAAAGGATAAATTACCGGGTGTGGAGGTATTTAAGAAGGTAGATACAGAAGTATTATTTATGATAGCAATATCCAGCCTTCCATCGCCATCCAAATCTCCTACAGCAGATGCGACATAATCAAGATTACCTATAAAAAGCGGGCTTGCAAATGAAACTGAAGAAACGGTGCTTGTATTGCGGTAAAGATACAAACCATTATTACTTACCGGGCTACCGTATGCGGTTATTATAATGTCAGGTTTTCCATCACCGTCAAGATCGCCCAGATTGACATACATGGGTCCAGTCGATACTCCCAAATCTATTACAGTTTTGTTTACAAATGAACTGCTGGTAATACTGCCCCCATTCGCAAAAGTTACCAGGAAAGGAAAGTTAGAATATCCAATCAGTTTATTGGTAGTAACACTGATTGGTTCAAAAGTAGCATGAACTGGAACTGTTACAGTTATTGAAGTGGATGTAGAAGCAGTTACAACAGCTTTCACAGCACCAAAATAAACCGTATTGTTGGAAGCTGTAGGACTAAAATCTGTTCCGGTAATGGTAACCGTTGTTCCAACATATCCCGAAATAGGTGCAAATGATGTAATCACCGGATTGTTAACCCAGGTGAACCCCAGCAAAGTTGAACTGCCGATGGGTTTTCTGACGAGTACACTACCGGTAGCACCTGAACCTACTACTGCAGTTATACTGGTTGAAGAATTCACAGTAAAAGATAAGGCATTAACGCCACCTATACTTACCGCTGTAACTCCGGTAAACGAAGTACCATTTATAGTCATTACAGTACCCTCTGTGCCCTGCAATGGACTAAAAGAAACTAAAGTAGGTAATGCAATATAGCCTGGCAGCGAAGTTGATCCTCCCAGTGTTATAACACTAACCGAACCTGACTGGCCGGAAGGAGTCACCGCGGTGATCATTGTTTCTGAAACCACTGTATAAGAGGTTGCAGGAATTCCTCCAAAACTTACGTTGGTAGTTCCTGTAAAATTTGTTCCGGTAATGGTTACCAAGGTACCTGCAGTAGCAGATATTGGAGTCAATGACGATATGGTTGGAGGGGGTAAATAAGTAAACCCTGCCAAGGAATCTCTTCCGGTTGTTGTAGTCACTTTTACGTAACCGCTAGCCCCGGCGCCGACTACTGCTGTTATGGTAGTTGCTGAAACCACACTGAAACTACTGGCTTCAATTCCACCAAAAGTTACCGAGAAAGCACCGTCGAGATTTATACCGGTTATAGTTACCGTATTGCCTGTACCCGCAATAATTTGACTAAATGAAAAAACTTTTACGGCAGGATAAAAATACTGGTATTTGATTGTTGTATCAGAAATGGTGCCATTGGAAACAATTAAACTAATGGTGTCCGTTGTCCTGTTCACATCATGTATATATGAAGTGTTGTAGGAGGTACTGATCTGTGTTCCGTTCAATAGCCATTTGTACGTATAAATGTTACGGGAATAATTTAGCAGGTTTACGATATTGGTGGTCCAGAGTCCTGCAGTATCAATTTTAGAATACGCTTTTGGTATGGGTGAGCTTCCTGCATTGGTATTTAATTCCAGGAACCCATGTCCGCCACCGGCCCATAATTGGTTGCTATTGAATAAATGGATTTCCTTATGGCCGTATCCAAAATATTCAAAATTATTGTCCCTTGAAAGTGGTTCCCAGGTGACACCGCTGTTAAGGGTTTTGTAAACTGTATATAAATTAGTTAAAGAATAACCAGTATTTACATCAGTAAAATACATTTTGTTACTTCTGAAAGGGGTAGCTATTAAATCATTTTGCAGTGTCCAGCTGCTCCCTCCATCAGTTGTTTTATAAAACGAGTATTCATTATTGTTATCGTACATACTTAACCACCCTGCACTGGCTGTAAGGAAATAAGCATAACTCATTTTACCAATGGGCAAAACAGGCAGGGTAACGGTTTGCCAGCTTGCTCCTGCATTGGTTGTTTTAAGTAATTTATTAGTAATAAATTTTGTACTTAATGCAAAAACAGTATTATTATCGACTGCTTCCAGGTTTGTAAAGTAACTGCCAGGATCAGTTCTCATAACAGACCAGCTTAATCCCTGGTTTGTAGTTATCAATATCCGGTCAGCATCTACCGCATATCCTACTGTATTGTTTTGCGGAAAGATCATATCTGTTATTCCGGTGCTAAGTGCAAGCGGATCATATTGTGAGTGAAAGATGAGGGTAAAAGTATTGCCGCCATCTGTCGATCTTAAGATTGAGGGGACCAATCCATAATCTCCGTAGACCAACAGGTTATTGGAGCTAAATGCCTTTACACCGGCAATGCTAAATCCAAACGTAATATTAACAGAATAACCGTTGTAATTAACATTGGAATTGGTGATATATTTTTTTGAAAAAGTTCTTCCGGTATCTGTTGTATAGCCAACCCAATAATCAAATCCCGCATAACCCTCATTAGCTGAATAAAAACTTAATTTAAGCAGCTCATTACCCGGTTGTATGTTGTCCACATAAACTTGCCGCATCTGGCCCTTAACTGTTATTACTAAAAGAAAATTTATCAAAAAAATAATCACAAATAATAGACCTCTTTTTAAAAAATTATTAATCATAAATTTTTTCATTAAGCAGTTTTTAATTAACAATAATAGAACAATCGTGTTATAACAATAAATCAAATTGTCTATATACTTTTTTAGGAAATATCAATCTACGCTGAAAGGATTGCTTACATTACACCATCTGCCGCAGGTGTTCAACCCTGTTTCTTCTTATTACTGCTTTTCAATATCAAAAATTAGTAACCTGCCGACACAGGAAACCTACCCTGCAAAACCGAGCCTTATTTCAGCGCCTATCATCATTTTGTTCATGGCATATGCCTGGCTGGGTTATTCGATAAATAAAAGCTTTGCAAACAATATATTTTAAATACATTAGCCGTTATAAATGTCAATGGCTGAAAACAATACTTTTGGATGATTTTGTAACTGTTTTGGTAATACTGCCTTATCTGCACTGCCAAATTGGTTTGTAAATGTTTGGTACGCTTCCCTGTTGTCTTTTAGCATTTCGGCAATTTCTGTCATATTCGTTTCCAGCATACGATCATTTGCTTTTTGAAATACAAAATGAGTTTGGGTATTCCGCCTGTTTACATACTTTGTGCCATCGTAATAACTTTCATTGGTGTTTATATCGTAATAGTATAAATTAATTTTGCCACGCTTTAATTGCTTTACCCACAACCAGCCATCTTTTTTATTGCCAAACTTGGCATAACTGGCTTTCTTATCTTGGTAGGCGCTGATATCTTCACCCTCAAATTTTTGGCCGTCAATTTTTATCCAACTGCTTTTTCCGTTCCAAATAGAAGGAACATCTATTTTTGAGCCACCTACTTTTTTACCGTCGCTTTTTATCACATATACGGACTCTCCTTCGTTCCTCATTTTCTTCTCCTCTGTAGTATAAGTTTTAGTTGTCACGCAACTGTTTAGTAAAATTGTTGCGCTAATGGCGAAGCAAACACGTAAGTTTTTCATTTTTGGGTTTTAAGGTTTATTTGGTTGTTACCAATTGTTGTGATTACAAGTTTTTGTTTTTATTTTTAGATATAATTTAGGTACTAGCTTTAGATTTGTTCTTTGTAGATAATGATTTTGTTTTTGAATGTTTGAATCTATAGAGTGTTTGCGTTTTGAATTGGTTTTTGCCTAATAGTTCTTTTCTAACGTATGCTTCACTTCTAAATTCAATTAATTTTTCTGTCGGGAATTTGTAACTATTCAGTTCCAAAAGTAGCGATTAAATGTAATGCGTTTAAGACGTTATTTCCTGATTTGATGGTGGTATCAATAACAGACCTTAGGATGGCAAATAGATTTGCGCTTTCAATTGATTTAAACTGACCCGATATTTTTTGTTTTACTTTAATATTTCTTATCGCTCTT
>Ga0209724_1005203_pt1 | contig 10010 bp, 6 predicted proteins | sample grotaG_FD_184143 | JGI IMG/M metagenome (GOLD analysis project Ga0209724, IMG submission 184143) | Glacier valley bacterial and archeal communities from Borup Fiord, Nunavut, Canada, to study Microbial Dark Matter (Phase II) -... | ecosystem: Environmental > Aquatic > Freshwater > Ice > Glacier ... | reverse complement strand
GTAATTGTCAAAGGGTTCCCCTGATCCCATAATAACTACATTCGATACTCTCTCACCTGATAATACTTGTATTCGGTAAATCTGATCCAACATTTCGGATGGGAGAAGATCGCGTTCCTTCCCTCCGATCGTTGAGGCACAGAATTTGCAACCCATTCTGCAGCCAACCTGTGAGGAGATACAGACACTGTTTCCATGATGATACTTCATCAATACACTTTCTATCACCCTGTCATCCATTAGACGAAATAAATATTTTACGGTTCCATCTTCCTTTGAATGCAAGGCATCCACTTCTTCAAGAGTTATAAGTGGAAATTTATCCTTCAGGGTTTCTCTAAGGCTCTTCGGTAGATTAGTCATATCCTCATAGCTTTCTGCTAATTTCACATGCAGCCAATCATAAACCTGCTTTGCTCGAAATGCCGGTAATCCAAACGTCTTAAACTTTAAAGTCAACTCATCATAATATAACGATTTTATATCTAGATTATCCATATAATTTCCTGTTCTGTCTTGTGAATATATTTTTTGTTTCTATGATTTTATTTACTTCTTTGAAACTATATATTCTTACTCTATGCCATATTATTAAATCTTTAAGTTTTCCTCTTCGTTCTTCTTCTCATCCTAGATAAAAAGAAGCCGTCCGTATTATGAACTCCCTGCAAAAGCTGTAGGTAACCGGCCTTCGTTGTTTCACTTCTCAAGTTTTCCGGTAAATAAGGATCTAAACTTTCTGCTTCAAAATCAAAATTCTCTAAAAACCAATCTCTGTTTCCAAGATTTTCATCCCTATTCAAAGTACACGTGCAATAAATCAAAACGCCGCCCTCTTTTACATATTCCTTTGCAGTAAGTAAAATCGCTCTTTGCAGTTCTACCAATTCTTTTTGCTGGCTTTGTGTAATTTTATATTTAATATCGGACTTTTTACCCATAACTCCAAGTCCACTGCAGGGAAGGTCCGCTATTACTACATCTGCAAGGCTAACGATACTTTCGTCTAGCTTTGTAGCATCCCATATTAAAGTTTCCACATTGGAAAATCCCATAAGTTTTATTCTATCATCAATCAGTTTAACTTTATATTCGGTTAAATCTCTAGCTGACACCTTATTTGCCATTTCAGCCGCATGCAACGCTTTTCCTCCCGGCGCAGCGCAAATATCCACAACAAAATCCTTTTCGCTTATCCCTGCCACCTGACAGGCCAACATGGAACTTACGTCCTGAACAGAAAAGTACCCCTCCTGAAATGCCTTCAATTTCTCCAAATAATCGTAATCCTTGATCTTAAATGCGTAGTCTAAATATTCGCTGTCTTCAACAGTAACCCCTTCCTCCTTAAGGCATTTTCTTAATTCCTCTGCGGAGATTTTCTTTTGGTTGCAGCGAATCGTAGTTTCCTTTTCCTTTAAAGAGGTTTCCAGTATTGCTTCTACTGTAATTAAATCATATTGGCTTAAAAGCTCAGCGACAAGCCAACGGGGAATAGAATAATAGACTTCAAGATAGCCTATTTGGTCTTTCCCTTTATCAGGATAACTAATCTCTGATTTATTACGTACAATATTTCGTAAAATGCCGTTTACAAAACCGGACAGCTTTGTAAATCCTCTTTTTTTTGCTAAATTTACCGCTTCATTGCAAACTGCCGATTCCGGCACATGGTCCATATACATTAACTGGTAAACACTTAATCGTAACAGATTACGAATCAGCGGCTTCATCTTTAAAATCGGTAAAGAAGCATATTTATTAATGATATAGTCCAATGTAATATATCGTTTCATTGTACCGGTACATAATCTGGAAATAAATGCGCGTTCCTGCTTTTCCAGATATTGATACTTTTTTAGGGTATTGTTTTGTACGGTATGGCTATATTTGTTTTCCTCTATTATTTCGAGTAGCATATCCAGAACAACTTCCCTGGCATTCACCTTATCAGTCACGTCTTCTTCCTCCAAATAAAAGTACTAATCTCAAGAGTTGTAATATTGTTGCAGCTGCAGCCGCAACATAGGTTAAGGCTGCTGCATTCAGTACCTTCTTTGTATACCGAAGTTCGTCCCCATAAAGGATACCAGTTTCACCAAGACGTTCCACTGCCCGTCTAGAGGCATTGAATTCCACAGGTAAAGTAACCAATTGAAATAATACCGCCAAGGAAAACAGGATAATCCCCAAGTCGATTAAAGTCTGAGAACCGACAAATATAGCTCCGATGAGAATTAATGGCCATGCAGCCATAGATCCGAAATTTGCTACCGGAACCAAGGCTCCTCTTATTTTTAACGGGACATACGAGTGATTGTGCTGTATTGCATGTCCGCATTCATGGGCTGCAACACCAATGGCTGCAATCGAACTTTGATCATATACGGAATCTGATAATCGAAGGACCTTAGTTCTTGGATCATAATGGTCACTTAGCTTTCCCGATACTCTCTCTATGGAAACATCTACGATACCGGAACTTTGAAGAATCCGCTCAGCTGCCTGAGCCCCAGTAAGTCCCGACATGCTTCTGACACGAGAATACTTTGCAAAGGTGGATTTCACTCTTGCGGAAGCAGCTAAAGTTAACACGATACCAATAACCACAAGCATATACGTAGAATCAAAATATGGATAAAATCCCAATGATAACACCTCTTTCTTTCAAGTAAAAAGTTAATTATAAAGAAAATAGAATTTAAAAGCAAAATATAATAGCAAAGTAAAATTACAAGTTATAAAGTTTAATTACAAGTAGTAAATAAATCCAATCGTCGTATAGGAAAAGAGCATTTTTAAAGATTATTGTACTAAATATCACCTAACTTTGTCCCAACAGAGAGAGAATACCCGTTTAGGAATGCCTCCGTGGTCATACGCTTCTTTCCTTCCAATTGTAGTTCTTTTATTACCAGTGCACCTTCTCCTGTCATCACTACGAGAGAATCTTTCCTGATTTCGATAATTTCACCAGGTGATGCAATTGCTTCGCATTGCAGATCATTTGCTTCGCATTGTTTGGCAATTGCATCGCATTGCAAGTCATTTGCTTCGCATTGCTCCACCGACGCCTGCCATAGTTTAAGCGTTTTTCCCTCCAAATAGGTATATGCACTTGGCCAAGGATTGAGTCCCCTGATCAAACGTTCAATTTGTACAGCTGTAGCAGTAAAATCAATATTACCCATATCTTTATCGAGCATTTTGACATAAGTAGCTTTGGAATTCTCCTGAACCGTCCTTATGACAGTACCGTTTTCAATCTTTATTAATGCATCTATCAGCAAATCGGCTCCGACAAAAGCCAGCTTATCATGAAGACTTCCACCGGTTTCTTCGGCTGTAATAGGTATCTTAATCTGTAAAATCATATCTCCGGTATCTATCCCCACATCCATATACATAATGGTGATTCCGGTTTCCTTTTCTCCCTCAATAATGGAATATTGAATTGGTGCTGCACCACGGTATTTCGGAAGCAGGGAGGCATGCACATTAATGCACCCGTACGCAGGAATTGTCAGAAAATCCTTAGGTAATATCTGTCCAAATGCCGCTACAACGATAACCTCCGGGGCTATATCCTTTATGATATCTATAAAGCCGGCTTCTCGAACTTTTACAGGTTGGTAAACCGGGAGGTTATGCTTTATGGCTAGTTCTTTTACCTTGGGGAAGCTCACTAGCTTTCCTCTTCCCTTTTGTTTATCTGGCTGCGTTACAACTCCAATCACCTCATGATTTGATTGAATTAATTTATTTAAAATACTCGCTGCAAAATCAGGGGTACCCATGAATAGTATCTTCATTTGAACCATCCTTTCCCATAAGAATACTTTATATAGTATAAAAAGTATTTTCTCATGTTTAAACTATATAAATAACCGGATAACTACATCATACCTACTATTGGATTCGCTCATTCTACTTCTTCGGTATCAATTGTATTACGAAGCTCCCCAACTATTCGATCAACATATAGAACTCCATCAAGATGATCGATTTCATGACACAGAGCCCTAGCAAGTAGCCCAGTACCCTCAATTATAATCTCTTCCATTTTTTCATTATAAGCCTTTGCCTTAGCATAATCAGGCCTGTTAACTGTACCAATCTTGCCGGGTACACTTAGGCACGCTTCGTCTCCTATCTGCTCTCCAGCTGTTTCCAATATGACAGGATTAATCAAAACCATCGGTTCGTCGCCTTCTGCAGATATATCAATAACTACAAGTCTTTTTAAGATACCCACCTGCGGAGCTGCAAGTCCCACTCCGCTAGCATTATACATCGTATCCAATAAATCCTCAATTAAAATAAGAAGCTTTTTATCAACCTCTTTAATCTCCTTACTTGTCTTGGTTAATACACTGTCTCCCATTTTTCTGATATTTCTGATAGCCATATAGTTCATTCCTCCTAAATTAATTTAATAACTACTCATAGGGTCAAAATCAAATTGCAGATTGCAGCCGTTAAAATTCTGTGAATAGCTAAAATAACCCTCGAGATAATTCTTGATTTCAATAAGCGTATTATAATCGGCATGCTTGATGTAAATAACCTGACGGTAAATGTCATTCGCCTTAGCAAGACTAGCTTTTGCTGGTCCAATTACCTGCGCCTGCCTTTCACCTTGCAAAAGAAATTCTTTGATTGCCTCTCCAAGATGAGTGGCTGCACTACCTGCTTGTTCTTCTTCTTTTGAAGTAATTAAAACCAATAATATATGGGCTGCAGGCGGATATTGCATTAACCGTCGATAAAGCATTTCCTGTTCAAAAAAGGTTTCGTAATCACCCGCCGCTGCCGTTATAATGCTGTAATGCTCAGGATGGTAGGTTTGGATGACCACTTCTCCTGATAAAATATCTCTGCCCGCTCTTCCAGCTGCCTGACATAAAAGCTGAAATGTTCTTTCCGCTGCCCTAAAATCTCCTGCATATAGGGATAAGTCTGCTGCAATAATCCCCATCAAAGTGACTTTGGGAAAGTCATGTCCCTTAACAATCATCTGTGTTCCCACCAAGATGTCCGCCTTATGTCCGGCGAATGCAGCGAGAATATTTTCGTGACCGCCCTTATTTTTTGTGGTATCTGCATCCATTCGTAGGACGCGTGCCTCGGGAAATTCCCTTTTTACAAGTTCCTCAACTTTTTGCGTCCCGGTTCCGAAGGCTGCTATATATTTTGATTTACAGGTGGGGCATAGGATAGGTTGCAGTTCTTCGAAACCACAAAAATGACAGATCATTTTGCCACCATTATGAGTGGTTAAAGAAATATCACAGTGAGGGCATTTCATTACATGTCCACAACTTCTGCAGGATACAAAACCTGCATACCCTCTCCGATTTAAGAAGAGCATAATCTGCTCCTTCTTTGCGAGTCTATCTGAAATAAGTTCCTTTAGCTTTTGACTAAAGATGGACTTATTCTTCTTTTTTAATTCTTCTCTCAAATCCACGATCCAAACTTTGGGAAGAGCTGCTTCCTTGGCTCTTTTTGTTAAGGTAAACAGCTTATATTCACCCTTTTTCGCTTTGTCATAGGACTCTAGACTAGGCGTTGCAGAGCCTAAAATTACGGACGCATTCGTAAGCTCAGCCCGTTTGATTGCCACTTCTATTGCATGATATTTGGGAGTTGTTTCGCTTTTATAACTGTTCTCATGCTCCTCATCAATAATGATAAGTCCTAAATTCTGAAATGGAGTAAATAGTGCCGAACGAGGGCCGATGATAATATCCAGCTCTCCATTTCTTGCGCGGAGGCTCTGGTCATATCGCTCTCCCTGGGACATCTTGGAGTTCATGATGGAAATTCTCTCACCGAAGCGTTGATAAAACCGCGACACCGTCTGATAGGTAAGCGCAATCTCCGGAATTAGAAGAATAACCTGCTGTCCCTTTGCTATCACCGAAGCCAGAACATCCATATAAACCTCGGTTTTACCACTTCCCGTAATTCCATGGATTAAGTAAGTAAACCGTATTCCTGCTTCATATTCTTTTATTATATTATCTACAATAACCTGCTGTTCTTCATTTAATGTAACCGGAATGTAATTCTGTTCCTGTGTTTTAATCGGATTACGATAGATCTGCTCGGAAACTGTCTTGGTTACACCTTGCTTTTCTAATAGCTGCAAAGTACTTCGGGAGATATTCAGTTTATGAAGGACTTCCTCATAATCCAATATCTGATTTTTAAGTAAGGCTTCCATGAGACGTACCTTTGCAGTATTATTTTTTCGTTGGTATTCATAATAAAGTTGGTTTGCCTCGTTTAAATCAATTGCCAAGCCTACACTTTTCTGTTCCTTTATTTTAACTACTTTTCTTACCGGAATTACGGTTTTTAACGCATCATTCATCGTTCCGCCAAAGGTTTCTTTCATCCAATAAGCAAGATAGATTAAATGGCTTTCAATAACGGGTGCTCCGGGTGTAACTTCTTTGATAGGTTTGATTAATTTCTCCTCTATTTTCGGTTCCTCGGATAATCCGACGATATATCCGTTGATACTACGGTTTCCCTTGCCAAATGGAACTATCACTAGGGCTCCAATAACGGCGCTTACAATCAACTCTTCAGGGATGGCATACTGATATGTCTTGTCTAAATTTTCATGGGATATATCTATGATGATATCTGCATAGGCTGTATTCGACATATTGGACCTCCTTCGTGAGTGGGATTGGGATCAACAGCATCAAGGAACTTTACGCTGTGTGATAGTTGCCGCTTGATACTGCCTTCAGATTATTATAGTAAAAGAACCCCTATGGCACTAATAGGCTACAGTAAATGTTTATATCAACCTGACGCATGAAAAGTATGGCTATTTTTGTGATAAGATTTCTTCAACTAATTCTTTATCGTCCATATGGTATTTTACGCCTTTGATTTCTTGATAATTCTCGTGGCCTTTTCCGGCTAGGACGATTACATCTCCAATCTCGGCATTCTCGATGCAATACTTGATGGCTTCTTTCCGGTCTATAATTTCAATGTAGTTACCCTTACCTTTTTTTACACCTACTATAATATCATTAATGATATCCTGTGGTTCTTCAAATCTGGGATTATCCGAGGTTACTACTGTAAAATCTGCTAAATTCGAGGATATTTCTCCCATTTCAAATCTTCTATCTCTAGACCGATTGCCTCCGCAGCCGAACATACAGATTAAACGCTTGGGATTATACTCTATCAGTGTTGTGAGTAAGCTCTTTAGGCTCATGGCATTATGTGCATAATCTATTATTAAGGTATATTGATTGGAAACAGGGATCAGCTCCACTCGTCCGCGAACTTGAACCTTATTTAATGCTTTCTTAATTTCTTCGACACTAACCCCAAAATGTCTGCAAAGGGCAATGGCACATAGAGAATTATATACACTGAATTTACCCGGAGTATCTATTTCAACATCAAAGTTCATCAAACCTTCCACCCGGTATGAAATACCAAGATATCCCGGTTTTCCAATCAGCAATACATTCGTTGCCTTTATATCAGCCTTACCCGAAAAGCCAAAGGTTTCTACCTTGCAGGTATGTTCCTTTAAGATTTCCAATGCATGAGGATCATCAATATTGATTAATCCCAGTTTACATTGTCCAAATAGTTTGCTTTTACAAGATAAATATTCTTCAAAATCCTTATGCTCATTATCTCCGATATGATCCGGCTCAATATTGGTAAAGATACCGTAATCAAAGATAAAACCGTCTACGCGGTGCAGCATCAACCCCTGGGAGGAAACCTCCATCACAACGCATTTGCATCCTGCCTCTACCATCTTAGCATAGGTTTCTTGGATTACGTAGGATTCCGGAGTAGTATTATTTGATTGAATTACCTTATCACCGATGATTGTCTCTATTGTTCCGATTAGTCCTGTCTTAATCCCTGTATTTTCAAGGATGGACTTTATCATATAGGTCGTTGTTGTCTTTCCCTTTGTTCCCGTAATACCGACTGTAGTGAGCTTTTCTGCGGGATGCCCAAAATATGCAGCGGCCATAAAGGCTAATGCTTGCCTGGTATCTGCAACACGAATGGCGGTTACCTGCGGTGGTATGGCAACCTCTTTTTCTACAACGATGGCTGTTGCACCCTTTTTCACGGCTTCGTTGATGTAGCTATGTCCGTCGGAAATAGCGCCTGAAATGCATACAAAAACACAATTCTTCGTTATATTTCTAGAATCATACACCAACTCTGTGACCAAAGTATGAACGTCACCCTGCAAACATGCATAATTCAAATTTTCTAACATACCTTCTAAATACATAAATAGTCCTCCTTTTTTCGAAAGCCCAAGTAATAACTGATAGGTTATTTTACTGGTTTCTATTTTTTATTAAGCTTTTAATTTTAAGGTTATCGTATAAGTTCAAGTTTCTACTATTTCTATTATATGTAAAACCATAAGTTTCACATATATAATTATAGGCAAAATATCATATTTGTAAAGAAAAAGATAGAATAGCTGGCAACTAACCCCTATCCTATCCACATTATTTATGGCAAGTTAGATTAGCAAGCATCTTCCTAAGAATAGGCTTGCTAATCTTTCTTACTTACCTAGTTTCTACTTATTATAATTAATATAAAATAGCTGTCTTACAAGCATTTCTTTCTTTAAAAGACGTTCACTTTATTTTGCTAATGGATTGTTAACAATACCTATAAATAGAATAACGTCCTCCTCTGTAATTACAAAAATAAACGGTCGATCTAACGTCATCTCGATTAACTTTTTATCTTCCAGCAAAGCTGAACCGGCATACATTATGTTAGTAAAAGCTGCTGCCTCTACTCCCTTTTCGTCTATTCCTATATGTGTCTGATGCTCGATATCCGAGATAAAGGCTGCTCCTTCCTCGGTGATACCATGAAAATTTGCATCGGTTTGAAAGGCAGATGTAATACCCATAGCTTTCATGGCTTCTTTCAGTTTAAATGTACTTCCAAAGGAAAACTTCGGTAACTGCAATAAAATCTTAGCGTACTCACTCTCTTGTTTTTGAAGAACTTCTGTTATCTGGTCCGGTTCCTGGAGCAAATCATCCACGGTAACCCCCTCCTGTGGAAGTATAAAATGCATTCTACCTAAATTTTTTAAAGGAAGCGCCATGCTGATAAAGTTGTCACCCTTTACATACTCTTGATTATTTAAGGTCATATTCATAAAATCGCAGGTTATCTTTGTCCCATCTATTAAATTAAATTCCTCAGGCGCAGTTGCTTCCTCAGAAAAAGCTGTTATCCACTCATCTTTAAAGTATATCGTATTGATAATTGATAAAATTTGCTCCGGATTAAGATTGATTTGGGGTGAAAGAAGTTTACCAGTATTTTCCCAAATCCATTTACTCATGAGCGTTGCTGTAGTTTCATCGGAAAAGTCAACCAGATATAGAGAAGAATAAAAATCCTCAGATGCTCTTTTAACATAGTCTTCTTGAAATACCATATCCTTTTTCAGCCATAAAGAATTTGCAATGCTTAGCTTCCCTAACTCATTGTCCGTATACAACAATTGATACATATTTGCATTTTGTTCTGATACGTAATCTACTCCCTTATCTTTCATACCCAAAGAGGTTAAAATCTCTTCCCGTGTTGTTCCTTCTGCACCCACTCCAGCAAGCGACAGTGCCATCTGAATACTGATTGGGGAAATCATTGCATTACCCTTTTGACCCTTTAGTAGCAGAGATGTTACTTGCTTTGAAAATTCATTTACAGAATTAATATAATCTACTTCTAGTAATTGACGCAAATCATATTTTTCTATTATGGGTAAGCCCTTCGATTCATTTAGGGTAGCAACCGCACTACTGGTATCAACATCGTTATATTCCTTGACATTCATTCCCGGTATCGAAGTCGGTGAAGTACTATTTACGTCCCCCTCTTTACTTTGGCCTGCGCAGGCAGAAAGGTTAAAAATAATAATTAGGCATAAAATTATTACTATTGACTTTTTCAAA
>Ga0209724_1005198_pt1 | contig 10015 bp, 8 predicted proteins | sample grotaG_FD_184143 | JGI IMG/M metagenome (GOLD analysis project Ga0209724, IMG submission 184143) | Glacier valley bacterial and archeal communities from Borup Fiord, Nunavut, Canada, to study Microbial Dark Matter (Phase II) -... | ecosystem: Environmental > Aquatic > Freshwater > Ice > Glacier ... | reverse complement strand
AGCATTTTGATTCAAAAATATATTCGTAATGACCTTTGAAGATACCGATTTCCGGCAGGAGACCCTTGATCTCGACAATCCTTTCGATGTTAAGTTAGTGAAGGATTTCCTTTTCAGTCTGGGTTTTACGTTCGACCCATCAGAAGTCGAATGCACGATGATTGTGTATAATCTGAAAGGCGATATTGTTGGAACAGGTTCGCATAAATGGCGAATTCTCAAATACGTGGCCGTTGCCCCGAAATTCCGCGACACTACCGCTTTTGCTTTGATCGTTACGTATATGACTGAGAAGCTCCTGAAGATCTACAAACACACTTTTGTATTTACGCGCCCTGAGAATTCGGTCCGGTTTTGCGGCCTTGGTTATACTTTAATTGCAACTGCTGAACCACTTTATGCCGTGCTTGAGTTCGGATTTGAATCGATATTTACCTACCAGGATTACCTGAAAAAGCTGATTGTTCCTGCTAAGACGGCTTCTGTGGCAGCGATTGTTGTCAATTGCAATCCATTTACAAACGGGCATAAATTCCTGATTGAAAAGGCATCTTCCGAAAATGAAGTCGTTTACCTGTTTGTTGTTGAGGAAGACCTTTCGGCGTTTCCATTTTCGGTAAGATGGGAACTGATCCGTAAAGGGATCGAACATCTTAAAAATGTGGTAATGGTTAAGGGTGGGATGTACATTGTTTCAGGAACTATTTTCCCTGCCTATTTTTTGAAGAATGAAATGGTAAGCGACGTACTTCAAAAACAGGCAGAGCTCGATGTCAAAACGTTTGCCAACTATGTTGTTCCGGTTCTCGGAATTAAAAAGCGGTATGTGGGGACAGAGAATTTCTGCAAAACAACGGAGGCTTATAACCTTGCAATGAAGAGGATTCTACCTTCGTTTGGCGTTGAAGTAGTTGAGATTACGCGAAAGGCAAATTCGATGCTTGCAGATGATTCGCCCAATTATATCAGCGCATCGAAGGTTCGCGAAGCAATCAAAATGGATAAGCTGGAAGAAGTACTCGATTTTCTGCCTGATGCAACACGTGAATTTCTTTTCTCGGACGCGTCACTTGATATCAGACTAAAAATAAAAGTAGGAGAAGGAAGGCATTAAGGAAAGAGGAAGAGAAAATGAGAAGGGGAAATCCGAGTGACCTGGTGACTTTTCATGACTTGAACAGTCACCCGGTCACTTGATGAGGCAGCAACTAAGTATATAAAAAGAAAACATGCAAAGATATTTTATACAACTTTCGTACGATGGCACAGCCTATCACGGATGGCAAATACAGCCCAATGGGATAACCATACAGGAAACGGTTGAAAAGGCGTTGGCAGTAGTCGCCCGGGGTGGAGTTGCGGTTACAGGTGCCGGACGTACGGACGCAGGAGTTCATGCATCGTTTTATGTAGCTCATTTTGATGCTGAAAATCTAAATCTTGATAATGAAAAGATCATTCACAACCTGAACTCGTTACTGCCTCATGATATTGCGGTCCAGAATGTTTTCAAAGTAAATTCAGAAGCACATGCACGGTTTGATGCCGTCAGTCGCACCTATAAATATTACCTTATCAAATCGAAAGACCCATTTTCAAGGCAGTATGCTGCCAAAGAGGCACGAATCCCTGATTTGGCAAAAATGAATGAGGCTGCCAGTAAAATATTTAATTATGAAGATTTTACAAGTTTCAGTAAACTGGGTACAGATGTGAAAACCAACAATTGCAAGGTTGATGTGGCAGAATGGATTGATGAAGGAAAAAGGTATGTTTTCACTGTCAGGGCTGACCGATTTCTACGAAATATGGTTCGGGCAATTGTAGGAACTTTATTGGAAGTCGGATTTGGCAAGCTCACTGTAGCCGATTTCTGCAAGATTATTGAAGCAAAAGATCGTTGTGCTGCCGGTGCAAGTGTTCCTGCCAAAGGCCTTTTTTTAGTGGATATTGGTTACCCTGAAGAGATTTCAAAGGGGTTAAAAAGACAGGTTAATTGCAAATAAGTTTTCTAGGAAATTACCAGTTGACAGGTTTCGCTATTCCCGGTTCCATATCTCCCATGAAGCAAGCGCTTGCAGATGTAACATTTCCAATCCGTTTTTGATAGTCGCACCACGTTTCTTTCCCTGCTTTAAAAACTCGGTGACCTCGGGATTATAAACCAGGTCAAACAGTAAGTGTTTAGGTGTAATCATTTCAAAAGGGATGGCCGGACATCCTTCAATATTGGGGTAAGTTCCAATTGGTGTTGTATTTACGATTATTTTGTAATTATCCATCACATCTTCATCCAGATCGTTGTACGAAAGCTCTCCTTTTTCTTCCGGATTACGCGAAATGAAAATAGTTTCAATTTTAAGATTTTCCAAAGCCTTGACCACTGCCTTGGAAGCTCCTCCTGTTCCGAGTACGAGCGCTTTATGGTGATATTTCTGAATCAAAGGTTGGATTGATTCCTGAAATCCAATTATATCCGTATTATAACCATATAAGGAAACACGGTCTCCCGATCGTTGAATCCGAATCGTATTTACTGCATGGATTTGGGTTGATGATTCATCAGTTTCATCTAATAATTTAATTACCTGTTCTTTGTAAGGAATGGTCACATTTAGACCTTCGAGATCGGGGTGAGAGGCAATCACATGCGAAAGTTGCGAAATATTCTCAATTTCAAAATTGAGGTATTCAGCCTCTATTCCCTTGTCAAGGAATTTCTCGGTAAAGAATTTTCTCGAAAAGGAGTGAGAAAGCGGAAAGCCAATCAATCCGAATTTGCGTTTCATGCGTAAGTTTGTTTTATAAAGATAGATGGAATTAACTCTATTTCATTCCATTGATCTACGGTTTGTCCCGATAAATCGGGGCTCATTTCATAGGGTATTACCAAAGGTTATCATTCATGGCAAACTGGCCAATCATTTTTTTTATCCAACGTTTTGATTGCAAACCTGGGAAGTCGAGGAAAAACTCAGGATGTAACGAGTAGTTCAATGTGAGTGCATTCTTCAGATAAATTTTGGCAAGTTGAGCATCCCCGTTTTCTGTAAGATATCCTGATAGTTTATAAAGGATCTGAGCATTATCTGCTACTGCTTTTTCTGCCTCAAACATCGTCTGAACTGCGAGACCAATCTTGTCGTAGTTATAATAGAAATCGGCATAAGCAATCCAGAAATCGGGGTTGGTATCCTCAATCTCAACCGATTTTTTAAAGGCAATCTGCGCTTCTTCATAATGATCGAGTGCTGCATTTACCTTTCCGAAAGCGTTCCAGAAATCAGCACAACTATCATCAAGTTTGATTGCTTTTTTGAAGAACACCAGGCTTTCAGCGAGGTTCTCCTCGACCATCAATACAATTCCGGCGCCATACCAGCCATCAGCATTTTTTGAATCGAGCTGTATTGCCTGTTTATAATAATTGTATGCTTGTGAATAATCTTCAAGTTGAAAATAACACTCGGCTATATAGACGTGAGCATCTGAAGAATTTTTGTCAAAGCGCACATAGTCAAGGTAGCAATTCAATGCTTCAGTGTACTTTTCGGCAGTCGAAAGCGTATTGGCCTTGTTGAAGAGCGCAGACGAATAGTTTTCATCGATCGCCAATGCATAATCATATGCTTCAATGGCTTTGTCGAATTCCTCCCGTCGGGTATAAATGATTCCTAAGTTGTACCAAGCTGATTCAGCAAATGGGTCAATATCAAGATATTCGTTATAAAAATAGATACTCTTATCGTCATCACCTAACTTGTCGTAACTAAAGGCAAGATCGTAAAGTACGCTGTCGTTTTTAGGATTCTCCTTCCATGCTTTTTCAAGGAAAATGATCGCCCTGGGATAGTCCCCATTTTGGACATAGCCGGCCCCAATATTGTAGAGCATTTCATCCCGGTCGTCGAATGAAAATTTATCGGCTTTCCGATAGTATTCGAAGGCTTTTGTCTCGTCGCCCTGAAGGCTGTAACAATTTCCGAGCATTAAAAGTATTTCGGGATTTGTGCTTTCAACTTCAGCAAGCATTTTAAGCAGGTCGAGTGCCTTTTCCGTTTTAAGTTGTCCAAGCAGCACCTGTGCTTTCTTGATCTTTACAACGATAGAATGCGGATGTTGCGAAACGGCTATTTCGCATGCCTGCAATGCATTGGTCAATTGGTTCTTATCAATGTAGTGATCGACAATGTACTCGAAGTCGGACACATCAAAGAATCCCATCTGCTCATCAGACAGCATTTTCTTATAACGTTTCACCACTCCGGCAAACTCCTTACTTTCGGAATTCTCTCTTGCCCCTTCCCACATTGCCATATGACTACAATTAAATATTTTTACAAAGATAACAATTTGAGTTATAAAGGTTGATGTTCGCTCCTTAAAAGATCGTTCACTGTTTTTACCGGATTAAAGGTAATGGCCGGAACCTCAACAAATAGTGTGATCCAGTCAGCCATCGCTCCATTCCATAACCCAGGCAATTCCTGTGCTTTCAATGTTTTTCCGTCTTTTGATTTCGAGGAAATAAATCCTGTCTCAGGATCGCGGTATTCCAGCAGATCAAATTTTTCACCCTTGAAATTGCGGACTCCGCAAACCAGATCTACAGGATTAAAATGAGTCGAATGATGTGCAATTTCTTTTTGCTCAGGATCATTACTGTCGATTTGGCTGCTTTCTACAACTTGAAGCGACACCGTTCCGTCGGAATTTCTTGCCCAGAAGGGACCACCGCCTGGCTCTCCTTCATTCTTTACCATTCCGCAAACCCTGATCGGACGGTTCAGTTTGCTGTAAAGATAATGGACCAATGTCGATTTATGCGTATAATATTGATTTTCATCGGGCTCAATACAAAGTGCTTTTTCTGTAAACTCAACCATCTCTGCTATTTGCTGATCGGATATAAACTCAGACCGCTTTTCGAGTAACCGTAAATAGTCGAAAATTCGTTCCTGGTATTCTGATAAAATAAGGGCCAGCGCCATTTTATACCTGACTGTGTCTCCTTTTAATCTGTCGGGAACGACATTGTCTATATTCTTGACGAAGATGATATCTCCATTGATTTCATTCAGATTATCGAGTAGTGCTCCATGGCCTGCTGGTCTGAAAAACAGCGAGCCATCAGCAAGGCGGAAGGGATTATTATCTGAATCAACAGCGATTGTGTCGGTTGAAGGTTTTTGTTCCGAAAATGTGATGTAATATTTAACGCCAAACTTTGGCTCAAATAGCAGTGCGGCCTGGTTCGTTTTGTTTATAAAGAAGTTGAGGTGTTCGGGGGAAACCGTAAAATGGAGCATTACATTTCCTTGACTATCGGCTCCATATAGTGCACCTTCGATCATATGTTCCTCGACCGGCGTCCGGGGTTCCCGGCCATAAAGATGAAAATCGAGCAATCCTTTTGGCAGAAAACCGTAGTTCAGTCCTTTATCCGATAATACATAGTCGATTATTTCGCAATATTTCAAACTTCCGTCAGGCGCTTTGATACCACCAAGAGCGGCACTCAGTTTTTCGTAAAAAGCAAAATCGGTGATCTTGTCGAAGAACTTTTTCGCATTTTTAAACTCAGCTTTACCAAGCAATTCAATCGCCTTTTCGTTCGTATCGGCAGCTTCGGCGAAGGCAAAAAGCGTTTGGAACATCCTGCTCGCGGCACCCGATGCAGGAACGAACTTGACAGATTTCAATCCTGCATGAACCTTCTTCGTGTACTGTTTCACGGCTTCTGAAACTTTATCTTCATCCATGCGGATGATCCCGTCGCCGATAGTGGCAGGTCTAAGAACCTTTAAATAGGGGAATCCCTTTTTGAAATGGACTAGCTGTTTCTCAATCTCGGGAAGCAAACTGCCTCTTTTTTCGATTTGTTCAATATCGTTATTTGTAAACATCTTTTTCGATTTCTTAATTGCTAAAGATATGAAAATGCTGAAAAAACCAATACCTTGTTTTATATTTACAATCAACCATTTTTCAACAAATAAATGAACCGTTGGGAACGGACAGTGAACCGAAGGAATTAAGACTATTTTTGCGATTCAAAACCAATTCAATGTCTGTAACAAATCAATATACGTGGGGCCACGATAAAAGATACAACGATTTCTCGACATATTTCAGATCGATTTTTGATGGCAGGGTTCAGAAGATATCTGTAAATGCGGGCTTTACCTGTCCGAATCGTGACGGAACACGGGGCGTGGGCGGCTGCACTTATTGCAACAATAAAACTTTTCAGCCTTCGTATTGCGATTTGAATAATATATTGAAGGTCCAGCTCGAAGAGGGAATTGCCTTTTTCTCGCGGAAGTACACAACCATGCGGTATTTGGCCTATTTTCAATCATATACAAACACTTATGCTCCATTATCGGTGCTTCGTGAACTTTATAATGAGGCATTGCAATACCCGGGAGTGATCGGACTCGTCATTGCCACACGTCCCGATTGCCTAAGTGACGAGGTGCTTGATTTGCTTGAAGAGCTTTCGCAAAAGTGTTATGTGATGGTTGAAATGGGGATTGAGACGATAAGAGATCAAACTTTGGAAAGGATCAACCGTGGACATACCTGGGAAGAATCGGTGCGCGCATTGAAAGAGACTTCGCGTCGCTCGATTCACAATTGTGCCCACTTGATTCTTGGCTTACCTGGTGAAAGTCAGGATGATTTTATCGAACAGGCAAAGGTCATGTCATCTCTGCCGGTTGAAATCATTAAACTACATCAGCTTCAGATTCATACGGGAACGGCAATGGCTCACGAATATGCGCAATTCCCTGAACGTTTTCACCCTTTTAGTGTTGAAGAGTATGCAAATCTGGTGGTCGATTACCTCGAAAACCTGAATCCTGCAATTATTGTTGAGCGGTTTGTGAGTTCGGCGCCCGATGCGATGGTTATTGCACCAAGGTGGGGTTTAAAAAACTACGAATTTGTTGCTAAAGTTGAAAAGCGACTGCTTGAAAGAGATACCTGGCAAGGGAAGTTATGGGAAAATCGGAATATTAAAGGTTGATAATCTTATATCAGCGATAGAACAACTCTGTCCCCTGTGATAGAACAACACTATCCCCTGTGATAGAACAACACTATAGCCTGTGATAGAACAACTCTAACGCCTGCGATAGAGCAACTCTAACGCCAGCGTTAGGATTTAGACTTCTTTTTTAAGTTGATCTGTTTATTGATCTGATTTGGATGCCTATTATTTCAGATATAGGTTCGAGTCACCATAACTTAGGAAACGGTAATTTTCACTAAGTGCATGGGCGTATATCCGTTTCCATTCATCACCAAGAAATGCGGCAATTAACAGTAACAATGTACTTTGTGGCTGATGAAAGTTGGTTACCATTCCACCGATCACCCTAAAAGTATAGCCCGGAAGAATGATTATTTGTGTGGAGCTGCTCAGTTCTGTAAGATGCTGACCGACCATCCAAGCTGATAAAGCTTCAAATGCTTCGCGACGCGGGTAGTTAAGCGTTGGAGGTGTGTACGGTTCCCATTGATTTACAGGAAGCTGTTCAATATCAATATTGGGATTTGTAATCACTTTACATCCTATGAAATAAATGCTTTCCAATGTCCGGACGGAAGTTGTACCTACCGCGATAATTTTCGCTTCGAATGAAGCCAATAGATCAATCAACTCGCGCGAAACGATAAAATGCTCGGTATGCATTTCGTGTCCGCCAATGGTTTCAGATTTCACAGGCTGAAAAGTCCCGGCGCCCACATGAAGGGTCACCTCTTCGCAACTGATGTTTTTCTTCTTCAGTGCTTCAAAAACGGCTTCTGTAAAATGAAGTCCGGCAGTTGGGGCAGCAACCGATCCTTTTATTTTCGAATAAACGGTTTGATAACTTGTCAGGTCGATCTCCTCAGAATCGCGGTGAAGATAGGGGGGAATTGGAATGTTGCCTGTAAACTCAAGAATTTCGGCAAAAGTAAGAAGCGGATTGTCCCAGCTAAACTTTATTTCGTAAGCATTACTGTCCGACTCTTTAATCTTTTCAGCTTTAAAGAATACTTGTTTCCCATTGATTTCGAGTATTTGGACCAGCACTTCATCCCTCCATTTTTTCAGGTTCCCGACGATGCATTTCCAGTTGCAACTATCTGTTTTAGAAAATGATTGGGTGTATTCAACCGGATCTAAAGGTTCGAGGCAGAATATTTCGATTTTTGCGCCCGTTTGTTTATGGAAAAACAAACGCGCCCTGATAACTCGGGTGTTGTTAAAAACCAGCATCGAATCCGCAGGAAGATAATCGGGAAGATGATCAAAACGTTCGTCTTTAATTTTACCTTTATTCCAGATCAGCAACCGCGAATGGTCGCGATCGGGGAGGGCATAGGTGGCAATTTGTTCTTCTGGCAGTGCGTAAGTATAATCTTGTATTGAAATATTCTGAACTTTATTCATGTAATTTTTTAAGTTAAAACCGGTAGTTGATACCCGCATATCCGCCTATCCTCTTTTGGAATCTGTAACCATAATCGCCTGCGATTCCAATATTTACTTCGAATGGCAATTTGTTTCCCCGGTAATTGAGTTCGCCCAGGAACGAGAATTCATCCAACGGAATGGGGTAGGAACTGCCACTTGTCGGACTGAAAATATGTGACCAAGGGAATGCTTTGTCATGAGTTCCAAAATTGCGCGACCAGGTGAGCATTGTTTTCCAGTAAATACCTGATCCTAAAAACCCTTTCATTCCTAAATGGTGCATCCACATTCTTGTACTTTCGAACCCGTTGGCAACACCGTCTTCTCCGATACGCGGCACAAATAATGGCGTTCCCATCATCCGGTTGTAATAAGTAAAGGAGCGGTAGATGTAATGATCGAAATAATTATCTTTTCCCCTGCCGGTTATCCTCCCGGGATTCTCGGGCGTTGGGGCGGCGAGATGATGAATGGACCCGCTTTGATTACGCGTATTCATATATTCGTAAACGAAATCGGTAATTAGTGCTGATTCATCTTTTTTATTGATGTGGATTCCCCATAAACCATCAGGCAGGTTGTCCAACTCCATTCCCGACCGATCTTCAAACAAGTGGTTCCAATAAAAAGAGATGATTGACCTGGTATATTCTTTCTTTATTTCAAATGAATAGAGTCCCAATTGATTGCCGGCTTTGTTCAGACGGTCATCGGTATAGGCTCCAGGACCGGCCTTAAGCCCTAAGATATAGTTGAAATACTGGTTTGAACCTGGCATCTCACCGTCAGTTGGTGACGTTCCTCCCCACAAAACGAAATGTTCCAATCCGGCTGTGAGAGACCATTTTTTCTTGAAAGTTGCTTTTCCGTAAAGCGATTTATGATGCAGGTGAGCATCCTTTACAAATGCATGGCTTGAAAACAGCTTCTCCTCGAACTCAGCTTTGAACGAAAGCCAGTTCTGCCAGAAAAGAAAGGGGATATAATTGTCAGTCGAAAATGAGATTCCCGGAAGAGGACGAGCATTGTTTGACCGGTCGAGATTCCCGTTAGTCGACGACAGCCCTTCGTATAAAATTGGATCAGCTTGAGCACCTGCTTTGATTATAAACCATTTGTGCCGTAAACCGAGCCAATATTGATTCGCCTGGAAATCTGATTTCCCGCCATAACCATAAACAAGATTGGCACCCCAGGTGTAACTCCATTTATTGACAGAATCGGGTAAAAGCTTCTTCGAAAATCCTGCCTGCAATAACTGGTAATTACTGTTTTGCATCGAGAATACACCATTCTTGTTGGAGGTCAGCCAAAATGGTAAATCATTACCCGACGATAGGTAAGTATCGAGGGAAACATTGAAATCAGTCTTTCCCTTTTTTTCTTGCGCAAAAAGTCCGGAGCAGACTAAAAGCGATACAACAAGAAGCCTAAGTTGAAGCATGGCATAGGTTTTAAAAAAAATCGCAGGCCTGTAAGCCGGGTTCTGTTTTTCATTCTATCATTTATCTGGGACTGCTGTCACCAACAGCCTCTTGCAGCCTA
>Ga0209724_1005196_pt1 | contig 10019 bp, 14 predicted proteins | sample grotaG_FD_184143 | JGI IMG/M metagenome (GOLD analysis project Ga0209724, IMG submission 184143) | Glacier valley bacterial and archeal communities from Borup Fiord, Nunavut, Canada, to study Microbial Dark Matter (Phase II) -... | ecosystem: Environmental > Aquatic > Freshwater > Ice > Glacier ... | reverse complement strand
AAATACCCTTGATTCAATGATTGGGCACAGGAGTAAAAGATTTGAAAAATATGGCAAATTTTCAGCCCGCTTAGATGATATTGCCAATTTTATTCCTGCCCGGCTGACATCATTGCTAATGGTAATTGTCTCTGTAGATTTTAAAGTTTTTTCTTTCATTTATAAATACGGTAACCGCCATAAGAGTTTAAATTCTGGTTATCCTGAGGCTGCTATGGCCGGAATCCTTAATTTGAAATTTGGAGGGCCCTCATTCTATCAGGGGGTTCTTATAGACAAGCCTTTTATCGGTAATAGTTTAATGTTACCTGATAAAGAAAAGTTCATGCGTGGCTGTACTATCAATCAGTTAACAAGTTTGTCAATGCTGCTGCTAGTCATCGTATTTATATGGTTTACTTATGCCTGAGAAAAATAAAATGCTGATAAGCTCAAATTATAGGAAGTAAGAATATGCCTAGATATATTATAACAGGGGGGCCGGGGGCAGGAAAAACCACGCTTATTGAAGTTTTAAATAATCAGGGTTATAACACCGTACCCGAGGCATCCCGTGGGCTTATAAAAGAGGAAGTACTACGTGCTTCTACTTGTCTGCCCTGGGCAGATGTTTCCTGTTACACCCGACTGGCTTTAAAGAGAATGACAGATGCTTATGACAATGGGGGAGAGAGTGATTTAATTTTTTATGATCGTGGTATTCCCGATCTTGTCAGTTATCTAAAACTGGCAAATGTGCCAGTACATACATCGATTACCGATGCCCTGTTAAGCTATACTTATAACCGGATTGCTTTCATTTTGCCCCCATGGCAAGAAATTTACAGGCTTGATGCTGAGCGGTGGCAAACATTTGAAGAAGCAGAAGTAATATATTCGTATCTGGTCGAAATTTATACCAAACTAAATTTTAAGTTGATTACGCTACCGAAAATAACTGCAGATAAACGTGCTGGTTTCATCCTGAATATCCTTAAAAATAATAGCTTATGAAAACCTGCTCACAAAGTTCATCACTACCGGCCACGTATAATAAAATGATGCTGTTCGTTATTATTATTCCTCTGGCGTTATTTCTTTCAAGTCTTACAGTAATAAACACAACAGATAAGACCCCAACAGATTTATTTCAAGATAAAGCAACAATAAAATATGCCCGAAATTTTAATATACAGTACCATAAGACGTATAAGGTTGTAAATATTTTGAATTTTAAAGGCAATAGGGCTGATACAATCCAGTATCTGTTGGTTGAAAGGGGAACAAAAGTACCTGCTGGTTACCCGGAAGCCGAAAAAATCATGATACCTGTTAAGTCTGTGATAGCTTTATCCTCACTGCATATCGCATTACTTGATTATACAGCCTGTCTTGACAAACTTGTTGGATTGGGCAGTTTTAACTATGTAAATTCTCCAATTGTCAGACAGATGATTAAAGCCCATAGGTTAAAAGAGGTGGGAACAGACGGTGGTATGAATAATGAAACAATCGTTTCAATTCATCCCGACATGATTATGGTTGATGCCAATCCTGATTCTAAATTCAGCAAGTTTCAGACATTGAAAGATGCTGGTATTCCGGTGATGATCAATGCTGAATGGCTTGAAAATTCACCTTTGGCCCGAACTGAATGGGTTAAACTCATGGCTGCCTTTGTCGATAAAGAAGGGCTGGTCAATAAAAAGTTTGAGCAACTAGACCATCATTATCATGAACTGTTAAGGCTGTCTGCCAGAACAACATCAAGACCAACGGCAATGATAGGCATGCCCTATAAAGGGGTTTGGTTTGTACCTGCCGGTAAGAGTTATATGGCAGCATTTCTAAGTGATGCAGGCATGAACTATAAATGGGCTCAGACCAAGGGTACAGGTAGCCTGTCTTATAATTTTGAGAGTGTTGCTCCAATAGCCCTTACTACCCAGCTATGGCTGAATATAGGATATGTAAATTCTAAAAATGAAATTCTGGATTCAGACAGTAGATATGCTGATTTCAAGGCTATGAAGACTGGGAATCTCTTCAACAATAATAAAAAGGTAAATGATATAGGTTCAAATGATTACTGGGAATCTGGAGCTGTAAATCCTGATATCGTCCTTCAGGATTTAATAAAAATTGCACATCCTGATCTTTTGCCGAATTATCAGCTGGTTTACTATAAAAAACTTCAATGACTCACGCCTCAGTAAATTCCGGATACAATAAAATCAGGCTGCTATTTGTTTGTTTATGTTTGCTTGTCCTGGTTTTTTTCTTCCTTGACATCACCATAGGAACGATTTCCATACCTGTGAAATCTGTTTTTCAAATTTTATTCAGTAAGGGCACAGATAATTCTGCCTGGCTATATATTGTACAAAAAATCAGACTCCCTAAGGCCTGCACAGCAATAATAGTAGGTTGTGGCCTCTCAGTTTGTGGGCTTCAGATGCAGACACTTTTTAGAAATCCACTGGCTGATCCATCAATTCTGGGTATCTCTTCAGGCGCAAGCCTGGGCGTTGCCCTGGTTATGTTTTATTCAGGTAGTATTACAAGTTTATATACCATTCAGGAATTAGGTATAAGTGGCAGCTGGCTAATCATTGTCGCCGGAGCTTCTGGGGCTGCCATGATAATGCTCATCGTAATTTTTATTTCGGCAAGATTAAAAGATAATATAGTTGTTTTAATAATCGGGGTGATGATTGCCACCTTGGTCACCTCAATTATAAGTATCTGGCAATATTTCAGTGCACCGGAACAGATAAAAGAATTTCTGATCTGGACTTTTGGTTCCTTGGGAGGAGTAACAGGAGATCATTTAAAAGTGCTGGCACTGGTAGTATGTATCGGCCTTATCATTTCTTTTGCAAGCTCTAAAATGTTAAATGTTTTACTTCTTGGTGAAAATTATGCCCGCAGTATGGGGCTTACTGTCAGGCGCGCAAGATTTTTGATTATTTGTAGCACGAGTATACTTGCTGGCTCCATAACAGCCTTTTGTGGTCCTATCAGTTTTATCGGACTGGCTGTTCCCCCGTTAACACGTTCGCTATTAAATACAGCTGATCATAAAATATTGATACCTGGGTGCTGCCTGATGGGCACTTCAATCATGCTTATTTGCGATGTGATCTCACAGATTACTGGCAGTCAGACTTCTTTACCCATTAATATTATTACTGGTCTGGTTGGTGCTCCGGTTGTTGTATTGATAATTATTAGCAGAAATAGATCCCGGCTTGTATGAGGTTGACTATAAATGAGCCAGTTTTAGATTATTATTCTGAAGAGAATAGATTCAGTCACCAAAAACCATTATTACTGACTAAGAATCTGTGTATTGGCTATCATGGCAGGGCTAATAACCTTATTAACAGGGTGGAAGCAAAAAAAATTGCGGGCCCAATTAACCTGGAATTATATGCTGGAAAACTTGTCTGCCTTTTAGGAGCAAATGGTGCTGGTAAATCAACCTTGATAAAAACACTGTCAGGAATTCAGGTACCTCTTTCAGGGCAGGTATTTATTGAAGACAAGCCAATCAGCAAATTGAGCCCACAAGAGTTGGCAACAAAGCTAAGTCTGGTTCTCACGGAAACTGTCAGGTCATGGAATCTAGACGTTTATTCCCTGATTTCTTTGGGCCGGTTTCCTTATACGGGGTGGCTGGGAAACCTGTCTGATGAAGATCTGGCAATAATTAATTTTGCCATCGAGGCGGTAAATCTTCTAGATTTCATTAACAGGAAGGTAGACGAATTAAGCGATGGTGAAAAGCAAAGGGTGATGCTTGCCAGAGCTCTGGTACAGGATACGGGTCTGATTATACTGGATGAACCTACTGCTCATCTCGATATTCCCAATAGAATTTCATTAATGGGGTTATTACATACTCTGTCAAGAGAACAGCATAAAGCTATTTTAATATCAACCCATGAACTTGATCTGGCGCTGCAAATTGCAGATGAAATCTGGCTCTTTGATGGCAATGGTAATCTCATCACGGGAACACCTGAAGAACTGGTTATGAATGACCATTTTTCTTCAGTCTTTGATAAGAAAGGAACCCTGTACGATAAAAGTACAGGAGTATTTAAAATGAATGCCCCCACAGGTCCTGTCATTGAAATGTTGGGTGAAGGTATTCCTGCTTTTTGGACACGCCGGGCACTTGAACGAATTGGATACCGGGTAAGTCAGAAGTCAGAAAATCAAGCTACTTCCGATTTATCAACGGTTATGGAAATAACAACTTCTGATGTCTCTTTGTCAGGTGTTTGCATCGCCCCAACTAATCAGCCTGAACCAGAAACAAACAAAATACTTAAGGTAAGTATTCAAAAGGAAGGTGGAAATAATTACTGGATTTTATGCAGAACCGAAATTGACGGCACTGTGAATTACACATTTAACTCAATCAATGAGCTGCTGATTAAACTAGAAAACTCTGGTATCAGAAAATAATCAGGAGCATACCGATTGCCCATTTAGTTTTATAAGCAATTTTTTGAATCAATAAAATTTCCAGTTTACGCATACAAAAAAATAAACTTATGAAAATATATACAAAAACAGGTGATAAAGGTATGACGGGCTTATTTGGAGGTACCCGGGTTTTTAAAGATGATATCCGTATTGAGTGTGTAGGTACGCTAGATGAAGTAAACTCAACGATAGGTCTTTTAAGAGTAAAATTAGGTGATGAGCATGAGTGGCAGGGAAATCTACACCGCATTCAAAAAGATATGATGGATATGATGTCACATCTGTCCCGACCCTCTGATACGGTGAGATTAAATTCAAATCCGATGCCAGTTGACGGTCCTTTATTTTGCGAGACCTGGATCGATAGTTTGGAAGGTGCCATGACTACAGCTTCTGACTATTTTTTGCTTCCCGGCGGTAATGAAATTTCTGCCCTTTGCCATGTCGTCAGAACCCAGATGCGAAGGGCTGAACGCTTATTGGTAAGTCTGATGAAAGTTGATCTGGTTGATGATACTATACTAACCTATATCAACCGCCTGTCTGATCTGTTCTTTACCCTTTGTCGTGCTGAAATGGATAAAAGCGGCTTGGCTGAAGAAAAATGGAAATTATTTCTTTACAAAAAATTTAAAGTTTAGCGCTATGTTCATCTATGTAAGTGGAGGGGTAAGAAGCGGAAAGAGCAGGTATGCCCAGACTGAAGCATTGAAACTAGCTCCTGATCCTGTCTATATTGCCACTGCCCGAATCTGGGATGAAGATTTTGCTGAACGTGTTGCCAGGCACAAAAATGACAGGGGTCAAGAATGGACAACATTTGAAGCTTATAAAGACATTTCCGCTTTACCGCTTACCGGAAGGGTGATCGTTGTTGACTGTGTTACGCTCTGGCTGAGTAGTTTCTTTGTTGATACAAATTCTGATCTCGAGGCTGCCTTAAACTTATTTAAGGCTGAGATCGATGCCCTGTATCAGATTGATGCCGTATTCATTTTTATTTCGAATGAGCTCGGTATGGGTATGCATGCCGATACTGAACTCGGCCGAAAATTCGCAGACCTGCAAGGCTGGGCAAACCAGTACCTGGCAAATCTGGCCGATCAGGCATATTTTATGGTTTCAGGTATTCCACTAAAAATTAGATAATTACCTTGTCACAGAAGATGGCTGGCATAATCTGTGAGTTCACTTCCTTTATTTCCCCAGGTAGTCAGAATTTTGAGGGCGTCATGTTCATAATAGTTTTCTTCAAGCTTATTATTTCCAAGTGCTCTTGCCTGGTTAATCCATCTTCCCAATAGAAATGTTTTGACTGTAGCAAGTAGTAAATCTTTATCATTAATTATTTCAATCATCATTTCTCAATTATGCCTGAGCGCTATCCGATCTTTTTTATTATAAGCTACCGTAAAACTATCGCGAACGGCATTAAAATAATTGCCCATTAATTGTGTTCCCGTATTAACAAGATCAAAAAGATACGCTAAAGATAATATTCTATGACTATTAGCAAGTTGTAAGTGCCATGACTGATATCTTGCAATAATGCTTAAGATAGAATTTAAAGCCTACTGCCATAGAATTACTTCCATTACCAGGAATAATAATAGTCTGGCCCTGTTGCTCAACCTCAAACAGATCCATGCCATTTGCGTCAGCTATTAATTCAAACTTAATATGCTGGTTATATTTGAGTGGCATCACTCCCTTGACAAGGCCCTTTGCTGCCATAATCGCAATAGAATCTTGATTGTCGGCATACATGATTTGCGTGCCTGACATAAAAGTAATGACAAGAAATAGTGTTTTAATCAACTTTTTTTAAGGAAGAGGAGAATTGAATCGGCGTGAGAGATGAAGATTAGTTTTCTAATCAGATTACAAATAAACTCTTTCACCCAATTATAATTTTAATTTTTCAGTCTTATATTTTGTTTTTTCCAAACGAAAGATTAGTTAAGTTTTTTTAGTCAGACAATCTTTATAATCTTATTTATCTGTCAGGGCTGATTCAGGTGATTTAATGCCCACTATAAATAGGTTAGTATTGGCTGCAAGCCTTCAATTATTTCAAGTTTAAATATATCCCCGTAAGAAACGGTTAGATTGAACGAATCATATAGACTGATATTAAGCAAGGTTGAGATAAGCGCCCGTATCGGGCCGGCATGACAAATCAGTAAATATTTTTTACCTGAAAACTGATTTAATTCAGCAATAAATTCAAGTACTCTAGACTGCAAATCGAGATAAGATTCACCTGAGGGCACCTTATTTACAACGAAATTATCCATCCATGCAAGCAGTGGTTCCTGAGCAATTTTGTCCCAGGCTATTCCTTCCCATTCGCCAAATGCCATCTCATATAGTCTCGGCTCGATATCAAATGATCTGTTAAATTTTTCAGCAAGAATTGTACAACGTAATGCCGGGCTGGCATAAATTTTATGAGAATTGAAGGCCACACACTTTCCAAGAATCAACTTTGCTTCAGCCTCAAATGTTGAAGTTAATGGCATTTCAGTCTGCCCGTAGCAAAACTTGTCAGGGTTTAAAATTTCACTATGTCTGATAAGAATCAGTTCCATGGAAGAAATCTCAGAATAATAATTGCAGACAGGTAGAATACAACTTCTGTTATTTGCTGGGTTGCTCCAAGACAATCACCGGTAAAGCCACCTATCCATTTTACGAACATGCTACCCAGTAAAACCCTGCTTATATAAACAGGAATGATAGCCAGAAAAATCCAGGGATTTAAAAAACAGAGCAGGGGCATGATGCCAAAGACTGCCGCAATACCAAGATCAGTATTTGTGATTTTTTTTGTGATAGACTCACTTTTTGTTGCCTTGCCAGTACTGCTGTAATCATGCGTATACAAGAAACTGATGGCTGCAAACCTACTTATTGCATGCCCGCAAATTATCATGAAAGGTATATCAAGCAATGCAAATTCATTTAGAGCTGCAATTTTTATACTAATTGCCAGCAATAAACCCATGAACCCGTAAGTACCAATTCTTGAGTCCCGCATGATTTCAAGAATTTTGTCCTTGGTATATCCTCCTCCAAACCCATCGCATACATCAGCCAGACCGTCTTCATGTAAGGCGCCAGTTAATAAAACGGAAACAAATAAACTCAGTAGTAAGGCAAGAAGTGGATGAAAAGCAAGCGTAAAAAGATAGAATGATAAAGCTGATAAGACTCCGATTATAATTCCAATCAGCGGGAAATACCTTGACGAATGAGATAAATTTTCTTCCGTAAACTGTACCGTAGAAGGTATCGGGATCCGGGTATAAAATTGAAGAGCCGTATAAAAATAGGCTGTCTCACTTTTGAAAAAACTCATTGATTACAGGATATCATCTGATATCAGACGAAAATACTTTAATATATCTTCAATAGTAAGGCAACTTAAATTTTGTCTGTTTTAAGGGGGATAACTGTGCAGATAAATGCACCAAATAATATTTTGTTAACATATATATGTTGCATATAGTCAGGTATTTATATTTATTCAATTGAATATTAAATTTAATTAACTCTACTGATAATAAATTTAATATTTACCCTTACGTATTTGTCACAGAATTTTATTTCGTCTAGTCATTTATTATAAATTAAATTACTACAGATCAGTTAATTAATTACATTCATATGATTAATAGATACAACTAATTCGATTATTCTTCTGACTGAATTTTATTCTAGCTGAATAAGAAGGCAGATTTCAACTGTGATATTTTTGCACCTCATGCGAATAATTAAGAAAATATTCTCTTAACCAGTATCGAATGTTTAGCCGCCTACAAAAAACAGTTCGCTTGATTACAATTGTTGATCATCAGATTCATGCCCAAAATCATGATTGAGTCAAAAAATACAGAGCTGTTTTTGTCAGTCATTGCAGCACATAAGGGAATCATCTATAAAATTGCAAATGCGTATTGCAAAAGTGAAGATGACCGCCTTGATCTGGTTCAGGAAATAATTGCCCAGATCTGGATATCCTTTTTAACCTATGATAACAGATATAAATATTCTACCTGGATTTATCGTATTTCTTTAAATGTATCGATATCATATTACCGTAAAGACCGCCGCAGAAAAGAGATTTCAAATTCACTTGAAGATAGCAATATGCTGTATCTGTCAGAGAGCAGCTATGACGATGAAACAGATATAAAGCTCGGGCAGCTAAACAGGTTTATTGCCGGGCTAAGTCAGCTTGATAAAGCGCTCATGCTGCTATACCTAGATGACAGAAGCCATAAAGAAATCTCTGAAATAATGGATATCTCAACATCAAACGTTGCAACAAAAATTGCAAGGATTAAAGAACAGCTAAAACAAAAATTCTCACAACTTTAAAATCAATCATGGATGAGCTAGAAATCAAAAACCTTTGGACAACTTACGATAAAAGGCTAAACGAAAATTTAGTATTTAACAGGAAAAATGCTGAACAGATCACGCATTTAAAAATACAATCAGTTCTATCATCTATGAAACCAGTAAAATTTACTGGCATTATTCTGGGTATTTTGTGGGTGTGGTTCCTGGGAAACTTGATATCAAAGGCAATTTATACCGCATCATATTTCTTTTTGGTGTCAGCAGGCCTACAGGTTTTAGTTTCAATCCTGGCCATTGGGATATATGTTTACCAGGTATTTCTTATTAATAATATTGATATCACAGGGTCGGTATTGATAACTCAGGAAAAACTGGCAAAACTCAGGGCCTCAACTCTGTTGATCGTGAGATTGATTTTACTGGTGATGCCGGTTTTTACGACCTTTTACTTGACTTCTGACATGTTTATTAAAGAAAACACCTTATTATGGGTAGTGCAAAGTGCAGTGACGATGTCATTTACATTTACCGGAATCTGGCTGTTTATTCATATCAACTATGAGAACCGCGATAAAAAATGGTTCAAACTACTATTTAGCGGCAGAGAATGGAATCCTATTATCAAGTCATCTGAACTTCTGGCTCAGATTAAAGAATATAGAATAGAATAACGGAATTTAAATTTCACAAGGCAAAGGCTAGGGCTCAACTTTCCAATAGCAGAGAAAATTCTTCATCAAGTTGCTGAAAAGAAGAAAGTACGAGGTTTATAAACTTATCTGTGATTTTACCCTTAAAAGCTTCCAGATCCCCTGTATCACTTTCACTGGCTTTAAAAGTTTGCTCCATTTGACCCATTTCAAATTTTAGAAAAAATTTTCCATTCCAGCTAAGAATACTAATTCTGCAGGCGTGGTGAGGAATCTGAGCAACTAAACGCATATAACGTAACTTATAAAAACGAGGTGAAAATGATTACTGAAATACCTTCAGTGATGAGTATGCTGAAATGTGTGAATACAAAGAGTTTGTCATACCTGACAAATAAGCTATACGCGGTCAAAATTAATTCAAAAAAAATTATAAGCAAAAAAAAGGCTTTCCAATTTGGAAAGCCTTGAATGATTCATAGGGGTCTATCTACTTAGTAGCAGGTAAATTTGATGGGCTTGTAA
>Ga0209724_1005195_pt1 | contig 10020 bp, 8 predicted proteins | sample grotaG_FD_184143 | JGI IMG/M metagenome (GOLD analysis project Ga0209724, IMG submission 184143) | Glacier valley bacterial and archeal communities from Borup Fiord, Nunavut, Canada, to study Microbial Dark Matter (Phase II) -... | ecosystem: Environmental > Aquatic > Freshwater > Ice > Glacier ... | reverse complement strand
GGTCTTGAAGGCGAGGCCGATGCGGGCCTGCTCGACCAGCACGCCCTGGTTCTGGAACACGTAGTCGCCGTTCTTCACGTAGGCGACCGAAAGCGTCATGTTCGGGCTCATCTCCTCCTTGATGGGCAGCGTGAACTTCCACTGCGTGGGCGCGATGCGCTCGCTGCGGATCCAGTCGGCACGCGTGCCGATCAGCGCCGAGGCCTCGACCTTGTCGCGCTCGAGCGTCACGAGCGCACTGTCGATCGGCTCGGGAAAGCTGACCAGCACCTCGGCCGTCTCGCCCGGCTTGTAGCGCGCGCGGTCGAACACCATCGCGATGCTGCCGGCCGGCGCCTTCACGCCGTCGCCGCTCACCCAATGGCTGGTGGCGCCGACGATGCGGCCCTTGTCGTCGCGCAAGGTCAGCGTGTACGAGCCGGGCTGCGGGAAGCTCACGCTCAACGGGCCCGCTGCAGGCATCGCACCCGATTCCTTGGCGCGGTTCTCGAGCCGCACCCAGTCCCAGCGCGCGGGTTTCGGCGTCTCGAGATTGCCGGTCGCACCGACCGAGGTCGTCGCACGCTGGCTCGCGCTCACCGTGAACGACACGGCCTCGCCCGGCTTCGAGAACTGGCGGTCCGGCACGAGTCGATACGAACCGCTGCTGCGCTCGACGAGGAGCTCCTTCGAGGTGCGCACGCGATACGCCGCGCCGTCGGTGGCCAATGCGGTGAGCACGTAGCGGCTCGGCTCGGCGGCGGCCGGCAGCGAGAAGCGCGCGACGCCCGATGCGTCGGTCAGCAGCTCGTCTTGCGTGAGCTTGAGCGGCGCCTGGCCCGCGTAGTCGAGCTCGCCTTCGATCATGGTCAGCTTCTGCGCCCGCGCCGTGAGGCTGATGCGCGCGTTCGTCACCGGCTTGCCATCGGGGTAGTTCAGCTGCAGCTTGCCGGCGATGGCCTCGCCGGTGGCGAAGTCGGCCTTGTCGGGCAGCAGGCCGATCTCGAAGTGCGGCTTCTGGTAGTCGGCCACACGCAGGGCCGCGGTGTAGGTGTCGTCACCCATCGACAGGCGCAGCTCGTAGCCGCCGGCGTTGGCGTTGTCGGGCAAGGCGAAGCGCGTGTCGCCGCCGTGGGCGCCGCTGAATGGAAAGGTCTGCGTGTGGACGAGCTGGCCGGCCGGGTCGATCACGTCGAGCTTGATGTCGGCGTCCTTCAGCACGACGGACTCGCGTGCGCTCTTGAACTCGCGCCCCGTCACCTTCACGAACACCGAGTCGCCGGGCCGGTACAGCGGCCGGTCGGTGGTCGCGTAGACCTTGGCCGCGTAGACCTCGCTGTCGTAGTAGAAGTTCTCGGAGATAAACACGCCGCCGCTCGGGTCTTCACCGAACACGTAGGTCTGCTCGGGCGACTTGCGATCGAGGCGTGCGATGCCCTGCTCGTCGGCCACGCCGCTCTTCAGCAGGCCGACCCCGTCGGTCCACGCCATGCGCGTCTTAGGCACCGGCGCGCCGCTCGTGCGATGCGCCGCCCACACCAGCATCTGCTCGCTCGAAACCTTGGTGATGGCGACCGTGTCGGAGACGAACAACAACGTGGTCGCGCGGTGTTTGCCGGCAATCGCCTCGACCAGATAGAGACCCGGCGCGCGCTTGCCGAGCGGCACGAACACGTTGCCTTCCGAGGGCTTGATGAACTCGCTGCTGCTGCCCGCGAGCGCGAGGTCCTTGGGCGGCTGGATCGCCTTGGCCGCCTGCACCGGATAGCGGAAGCGGTCGGCCACCTTCAAGCCTGCGATCGGCTTCCACTGCAGCGGCTCCTCGAACGTCGAAGCCTTGACGAGCGCCTTCGGTGTCTTGAGCTCGGGCGCCTGCTTGACGACCGACGAACGTGCATCGGCGGAGAAGATCTTCTGCCAGGCGAGGCGGGACTTGACGATCCAGTTGTCCCACAGATGCGTGAGCGTGTTGCCGAGCGCTTCGTCGGCGGCCCGTCCTTCGACCTGCACGCGGTGCAGGTTCTTCTGCTTCTGCAGGAACGCGAGCGGCTCGGGGATGCGGTAGAGAACGACATCGATGCCGCCCGCCTGTTCGAGCGACTGCGGGTTGTTGACCTCGAGCCGGACCTTCGCGAGATCGGTGCTGCCGAAGGTCGCGTCGGCGAGCAGAAAGAACGGCTCGCCGGCGAAGGGCGAATACGGGCTCTCGAGCGCCGGCTTGCCGACGGGATCGGAAGCGCTGGCCACCTTCGCCGCGCGCTTGGTGCCGGCCTCGGCGGCGAAGAGCGGTGAGGGTGCCTGCAGCGCGATCAACGCAGCCAGGAAGGTGGCCTGCAAGGGCAGGCGCAACGATGGACGATGGAAGGTCTGCATGAGGCTCACGCGAGGAAGTCGAGTCGATGGACGCCGGCGAAATTCGGGTTGTCAGCCGAAGGCCGCCATCGCGTGTCTTTCCAGCCGAGGAGCTGGGCCGGGCGCAGCGCGCGCAGGCCGTTGTCGCCGGGCTCGACGTGGCCGGTGTGATACGCGAGGTAGGAGCCCATCCACACCATCAGGTGCTGCTCGTCACCGAAGTCGAACAGCAGTAGATCGGCAGGTGCGGCCTGCACGAGTTGGCGCGATTCGAAGCGGGTGTTCCGCTGCACCAGCTCGAGCGCACCGACGAAGGCGCCACGGCTGCCGTCGGCCCGGCGCCATGCGTTGCGCAGGTCCTGGCCCGCGGCCGCATCCACATCGGGCGGCACGCGCACGCCGAGCAGGCCGTTGGCGCGCTTCCACGCGAGGTCGTGCGCGCGCAGCGACTCGGCCACGGCGAAGCGCACGAGGCCGGCGCAATCGCGATGCGTCCAGCGCGGCGTCGGCCCGCGCTCGATCTGCGAATGGATGAGCAGCGTGATCCAGTCGCGCACCGCCTGCGACTGGCCGCGATCGAGGCGTGACGAGATGGCAACGGTGCCGTCGTTCGCCGCAGACGCGGCGCGCGAGGGCAACGCCGTCCCACAGGCTGCAGCGGCGAGGCCTGCGATCAACAGATGGCGGCGCGTGCTCATGACCGGCCCCGCTTCGCAGCCGATGCGCTCGCGGATGCCGGCGCCGCCACCGATGCCGCTGCGGCAGGCGCTGCTGCCGACACGGCCGCGAGCGGCTGCCAGTCGAGCGCGACCCAGCGCTCGGCGTCGGGCACACCGGTCGTCGTGGCACGCACCGCGGGTAGCCGGCCCAGCGCTTCGAGTCTCGGCACCAGGCGCTTCTCGGCGGCCTGCCGGAACAGCTCCTGGTCCGGCCCGATCACCTCGAACGACTCGCGTCGCGCCATCGTGGCGATCTGCTTCGGTGCCAGCACCACGAGCGTTGCGCTGGTCGCGGGCAAGCCTTCGGCCATGCTCGGATAGCGGCGCGCCTGCGCGTCGAGCGCGAGCTCGACCAGCGCATCGTCGGGCGAGAACGTGAGCCATCGATCCTGGAGCGCGAGCGTCGGCCGATAGAGCGTTTGCTCGCCTTCGCCACGCGGCCCCCACGGCGCCTTGACCTCACGCGCCCAGCGGTTGGCGCCCTGGCGCACCGGCAGGCTCGCGTCGACGGCGCTGGCCGGTGCCAGCCACTTCGAGAGCGCGTCGAGCACGAACGCCATGTCGGCATCACCGGCGGTCTTCACACGGGCCACGACGATCGGCGTGTGCAGCTGAGACTTCGCGTACCAGCACACGGCCGCCGGGCCTTCGAGGCGATCGGCAAAGGCGTCCCACTTCTTCTTGTCGGCCTCGGCGGCAGGCGCGCCTTTGGCAGTCGTGAGCACCTGTTTGAGCTGTGCCCAGTCGACTGGCAGCACGGCGCAGCTCGCGGCGTTGGCCGGCAGTGCCGACCACAGCGCGCGGCCTGACGGCTCGGCCGGCAAGGCACCGCTGCCGGAGACGCGCAGATGCGTGCGCAGGGCCGCACCACCGGCGTCGATGTCGACGCGCAGGGCCTGCACGCCGGGAAAGAAGTGGCCGTAGCCGAACGACAGCAGGCGCGAGTCGGCAACGAGCGTGTGGCCGCTGCCGGCCGCGCCGAGCCCGAGGTTGCGGCGATAGACCGACTGGCTCGCGCTGTCGCCGGAGAGCAGGTCGGCGATCACGGACAGCGACTTCGAATCGACATGCCGCTCGCCGTCGAACAGCAGGCCGGGGTCGCTGAGCACCACGACGCGATTGCCGAGCGAGAGCAGCGCCAGCGTGCGGCGCGGCGAGAGCTTGAGCGCGTAGGCTGAGACCTGCGAGCTGCCGATGCGCACGCTCTCGATCACCGAAAGCTGGCTGTCCTTGAGCGCAACGCTGCCGAGTTCCTGCACGGTGCGGGCGAGCGCATTGCGGGTGAGCGCCATCAGCCAGTAGCGCGGTGCGCCCTTGGCATCGGCCCAGAACGCCATCTCGGCCGGCTCGTCGAGCGCGGCTTCGAGCAACTGGTCGGTCAGCGTCTTGTCGTGCTCGAAGGCGATGCGCTTGACGGCACCGCGCAGGCCGAGCCGGTCTTCGTGCTCCTCGTAATAGAAGGCGAAGTCTTCGTCGAGCACCTCGCGCAACACCGGCGCCTTGACCATGTCGCGCGGCAGCTTCGAGAGCGCGGGCGTCGACACATAGGCGTCGGGCCGGGCGAGGTCGACGCCGAGCGCGTTGATCTCGCCGCCGAAGCGGGCCCGCGCGGTGCTGGCGACGATGACGCCGATCACCACCAGCGATGCCACGGCACCGATGCCGATCCAGACCTTGTTGTGCGTCACGTCGAGCCTTTCCTGAAGGGCGCTGCGTCAGCGCTGGGCGGCATCATCTCCGCCACGGCAGCGCCGGCGATGAAGGCGCCGTGAAGGACGCGAGAAGTCGAGACGGACTCCTCGCAAATGGTCATCGGCCCGCGCTTGCGAGCGAGCCAGCGATGTCGGCCTGAAGTGCCTGGGCCAGTTCGCGCCGGTCCGCGCCAGCGGCGGGCCGCGGCGGCAGGAACACCAGCCGCACGACGACCCGATCGCCTTTGGCCGTACGCCACAGGCTCTGCAGCATCGTGGTGTTGCCGACGAACTCGACCGCTTCGCTGACGGCGTGCGACGCATCGGCGTAGCGCAGCGCCACCGGCTGCACCGGCACGCCGGTCGCGATGGCCGCCTGCATCAGGTTGGCATGGAACGGCAGCAGCTCGTGGCCGGTGCCGGTGGTGCCTTCGGGAAAGATGGCCACCGTCTCGCCGCGGCGCAGCGACTCGGCCATCACGTGCACCACGCGCAGCGCGTCGCGCTTGCGTTCGCGCTCGAGGTAGAGCGTGCCGGCCGCGTCGACGAGGCGCGAGACCAGCGGCCAGGCTCGCACGTCGGCCTTGGAGACGAAGCGCGCGGCCGGCACGACCGCATGCACGGCCATGATGTCGAGCCACGACACGTGGTTGACGGCGAGCAGGCAAGCGCCTGCGCATGGCCGGCCTTCGGTCTGCAGCGAGATGCCGATGGCACCGAGCATCTCCGTCGACCACCACCGGATGCGCGCCTCTTTCTCGCGTGAGCCGAGCCGCGGGAACACGAACAGCACGATGGCCAGGCCGTGCAGCCCGTGCACGACGCAGCGGACGATGCGCACCAGCGCGCGCAGGCCGGCTGGCATGCGGCCGGTCAGCCGGGAGCGGATTCGAAGGCGACGTTGCCGGCGACGATCGTGCAGCGCACGCGCCCCGGCATCTCGTGGCCGGCGAACGGCGTGAGGTGGCTGCGGCTGCGCAGTGCCGCCGCCTCCACGCGCCACAATTCGCCCGGCGCGAACAGGCACAGATCGGCCGGCGCGCCTTCGCCCAGCCCGCCGATGTTCGGTGCCGACGCTGGCGACGAAGCCGCCAGCACGGCCGCCGGCCGGCTCGTCACCGCGGCCAGCGTCTGCGGGAGACCGAGCTTGGCTTCCTGCCCCCACTTCAAGGCTGCACCCAGCAGCAGTTCGAGGCCGGTGGCGCCGGGTTCGGCCTCGGCGAAGGGCAGTTGCTTGGCGTCTTCCGCCACCGGCACGTGATCGCTGACGAGGGCATCGATGGTGCCGTCGGCCAGCGCGGCGCGGATGGCGTCGCGGTCGCGAGACTGGCGCAGCGGCGGCACCAGGCGCATGGCCGAATCGAAGTAGCCCATGTCGACGTCGATGAGGTGCAGCGAATGGATGCTCACGTCGCACGTCACGGGCAAGCCCTCGGCCTTGGCGCGGCGCACGAGTTCGATGCCGGCCGCGCTGCTGAGCCGGCACAGATGCACGCGGGCGCCGGTGTCCTTCACCAGCTCGAAGATGGTGGCAAGCGCGATGGTTTCGGCCAGCACCGGCACGCCCGCCAAGCCCATGCGCGTGGCGAGCGGACCCTTGGCCGCCACGCCGATGCCGAGCCAGGCATCGTTCGGCCGCAGCCACACGGCATAGCCGAAAGTCGCCGCGTACATGAGCGCACGGTGCAGCACCAGCGTGTCGCGCACCGCAACGTCGGCCTGGCCGAAGCCGATGCAGCCGGCCTCGGTGAGCTCGGCCATCTCGGTCAGCGCCTCACCCTTCAGGCCACGCGTCAGGGCGCCGAGCGGATAGAGCCGAGCCAGGTGCAGGTTCTGCGCGCGGAACTTGAGCATCTCGACCAGGCCCGGCTCGTCGAGCACGGGGTCGGTGTCGGGCGGACAGACGAGGCTGGTGACACCGCCTGCGACTGCCGCGGCGAGCTCAGATTCGAGCAGGCCGGCGTGCTCGTGGCCGGGCTCGCCGAGCCGCGCGGCGAGATCGACCAGCCCCGGGATCGCGACTGCGCCGGCCGCATCGATGGTGCGGTCGGGCGTGAAGTCGCGCGTGCTGACGAAGCGGCCGTCGGCAATGGCAATCGAGCCGTGGTCGTCGCGGCCGGTCGTCGCGTCGATCACGCGGGCGCCCGTGATCAGCAGACGGGTCATCGACGCTCCGTTCGTGTCTGTCTCGAGACCTCCCCGCGGGGGCAGGTGGGGAGGGGCTCCACCCTGGCCGCGATCAGCTTGGGAAACGCGTTCATGGCGCGTTTCCCGCGATGATCGACATCACCGCCATGCGCACGGCGATGCCGAAGGTGACCTGCGGCAGGATCACGCTCTGCTTGCCGTCGACCACCGCCGAGTCGATCTCGACGCCGCGGTTGATCGGCCCCGGGTGCAAGACGATCGCGTCGGGCGCGGCCAGCGCGAGCTTTTCCGGCGAGAGGCCGAAGGTCTTGAAGTACTCGCCGGCGCTCGGCAGCATCGCGCCGCTCATGCGCTCGTTCTGCAGGCGCAGCATGATGATCACGTCGGCGCCGCGGATGCCTTCTTCCATGCTGTGGCACACGCGCACGCCCATCTCCTTCAGGTCGCTCGGCACCAGCGTCTTCGGGCCCACGGCGCGGATCTCGGGCGCGCCGAGCGTGGTCAGCGCGTGGATGTCGGAGCGGGCCACGCGCGAATGCACGATGTCGCCGACGATCGCTACGGTGAGGTTGCGGAAATCCTTCTTGTAGTGGCGGATCGTGTACATGTCGAGCAGCCCCTGCGTCGGGTGAGAGTGCCGCCCGTCGCCGGCGTTGACCACGTGCACGTGCGGCGCGCAGTGCTTGGCGATCAGGTAGGGCGCGCCGCTTTCGCCGTGGCGCACGACGAACATGTCGGCGTGCATCGCCGACAGGTTGGCGATGGTGTCGAGCAGGCTCTCGCCCTTGGCCGTGCTGGAGCGCGCGATGTCGAGGTTGATCACGTCGGCCGAGAGCCGCTTGGCCGCGATCTCGAAGGTCGTGCGCGTGCGCGTCGAGTTCTCGAAGAACAGGTTGAACACGCTCTTGCCGCGCAGCAAGGGCACCTTTTTCACGTCGCGCTCGTTGACGCTGAGGAAAGTGCCCGCGGTGTCGAGGATGTGCGTGAGCACGGCCGGCGGCAGGCCCTCGATCGAGAGCAAGTGGATCAGCTCGTCGTGCTGGTTGAGCTGCGGGTTGCGGCGGGCGAACATGCGGGCGTGCTTTCGCTTCAGGCCGGCCGGATCTCGAAGGCGAAGCGGCCGGCTTCATCGCGCGCCAGCCGCAGGCGCTGGCCCGGTTGCAGCTCGACGGCGGCGGTGGCCAGCGCAGCGCCGATCGGCAGCTCGCGCCCGCCGCGATCGACGAGCACGGCAAGCACCACGCTCTTTGGCCGGCCGAAGTCGTAGAGCTCGTTGACGGCGGCACGGATGGTGCGGCCGGTGTAGAGCACGTCGTCGACCAGCACGATGTGGCGGCCCTCGATCTCGAACGGCAGCTTGGTGTGATCGGCGCCTGCGGAAAGGCCGCGCTGGGAAAAGTCGTCTCGGTGCAGCGCGCTCGAGATCACGCCGGGCGCGCCTTCGAGGCCGAGGTCCCGGTGCAGACGCTCGGCCAGCCATGCGCCGCCCGACCAGATGCCGACCAGTGCCCCGCCCGGCTGCATCAGGGCACGCACTCCTTCGAGCAGTTTCGCGTACAGCGCTTCGGCGTCGAGCTGTGCGGCCGGCACGGTAGCGGGGCTCGGCATGCTCATGGCAAGCCCGCCAGATGCTGCTCGAGGATGATGGCCGCGGACGCCGCGTCGAGGTCGCGCGCGCCGTCGGCCTTCGCGGCGGTGGTCGTGTAGCGCTCGTCGACTTCGTGCACGGGCAAGTGGAACCGGGCTCCGAGCTGCCGGCCGAAACGCTGCGCACGCTGCGTGTTCACGTGCGCCGCGCCGTCGGGATGGAACGGCACGCCGATCACCAGCGCCGCTGGCCGCCACGCGTCGACGAGCTTCGCGATCGCCAGCATGCGCGGCTCGCCTCCGGCCGCGATGGTGGTGAGCGGCGTGGCAGTGCGCGTGAGCGTGTTGCCGCTCGCCACACCGACGCGGCGCGTGCCGAAGTCGAAAGCCAGGAACGAGAGCGGCGACGACGTGGCCGGCGCGGGCGACGAAACGCTCAACGACGACCCTTCACGCTGCGCGTTGCGATGTTCGCCGAGGACGCGGCCCTTCGGCTCACGCGTGCCCCGCGTCGACGCTGAGCATGCCGGCGTCGATGCCGAGCAGCGAGAGCGCCTTGCCATAGCGCTCACCGACCGGCGTGTCGAAAATGATGCCGGGCTCCGCCTCGACGTTGATCCAGCCGTTGCGGCTCATCTCGTCTTCGAGCTGGCCCGCGGCCCAGCCGCTGTAGCCGAGCGTGACCAGCACCTTCTTCGGCCCGCTGCCGCTCGAGATCGCCTCGAGCACGTCTTTGCTGGTAGTCATCTCGAGGCCGCCCTCGATCTTGAGCGAGGAGTTGTACGGGATCTCGTCACTGCCTTCCACGACCAGCGCCTCGTGCAGCACGAAGCCGCGCTCGGTTTGCACCGGCCCGCCGAAATACACCGGCAGCGCGGCGAACTCTTCGCGGTCGAGCGAGAGCTCCACCTTCTCGAACAGGTTCTTCAGCGTGATGTCGATCGGCTTGTTGATGACCAGGCCGAGCGCGCCGTTCTCGGTGTGCTCGCACATGTAGATCACCGCGCCGGCGAACGTGCCGTCGCCCATGCCGGGCATGGCGATGAGGAACTGGTTGGTGAGGTTGATCGAGGAGGCGGGCGCCATGCAGGCATTTTATTCGGTCGCGCCGGGTCCGACCGAATCCTGTCGATCCCAGCGGCAACGGCGACCTTTAGGCACACTCACTGTCGATGAGCGCCACCGAAAAATCCCTCGATTCCGCCTTGGTGTGGTTCCGCCGCGACCTGCGCACGAACGACAACGCAGCGCTCTATCACGCCGTGCGTTCGGCGCGCGAGGTCTGGTGCGCGTTCGTGTTCGACACCGAGATCCTCGATGTTCTGCCGCGCGCCGATCGCCGCGTCGAGTTCCTCGTGCAATGCACGCACGACCTCGACGCGTCGCTGGCCGCCCTCGGTCAGGCCAACGGGCGGAACGGCACGCGCCTGCTCGTGCGCCACGGCAAGGCCGCCGACGAGATCGTGGCACTCGCGCACGAACTGCACGTGCAGGCCGTGTTCGCCAACCACGACGACGACCCGTACGCCCTGACCCGCGACGCC
>Ga0209724_1005194_pt1 | contig 10020 bp, 9 predicted proteins | sample grotaG_FD_184143 | JGI IMG/M metagenome (GOLD analysis project Ga0209724, IMG submission 184143) | Glacier valley bacterial and archeal communities from Borup Fiord, Nunavut, Canada, to study Microbial Dark Matter (Phase II) -... | ecosystem: Environmental > Aquatic > Freshwater > Ice > Glacier ... | reverse complement strand
CGTCCGGCCCGGTCTGGAACGACAACACGCCCAGGACCACCAGCGGGCCGTACAGGAAGACGATGAACAGGGCCGTGTAGACAGCCAGCAGCAAACGTGTGACGGGAGCCTTCATGCTTACAGCTCCCGCCTCAAGTCGACGATGCGTAGCAAGCTGGCCACCACCAAGCCCATCAGTGCCGTGAGCACGACGCCGGCGACCGCGGCGAATGCCCATTTCAGCGATCCCACTTGGATCACGATGATGTTGCCCAGCAGGTTGGTCTTGCGCCCCGACAAGGCCGCTGCGGTGGCGAATTCACCCAGCACCATCACCGAGACGAAGATCGCTCCGACCACCACGCCGGGCATGCTCAGAGGCAGGATGACGGTACGAAAGATCCTCCAGAAACTGGCACCCAAGTCGCGCGCTGCCTCGATGACGTTGGGGTCGATGCGGCCCAGCATGAAGGCGATCGGGCCGACCATGAACACGCAGTAGATTTGCGTCATCCCAATCACTACCGACAGTTCGCTGAACAGCAGCGCCTCGATCGGCGTCGACGTGATGTGCAGCGCCTGCAGCAAGATGTTGATGGCACCCTCCTTGCCCAACATGGGACGCCATGCAAGCACGCGAATCAGGAACGAGGTCCAAAACGGAATCACGCACAGCACCAGCAAGACGGTGGAAAGCGTCTTGTTCTTGACGAACAGACCGACGAACAGCGCCGTCGGATAGCCCACCACCAGGGTGGCCGCCAGCACGATCAACCAAATGCGCAGCGTCGTCCACAAGGCGCCGACATAGGTCTCGCTGCTGAAGAAATTTTCCCAGCTCTGGGTGGTCAGGGTGGGCTCGATGCTGAACGTGGTCTGGGTCCAGAAAGACACGTAGACCATCATCAAAATCGGAACGACGAGAAACAGCAGCATCCACAGCGCGCCCGGCGTGATCAGCCAATACGATGAAACAAGGCGGCGATCTTTGGGGCGCTTGGCGGCATCTGAAGCCAAGCCATTGGTTGGGGTGTTCATGGTGGCGGTGCGAGGTTCAAAACAGTCGCGGGCGGTCAGCCAAAGACGACGGCGTCGTCAACGGCCCACGTGAGGCTGTAGGCGCGCCCCGGCTCCAGGTCGGCTGGGCGGCGATGACTGAGATGGTTTTCGACTTCAACGATCTGCCCCGTCCCGACTTTGAAGAAATGGCGGATGGTCGAGCCCGAGTACTCGCTCGTCACGAACTTGGCCAACAGGCCGGTTCGATCCGGCAACGAGGTTTCCTCTTGGGGCGCAAAACTTATGAGGTCATGCCGGATCGCATACGTGGGTTGTGCGCACTTCACCTTCACGCGAGACGTTGCAAAAAGCGCGTGAGTGCATGAAAAACCATCGGCGCCCGACTGGCCCGTGAACAAGTTGTAGCAGTTCAGGGAACGTGCCACCTCAGGCGTCGCCGGACGGCTGTAGATCGCGTCGGGCACATCGAACTGGCTGATCCGCCCACGGTCGAGCACGATGACGTGGTCACCCATGGCCAAGGCTTCGGTTTCGCTGCCGGTCACGTGCAAGAACGTGACGCCGAGCCGTTCGCGCAGGTTGCGCAACTCCTCGCGCATGCGCGCCCTCAAATTGGCGTCCAGCGCGCCGAGGGGTTCATCCAGAAGTACCAGCCGCGGCTGGGTCACCATGGTGCGGGCCAAGGCAACTCGCTGGCGCTGCCCGCCCGAGATCTCGTGCACGCCGCGCCGCTCCAAACCATTCAACCCGACCAGCGCAATCATGTCGGCCACACGCGCTCGCCCCGGCGGTCTGTCGATCCTCGCGGCGCCCTCGCCGTGGACCAGGCCAAAGGCGATGTTGTCGAACACGTTCAGATGCGGAAACAGCGCGAAGTTTTGAAAGACGAAGCCGATGCCCCTGCGATGCGCGGCGACATCGTCGATGCGCTTTCCGCCCATGGTGATCCGCCCAGCGTCGGGCACCTCGAAACCGGCGATGAGGCGCAACAAAACCGTCTTGCCCGACCCGCTGGGGCCTAACAGCGAAACGTATTCGTTGCTGGGCAGCGAGAGTGAGATGGCATCCAGCACGACGTTGTTGGCGTAGCGCCTTGTGACACCCTCCAAGCAGAGGGCGCTTTCGGCGGGCTGGCTGCGGCTTCGGAGGTCAACTTGAGCCCCGGAAACCACTTGCGCTGCTCCACTTGTCATCCGAGTCCCTTGTTAAAAGTCCACTGCCGCGAGCTGAAAAACGTCCATCGACATCTGCGCCAATGCCCCATCGCAGTTGATCCTATATAGAACGTCTTTTGCATGCAATAAGCACTTGCTCGGTGTCGTCAGGCACGCTGAATGTCACCGACCCGACCCGGGACAATCACGGCTGGTCCGATCGGTGATGCTCCGGCGCGGCTTGTTCTGTAACGGCTGGCAGTCATTCGCGGGCAAGTTTAGGAGTGCAAATCGACCAGCATTTTTTTGAAAGGCGCATCTTCTTCGGCGACGCATGAATTGCACTTTGTATTCACCGCATTCGGCCGAATGCATCGCTTTGGCGTGAGCCCTCAACCAGCCAGCGCCGCCCGCAAGCGCACGAGCCGCTGCTGCCGCTCAGCACGGGCGCTCAGGGCGAGTGGCATGTCAACGAGCAAAAAGCGAGCCTTGTTGTTGGGTTGCATCTGCGCGATGCAGTCCATGTCGGCGCTGATCACCGCGCCGATCATCGCGTAGCCGCCGCCAGAGACCGCATCGCGCAGCAGGACGATGGGCTCCAGGCCCCCGGGCACCTGGATGGAGCCGTAGGGATAGCCGGCATCGACGATGTTGGACGGATCAGACCCTGCGCCAAACGGCTGCTGTCGTTCGAGGAAGTGCAATGCGCGACCGCGCCGGTAGCGATAACCGATGCGATCGGCTTCAGATGCGACCGTCCAGGTGTCGGCGAAGAAAGTGTCCGCCGACGACTCGGTGAGGCGATGGAAGTACAAGCCGGGCAACACACGAAGCGCCAGCTCTTTGGCCATTGACGAAACCAACCCGATGTCGACCGTGCGCCCGGCGCGGGCCTCCCGGCCAGGGTTGCCGACGGGGAGTCGGTCGCCCGCTGCCAGCTTGCGGCCATGCAAGCCGCCGATCGCACCCAGCGCGTAAGTTGAACGGCTGCCCAAAACCATTGGAACGTCGATGCCGCCAGCCACCGCGATGTAGGTGCGCGCGCCAGCTTTCATTAAGTCGAAGCCGAGCGTGTCGCCAGCCTTGACTGCCAATGACGCATTGCTTTCGACATCCTTGCCGTTGATGCGTGGCGTGGCCTGCGCACCGGCGACCGCGATGATGGCGTTGTCTGTGAACGCGAGCTCAGGCGCCAGGAGCGTGCACTCCAGTACGGCAGCGCTCTCATCGTTTCCCACGAGCAGATTCGCCAAGCGGCAGGAATACTGGTCGAGTGCCCCCGACAGTGGGATGCCAAGATGGTAGTAACCCGGGCGGCCCAGATCCTGGACGGTCGTGGACAGACCGGGTTTGACGACTTCGATGCTCATGTCCGGCCCCTCAGTGCGATAGCTGTTCCAGCAGCATCGTGTTGTATGCCGCTGGGTCGTTGAGAAACTTCTGCAGCGAGAACGACACTGGACGGATGCGCAGATCGAAGCTGCCGGCATCGACAGCTGCCACGTCGCGGTCGTACTCCTCGCGGGTGATGGGCTTCCACTTGACGATGTCGCCCGGGCGGAAGAACACCATCATGTCCTTCAGGTACGGCAGCTTTTGCGCCGGATCAAAGATCGGCGCCGGCGTGATGCCGAACATCTGGTAGCCGCCGGCGCCGCGCACCGAGTAGATGCAGCTGAAACAACCGCCGTGTCCTACAGTGAGCTTGGGCGTATCGGTGCGCGGCCGCAGGTACTTGGGAACTTCGAGCTGCTGCGGCCGTTCGACCATCTGGAACAGGAAAGGCAGGCCGGCCACGAAGCCCACCATGGAGACGAACCATGGAGCACTTGAATGCGCCTGCACGAAGGCCTCCACGCTCGGATGGCGGTTGATGCGCGCCGCATATTCGAGGTCGGTGCTGCCCGGATCCTGATGCCGGTCGCGAAAGCGCATCTGCGTCTCGTGAGTCCAGGGGTCGTTGTAGAGCACCGGAATCTCGACGATGCGGGTCTGCAGCTCGAACGCGGAGCTGCCCACGCTGCTTTCGATTTCGCGCAGCAACGCCACCATGGCGTCTGGCGCGATGACGTCGGGATCGAAACGCACCAGGTAGGACGCATTGGCCGGGCAAATCTCGGTGACTCCGGGTGCCCGGCGGCGCTGCAACTCGGCGGTGATCGCCATGCCCTTGAAGAAGGCGGGCAAAGACATGTCCTCGGCGATCTCGACGAAGACATGCTCGTCGCCGCCGAAGGTGTATCGGGCCGCAGGCAGTGCGCTCATCGGTGGGCTCCTGTGAAGTGGATGCGGGTCAGAGCGGGCTTTCGGACAGCCAGGTCTCGAGGGAGCCGGTGTCGAAGCGGCCGGCAATCACGTCGTCGTGGTCCACCAGACGCCGGTGCAACGCCGCCGTCGTGTGGATGCCCTCGATGTGCAGTTCGGCCAGCGCCGCCCGCATGCGCGCCAGCGCGGCGGGACGGGACTCGTCATGAACGATGAGTTTGCCGACCAGGGAGTCGTAATAGGGCGGCACCTTGCAGCCTGCGAACAGCATCGTGTCGAAGCGCACGCCGGGCCCGCCGGGGATGCGCAAAGCACCCACCTGCCCGGGGCAGGGCATGAAGTTCTTGGCCGCGTTCTCGGCGTTGATGCGCACCTCGATGGCGGCGCCTCGAAGTGCGATGTCGCCTTGTTTCAAGCGCAGCGGCTCGCCTAGTGCGATGAGGATCATCTCCCTTACCAGATCGATCCCCGTCACCATCTCGGTGACAGGATGCTCGACCTGGATGCGGGTGTTCATCTCGATGAAGAAGAACTCTCTCGTCTCGTCGTCATAAAGGTATTCCAGCGTGCCGGCGCCGCGGTAGGCCACCGCACGCGCGAGCTTGAGCGCCGACTCGCACAACGCTTGGCGCGTGGCCGGGCTGATGGCCGCCGAAGGGGCCTCCTCCCACACCTTTTGGCGCCGGCGCTGCAGCGAGCACTCGCGCTCGAAGCAGTGCACGACGTCGCGCCCGTCGCCCAGCACCTGCACTTCGATATGACGGGCGCGTCGGATGAAGCGCTCCAGGTAGACCGCCCCGCTGCCGAACGCCGCCTTCGCCTCGGCCTGCGCGGTGGCCATCTGCTGACGCAGTTCAGTTTCGTCATGGGCCATGCGGATACCCCGGCCCCCGCCGCCAGCCGATGCCTTGATCATCACCGGGTAGCCGATGCCGCGCGCGATGTGCACTGCCTCCTCGAGGCTGTCCACGACATCCGCGCTGCCCGGCACGGTGGGCACGCCCGCGCGCACAGCCGCCGCCCGTGCGGCAGCCTTGTCACCCATCGTGCGGATGGCGTCGGGCGTGGGCCCGACGAACACCAGGCCGGCGGCCTCGACCGCTTCGGCAAAGGCTGCGTTCTCGGACAGGAAACCATAGCCCGGATGCACCGCACCGGCGCCGGAGCTGTGCGCAGCTTTCATCAGCGCCTCGATGTTCAAGTAGCTCTTGGCGGCTGCGGCGGGGCCGATCGACACCGCCGAGTGCGCCATTTGCACGGCCAGGCTGCCGGCATCGGCTTCGCTGTGCACGGCCACCGTCTTCAGGCCCAGTTCGCGGGCAGCGCGGATCACCCGCACCGCGATCTCGCCGCGGTTGGCCACCAGCAAGGTGTCGAAAGTTCGCGACATGACAGGCTGGCGTCAGGCCGTCTCGATGCGCAGCAGCACCTGACCGGGCTCCACCGGCTCTGCATCCTCCACCAGGAAGGCGGCAACGGTTCCGGAGACGTCAGCGCACACCTCGCTGAACTGCTTCATCACCTCGATCAAGGCAACGACATCACCCTCCTTGACGGCACTTCCCACTTCCTTGAATGCAGGGGCATCGGGCGAAGGCCGCCGGTAGAACGTGCCAGGCAGCGGAGATTGCAGATCGTGGTGGGGCATGGTGTGTACCGAGGTTGAAGACGTGTCTGTGGTTCGAGGCTGTCAGGCCGGGTCAGTGGTGCGCCTGTTCTCGATTGGCCTGCAGGGCGTCGTGCAGGCTGACAACGCGCACGCCCGCGGCCGAGAGCGCGCGGCGCGTCGCCTGCACCAGCTCCAGTGCCCCCGGCGTATCGCTGTGGATGCAGACCGAGTCGAACTCGACCGCCACCTCGCCGCCTTCCACCGTGCGCACCTTGCCCAGCGTGCATGCGCGCACGACCTTCTCGGCGACCGCCACCGCGTCGAGCCGGCCGACTTGCCGCGTGAAGACGATCGAACCGCTCTGGTCGTAGTCCCGATCCGCGTAGAACTCGCGCACCACCGGATGCCCCATCTGGCGCGCCAGGCGGCAGACGACCGACTGCGCCATGCAGTACAGCGGCAACGCGGGGTCGATGATCCGGAGCGCCTCGATCAATGCGCGAGACAGGTCCGCGTCACGCGCCACATGCATGTACAGCGCGCCGTGCGGTTTGACGTGCTGCAGCGCGATGCCGGATAGGCGGGTGAACTCGCGCAGTGCACCGATCTGGTAGAGCATGTCGTTGGTCAGTTCGGCGGCGGACGCGTTGATGTGGCGGCGCCCAAAACCCACCACGTCGCGAAAGCCCGGATGCGCCCCCACGCCCACACCGTGCGTCTTCGCGCTTTCCACCGTGCGCCGCATGATGTTCGGGTCGCCGGCGTGAAAGCCCGTGGCGACGTTGGCCGAGCTGATCAGCGGCATCAGCTGCTCGTCCACGTCATCACCGATCGTCCATGGGCCGAAGCCCTCTCCGAGATCGGAGTTCAGGTCAATGCATGTCTTCACGTCCATCACCTCTTCATCACGCCGCTGCAGAGGTTAGTGGAAGCAGGATCGGTCACGAAGCGCTATTTTCAAATCAATCAATATCTGTTTTTCGCGTCGACCTGGCGAAGGACAATCGACTCTGCTGCGGACTCGGGATCGCGAATTGAGGGCTTTCCCTGATCCGGGTTCGGTCGCTCAATTCTGTTTTGCAGATATGGCGCAACCAAAGGAAGTGAATAAATGCTGTCGCTGCGTCAACTCAAGTACTTCGCCGCCGCCGCCGAACTGGGGCGCGTCTCGGAGGCCGCGGTGCACCTCAACATCTCGCAGTCGGCGGTGACGACGGCCATCCGCGAGCTCGAAGACATGCTGGGCCAGGAACTCTTCGACCGCACGCCGCACGGCGTGGAACTGACGGACGCGGGCCGCCGTTTTCTCAGCCACGCCTATTCGGTTTTATCCGCCGCCGACGAGGCCTTGCGCATGCCGCGGGAAGCCACTCGGGTCTCGGGACTGTTGAGCATCGCGGCCACCTACACCGTGTTGGGTTACTTCCTGCCGCATCACCTGCAACGATTCACGCAGCGCTTCCCCGAGATCGACGTCAAGGTTCAGGAACGGCCGCGCGAGGCGATCGAAGAAGGCCTGATCACCGGCCGCCACGACATCGGGGTGCTACTCACCGCGAACGTGACCAACAGCGAGATCACGCGCGAGACTTTCTTCGGCTCCGAACGCCGCCTTTGGGTGCCGGCCAAGCACCCGCTGCTCCGCGAGTCCGAGGTCACGCTCGAGCATGTGGCTGCCGAGCACTACATCATGTTGACGGTCGACGAGGCTGCGTACAGCTCGCTGCGCTACTGGTCTCAAACACCCCACCAGCCAAAGATACGACTGCGCACCTCATCGGTGGAAGCTGTGCGGAGCATGGTGGCAAACGGACTGGGCGTGGCGATCCTGTCGGACATGGTCTACCGGCCTTGGTCGCTCGAGGGACGCCGCATCGAGACGATCACGCTCAAGGAGCGCGTACCCCGCATGGACGTCGGGCTGGCCTGGAAAGGCGGCGTCGAACACAGCCCAGCCATGCAGGCGTTCCGCGACTACTTCAGGCAGCTCTACATGGAGCCTGCCGTAGGGGCAGGTCGGTCGCGATCCTGACCTGTCGGATCTTTTCTGCCCGATGGCCGCATCTCGACGCGTCGCAGGGAGGCTGTGGCCATCAGCAACAAGCAGGCCTTGTGGGAGAAGCATGGCGCTTTCGCCGAACCAACCACGGCCACGCCCACCTGTCCAGCGTGGCTCGACAAGACAGGCTTCGTGCAGAACGCACCCGCACAGATGGTGGTCGGCTCGCTCGACAACCAACACCATGCGCCTGTTCACCTGGCGCGATGCCGAGAACGCCATCAAGCCGAGCACAGTGGCCATCAGCCAGATCCAGCAGGACGCCAGCTACACCTCGCTCGCACCCGACGGCAGCCACCAAGCCCCGGCGCTGAGACGGGCCAGCGTGTCGCCGATGATCAGCTGCACCTTCTTCCCCCGCTCCGCCTCAATCGCCTTCACCAACGAGATCACGGCATCGGTGTCGTCATCACCGGCGAAGAGGTCAATCGGGCTTTGGACGATGGCGAAGTTCGGGACCCGAACACGGTGGCGCTGTTGGTAGGCCTGGAGTCGACTGCGGACCGACGACGGTGACTCCGCCGCGAGATACACCACCAGCCCAGGCTCAGTCTTCCGACCCAACCAAGGAACACCCAGAGCGACTGCGCAGCCGATGTCAAGCGCGAAGAACGTCTTCCCGCTGTTGGAGGCGCCGTACAGCAAGCTGCCCGCGCCGGAAGTCAGCAGGCCCTGCACCAGTTCGTCGGGTGGCGTGAACGTGGTCGGCAGGTCGTCGGCGAAAGCAACGTCGAGGTTCCTGGCGATCAACGGCCCGTGCAAGTCCCACCTCGCGTTCGCCGACTCATCAACAATGCGGGGACGAATTGCTGCGAATCCAGCCTCAGTGTCAGCTGCGTGTTGACGCTCTCCCTGCACCTCGCTTGCGTTGGCGGTGTCGGCTGAGGTCAGCATGTTGATGCCCTGTCAGCAACGCCACCGAGGAACCGATACAGACCCCAGAGTTCTGCCATAGACATCAACGCGAGGTCAGCCCCGCCGTACCCTGGATACCGAGCGACCAGGGCGTACAACCTGTCGAGCCATGTTTCGACGTAGGTCATTGCAGGCCCCCAGGAGCCGCCACAGGGCGCGACTCAATGTCCAGGTAGGCAAGTGGCGGCACAGACCCCGTGAGCGCCCGTAGAGGCCGTGCCTCCAGGTTTGGACCGAGTCTGGTTGGCGAGCGGGCAGGGGGTCGACCAATCGGGCTGGATGTCGGTGCAACCATGATCGGCTCTGCTGAGTGCTGAACATCCGCATCCTCGGGTATGTCGTAGGGACTGGCGGCGGAAGCTGTCAAGCTAGTGTAGTGCGTCAATTAGAACTGCTCTTATTCAGGACGGCTCTGGCGCGATTTACCTTGGCGAGGATGTCGCTTGCTTTGGCAGTCCAGATGAATGGTTTTGGTTTGGCGTTGTGGACAGCGATGTACTCGGCAATCGCCGCCTTCAAGTCCGCCACGCTCTTGAACACGCCACGGCGAATGCGCTTGTCTGTGATGTCGCGAAAGAAGCGCTCGACCATGTTGAGCCACGACGAACTGGTGGGCGTGAAGTGCATGTGAAACCTAGGGTGCTCGGCCAACCAGGCGAGAACCTGTGGGTGCTTGTGAGTCGCGTAGTTGTCAACGATCAGGTGCAACTCCTTCTTCTTCGGCGTCTTGCGATCAATGGTCTCAAGGAAGCGCAGCCATTCCTGATGTCGATGAAGCTGGTCGGTCATCGACAGGACCTTGCCGGTGAGCACGTTGAGCGCGGCGAACAACGTCGTCACGCCGTTGCGCTTGTAGTCGTGCGTCAGCGTCGTGCCCCGGCCACGCTTGAGTGGCAGACCCGGCTGCGTGCGGTCAAGCGCCTGGATCTGCGTCTTCTCGTCGCAGCACAGCACCAGCGCATGCTCGGGCGGGTCGAGATACAAGCCCACGATGTCCTGGAGCTTCTCGATGAAGTGAG
>Ga0209724_1005193_pt1 | contig 10021 bp, 8 predicted proteins | sample grotaG_FD_184143 | JGI IMG/M metagenome (GOLD analysis project Ga0209724, IMG submission 184143) | Glacier valley bacterial and archeal communities from Borup Fiord, Nunavut, Canada, to study Microbial Dark Matter (Phase II) -... | ecosystem: Environmental > Aquatic > Freshwater > Ice > Glacier ... | reverse complement strand
TCCTTCGCGCGGTCTGCATGAACCGCAACATCTGGGGCGCCGAGGGTCTCGAGGAAGTTTCGATCCGCCACAGCAAGTTCGCCGCCCACCGCTTCGCCCATCAGGCCGCGCCAGCGCTCGAACGCTTCGCCGACAGCTCGGCTGGGGCGTTCGTCAGCGGCGTCCGGGCGGCGCGCGAACGCATCGTCGCGCGCAGCGCTGAGGATCGCGAGACCTTCCTGCGCAAGCGCGGGTTCTCCAAAGCCGAGACCACAACGATCATCGCCACCGTTCTCGGCGAGGAAGGCCGCCCGCCCGAAAGCATCTACGACTTCGTCCAAGGCATCACTGCCGTTGCGCGCGACCGTCCCCACCAGGATGCGCGCCTCGACCTCGAAGCCCGCGCCGCCAACCTGATGGCGAGCGCAGGTTAGCGGCGATCCGCAAAGCCGCTTCTGCGATTTTGCGGTTATCTGGTTCCACGCCTCGATCTTCGGTTCTCCGGTCCGCCGCTTCCTAGAGGAAGAGGTGGGCTGGAGTTTCGTGACGGGTTGAGGGTCGAGAGAGAGGCTTTCGGCCTGCCCGTCATGGAGAAGCCCCGTGACCAAGTCCGTGCAGAAGATCGCGCTCAGCACCTCGCGCGACATTCCCTTCGATAAATTGGTGCTCGCCCAATCGAACGTCCGCCACGTCAAGGCCGGCGTCGGCATCGAACAGCTCGCCGAGGACATTGCCCGGCGCACGCTGCTGCAGAGCCTGACCGTCCGTGCCGTCGTCGGCGACGACGGTGCCGAGACCGGCATCTACGAGGTTCCCGCCGGCGGCAGGCGGTTCCGTGCTCTCGAACTGCTGGTCAAGCAGAAGCGCCTGCCTAAGACCGCGCCGATCCCCTGCGTTATCCGCGAGTCTGGCCTCGCCGAAGAGGACAGCCTCGCCGAGAATGTCCAGCGTGCGCCGCTGCATCCGCTCGACCAGTTCCGCGCGTTCCTCGCCATGCGCGAGCAGGGCATGCGCGAGGAGGAGATCGCTGCGGCGTTCTTCGTCACTCCCTCTGTGGTCAAGCAGCGGCTGCGCCTCGCCAGCGTGCCGCCGGCATTGCTCGACGTCTATGCCGAAGACGACATGACGCTCGAACAGCTGATGGCATTCACCGTCAGCTGCGACCACGAACGGCAGGACGCGGTGTGGGAGGCGATCCAGCGGTCGTACTCGCGCGAACCCTATGCGATCCGCCGCATGCTGACCGAGGGTGCGGTCCGCGCCAGCGACAAGCGCGCGGCGTTCGTCGGGCTCGAGGCGTACGAGGAGGCCGGCGGCACGATCCTGCGCGACCTGTTCCAGGCCGACGATGGTGGCTGGCTGCAAAACCCGGGCCTGCTCGACATGCTCGTTGCCGAGCGGCTGCGCGAGGAGGCCGAGACCGTCCGTGCCGAAGGCTGGCGCTGGGTCGATGCTGCACCAGACTTCGCTTACGGCCATACCTATGGCCTGCGCGGGATCGTCGGCGAATGCCATGAACTGACCGCCGACGAGGAAGCGGCGCGCGAGGCCCTCGTCACCGAATACGCCGAGATCGAAGCCGCCAACGCAGGCAACGCCGATCTGCCCGACGAGGTCGACGCGCGGCTCGGTGAGATCGAGACGGCGCTCGAAGCCTATGACAATCGTCCGGCGGTGTACCGTCCCGAAGACCTCGCCATTGCTGGGGCGTTCGTCAGCATCGACGGCGGTGGCAAGCTGCGGGTCGAGCGCGGCTATGTCCGGCCCGAGGACGAGGTGCCGGTCGCAGAGTTGCTCAACGATGGTGCTGGCGACCACAGGGGCGGTGCCACAACACAGCCCGGCGACGGCGAGCACGACCATATCGGTCCGGCCAGCACCGGCACGGGCAACGGCGCAACAGAGCCGGAGGAATACGAGGGCCTCAAGCCGCTGCCCGACCGGTTGCTGACCGAGCTGACCGCGTGCCGGACGGTGGTGCTGCGCGAGGCGATCGGGCGGTCGCCGCAGGTTGCGTTCACTGCGGCGCTCCATTCGCTGTGTCTCAAGCTGTTCTACCACTACGCCCAGGACAGCTGCGTCGAGCTCGACATCAAGAGCGTGTCGTTCGGGTCAGGTGTTCCCGGCCTCAACGACTCGGTGGCGGCGACTACGATCGATGCCCGGCATCGCGACTATGCCGAGCGGCTACCGCGCGAGCCCAGTGACCTGTGGGATGCGCTCGTTAGATTCGGCGACGACGATCGCGCGAACCTGTTCGCGCACTGCGTCGCCCACGGGGTCAATGCGGTGCACGAGGCGTACAACCGGCGGCCCCGCGCGCTCGCGCACGCCGACCGGCTGGCGGCAGCGGTAGAGCTCGACATGGCCCAAGCCTGGGGACCCACGGCCGAGAACTTCATCAGCCGGGTGACCAAGGCACGGATCGTCGAGGCGGTCCGCGAGGCGCGTGGCAACATCGCTGCCGAACGCCTGACGGGCATGAAGAAGACCGACATGGTCGCCGCCGCCGAGGTCCAACTCGCCGGCACCGGCTGGCTGCCCGATCCGCTGCGGACGCCGGGCCGGTCGTTCGTGCCGGTCGAGGGCAGGCCAGTCGTCGACGAGGCGGCTGCGATCGAGGCAGTCGACACTGTCTCGACCGACACTGTCGAAGAATCGGCGGCAATCGACGGCGAACAGGCCATCGACGACATCGACGCCGACAACGAGACTGACGACGTGCACCTCCCCGCGCACGCCCTCGCCGCCGAATAGCTCAGCGTCAACTGGGGTCCGCTGGAAACAGCGGGCCCCCTTTTCATGGAAGCGCCCCATGTCGAGCCCCGCCGCCGATCTCGCCCAACGCCTTGCCCGCGACGCAGAAGCGGTTTGCCGCCACTATCTGCCCAATGGTCGCCGCGCCGGACGCTATTGGCTGGTCGGTGACGTCCAAGGAACGCCCGGCCGAAGCCTTTACGTTCGCCTGTCCGGACCCGCCGATGGCGCCGGCGCTGGGAGTGCCGGCAAATGGACCGATGCCCACACCGGCGAGCACGGCGACCTGCTCGATCTGATCGCCGCCAACCGGCGGCTGACCTGCCTGCGCGACACGCTCGACGAAGCCCGCGATTTTCTGCGGCTGCCGCGACCCGAGGTGCAGCCCGAGCGCCAATCCGTGCCGGTCGGATCACCCGCGGCGGCCAGCCGACTCTGGGCGATGGGCAAACCGCTTTCGGGCACAATCGCCGAAGCGTATCTACGGCAACGCGGGATTACGGGTCCTCTGACAGTCAGGCCGCTGCGTTACCATCCGAGCTGCTATTACCGCGACGACGACGGAGCGAACTCCCAGAGTTGGCCGGCTCTGATCGCTGCCGTGACCGACGCCGACGGCGAGATTACCGGCGTTCACCGCACCTGGCTCGACCCGGCAGGCGGCAAAGCCGCGGTCGTTACCCCGCGCCGGGCGATGGGGTCGCTCATCGGCAACGGCGTGAGGTTCGGCCGCCCCGACGATATCGTCGCCATCGGCGAGGGTCTCGAAACGATTTTGTCGCTCCGCAGCGCGTTACCAGCCCTGCCGATGGTTGCCGCATTATCGACCGCGCACTTGGGAGCGTTCGATCCCCCTGCCAAGCTGCGCCGTCTCTACATTGCCGCCGACCGCGACGACGCTGGGGACCTTGCAGCGGCAAGGTTAAGCAGCCGGGCCGAAGCGATGGGCACCGAGGCGATCAGGCTGCTTCCGACGCGAGGCGACTTCAACGACGACATCCGCGCGTTCGGGGCGGATGCGATGCGGGCAGCACTCAGGCCACAGCTCGCCCCGGAAGATGTCGACCGGCTGATATCATTGCCTGCACCAGCAAGCTGACAACGACGGCTGCTGACCCACGTATCGGCGGCGGCACCATCTTCACATCGGTGCCGACCCGCGCACTGGCAGCCCTTCGAGAGGGTCGTGTTCTTGCCGGAAGCGCCGGGCGGCAAGCGCCGCCCTGAGCCGGGTTGCAACGGCGGCGGCCGACTTCTTTCCCCGGGCGGTGCCCGCCCTCCTCGCGCGACAAACAAGCCGTCCGCCGCAGTCCTTCGCTGCGCTCCGGCCGTGCCGGTGCAACCCGTCTCCACTCCCTGCCGCGGGCACGACCACGGAAGGGCCGCGAGAGGCGCGGGACCCGCCGGTGAGGGAGATGCACGATAACCGACGATATCGACGAACCCCAGACCTCTTCCGCTGCGCTGCTGCAGGAACTTCAGACCTTTGGATGGCGACCGTTTCAGGACGAGCCAGACCCCCGACCGCTGCCCGAACCCCGCCGCGCCGGCGGTGCCATCACCGACATCTTCGACGCCCTCGTCTCCACATTGGCCGAAACCCGCCTCGAGCCCGATCTCGACGATCTGCTCTGGGGCCAGGTCAACGTCTTCCAGCGCAAGATCGAGCGCGTCCAGCGCGAGCTCGACGACAACGAAGCGGCGCAGCAGCGCAGCCAGCGCGATCAGGACGGCTCCGAGGTCCGCTCCGTCGAACTCGAGCGGCTGCTCGCCGAAGGCCTGTCGCTGATCGAGCGGCGCAATGCGTTCGAAGCGTTCCGCGACATCGCCGCCGACCTCTACGAAACCCATCTCGGCCAGCCGTGGCGCTCGCGCAGTGGCAGCCGGGTCAACCACGCGACGATGACCGCCGCAATGATCGACAGCCGCGACTTCATCGCCGCCAAGCGCCGCAGCGAGACCGAGGTGATGCTGCCACCAGGACCGCGCATCGCCTCTACCGGCGGCATCGACTGCAACGACCATACCCGCATCTGGGCGGCGCTCGACAAGGTCCGCGTCCGCCATCCCGACATGGTGCTGATGCACGGTGGCACGCCGAAAGGTGCGGAGCGTATCGCCTCGCGCTGGGCCGACCACCGCAAGGTCACGCAAATTGCATTCAAGCCCGACTGGACCCGCCATGCCAAGGCTGCCCCGTTCAAGCGCAACGATACAATGCTAGAAGCGATGCCGATCGGGGTCGTCGTGTTCCCCGGCTCGGGGGTGTCGGCCAATCTCGCCGACAAGGCCCGGGCGAAGGGCATCCGGGTCTGGCGGTTCACCGATGGGTGAGGGTCGCCGACCCTCTCCACAAGTCCGTAAGTGCATGGAGCCGCAAAGTCGCATCGCCGACTTCGCGGTTCTCCGCACGTCCGGAATCGAGTATATTTTGATGAGCGCCATGGTGGTTGGTGGCGGCGCTCGCATCGACTTTTGTCGTGGGAGAACCGCCATGTTGCTTGGACTTTTTGCAGTTGCCGCCGTCGCCTTCCTCGCGTGGCTGCTGTTCACCTTCGCCGTTTACGCGATGCCGCTGATGATCGGCGTCACCGTCGGCATCGCTGCCTGGCACACCGGCTCCGGGATGCTCGGTGCCCTTTTCGTCGGGGTCGTCGTTGCCGCGCTGATCGTCGCATTCGGCGAGCTGGCGTTCGCCAAACTGCGCTCGCCGATCGCGCGGACCCTGCTTGCGCTAGCCTATGCCGGCCCGGCGGCGGTCGCCGGCTATCATGCGGTCCACGGCATCGCGAAACTTTCGGTGCCGTCGTCAACGTGGCTGATCGTGTTCTCGGTCGCCGGGGGCGTCGCCACCGGCGCGGTCGCGCTGGCCCGGTTGGCGAGCGCCCCGCCCGTTTCCAGCCGAGGCGTCGGGCGGTCAGATCGTGTTGCCCACGGCGGCGAATTCAGAATGGGCTGAGCTCTCCGCATCGCCTCGAACAGGTTGCCTTTCGATCTGGCAGTCATAGTCGTCGAGCGTGTCCAGATGATCGCCGTCCATCCGCCAGCGTCTCTGCCGGTCCAGCTCGACTCGGGTGGTCAACGGGATCGCAAAGTGTCGAAGCATGGTAATTGCCGGGGGTACGTGACGACGCGGTCGTTCCGACCGCACGCTGGCACCTGTCTCTGTACGCTGACTGCAGCCGACCCTTGAACTTCGTGTCCGCCACAGGTGGTCTCTCCCTGGGCTGAGCGAGACCGCGTCATCACGGCCTCTCGAATGGCCTGATCTGGCCGCAGGACGGCTGCGCCTCGACCGCCTTGCCGCAATGGCTTTGGTCGGACTTTCTTCCCCTGCCGCTCGCGGCATTCCTCGCGAGGCAAGAAAGTCCTCACCTTCGCCATCCTCCGCTGCGCTGCGGCCCGTGTCTCCGCTGGAGCCGGGTGCGTCGTCGCTCGCCTCCGGCCGACGACAAGCCATCGAGGCCGCGATGGTCGCGGGCTCGATCACAAGGAGAAATACCATGGCGAACATCGGCAACTTTAAGAAGGTCGGCACCGAGTATCAGGGCGACATCGTCACAATGCAGGTGCAGGCGCGCAACGTCCGCATCGTCCCTGAGGACAACCGCACCAACGACAAGGCTCCCAGCCACCGCGTCTTCGTCGGCCGCGCCGAGATCGGTGCCGCCTGGAGCGAGACCTCGAAGGCGGGCCGCGATTACCTCTCGGTCAAGCTTGACGATCCGAGCCTGCTTGCACCGATCTACGCCAACCTGTTCGAGGCCGAGGGCGAGGAAGGCTACAGCCTCGTCTGGACCCGCGGCCGCAAGCCGAACGGCGACTGACGGCCACGCGACGCCCCGCCCGGCGACGGGCGGGGCGCTTCGCTTATTTGTTCTTCGGCGTATTGGGTCTGGTCGCCGAGACCTGCGGATCGTCCGGTGGCAGCTCAGCCAACAGGTCGACGACACCGACGCCGAGCGCTTTCGCTAATTCGGCCATCGTTTTGAGGGTCGGATTGCGCCGCCCTTTCTCCAGCCCGCTAAGATACTGCTGGCTGAACCCGCATTTGTCGGCGAACGCCTCCTGCGACCAGCCGCGAGCGCGCCGCCGTGCGGCGACATTGCTCCCGACCAGATGCCAGATATCCATCCGGTCCCGGATGGCGGTCCACACACTTTAATGTTATCAACTCTAGTATGTAACGACGTGTCGTCGCGCTCTCGGCACAGTTGGCAGGCTTTTGTCTTGCCACACTGGCATGCCCAAGATTAGCTGCGACACCATCGATCCAGCGCGAGGGCAGGCGATGGACTACCCACTTCTCGATATACCACCCGCCGGCGCGGGCGTGACCGAGTATGATCTTGCGCACGCCAAACGCTATCTGCGTCTGCTCGACGCCGCGGCGGATGGGGCAGACTGGCGCGAGGCGGCAACCCTAGTTCTCGGCTTGGACTGCGTCGGGTCACCCGATCACGCGCGCCACGTACATGACGCTCATCTCGAACGCGCGCGCTGGATGACACGCGAGGGCTATAAGGGTTTGCTGACTGACCCGGAGGGTTGACGCTGCGTCGCTCGCTGCAACCGATGCTGCAACAATGCCGCAGCGGCAACCTGCAATATTGATTACCCGAGAGTCGTCTTAAGGCTCGCGGCGAACCCGGAGCGCGTCGCATGCCGTCGCCCGATTGGCGGACCGGAAGCGGATACGATGAAGCCGTCAGCGGCGGCCGGCGTGGGCTGGCCTGGGAGTTCCTGAGGCGCAATCCGACATATATAGCCGTTGTTGGCGATAGCTCCGTGATCGGCACCTCCGATGATTGAGACCGCGTCGAACCTTGGGGGTTGCGATTTCGCGGCAAACCCTAGCCTCGGATGGCGCGACGCAGACATCTTCTGGCGGCCGGAAGTCGCAGCCGATGTGGTGTCGTTCGTTTCGTCGCCCGCGAACTTCCGCGGCGGGCCGACTGTCGCTGATCTGCAGCGCTTTGCGGTCGTCGCACGAAGTGCGGCCGACGGATTGCATCTACTTTGGGATGACGGAACGCAGTTATGGGTGGTGGGCGACGCTCGAGGCGAGCAGCCGCTGGTCGCGTTGCTGCCCGTCGACGAAACCACAAGGCGAAGAACGATCGCGGCAAGCCATGCTGGAAACAGACTGGTCGGCGTACGGGTGCCGTCACCATTCAGGGTCACCCGGCAAGCAGTCAATCGCTTTGGGCTTCGGCTTCGCGCGCTGGACGGAATGCGTGATGGCGCTACCCGCCGTGAAATTGCAATCGGCCTCTTTGGCGCTGAACGGGTTACTGGCGGCGCATCCTGAAAGTCGAGCGATCTGCGGAGCATGACCTACCGCCTTGCCGACGATGGGATTGCTTTGTCACGGGGCGGCTATGTCGACCTTTTGCGATAAAGGGATTGGAGCCGCTGGGGGACCGGGCAGCATCGGGGAACGCTGCTGATATTGCTGCCGTTTACGCGACCTGCAACGGGGCGGCAGCTGTCGCCCTAGAGTTGGTCGTTCGTGCGATCATCGCCGAATGACTGCTCGCAGCAGAAGCAGTCATTGACCGAAAAGGAGTTGGCAGTCAGCTTCGAGCTCTATTTTGGACGCTGCGCCACTTTTCGACAGATCAACTACGCAGGCAGGCGGTTAGCAAATCGATTTCGAAATGTCTTCTTTGGGGAATGGCGGGAGTTAGTTCCGTCTCGCAGCGCGGTCCGCTTCGGTCCGCGCTTAATCAGATCAAACTCTAGGCGACGAGTCTTGTCACCACTGCCAGCAGCTCTTTGGCGTGGAACGGTTTCGACAACAATTCCACGGCATCGAACGCTTTCGGCAACGAAGCCTTATTATACCCGCTCACAAAAACGAACGGGATATTGTTGTGGACTAACGCGGCCGCGATGTCATCGACCGGACTGCCGGCAAGATTTGCATCCAGCAAGGCACCATGAGCCCTATATTGCTCGATCAGGCTCAGCGCAGCCGCCGCAGTTCCGGCCGGTCCGATGACGCACGCGCCGGCATCTTCAAGCTGTCCGGCAATATCCATCGCCAGCAGGGGCTCGTCTTCAACGACAAGGATACGTTTGCCTTCCAACCGCTTCGAACCGACCTGACGGTCGCCGGCCGAATCATGATCCGCCGAGAGCGCTTCGAAGACCAAGGGATCGGTCGCCCCCGGGACCGGTGACGGGTCCACAGCGAGCGGCAGCGCAATGGTCCACCGCACGCCATCGGCTCCGAATAACATCTTGGCCTCGCCACCAGCACTGGCTGCACTTGACTCGATCAACTTGGTACCGAAGCCGCGCCTGATCGTTGCCGCGACGGGGGGACCGCCGTTCTCGGTCCAGCACATTTCGAGCCCTTGCCCCTCGACGGCCCAAGCAATAGTCACTTTGCCTTCCGGCTTCGACAACGCCCCATATTTGAGCGAGTTAGTGCCAAGCTCATGAAGCATCATCGCCATCTTCGGCACTGTTGCGGCATCAAGGTAAACCGGCGGTCCCGATGCCGAAATCTGGTTTTGATCAACCGGTCCAAGGTTCATCTGATCGCGCACGATGTCGTGGAGTTGCGTGCCATTCCATTCGTTGGTGCTGAGTTGCGAATGGACCCGCGACATGGACTGGATACGGCCGCCAAAGCTTTTGACGAAATCCGCCGGGTCATCGCAATGACGCAAGGTCTGCGATGCGATGGCCTGGACGGTCGCGAGCATGTTCATCACGCGGTGGCTCAATTCGCCGGTCAGAAGCACCTGCATCGCTTCGGTTTTGCGCAACGCCGCACAGGTCCGGTCTAGCTCCTGCTCTCGTGCGCCACGCGCCTCCTCCGCGATCGTGCGTTCGAGGAGATCGGCAGCCTGCCGCGCCAGAATATCGAGCAAGCGCAAATCCCGCTCGGATGGCGTATGGGGCTCGCACCAATGCGTCGAGATCATCCCGAGCAGATGGCCGTCACGCGACAATAGGGGTGTCGTCTGCGCGGAACGGATGCCGGTCCGCCGAAACGCGAAAAGGTCTTCGGTATCGGCAATCGCATCCCATTCTTCATAGTCATGGATAATCTCGCGTCGGCCGGACTTGAGCGCCTTTGTGCAACTGCTGTAAGCTTCGGGGCTGACCCATTCCCAGAACGTGACAGCCTCGTCCGGCAGCCCGCGGGAGCAAAGCAGACTAAGCTTGCCGCCATTTCCCGAGCGGTGGCCCTGCGGACACAGCAGCTGCATCGTCCCGAACTGCGAACTCGTGATAGTTATCGCAGCGTCGATAATCTTGCCGTAGAGTG
>Ga0209724_1005187_pt1 | contig 10028 bp, 14 predicted proteins | sample grotaG_FD_184143 | JGI IMG/M metagenome (GOLD analysis project Ga0209724, IMG submission 184143) | Glacier valley bacterial and archeal communities from Borup Fiord, Nunavut, Canada, to study Microbial Dark Matter (Phase II) -... | ecosystem: Environmental > Aquatic > Freshwater > Ice > Glacier ... | reverse complement strand
ACGTTACCAACTATATTAAGAAATGAAAACAAAAGTCAAAATTTTAATGATAACAATATTGTCTCTGGCTTTATTTAACCAATGTAACAAAGACAATGAATTTGATCTAAACTTAGGTATATCTGACAATAACTTTCTAAAGGCATTGATTACCTGTGGTTATGATTTGAATGCGGACAGTATAATCAGTCGTGAAGAAGCAGAGGCTGTTACTTTTCTAAATCTTATTGGATCAAATATATCGGATTTGTCAGGAATTGAAAATTTCACCAATTTGGAAACTCTTTGGTGCTACAATAACGCAATACAAATTATTGATATCTCAAAAAATAAAGCCTTAAAAATACTCGATTGCCGATGGAACAATATCAGGTACATAAATTTTGATAATCCAAAACTTGAAGAGTTATATTGCAGCAATAACCAACTAACATATCTTGACCTATCTGTAAGCACTTCCATTAAAAATATAGATTGTAGCAATAATCTTCTAACCACTTTAAACGTATCCCAAAATTTTATTTGTAAAGAAATAAATTGTAATGGAAATAGCCTGAAAATTTTGGATGTATCAAATTGTACTACTTTGGAAAGTTTAAAATGCTGCTACAATAAATTAACCTCATTGGAGGTTGCAAAAAATATTAATTTGACGTATTTAGATTGCAATGTCAATTATTTAAATGATTTGAATGTTTCAAATAATAAGGCATTAGTTTATTTGAATTGTAATAATAATCCTGGTATAACCAAATTAGACGTTACTTTCAATCCCAGTTTAGAATATTTGGCTTGTAGTTCTTGTCCATTAAGCTCACTCGATGTTTCAAAGAATCCACTTTTAGAAGAATTAATATGCGGAGGAGGTAAAATAATTACTTCACTGGATGTTTCTAAAAATCCAGCTTTAAAATATTTGTATTGCGTCTTTAACAATCTATCGGAATTAGATGTTTCAAAAAATACTGAGTTGATCGATCTGATTTGTGAATACAATCCATTGTTCCATTTGGATCTATCAAAAAACGTCAAGCTAAAATCGTTAAGTTGTCGTGCTAACGAGCTGAAGAATTTAGATGTATCCAATAATCTTTCATTACATGTGCTTACTTGCTCATCTAATCCTTTAACCAGCTTAAATATTTCTAAGCATAAAGATATTAGTATGTTATGGATTGAAGATATGCCAACTTTAAAGAAAGTTTGTGTTTGGACTTTGCCATTCCCTCCGGAGAATTTGCAATTAAGAAAGGAAAACAGTCCCAATGTATATTTCTCTGCTGATTGTAGTAATTGAATAAAAAAAATACGGTTGGCAATAAGTAAGGGCTTCGTGTGGTCGAGGCACGAGACCCAACATGAAGCCTTACTTATTATGTGTTAGCTTAAAAAAGGCACAACCAAATTGCTAAGTTGAGCATCTTAATAGGATATAACCCAAAATGATCAGACTATGAAAACTGTAAAACTCATATTTGTTCTTGTTTCTTTGATAATTTCGATCAGCTGTGATAAAAATAATGACGAGGAAATTAAAAACGTCAATGTAGATCAATATATAGCGCTATTAAAATCGGGGAAGTATGACGCGGCAGATCTTCCTGCATTTACCTATCTGGACATACCTGCATTACTCGCATACAGAAACGAGACTCAAAAAATAACAAATTTCCCCCGCAATGGAATTTCATCCTTTTATCAGCATGATTGCACGCTGGGTCTCTATGTTTTATGGACAATTGAATCAATCAGAGCAGTTGCAATCAATAGTAAATATTTGATTGGACGATTTCCATCGCAAAATCCACTACTTGAAAAAAGTGATTATAGCGAATTATTTTTGGATACGAATGAGATACATGAAATTGCCTCAGAAGCTTATTTAGACTGGTGGGTGAGCAATTACAAAAAAGATTTTAATGAGCTTAAAAATATTGACCCATTAAAAAATACAGTTTATAAATGGCACTGAAAAATAATAGCCGGGTGCATCATCAAGTGGACCGCCCTAAGCTATAACCATCCAGGTGAGCGCTCTTCACTCCTTGTGGCGCGGTTCTTCTATGCATCGGTTCATGAAGATGTGGTGCAGTTTTCCCGTAATAAGTAAGCATCGCCTTCTACCCTCTTTTGCGCAGGTGTTCTAATGGCAAGATAGCAGTAAGCATTGAAAGAGGAAATATCTGACAATATGAAACTACCACCATACAACATCTTTCCAAATATCTCAGGCGACAAAATTTCGTTAAGGCAAATTCTGACAGCAGACATTAAAGACCTTGTTGAAATTTCGTTTTTTGACGCAGTTCAGGCCACAACAGTGCAACAGGCAGCAGAAATGCAAGCTAAAATCAACAAGGATTATATCGACGGCAATTCAATCCATTGGGGCATTTCGGACAAATTAACGAATAAAATTGTTGGTACTTGTGGTTACTATCGTGGACTTGAAAAAGAACAAGGCGAACTTGGTTGCGTTTTATTACCTCAATACCGTGGAAAAGGGTTCATGACTTCTGCCATGTTATTAGCAATTGAATTCGGACTAAATACGATTGGACTAAAACGTATTTGGGCCATAACAAGTCAACAAAACGAGGATGCAATTAAGCTTCTTGAACGACTTAACTTTATAAAAATTGCCGGACCGGACGACAATAAAATTGAATACGAGTTAAAAAAAGGTTTATACTGGGATGTTTAAAACAATGTCTGTTACTAATAAATAAGACTTTAAATGGTCTGCACACCCCCGCATAAAGTCCAGACTGCACAATATCCAGGCATCCGGGTTGATGCGAATTTAGCGCTTCGTGGGTTTGAGCGGTAAGGTTGAATAACTAAATTTAGTATCAATATCTTTTTAAAAGCAAACAAAACACAATCGAATAAAAAACAAGGTTATGAAAATTTTTTTATCAATCTTCTCAATCCTGATCTTTACGAATTGTTCAGATAAGATTATTTCCACAAGTTCCGGTTTGAAATACCGGGTTTTGGAAAAAGGTGCCGGAATCAAAGCACAGGCCGGAGACGAAGTTTTCATTTATGAAACTACGAGCTACAGAAATGGAACTGTTTTATATTCAAATTACAACTCAACTTCTCCTGTAAAAGTTTTGATTGGTGGCAATCAGGCGACTACTGCTGTCGATGAAGGGTTAAGAGGAATGCGAGTTGGTGAAATCAGGGAACTAACCGCTCCGCATTACCTGGTTAAAAGAAAGGGTTATCCCAGTAATGTTTCACCGGATTCTACCCTGGTTATTAAAATGAAATTAGCGAAGATTGTCCGGAAATAAAATTCACTCAAACAGTAAACGAATGGACTGCCCAGAGATGTAATCATCCCAGGGAGAGCCCTTCACACAACTGTGGTGCAGTTCTCCGGTACAGCGGTTTCCCGATGCATCGGGATGGCTCAATTCTCCGGAATAAGCAAGCATCGCCTCGTATCCTCTTTTGCTGAGGCGTTCTAAAGTCAAGCCGGATTTCAGTACTTCGTTAACAGGAAAGATTATATTCGAAGTGCAGTTTTTCGTTTGAAGTTTCGTGGTTAAAATCCCTGCCTTCTGGTAGCGGAACGTTGAGTGCAATGCAGGGAATCGCCACAATGTCGCAGTTTTACAATTCTGATACACTTTTCGAACCTACTTTTGCATTGTTCTTTAATATTTAATTTTAAAATTATGACAATGAAAAAATTAATTTCGTGGGTTGAAATCCCGGCAGCAGATTTTAATAGAGCCGTTAAGTTTTACAATACTATTTTAGGAATTGAGTTGCAGGAGATAGATTGCGGAACAGAGAAAATGGCGTGTTTTCCGTCCGGAGAAGGGGCAATCTCTTATGCCCCAGGTTTTAATCCGTCAAAAGACGGAGTGTTAGTGAGTTTAAATACCGAAAATGATTTAGATAATACAATGAGCAGAATTGAAAAAAATGGAGGTAAGATCATTCAGCCAAAAACTAAAATTCAGGCTGAAAATCGTGGCTATTTCTCTCTTTTTATCGATTGCGAAGGAAATAAACTCGGTCTGTACGGAGATAATTAGTAAATGAATATATGGGATTGTGATTTTAAAATTAATAATCACAATCCCATTTTAAAAGTTTGTAATTTTATTGCAAATAAAATATTGTGAGTTATCATATTTCAAAACCATCACTCTTTCTATCTCAATATGTAAAACAATATTGGGCAATAGAAGATTGTTTACACAAAGGGAGCGAGCATATACAGCGAGTGGTTCCCAATGGATTAATGGAATTGATGTTTTATTTAGGTGACAAACCAAAAGCTTTAGATAAAAATAAACATCTTTCAGAAAACTCGATTCTGAGCGGGCAGCAAAAAAGTTACTACGATATAGTTGTTTCAGGGAAACTCTCGTTGTTTTCAATTTCATTTCAACCTTACGGTGCAAAATTATTCTTTAATATACCCTCAAATGAGTTTTTCGATCAAAACATACCTTTAAAATACCTGTTGAAAGATAAAGCTGTTGAATTAGAAATCGAGTTATATAAGTCAGCCACTTTCGAAGAGAAAATTTATATCGTTGAAAAATTTCTTATTAATCAATTCCAAAAAAAAGATAAGGAATATGGAATAAAACGAATTATGAGTAGTGTCGCCTTAATAAATCAATCAAAAGGAGTAATTGATATTGAGACACTTTCTTCATCTGCCTGTTTATGCAGAAAGCAATACGAACGGACTTTTGCAGAATACATCGGTTCTTCGCCCAAGCAATTTTTAAGAACAGTACGATTTCAAAATACGTTACAGGAAAAGCAAAGAAATAATAGTATTCATCTGACAGAATTGGCATATACTTGCGGGTATTATGACCAGTCGCACATGATAAATGATTACAAATTATTATCAGGAAAAACACCAAGTCAATATTTTTCAGAATGCGAACCCTATTCGGATTATTTTCAATAGATTACGATGAAATAGAATGCGCATGCACACAATCGGGCGGACTGCCCTGAGATGTAACCATTCCAGGGAGAGCCCCTCACGCCAATATAGTGCGGTTCTCGCATACAACGGTTCACTAAGATATGGTGCAATTTTCGCGTAAAAAGTAAGCATCGCATTCCACCATCTTTTGTGCATGCGTTCCAAAGGCAAGACGGGTTACGATGCTTTGTTTACAGGAAATTTATAAATTTGAAAAGCAACTTCTCGTGGAAAGTTCATCGGGAAACTCCCGCGCTGCGTTTAGCTGATCGTGAGCTGCAATCCACCCACACTCAGAACAATTATAAAATTCAGTTGTTTAATTTCGAAATAAATCTGATTTTATAATTAAAATGAGAAAGTTAATATTTTTCATGCATACATCGCTAGATGGCTTTGTGGCAGGACTTAACGGAGAAATGGGCTGGATAAAAGTTGACGATGCAATATTTGACTTTGTGGGCACAATGACTGACCAGGCTGACACTGCATTATATGGACGTGTAACTTATCAAATGATGCAAAGTTATTGGCCAACTGCCGGTGAACAACCAAACGCATCTAAACACGACAAAGAACATTCGGCCTGGTATAACACAGTTTCAAAAATCGTTCTATCAAAGACAATCAGTGAAAAAGGACTTGACAACACGATAGTTATTAGCGACCAACTTGCAGACAATATAAATAAAATAAAAAAACAAGACGGAAAAAATATTTTAATTTTTGGAAGCCCGGCCGCTTCTCATTCATTAATGAGTCACGGACTAATTGATGAGTTTTGGTTATTTGTTAATCCCGTATTGCTTGGACAAGGAATTCCGCTATTTAAAAATGTAACTGAAACGACTAAACTGGAACTTAAAGAAACGAAAACATTTTCCTGCGGAGTAATTGCCCTTCACTACGAAACAAAACGCAATTAACGGACAACGCAGTCAAAAATAAATTTCATTGCGGACAGACACGACACGACAACGAAAGACAGAAGGGTATGCTGGTAATCGAGGAACCCGCCACTCCATTAAAACTCAGGTAGGGAGAGTTTCTCTCTCCAATGTCGTGCGGTTCTTGCATACCGCGATTCATTAAGATGAGGCGCAATCTTCGCGGAATAAATAGGCCTTGCCTTCTACCCTCTATTGCGCAGGCGTTCTGAAGACAAGTAGGGTTTCGTTACTCTATTGGCAGGTAGGCGTATATTTAATAACTCTACTTGTCTATAGGACTCAATAATTTTCGTATTCAGCCACTAATATTGTCGCATTTACACTACACGAGTAAGGTCTTTGTTCGCTAGATTTATATCGTAACAAAAGCAATTTTGAAGAAGCTTTTAAAGAATATATTAAAGAGGAAGAGAAATTATGAGAAAAATAATCATTTTGTCATTTATTACATTAGATGGAGTAATGCAGGCACCAGGTGGACCGGAGGAAGATCCATCGGGCGGTTTCAAATATGGCGGTTGGGTTGCGCCATATGGTGATGAAGTTGATGGTAACGTCATGCAAAAACTGATGAAACCCTCTGACCTCCTTTTAGGCAGAAAAACATTCGAAATCTGGGCCGATTACTGGCCAGAACATGCCGACAAATGGCAAGGAATCAATGATGTCACAAAATACGTCCTCTCTGCAACAATGGAAAATTCTGATTGGAAAAACTCAGTTTTCCTCAAAAACCTGTCAGACATCGAAAATCTCAAAAATTCAAAAGGTTCTGATATCAAAGTTTGGGGCAGTAGCAAGCTCGTTCAATTGCTAATGAAGAATGATTTAGTGGACGAACTCTGGCTTTTAATTTACCCATTGACGCTTGGCAAAGGAAAAAAATTGTTTGACGATGGGGCAATTCCGACAGCATTTACATTAGCAGAGAGTATTGTTACACCAACTGGTGTTCTTATTGCCAATTACAAGCGAGCTGGAATGGTCAAAACTGGTACTGTTGGAGCTTAGGCAGAAATAAAATTTTAAACCACGAAGGCTGTATGCTTGTATTTGCATAAGAGGTTACCATCATCAAATATATTCTCTGCAATTTAAGCGGTGTCGGGTTTTTAATTTTAGAACCTGTTATTAATAAAAATCTACTCATATGCCACGATGGATTAAAGGAATGATAGGGCTAAAATTAATGGCGGGATTACTTGTAGTAGCCTGGGGCCTGCTTTATGCAGATCCTAAAGATCAAAATATGTATAGTGGTGTTGGCTCAGTACTTATGCTATGCTCTGGCTTAGCACTGAAATTTCTAAAAGAGGAATAAAATATGTAGTGCTAAGTCGAACTTTCTGCAAAAAACGAAGAGAAACAAAATAACTACAATTAAAAGCAAAATATGAGAAAGCTAATTGCAGCAATCAATATGACACTTGATGGGTTTTGCGACCATACAGCAGGAATTCCAGATGAAGAAATACATCAACATTACGCTGACCTGTTAGATAATGCAGGCGTTATTCTATATGGCAGTACAACATATCAGCTTATGCAATACTGGCAAACGCTGGTAAAGAATCCTTCAGGTGAAAAAACAATGGACGACTTTGCTATGGCTATAGACAAAATTCCAAAAATTGTCTTTTCGCATAAGTTAAAAATTACAGAATGGGACAGTGCGAAACTTGCAAATCAACCTATCGAAGAAATGGTTAAAGAATTAAAGCAACAATCGGGTAAAGACATTTTAGTTGGCAGCCGTAGTTTAATTCTACAATTAATGAAACTCAATTTAATTGATCAATACCAGCTTTGTGTTCACCCTGTTATAGTAGGAAATGGTTTGCCATTATTTGAAAATATAAATGACAGGACTATTCTTAAACTCATAAAGACTAAAACCTTTAATGGTGGTGCCGTAACTCTTTACTATGAGCCGGCAAACGAAGAAACGACGAACCGCTAACATTGTAACCGACGATACTGAGAAAAGAAATGAATATAAGAAATGGAAACAAAAAAGGATTTAAAGACTTGTAAAAAAGGACATCAGTTCTATAAAAGTTCTGACTGTCCGATCTGCCCTGTTTGTGAAGAAGAACGAAAACCGAAAGACAATTTTCTATCGTTACTTGGAGCACCGGCAAGACGAGCATTGGAGCATAATGGAATAACAACTTTGGAACAACTTTCAAAGTACAGTGAAAAGGAAATTCTGAACTTTCATGGAATGGGAAAAAGTACGATACCAAAACTTCAAAAATTGCTGACTGACAACAAACTATCATTTAAGTTGTAAGAACCGTAATAAATATTTGCAAAAAAGAGATGGCAAAAAAATCAAACAATATTAATAGTGAAGTAACCGTCTTTTTAGACAAACAAAATCACCCGTTTAGAATGGAAATTGAACAGTTACGCAATTGTATATTGTCAGCAAACAACAACTTGACAGAAAATATAAAATGGAACGGACCTAATTATTGCTTTGACAACGAAGACAGAATTACTATGAGGGTTCAGCCTCCAACTAAACAAGTTCAATTAATTTTTCACAGAGGAGCAAAAAAGCAGGAACAACCAAAAGATAAATTGATAGCAAACAAAAGTAAAATGTTAGTCTGGAAAGAGAATGACAGAGCCATCGTAACTTTTAAAAGTTTGCAAGATATCGAAAATGGAAAAGCTGAATTAAGAACAATTGTAAATGAATGGATAAATGCGACGTAGTAAAACAACAACCCGATAATTGAGTACCCTCCCCACCAGTAAATACTGGCAAGGAGAGGCTCTCATGCCACTGTACGTACGGTTCAGGTATACAGCAGTTCGCTAAAATGTGGCGCAATTTTTCCGTAATAAGTAAGCATAGCCTCGTACACTCATTCGCGCAGACGTTCTAAAGACAAGGGAGGTTTCATGCTATGTTGACAGGAAAACGTATATTTGAAGTGTAGCTCTTCGTAGGAAGTTCATCGGGAAACTCCCGACCTGCGAGTAGCTGCGACAGTTGGATTCGTCATGTTAAAACAAATATAGCGACATATAATACGTTGCAAAATATAGTAATTGACATTTGAGATCGTTGAGTACAAACCTCAGGTTGGTTTTTGTTTTTACATTTATGACAAACTGAATAAATATATAAAAGGCGACCTTCAGGACTCCATGTCCAGTAACCAGTGACAATATGTAACTTTGTGTTTTTGAACGATAAAAAATAAATGTAATAAACTGAGGAATTATGAAAACCCTGACTTTAACAATTCTGATGATGGCAACCCTGATGGCCTGCACAACTCCCGAAAAACCAAAAACTATATCGTTGTTTAACGGCGTCGATTTAACCGGTTGGCATGTCGATGTTCCGGCGATGGATCAGCACCCCGACACCATTAACCCGTTTATTGTACGCGATTCGATGCTGGTGAGTCTTGGCACACCCGTAGGGCACCTGATTACCGACTCGGTTTTCCAGAATTACAGGATTGTTGCCGAATACCGTTTTGCCGGCGTCCCCGGAAACTGCGGATTGCTGGTACACGCATCCACACCGCGGGCGTTGTACGGAACGTTCCCGAAATCGATCGAAGCGCAGATGATGCACGAAAATGCAGGTGACTTCTGGTGCATTGTTCAGGATATTGTTGTGCCCGACATGGAAGTCCGCCGCGGCCCAAAAGCGGAGTGGGGGATTACAGAAGATAAACTGCGCCGCATCCCGAACCTCACCGACGGCTCAGAAAAACCAGTTGGCGAATGGAATAAAATGGTCGTTGAATGTGTGGCCGACACGATAAAAGTATGGGTAAACAATACACTGGTAAATTTTGGGACCAATTGTACCGCCACCCGTGGCCAGATTGCCGTACAAGCTGAAGGTTCTGAAGTTGAATTTAGAAAACTGGAAGTGGTGCCAATTGGGCAAATTACAAAAACGGAGTAAATTTTCTTGCTGAAATAGTATAATAACTTTTGGATATTAGCCAGTTAGCGGTTATTGCAGAGCCCCGCAAATCAAAATAATTAGAAATGGAAAAATCAAGATCAAGATCAATTGCAGCCATTGTTGGACCGACATTAATAGTAATGGTCTTGTCAGAATTGAAATT
>Ga0209724_1005183_pt1 | contig 10030 bp, 8 predicted proteins | sample grotaG_FD_184143 | JGI IMG/M metagenome (GOLD analysis project Ga0209724, IMG submission 184143) | Glacier valley bacterial and archeal communities from Borup Fiord, Nunavut, Canada, to study Microbial Dark Matter (Phase II) -... | ecosystem: Environmental > Aquatic > Freshwater > Ice > Glacier ... | reverse complement strand
CGGCGGGTGGCCGGCCGAGCTTCCCTGGGGTGCGATCGTCGAACGACGTGACTTTGATGACCGGCTCGCACAAGCCGCAGTCGCCGCGGGCGCCCAATTCGAGCCCGGCACGACGGTCCGCGCGATCGAACCGCTTGCCGCGGGCGGCGCCCGGATCGTGATCCGCCGGTCCGGCTCGGTGGCGGACGCGGTCATCGAAGCCGACGCCGTTGTCCTCGCCGAAGGCGCGACCGGCAGCCTTGCGCTCGCCGCGGGATTCGGCAAGCACCGCTCGCGCCTGGTCGCGCTGCGCGGCTACGTGCGGTCCGATCGCGATCTCGAGCCGTCGTTCGGACTCCACTTCGATCGCGCCGTCGTCCCGGGCTACGCCTGGATTTTTCCGCTCGATGCTCGCTTTGCCAACGTCGGAATACTGGTCGACGACGGATTTTCACGTCGCGATCCGGATTTGCGGGGTGTTCTGGAGCGCTGGTTGCGGGAGAGCCCGTTCGCCCGCGAATCGCTCGGCGACCATCCCATCGTCGAACGGGTGTCGGGCGGAGTCATTCCGACCGGGCGCCCGCAGCGCGTGCGGGGCGCGATCTTCGCTGTGGGCGATGCAGCCGGGGTCGCCGACCCGTTTTCGGCCGAAGGCATCGCGCAGGCCATGAGCTGCGGCGTGAGCGTTGCCGGAGCGCTCATCGATGCCCGTGGCGACCTCAAGCTGGCCGCTCGCACGTACGCCCGCAGCCTTGCGACCTTCGATGCCAACGCCCGCGCCTCGCGACGCATGCGGACCGTTTTCCGCTACGTCGTCGATCCGCTCTCGCAGCGCGCCGCCATCCGACCTGCGCTCGCCCAGCATCTCTCGAGCGAGGGATTTTTCCGCAAAGAGAGCGTGGCGTCGTTCCTGATCGGAATCGCCCGCACGTGGTGACGGCCCTCACCGAGCAATGCCCGCCCGAGGACGATACTGCGAGGAGCGTACGCGCGCAGATGGGACGACTATGGCCTTAAAGAACCGGCTCGCGAAACTGATTATCGACCCGGCCTTTCGCAAGCCGGCGCTCTTGAAATTCATCTTCGCGCTCGATGACCTCACCGGCATCGATCTGGTCCGCGCGCTCGCTCCGGTGAAGATCATGCCGGCCTCAGCCGAACTCTTCCAGCGCTGCTTCGCGCATTTCGTGGCCGGTGAAGAGATCTCGCTCTACTGCTCGATGGAACTCGCCAAAATCGCCCCGGATGAAGCGGCCCGCAAGTATCTCTTGATTCAAGCCGATGAAGAACGCGCGCACCTCGAGCACTTCCGCGTGAAGCTCGCGCAATTCGGGCTTGGCGACGACAAACTCTCGCGTTTCGTCTCGCCGAACTTCAACAAGTTCCGCACCACGATCGAGCACGCGATCGAACGCGGAGATTTTCTCGGCGCGCTGATCGGCAACAATCTCGTGGTCGAGGGACTGGCAATTTGTCTGCTCGAGTACGGCTGCATGGACATGCGCGCGAATTCCGATGAGATCGCAAAGTTCATGGACTTCGTTCTCGAGGACGAACGCCACCACGTGCGCTTCGGCGAACGGCGCCTCTTACGAATGGTCGAGCGCGAAGAAATCGACGCCGCGCACGCTGAGGACATCTTCGGTGAGATGTGGGGTCACGCAAGCAAGGCCATCGCCGAGATTCCGGACGTGCTCGATGCTATGGGTCTCAAGCCGGGCGAGCTGACGGAAAAGGCGCGCGGGTATTACCAGGGTCGTCTCAGTAATGCCGGTCTTTCGTTCGCCTTTTAGTCTGGGAAAGCGCAACAGAGCAAGCGACGAAAGTCCTGATCGGAAAGGCCGATACGAGAAGTATGGGTCCGCTCACCGGCACGTCTATCTTTTTATTCTGTTTTGCATTCGGCTACTTGATCGCTGGAAAGAACGTGATTCTCACGCTCTCGACCCGCATCGTGCTGGTCGTGCTCTTCGGTTGCGCGGCATCGTTTGCGATCTCCGGTGGAACGCCGTGGCATGACGTCCTCGGTGCGGCGACGATGATCCTCAACGTGATTTTCCTCGCCTTCGGTGTGATGGACTATCTCGCGTTCCTGAATAACCGCACGCGCATCTAGCCCAGCGCCGCGAGCAGTTCCGCGCTCTCGCCTTCGAGCCGCTGTTCGAACACTTTGGGATGCGTGAGATAAAACAGGCACATCGCCTGCAGTAGGAATTCGTGCCAATCGGAATCCGCGAGCGTGCGCAGACGGGTTGACGTGGTCGCGACGAGCCCTCGCACGCGCTCGACCGCCTCGGCACTCGTTGCATAGCAGGCGACGAAATTGAGTTCGCGATGTTCGCGATCTTCGGCTTGATCGATGAAGTAGTCGAGCAGGATGTGGACCGCAGAGACGTTCGGGAAGTAGGCGTCGAGCGTGCGCGCGACTTCGTGCGGATCGAGCGTTTCGTGCGAGGCGAGGAACAGCAGCGCGAAGACCGGGAGCGAACTGCCGCAAGCCGCGGCGAATTCCCACCAATACATGCCGGGAAAGCGCTCGCGGTTGCGCTCGTACCACGCGCGACACACGTCTTCGCGTCGCTCGGCCATCGCGTGTTTATAGGTTTGGAGTTCGGCGTAGAATTGCGCGACATCGACGAGTTGCGCGCGCACCGCATCGTGGTGCGGAAGTGCGGAAATGCCGCGGCGAACGGAATCGACGAGCCACGCGAGGTACCCGCCGTCATCGCGGAACGGACCCGCGCGGTAATAGTCGCTGAGCGGGCGCCGATCGTCGAGCGCATCGAGTAAGGCTTCGTGCAACGTTCCGTAGGCTTGCTCTTCGACGCCGGGCAGCCGATCGCACAGATTATCGAGATAATCGTAGATGGTTTCGAGCGGCGCGATGATGGCGACGTAGCGACGCGCGGCGGGTTGCGGCAAGAACGTAGCAAGAATGCAGCCGCCTTGAACGTGATACGCCTTGCCATCGATCGAGGCGAGTGCCTGTTCGCATAAGCCGGGGTCGGGGATCCGGGCGGCGCGCAGCCGGATCGCGGCGAGTTCGCGCGATGCGTGCGGCACGATTTTCCCGAGAAACCGCGTCATGCGCATGAGGCCGGCCGGCCCGAGGCGCAGCAAGCGTCGAAAGCGCGTTGGCGTGCGTAAGACGTTGCCGACCGTGCGCAACAAGTCGCGCCGGATGATCGATGCGCTAGATGCCACCGACGAACCGCCCTGGTGCGAGCGTCGCGCGCTCGTCGAAACGGGATTTGAGACTGCGCATCGCCGCCATGGCGGGTGGCTGCGATCCCCACGCATCGATACCGCTGCGTGCGGCGGCATCGCCGGCAAGAATCGTGCACGGAACCAGACGCTCTCGCAAGTCGCCTGCAAGTGTGGCGGCGATCTGCACGAACGCGTTCTTCTTCGGCGCGACGAATCGCAACGTCAGATCGCCCGACCGCAGATCGACGATCGTATCGAGCCGAAGCACGAAGTCGCGCGCAACCTCATCGGCAAGCGCACAGCGGTCGAGGACCGTCGACGGCAAGCCGGTCGAGCGGAACGTGATCGAGCGCCCCCCGAGCGTATCGATGTACGCATCGAGCACGCGTGCGAACGCGTGCTCGGGATTGCGATCGACGATGGTCGTGGAAGGGATGCCGGCGGCGCCCAGCGCCGAGCGTAAATCGCGCGTCGCGCGTTCGACGACGGCATCGCTGCCCTCGAAGAGCACGAAGAGGCGCGGGTCGTCGCTCTTCACATCCGGCGTTGCGGCATCGAATCCGCGCACGAGCAGCGCGCAGGTCGGCTCGATCGCAAGCGCCGCGAGATGGGCGAGCGCACGTTCGCGATTCTCGTCGCTGAGCGGAGCGATCGCGATGCGTCGCACCGGCGGCAGCGGCAAACATTTGAAGTTCACCCGCACGAGCGTGCCGAGCGTTCCAAGCGACCCGATATAGAGTTTGCCAACGTCGTATCCGGTCACGTTCTTTACGACCATTCCGCCGGCGTGTGCGTGCGTACCATCGGCGAGGATCGCCTCTGTCCCGATGACGAGATCGCGGCTGCTGCCGTACGTCGTCCGACGCGGGCCGCGCCAGCCCGCGGCAAGCGTGCCGCCGACGGTGGCCGTTGCTGCACGCGGTGCATCCAGCGGCACGAACTGGCCCGCTTGGGCGAGCGTCGCGCTGAGCGTTGCGACCGACATTCCCGCTTCGACGGCGATCGTGAGATCGCGCGGCTCGTAGGCAAGCACGCGCGTGAGTCGTGCGAGCGAAATCGCAACGTCGTAGCGCGTGGGTGCATTACCGAGCGCCTGCATCGTTGCGCCGCCGAAGACGACAACCCCGAATCCCGCGTCGTTTGCCCGCCGTTGCACGGCGGCGAGTGCGGCTGTATCGTGCGGTGCGACGGCGAGCGTCGGCGTGCGTCCGCCGAGTCCGAATTCATCGACGCGCTGTAAGTCGAGTGCCAGATCGTCGAAACGCAGGGGTGCCGTCTCGATCACGCCGCGCTCGGCGGTTGCGCGACTTCGCCGCACATGGCGCCGGTCGGGAAGATTTTATCGGGATTGAACAGGCGCGCCGGGTCGAAGACGTCGCGCACGCGGCCCATCGTTGCCAGATCGTCGGTCGAGAAGACCATCGAGAGCGTCTCGCGTTTCTCGTAGCCGATGCCGTGTTCGCCGGAGATCGTTCCGCCCATCGCGACGCAGGTTTTCAGAATCGCCGTGCCCGCTTCGACGACTGCTGCGACCTGACGCGCATCCCGCCGGTCGAAAATCAACAGCGGATGCAGATTGCCGTCGCCGGCGTGAAAGACGTTACCGACCGGAATGTGATACTCGGCCGAAATCGCATCGATCGCGTTCATCACCTGTGGGAGTTTCGTGCGCGGTACGCACGCATCTTGAATGTAGTAGTTGGGAGCGATGCGCCCCATCGCGCCCGCGGCACCTTTGCGCGAAGCCCAGAGTGCGTCGCGTTCGGCAGCATCGCGCGCTGCACGCCACGAGAGTGCGCCGTGTGCGCGTGCGATTTGGGCGATGGCGGATTCGCTTGCATCCATGTCGTCGCTCGCACCCGCAACCTCGACGAGCAGCACGGCGCCGCTCTCGGTCGGATAGCCGGCGTGATAGTGCGCTTCGACCGCACTCACGATAAGCTTGTCCATGATTTCGAGCGCCGTCGGGACGATCCCGGCGCCGATGATCGCCGAGACGGCCTCGGATGCGCTCTCGACATCGGGAAACGCGGCGACGCAGACGCGCACGGCTTCGGGCAAACGCATCAAGCGCACGTCGACGGCGGTGATGACGCCGAGCGTGCCTTCGCTGCCGACGAGGGCGCCGGTCAAGTCGTAGCCGATATCATCGAGTGAAGTGGAGCGCACTTCGCCGTCGTCATCCACGTATTCGATCGCCAATACGTGGTTGGTCGTCGTGCCGTAGGAGAGGCAATGCGGTCCGCCCGCGTTCGTGCCCACGTTGCCGCCGATCGTCGAGATTTTTTGACTCGAGGGATCGGGCGCATAGAAGATGCCGTGTCGAGCGATCGCGCGCGAGAGATCGAGATTGATCAGGCCGGGCTGCACGCGCGCGCGTCGATTGCGAACGTCGAGTTCGAGAATGCGATTCATGCGGGCAAAGGAAATCACGAGGCCTCCACGCACGGGAATCGCGCCTCCGCAAAGGCCCGTGCCCGCGCCGCGCGGCACGACGGGTTCGCCGCATTCGCGCGCGATACGCACGGCAATGGCGACTTCGCGCGCGTCGCGCGGAATCACCGCAGCGCTCGGCAATCCGTCCTCGCTATACGCATCGTAGGCATAGGCCGCGAGGTCCTCGGGGGCCGAACGGACGGCCTCCGGTCCGAGCGCCGAGAGAAGGCGTGCCGCGAGTTCGGGCATGGTCGAGACAGCTACGAAGGGCGCCGCGTATCTTCCTGGAAATGCAAGCAGACGTATGTTCAATTTCGGTGGAGCACGAAAGTCCGGAACGAAAAAAGCGCCGCCGCCCCCGCCGGGCGGTCAGAAACGCGGCAGCTTTCGCGCGTCCGTCGAGTTTACGCTGATTTACACAGCCGACGGCCGCACCGGCACGCGCAGCGCGCAAGCCGACGATCTGAGCGCCGGCGGCCTGCGACTCATCGGTGATGAAGATTTGGTGAACGGCACGGAAGTGCAGTTCCGCCTCACCCTTCCAAACGATCGCATCAGCACGCTGCGAATCGAAAAAGAAATCGAAGAAGCAACACCGCTCGGTCCGCGCAAGAAAAAAATCATGATTCCGCCTCCGCCGTTCAAAGAAATGACGATCAAAGGCAAAGTCGTGATCACGTTCCTCAACGTACGCCGCCGCAAGTTCATGCAAGGCATCCAGTTTCAGAGCCTCGACCCCCGAATCGGCGAAGAAATTCAACGATTCGTGCACCTCGCGCAACTACGCGAACTACGCGACCGCAGCGACGCCTAGCGCGCTTCGCGCGCGCCGGTTGCCTGAGGGCGCGCTTGCTGGTGTGCCGGTTGTTAGCCTGAGGGCGAAGCTGTTGGCGTGCCGGTTGTTGGCCTGAGGGCGAGTTTGTTGGCGTGCCGGTTGTTAACCTGAGGGCAGAAATTTTGGCGTGCTAGTTTAAAAGGCGCTGCGCTCCGCTCCGCGCCCCCCACGGCTGCGCCGCGGGGCCCCCGGGCCATGGCGCGCCTCAACGTTTGCTCGTGCCGCGATTCCCCCGGGGCGCGCCTTGCATCGTTATCTTGTAGTAATCAGTGGCGCTTTGAGCATTTGTTTAATAAAGAAGATATTTTGCGCGTAGGGTTTTGAACGCACTCACGCCGGGTTCCCAGGCGGCTTCGATTTGTTCTACGCTCGCGCCGCGCAATAACGCTAGGCGCAGCGTGTCGGTGCCCCAATCGATGTCGAGTGGTCGCGCTTCTTTTACCTGAATGACGCCTGGCGAAATCGTTCTTGCGGCAACAAGCAACTCGACGGCTGTGTGTACGCTTGGGAAGACGTGCGGGTCGAAGACGACGAGTTCGATGCCGGAGAGCGTCTTGCCCGACCAGAAGCCGGAGATCGGAGACCACGATGCGGGGCGGAAATGCACGCCCGGGATCGCGCGGGCATTGAGATAGTCGGCGTACTTGTAGCCGTCGAAGCCGAATACGCCCGCTACTTTGAACGGCTTGGTAAATCCCGTGCCGTTGTTGATTCCGGCGTTGTCGATCAAGCCGGTTGCCGGATAGACGATCGTCGTCTCCCACTCCGGGATGTACGGCGATGTCTGCACCCAGGCAAGGCCCGTGTCGCTCCACGTCATCCCGCGATTCCAGCCGCGCATTGGGATGACGCGCAGGTCGCAGCCGATCCCGAATCGATCGTTGAAAAGTTTTGCGAGTTCGCCGACGGTCATACCGTGTCGCATCGCGATTGGATACAAACCGATGAACGACGAAAATTTTGGATCGAGGACGGGACCTTCCACCATATCGCCGCCGACGGGATTGGGGCGGTCGAGGATCCAGACTTCTTTGCCGTACTCTTTTGCCGATTGCATGATGTACGCCATCGTCGAAATATACGTGTATGCGCGATTGCCGACGTCTTGGATGTCGAAGACCAGTACGTCGACTCCGGCGAGCATCGCCGCGCTTGGATGGCGTGTCTTCCCATACAAACTATAGACGGGCAAGCCCGAACGCGGATCGGTGTACGAGCCGACATACGCGCCCGCGGGCTGATCGCCGCGCAAACCGTGTTCCGGCGAATACAGGGCCTTGACGCAGATCTGCGGATTGCGCCGCACGGCATCGACGATCGACTCTTGCTGCCCCGTGACGCCGCTTTGATTGGTAACGATGCCGATGCAGCGACCTTTGAGGTCGTGCCACGTTTCTTTGAGGAACACATCATCGCCGAGCGTGACCTTCGCTGCCGGGAGCGGCAGTGCGCGCGCGGGCGCAGCGAGCGTGAGAGCGATGAGGAGCGCGAGGAAGAAACGACGCATGGTTTGCGCGTTTGTCCCTGATGTTCAGGTATTCCGCTTGTGCCCTAGAGGAGCGTTGGTTCGCGGTCCCGGCTGTTCTTGTCGTGGATGCCGAGCGTTGCGAGCACGCTTGGAATCTTGTCTTTGAGATTGAAGAAGCCGCGCGTCGCGAATGGCCAGATCGTCGCATCGAACGCGCGGCCGATCTCGAACACGGGGAGATTTGCCGCGGCGAGGTGGGGCTGCATGGCGGTCATCGCATCACGAACGGGGCCGACCGGCGCGAACGGCATGACGATCGCACGTGCGTTGCAAGCACGGGCGGACGCAATGAGCGCGAGCGCAGGAGCGTATGGATCACCCGCGGCGACGATCGAATCCGGTGCGCCATGCGGTGCGCGGCCGAGCGCATCGCGAATCGCAGCTTTTGCAAATGCGGTGACATCGGAGGAAACGGGCTGCGGCGAGCGGCCTTCAGCCGCGCAGAAGCCGATCGAGCCGACGATATCCAAACCACCGAGATCGAGCGATTCCGCGCCCACGTCGTCATCATGCAAAACCAAGAGTGCGGACTCGTTCGAACGTACGTCCACGTTCAGCTCGGGTAGCTTTCCCGGAGAGTAGGCGGGGCCATCGATGGCGTGCGCTTCCGTTGCGAGGCGCGAACCCGGATCGAGCCGTCCGTTCGTGTAGCGGCGAATGTTGCCGGGCGTTGCGAGATACGTTTTCCCTCGTGTTTGCAGTCCCGCGACCCAGCGCCACGAGAGCGTGTTCGCTGCCGGATCGCCGCACAAGAGATGACGCATGAAGAAATCCGCACCGATCTCCCACGGCAGCTGCAACGTAAAAATCCAAATGCTCGCAAACCACATACGGGCGTGATTGTGGAGATAGCCGGCTTCAACGAGTTCGTGTGCCCACGCATCGAACGCCGGAATGCCGGTTCGCCCCTCGACGGCCTCGGCGACCATGCGCGCACGATCGGGTTCGCGCGCCAGCCGCGCGAGCGCTGCGTCGAGGTCGCGCCGGTAGTGCGTCCACACGAGTGGCCGCGATTCCAGCCAGCCTTTCCAATACGTGCGCCAGAGAACTTCCTGAACGAACTTCTCGGCACCGGAGAGCGAATGGCGGGCAAGGACGGCGCGCAAAATCTCATCTTCGGTGACCAGCCGCGCGCGAACGTACGGCGCGAGCACGGACACATTCGTCCGATCGCGAGGGCCGCGATCTTCGTTGCGCGTGGCAGCGTACGTCCGCCCCGCGTGCGGTAAAAATGCGTCTAATCGATCGAGCGCCTCGGCGCGATTCGCGAGTATCACAAAAAAGCGAGAGCGCTAAAGGGCGAGATTAGTTCCCGTTCGCGCGTCCGATTATCGAAGTGTTGATCGTTGCGTAGACAGTGGGACAAACTCGGGGGTGCGATCGGGAATGTAACCGGCCGCACGTGCGCGCGAGAACAGGTCCTCGATTGCTTCGATTCCGACTGTGCCAAGATCGTCGCTATATTCGTTGACGTAAAGCCCAATGTGCTTGCGCATCACATCGTCATCCATTTCGAATGCGTGCTCGCGCACGTAGTCGATGATCTTCGATTCATCGCTGCGCGCGAGGGCGAGGCTCTCGCGAATCGCTTCGTTGACGGTTTGCGCGGCGGCGTCGTTAAGATCGCGGCGAGCGAGGATTGCGCCGAGCGGAATGGCATGCCCCGTCGTCTGTTCCCACCAGTCGCCGAGGTCGACGACCGAGACGAGACCGGTGCGCTGATACGTAAAACGTGATTCGTGAATGATGAGTCCGGCCGCGACGTGGCCGCGCAGTACGGCATCGACGATCGTATCGAAGCGCATTTCGACGATCTTCGGTTCGCGGCCGAGCGCCAATCGTAAAAGCAGATATGCTGTCGTCATGCGCCCCGGAATCGCGAACACCGCATCCGGTCCGAATGAATCGATGGCAGGCGCCGTGCCGCCGGCGCTGGGTTTGGCGATGAGCAAGGGACCGCAGCTGCGGCCGAGCGCCCCGCCCGCGCGTAAGATGCGATAGCCGTCGAGCAGATAGGGAATGGCGCCATAGCTGACTTTGGTCAG
>Ga0209724_1005182_pt1 | contig 10033 bp, 8 predicted proteins | sample grotaG_FD_184143 | JGI IMG/M metagenome (GOLD analysis project Ga0209724, IMG submission 184143) | Glacier valley bacterial and archeal communities from Borup Fiord, Nunavut, Canada, to study Microbial Dark Matter (Phase II) -... | ecosystem: Environmental > Aquatic > Freshwater > Ice > Glacier ... | reverse complement strand
GTGCATAAACGGTTCGCCCTTACGATCAGCCGTGGCACCACCGCTCAAACCACTAACATCTGGGTCAGAATCGAGCACGACGGCATTGAAGGCTGGGGAGAAGCCTCGCCGTTTTCAGTAGGAGGACAGCCCCAAACAACCGACGAGATCGCTCGTTCTCTACAGGCGATCGCGCCCCTCCTCCGAGCTTTAAACCCGCTAGAGCGGCAGCGCATCGATCGCCTAATGGCAGAAACCCGACTTCCTTCGGCTGCCTGTGCCGCTTTGGATCTGGCGCTTCATGATTGGGTGGGCAAACGGGCAAATCTTCCTCTATGGCAACTGTGGGGGTTAGAGCGCGAACGAATTGTTCCAACATCAGTGACGATCGGCATTAGTTCGCCGCAAGATGCCAAGCAGCGCGTGTTGAATTGGTTAGGCAAAGGCACGATCGCTGCCCCCCTTCAAGAGATTCAAGCGCTGAAAGTCAAGCTGGGCAACCCTGATGGCATTGCAGCCGATAAAGCCATGCTGCTAGCAGTTAAAGAAGCTGCCCCTCACATTTCGCAGATTAGCGTTGATGCCAATGGAGGTTGGAGTGTGGACACGGCACTGAAGATGGCGTTTTGGCTGGCAGATCAGGGAGTGACTTATATCGAGCAACCCTTGCCCAAAGGTCAAGAAGCCGACCTCGCAAAACTTTACTACCAGTCTCCCTTGCCGATTTTTGTCGATGAAAGTTGTTTTACAAGTCGAGATATTCCGCTGCTCGTCGATCGGGTTCACGGCATCAATATCAAACTTCTCAAATCGGGCGGCTTGACGGAAGCGTTGCGGATGATTCATACCGCAAGGGCGTTTGGGCTGAAGATAATGTTTGGTTGCTATTCAGATAGTTCTTTATTAAACACAGCGTTGGCGCACCTGTCACCCTTAGCCGATCACCTGGATTTGGACAGCCATTTGAATCTGCTGGATGATCCCTTTGTAGGTGCAGGGTTTGAAAATGGGCGAGTGGTACCCAACAACCAACCGGGGTTAGGAGTCAGATTTAGAAACTAAGGATTCTGGATTCAATAAAACCGAATTCGCCCTCACCCCAACCCTCTCCCTAAGGAGAGGGAGCAAACGTCTAGTTCCCTTTCTCCCTGGGGAGAAGGGGTTAGGGGATGAGGGTGAATCCGGCTTGTATAATTCCCGAAGTTAGCTAATCCACAATCCTAAGCTGATATCCTTTAAAAGGGTTTGCCTGGTCGCCCATCTAAATCTCAACATCCAAACTTCTTCTCCCTAATATGCCCCTCTCAACTCCTTCTTTACGTGAGCAGCAGCACCCACTCATTCGCAGTTTAGCCGACAAGATAGAAGCGATCTGGCACCGTTATTTAGACCTTTCACCCTACTATCTGCCGGATGATCTGGGCTATGTTGAGGGGCGCATGGAAGGTGAAAAACTAATCATTGAAAATCGCTGTTATCAGACTCCCCAGTTTCGCAAACTTCATATGGAGCTTGCCAAAGTCGGGACAACGTTAGATATTCTCCACTGCGTGATGTTTCCGCGATCGGACTATGCCTTACCGATGTTTGGCGCTGATCTCGTGAGCGGACGGGGACAAATCGGGATGGCGATCGCCGATCTCTCTCCGATGAGTGACGATCGCACGCTTCCTGCTGATTATCAAACGGGTTTATCGGCGCTGCCCGAAGTCAATTTCACTCAGCGTCGTGAGCTTCCAGAGTGGGGCGATATTTTTTCTGGCTTTTGTCTCTTTGTGCGTCCGAGCAATCAGGCAGAAGAGGCAATGTTTTTGTCGCGAGTCGAGAGCTATTTAGAACTGCACTGCCAGAGAGCAATCGCGACGCAGCCCACCCCAGAGCGCGAGGCAGAAATCTTAACCAGACAGCGCTATTATTGCGATCGTCAGCAGCAAAACGACAAAACTCGTCGAGTCTTAGAAAAAGCCTTTGGTGACGCGTGGGCTGAACGCTATATGACGACCGTTTTATTTGACACGATTTAGGAATCGGGTCTTCATGCGATCGATTCCGCGACCGATTGAGCGCGATAAAGCACTGTCTCAGACACAATTTTGAACGCTTCATTTACCCACACGATCGATGCGTCTGACACCTTGCCAGATTGCAGCGTCACGAGCGAGAAGTTTCTAAGGCGATCGCCCTCATTTTGAATAATCCGAGGCACACGAGCCGCATTTAAATAAGCCGTCCCTTCAGGGCTAGTGTGAATGGCTCGGCGAAGCTGCTGTTTAGTGTGTCGCAGCGTGTGGTGCATATGTCCAAAGGTGACGAGCGGGATGGTTTTGCCTAACAGCCGAGTCCTAGCGATCGCGTCTTCAAAATCAGGATCGCCGTGATCACCGCCGATCGGCTGCCAGTCTTTTCCACAGGGGTCTTCGGGCAAATCGCCTAACCCTGTTGGACCGTTGTGTCCTACAAAAATTACGGTTTCGTAAGCCGCCGTGTTTGCAGCCGCGACGATGCGATCAACCGATTCGTCAAAGTTATTCACCCCGCAGCGATCGCGATAGAATTTGCCGTTCTTCCAGACAGAGCCACCCCAGCTAAACGGACGACTGCCCACCACACTTAGCCGCAACTCTGGAAAGTCAAGCTTGCCATACCCGACATTTGCGTCGCCTAACAAATCGATTTGCTGCTGTACGCGGTCTTCTTTGGCGCGATCGTAAGGGCATTGCTTGATACCCCAATCAGTGGCGTTATACCAGGCATCGTGATTGCCGAGAATCGCAGCTTTCGGGAGATCCATTTGAGCAATCGATCGCACAACTTCTACCGATTCGTTGCCAAAGTCACCGACCAGCAATACTAAGTCCACTCCCAGCGCTTTCAACGCGGCTTCATCCTCGTGATCCCACAGATCATGGATGTCTCCGACCACCGCGATTTTGATTCCCTGACTAGCCACTATGCAGATTTCCTTTCTTTATTCTTCTTTAGGATAGGCAAGGAGCGACGGTTTTGGTCAGTCCCTTAAGAAAGAGACGCGGGTTAATCATGGCTCCACGTCGATCGCCACGCATCTTGTGCCTCAGCGATCGCTCGTTCTCGCTGTTTTTTCTGATAATCCCGTCCCAATGTCTGAAATCGTTTTTTAAGATCTCGGAGCTTGTTACGCTCTGCCATCGTGGTTGTGTCGTTGAACTCGATCTCAGACAGGCGCAGATGAATCGCCACTAAATGCAGCAGCGATTCACCCGATTCTTGAGACTTGCCCTGCTTAGACGACCTTTCACCGCTGGCTTCGACGAGCAGTTTCAAAAGATTTGCATTTCCGGCGATCGGGTCACTGCCTTCCACACTTACAGATGCTTTTAGGACTGGCTCTGGTAGACGTTTGGGCAAAATTTCTGATTGCTGTAGCAGCAGGTTAGCCGCGTGAGAAGTCGTCTGAAGTTTTTTGGCGATCGCTTTCTCCAAACTTTCTTGCCATCGAGCCAACTGATCTAGCGGGGTCAGAGATTGGGCAGGTTTGTTAAATGAAGGAGCCGACAATAGAAATTCGAGTTCGTTTTGCTGACTCTCTGAAGCAGGATCTCGCTCAAACTCTTCATCCTCGGAGTCTTCGTCAAAGTTCTCCTCATCTGCATCGTCTGTATCAGAGTCTTCCTCGATCAGATCTTGATCGTCGATCGGCTGGAGTTGAGCGAGTAGTTCTTTTTGAGCCTGATTTGCCAAATCTCGCACCGACTGCTGAAACTGCTGGCGCTGACCCATCGACAACTGCAAAAACTGCTGCGGATAGCTCTCAGTGCAGACGTGATAGCACGACAAAATTAACTGCTGTCGAATCGCTTGCCCCAACGCAGTCAAATAATGAGCGTAGGTTTTATAAAACTCTTCGCCCATATCAGCAACCTGCTGGTTTAAGACAACAAGCTGTTGTGAAATTTGCTTGACCGATCCGACCATAGGCTCATTAACCGCGCGTGATAAAGATTCTTTTCCAGGATAGCGGGTGTTTGCCAAATTCACGACTGCGATCGACGGTTCAATCCCACAAACCCGTGAAGACGTTCCGGTGGAACGTCTCCAACAATTTTGCAATCACGACTATTGATCAAAACCGCCCATCCCCAAAAAGTCTAAACGGCGATCGCCAAAATTTTCGCAGTTATTGCCAAGCTTTCTTCAAACAACACATCTTGACCTAAACGCTGTAGCTGCTCACCTAAAAGCGTTTCAGCTTTCTGATCATCAAGAGGAGTCACTTGATTAATGCGGCACGTCTGGGCACCTCCTCCTGCCTCCATTCGCATACAGCCTGTCGTTTCAGAGCAGAGAACCGTGCAGCAATCGGCATCAAGATTTGTCGAAGTCAGCTTCAAGCTCACCAAATCTCCCGTGACTTCACCCGTGTCGCCTGTTGGAATCGCCGCCAGTTCGGCTTCGATTTCTCGCCCGTCAGCCGCCGTTAAATGAATGCGCTGAAGCTGATAAATGTCATCTTCTTTCGATCGAGACACAGGCTCCCAGCCTAACCGACTTGCCAGCCAGCCTAAGAACATTAGCGCTTGCGTCGAGTTGCCTTTTTCATAGTCGATTACAACTCGATCGACTTCACGAATGGCGGCTCTGCGCTCTGGTGCGTCAAATGCCTCTGCGGTTAATTCTTGCCAAGCGGCGAGTCGTCTCCAATTTAGGTCAGACACCTGCACTTGAGATTGAATCAGGTGCGCCACCTTCAGCAAATCGCCTTCGGGGTCGGTCATAAAATAGCTAGAGTCTACCGCCACCGCCGTGCAGGTTTTAGACAGCCGATCGAACAAGTCTTGATCGGTGCTGGGCGTTGCTTTCCACCAGAGAATGCTGGGCAACTCACCCATCACGAGTGAAGACACCATCGTAGCGACTCGTTCTAGCGCGCTCTCGGTGCCTTTGAGCATGATGTATTCACCACACACCAGAGAATTGCGGCTCCGCTTATTAATTGGGCAATAGGCAGACACTTGAGCCGTCACCCCTTCATCGTCTCCAGCAACGGGAAAAAGAGAAATGATGCGGCAGGGGTTTTGAGTGGCGATCGCGTCGGCAATCCCGGCACCTGCTGCGTCCAACGCATAGCTCGACGAGCCGTTTCCTGTATCGGTCGCGATCTCGCCTTTTTGTTTCGCGATCGCCTCTCGCAGTTTCTCTAATAAAGCCGGACTCGCTTTACCGTCGAGTTTTATTCCTAAATTAGACTGAGCTGCCCGAATCGCGGCTTCTGTGCGAGGTCCACCAATGCCGTCGATCGGTCCAGTGTAAAATCTCAATGCTGCCAGCAGTTGCTGAGTTTCTTCTGGCTCATAGACGACCAGCGTAAAGGTTGCGGCTCTCGTTGCAGAGAGGGTTGTGCCATCGTCGCTCGCAGCACTATAGCTTTGCCAAATTTTAGCAAGCTCCGCTTCAATCTCGCTCAGAGAGACATCTTTAGGTGCTTGCAACGATTGTAACGGAACTAGGGAAGGGGATTGAATAGCCATATAAATGAAGGATGAGGGATGAAGGTTATAGTCTTCGCCAACGACGACCATCTCGATTGATCAGCAGTTCAGCTTCTGAGGGTTCCCAGGTGCCTGCTTCATATTGAGGAATCGTGGCAGGGTCGGTAGGCGACTCCCAGACGTTGAGAGCAGGCGTGACGACTCGCCACGCTGCTTCGACTTCATCTGAGCGAGTGAATAGGGTTTGGTCACCCATCATGCAGTCGAGCAAGAGCCGATCGTATGCCTCGCCCCCGGTCACTCCGAATGAGCTGCCATAGCTGAAGTCCATCTCGACGGAGCGCGATCGCAGATCTGCCCCAGGCATTTTGACCTCAAACCGCATCGCAATTCCTTCGTTGGGCTGAATTCGCATCGTCAACACGTTGGTATTAGCTTGCTGGGCAGCCGATTGAAAGATCAGATACGGCACTTCGCGGAATTGGATCGAGATCTCTGACACCTTTTTAGGCAACCGTTTGCCCGTTCGCAGATAAAAAGGAACGCCTTGCCAACGCCAGTTATCAACCACAAACTTCATGGCGACGTAGGTCGGTGTCGTCGAGTTGGGGTTCACACCTGGCTCAACGCGGTAGCCAGGAACTTGTTTACCCTTCATCCACCCGGCTGAATATTGACCCCGAATGGCAGAATTTTCTAAATGATTCACATCGGCTAGACGCGTCGCCTGAATCACTTTCACCTTTTCGGTGCGGATGCTGTCTGCGTCTAGAGCATTGGGTGGCTCCATTGCGGTCAAGCAAAATAGCTGCATCAGGTGGTTTTGCACCATGTCGCGCAGTGCCCCAGCCGATTCATAGTAGCCAGCGCGGTCTTCAACGCCGACGGTTTCTGCCACTGTGATTTGGACGTGATCGACAAATTGACGATTCCACAATGGCTCAAAAATGGCATTGGCAAAGCGAAACACCAGTAAGTTTTGAACGGTTTCTTTGCCCAGGTAGTGATCAATTCGATAGACCTGTTCTTCTTTGCAGACTTGGGTAACCACCCGATTAAGCTGTTGAGCCGAGCTTAAATCGCGTCCAAATGGCTTCTCAATCACCAATCGAGTCTTCTGAGGATCTTTAAGCATCTCAGAGGCTCCCAGTTGACGAATCGCTTCGGGGAAGAAGTTAGGGGCAACTGCAAGATAAAAAACTCGATTCCCTCTCGTGCCGCGTTTCTCATCTAGCTCGGCAAGCAGCGTCTTTAGCGTTTGATAGCTTTCAGGGTTGTCAATGTCACCCGGACAGTAAAACAAGCCCTTCGCGAAGTCTTCCCAGGCGGCTTCTGATCCGACACCATCTGAAAACTGGTCAACGCCCTCGCGCATCTGTTCGCGGAAGTAGTCGTCACTCCAGGGGCGACGGGCAACACCGACGATCGTCAACTCAGGGGGCAGTCGTCGCTCTCGCTTGAGGTGATAAAGCGCCGGAACCAGTTTGCGTTTGGTCAAGTCTCCAGACGCACCAAAAAACACGATGATGTTGGGTTCGGGCATTCGCTGCTGCTGTAGCCCAACGCGGAGAGGATTTTCGAGCAAAGTAACCATAGGCGGGGCGGAATGAAGGATGAGGGATCAAGGAGGGATGAGAGCGGTTTGTTCACCCCTCCGTAATATTTTTATTTGACGGTTGCGAGACGATCGATCTTTTCTTGCAGTGAACTCATCAGAGACTCAAACGGCTTGATAAATTTGTCGATGCCGTCCGTAAGAAGCTCTTGCATGACTTCGGCGAGGTTGATATTCACATCGGGATCTTTAAGACTGTTGATCAGGTTGTATGCCTCTTCAACATCCGTCTCGATGCGGCTATCGACGTTGCAGTGGTCTTCGCAAGCCTTGATCGTAGCAGGTGGCAGCGTGTTGACTGTATCAGCACCGACCAATTCATCAACATACATGACATCGCTGTAGTCGGGGTTTTTGGTGCCTGTGCTCGCCCATAAAAGCCGCTGCACGTTCGCCCCTTTTTCTTTGAGCGCTAACCAGCGATCGTGCCCAATCACTTTTTTATATTCTTGATAAGCAACTTTGGCGTTGGCGATCGCGACTTTGCCTTTAATCGCTCTCAGTTTTACCTCTTGCGCGAGTTGGTCTGTCCCTTTGGCAAGGATTGCGTCGATGCGATCGTCGATGTTGCTATCAATCCGGCTTAAGAAGAAGCTTGCGACGGAGGCAATTTTGCTAATGTCTTCACCCTTGGCGACTCGCGCTTCTAAACCCCGAACATACGCCCAAGCCGTGTTGATATAGCTTTGCACTGAGAATAGCAGCGTCACGTTAACGTTAATTCCGTCTGCAATCACTTGCTCAACAGCGGGCAATCCTTCTGGCGTTCCCGGAATCTTGATCATCACGTTGGGGCGACCAATCTCTTTGTAATAGCGACGCGCTTCTGCGATCGTAGATTCGGTATTCTCAGAGATCGTCGGCGGCACTTCGATGCTGATGTAGCCATCGAGTCCGCCAGACTCTTCATAGACGGGCAAAAAGATATCACACGCATCGCGGATATCTTTGAACACCAGGGATTCGTAAATATCCATCAGTGGTTTTCCGGCTCTGATCCCCGCTTCGATGTCTTCATCGTAGATTTTGTTACCGACGATCGCTTTTTCAAAGATTGCTGGATTTGACGTAATGCCTCGCAAACCATCGGTGTCGATCATCCGCTTGAGTTCGCCTGACTGAATCAAATCACGGTTCAAATTGTCCATCCAGATGCTTTGACCGTAGTCTTTGATTTCTAACAGATGGTTGGTTGCTGTCATTGTGAATTTGCTCCTACGAGGTAATTTAGGTTGAGTTGAAACTCAGTTCAAACGCCGAACGTTTTGACCACTTGGGCATCAGAAGAAAAGCGGTGTAGCTGCTCTAAACGGTGACAGGAGGGAGTTTTGCAGTCGCGATTGTGCCCTCGATCGCGCTCAAGCAGTTGACAATCTTTGACCGTTCTTCATCCTCCCTGGTTTTGGTCACTCAGCATTGTCTGTAGAGTACGAATGCCTAAGTGTCCTTACTTCTATCTTAGGAAGGCATTTTAAGAACGGGGTCTCCTTTAATGGGAACTATAGAAACGCTCAAGAATTATGTATCACAGGAAACACTTTGGGTTCTGTATCTCGATGAACGATCGCTGCAAATTCTTTGGGATGCTGAATCAAAAAGTCTGGCTCGTGGGTCGCCAAAACCTGCCTTGAGTTAAAGCCCCAACTCACGGCGATCGAGCGCACTCGGCTTTTTTTTGCGGCTTCGATATCTCTCGTTTCGTCGCCGACATAAAAAACGGTTTGGGGATCAAGGCGATTTTGTCGGATCAGGCGCTTAATAACTCGACTTTTGCCAAAAATCTTGGGACTCGACGCAACCCAGTCAAAAATAGACTCTAAGCCCTGAGCGTTGAGAAAAACTCGCACATTCTCCTCGGAGTTAGATGAGACGATGCCCAACCGATCGCCCTGTTGCTTTAACGTGAGCAGCGCCTCTCTCATGCCAGGAATGAGTTGCAAACTCTCAATTTCGCGGTTTAACTCTGCCCGAAAGCGACGCACTAAAAACGGCAGCGCGAAGATCGAGACTTCTGATTGCTTGACGATTTCTCTAGAGCTAAGGTTTTGCAACCGCCTGATCTCGTCTAAATCTAGCCGTTTGTAGCCAAAATCTTCTGCCAACCGATTAATGATTGTAACGGCTACATCGATGCTGTCAGCGATCGTGCCATCAAAGTCAAACAAAATTACGCTCACAGACTCCTGCCAAAATCAAACAACTCAAACTCCCTGTTTAGAGTACAACAACTGCCCAAAAGTAACTCCCTTGGGCAGCGTGTTTAAGACAAAAATAAACGGTCTCTATTTAACGCACTGTGCGGCTTTCCTGAGATTCCTGCAAAGACTGCCCTCACCCTAGCTCTCTCCTGCAGGAGAGGGAACCAGAAATGTCCGAAAACCCTTCTCCGCAAGGAGAAGGGTTATGAGGGCTTGCCCCACTTCGTGAGGAGGGCAAATTAGTTGCACATCGCGTTACCTACCAACAACCTGAGACTTGAGCTTGTCAAACTCTTGACCCAACTCTTGACGGTTAGACGCTTTGAGCAAATAGCGATAGACAAACCAAACCGTGTAGACCAGCCCAACTAGCTCAAACGTTGGCTCTAGCAGAGGAACATCGTTGATTGCGCCTAACAGAGCCAACGTGAGTTTAACCGACACGATCGAGCCAAAAATCAAGCCCAAGGTCACGAGCGGCTTGCGATATTCAGCAAAGAATCGCCCCAAATATTCGGGAAGTAATGCCAGAAAACTATAGGCTTTTTCACCAACTTCTCGCCACTGCTCGTTGCCTTCGCCAGCCGAGAGGGGAGCCAACGTGCGCGCTTGATCGAGTTTGAGGCTGGAGCTACTTGGCTCGATCACTACGCTAGGAGCGTCACTGGTGGAATATTCCACTTGTCTCAATTCAGGTTCTACCATAATAAATTCCTTGAGAACGACAATTGGGTCAGAAGGGCTGGAAGGGAAACCAGCGATCGGACAATAAC
>Ga0209724_1005177_pt1 | contig 10042 bp, 11 predicted proteins | sample grotaG_FD_184143 | JGI IMG/M metagenome (GOLD analysis project Ga0209724, IMG submission 184143) | Glacier valley bacterial and archeal communities from Borup Fiord, Nunavut, Canada, to study Microbial Dark Matter (Phase II) -... | ecosystem: Environmental > Aquatic > Freshwater > Ice > Glacier ... | reverse complement strand
TGCCATTTCCGACTTATTACCAGTCGAAAGGAGGAGATAACCAAACTTGTTAGAAATCGCCATCAATAAGTTACCGCGAATCCGGGATTGAATATTCTCTTCTGCTAGCCCAAATTCTGTCCCTGCAAACAACTCATCTAAAGTATGGTCATAACCTTGCATCAACTCAGCAATCGCCAACTTAGTCGTGCGTATCCCCAAATTTTCCGCCAAAGCCAAAGCATCAGTAACTGAATGATCAGAACTGTAAGGCGAAGGCATCAGTACACCAAAGACATTTTCAGCACCAAGGGCCTCTACCGCAATTGCCGCTACCAAAGCCGAATCAATCCCGCCACTTAAACCCAACACTACCTGAGAAAAGCGACACTTACGAGCATAATCACCCACTCCTAACACTAAAGCCTGCCAAATTTCCGCATCTGCACCCTGAGATTCTGGGACAATCTGACTAGGCTGTAAATCTCGTAATTCCTCGTCATATTCCACCACTACCAAATCCGGTGCAAAACCACGCACACGACACACAACTTCACCCTGACGGTTCAAAGCAAAACTTGACCCATCAAAAATCAAATCATCATTTCCGCCAACTTGGTTAGTATAGATCATCGGTTGCTGAAAACGCCTAGCACTAGATTTAAGCATGTGTTCGCGAAATTCTGGCTTACCAACGCTGTATGGTGAAGCTGATAAATTCACAATCAAATCCACACCTAAAGGCACTAAATCAGCAATCGGATTCACCGTATAACTACGCTTACCCCAAAACTCCTCATCATTCCACAAATCTTCGCAAATAGTTACACCAATTTTCAGCGAGGACACGGTAAAGTGATTTGGTTGCAGACCAGGTTCAAAATAGCGACGTTCGTCAAAGACATCATAAGTTGGTAATAGCCGTTTGTGAAAAATTTGCTGCACTTGACCACCATCTAACAAGAACATACTGTTAAATAAAGGCTTCCCTCCCAGATCATGAGCGTGAGGATTAATTTCTATACTTCCCACCAACACAGCTATATTGGGTGGTAAATCTTGCGCTAGTGTTTGAATAGTTACTTTTGCCGCTGCAACAAAACTCGGATCAAGTAACAAATCGCGGGGTGGATAACCACACAAAGAAAGTTCTGGTGTCAATAACAAACATGCACCCATCGCGGCGGCTGTAGAGGCTGCTGCTTTAATTTGCTGGGCATTTCCCGACAAGTCACCAATTGTAGGATTAAGTTGAGCGATCGCAATCTTCATTTTAGATCTCTAAATTTTTTAAATAAATACCAAAGGCTTATCCTTCAACAAGGCGAAAGCCTCCGCATCAAACCGATACAAACTAGCTGGTCGTCCAGCGCCGCGTGAAACCTTAATTTTTGTATCGTACAAAAACCCTAATTTCAGCAACCGCGCCCGAAAATTAGAATAATCGGAAAAATCCTCACCTAAAACAGTGGTATATAACTGATACAAATCACTTAAAGTAAAAGTCTCCGGTAACACTTCAAAAGCGACAGGACTATACTCCAACTTATTTCGCAAGCGTCTGTGACCATATGCCAAAATCTCGTTATGGTCAAAAGCCAATTGTGGCACTTGCTTCACCGGATACCAAGCAATACCACTCACACCATCAGCAATTAATTCTGCTTCCTCAAACCGCACCAAGGCAAAATAACTCACAGATAAATAGCGCACACCATAACAGTCTTCTGCCTCACGCGGGTCACGATTAGGGCCACCAAAAGTATACAACTGTTCTAAATACAGGTTATTAACGCGAATTTTTTCAGCCATAATGCGATATGCGGCATTTTCTAGCGATTCTCCTTGGCGGACCAAAGTCCCAGGTAAAGACCAATAATTTAAAAATGGTTCTTGCTGTCGCATCACGAGTAAAACTAACAGCCGATTTTGCACAGTATCTACGGAGAAAATTACGTGATCGACCCCCACCTTGAAATCAGCTAGAGGTGGTACGACCAAATCGGTAATTTTTTTACGGCTGCGTCCTCGCATTTGTATAAATGTTCTCTGTTAATGTATGCTTGGATCGGCGCGGTCAAGACGTGGGAGTCGCCTTGTTGACGATATTTAGTAGAAGAAACATTTAACCCTGTTAGGCTAGCGATCGCAATCTTGCCTCCCAACTGCCGGATTATATCTAAATTAGCTTCATCTATCTCATATCCAGGGCGTGGCACTACGAGTAATTGCACTTGTCGCAATAAATCTTCAACTCGATACCAACGCGGTAACTGAGTGATTAAATCTGCACCCACAACCAAAGTAAACTCAGCCGACTCACCCCAATGTGCTTTAGCCTTCTCCAATGTTTCCACCGTCCGCCAGCTACTCAACTCCTGATGAAAACCAATATTTCGACTTGGCGCAACAATATCCGCCACCAATAACTTTAACATTGCCTCTCGATGTACCAAAGGCGTCTGCTGCAACTTCAATGGATTATCTGCAGCCCAAACTGCCACCCAATCATAATGTTCAGATAGCCATCTAATAATCAATTCGTGTCCAGCCGTCGGCGGATCAGCACTAGTGCCAAATAAAGCAATCTTTAACATGAGTGGATTTTGGGTAATTGTTCAACGATTTACTGCTGCTTGGCGATTCTCGCCTTTGTTTCCGCAGTCAACTTTTGCAACTGAGGAGAAATCTCCACCGTCACTGACACCGGATTGTCCAACCGCCTGGTCTGCGATGGTAAACTCGCCACAGACATTTCCGTCCGCGCCCGAATTTCTGGTAAAGTTTCCAGCGACTGCAACCGGCGACCACCCTGCACCACCAACTCTAATAACGGCTTTACTTCCATTCCCGTAGGCTTCTCCGCCATTAATCCCAACATATCCCCAGTCACCTGACCTCCAGTAAAAGACCGAAAAATCTGCTTGCGACCCGGATAAGTTGCCTTTCCTGTAGACGCCTTCATCACCGGAATCCCATCAATTTCCACCAACTTATAAACTCCATTAACTGGCGAACCCGTTACCAATCGTGTTCCTAATCCATAACCATCAATACAAGCACCCTCTTTTAACAACCGCTGAATTTCCCACTCATCTAAATCACCACTAGCAAAGATTGACACACCAGGAAGAAGCGATCGCACTTTTTGCGATAATGTCACCAAATCTCCCGAATCCAATCGCACCCCTGCCAACTCAATCTCTCCAGCTTTCACCCGTACCGCCAACTTCTGGGCCGCAGCAATCGGATCATAAGTATCAATCAACAAAGCCGCCCCTGGAAAATACCGATGAAAAGCCGTAAAAGCCGACTCCTCATCACCAGACAAAGCACTCAGCGCCATCACCAAAGCATGCGCCATCGTCCCACTAGGCTGCTGACCCAACTGTAGCGCCGCCAGCACATTCGATGTTGCATCCAACCCCCCAGCCAAAGCCGCCCGCGCCGCCCAAATCGACCCCTGAGGACTAAAAGCCCGCCTCGTCCCAAATTCCAACAGTGTCGCCGACTGACCCGCCACATCGCGCAATCGCGCCGCCCGAGTCGCCACCAAAGTCTGGTAATTTAAAGTATTTAACAAATAAGTCTCTAACAATTGAGCTTGCCACAAAGGAGCTTCAATCCGCAACAAAGGCTGATTTGCAAACACCGCCGTCCCCTCAGGAACAGCCCAAACATCCCCAGTAAAACTTCCCGCGAGTAGCAGTGACCAAAATTCTGGAGGCGCATGTTCAAAAATACCCGTAGCCTGCAAAGCCGCCACTTGACCGGGATTAAAGCGAAACTTCGCCAGATAATCTAATACCTGCGCCAATCCCATTGCAATCAAATAGCCAAAACCTTCAGGCAAACGCCTCACAAAAACCTCAAAGCAAGCCTGTCGCTTCTCTACACCTTCACCTACATAACAAGCCGCCATCGTGAGTTGATAAAGATCAAGCAATAAGCTGTAATCTTCAGCTTTTATTGTCAATTCCTGGTCTTCAAGCCGCAAGTAGTCATTGGTATCTAAATCTGGGGAAATAGTCATTGCCCAGTTACCTTGCCAGAATAGTTTTATTGATTATAGTGAATTTCACCAAAAACGTCTAGCTGTGCAGCCATTTAGTGGAGAGGTTAAAAAAAGAGAATAAGGAAGATTTTTAACGCGGAGGGCGCGGAGGTGGCGCGGAGGAACGCGGTGAACCTCTGCGTCACTCTGCGTTACCTCCGCGTTACTCCGCGTTGAAAATTAATTCCAAACGACCCTGCGCCTCTCTCAATGCCTTCTGCGGTGATTCGCCTAGTAGCGTCGCTTCAATTGCTCTCCCAACATTTTCTGATAATCGATTATACTCGGGTATAATTGGGCGACTCCTCGCTCCTTTCATTTGCTCTAAAAAGACTTTGAGTAATGGTTGTTTTGTGAGGAATTCTTGATAAGTTGAGGAGGCGCGGCTTTTTAAGTTGATTGGTAAGGAACCTGTACCTACGGCTAATTCGGTTTGGAATTCTTCACTGAGGACATATTCTAAGAATTTTAGCGAGGCTTTTTCTCTTGCAGTGGTGGTTTTCATCACAAATAAGTTAGCACCGCCAATTACCGCCGTTTGTTGTTGGTTGCGCGGGATAGGGAAGACATCAAAGTCGATTCCGGTAGGTGCGAGATAGCCAAGTGTCCAAGGTCCTGTGATTTGCATGGCTACTTTCCCGGCGATGAAGGCGTCTTGTTCGTAGCCTCTTTCTGGGAGAGAATTGATTGCGGAACCGTCTTTTAAGAGGTTAGACCATAATTGTAAGGCAGCGATCGCGCCATCGTTAACTAAGTTAGGTTTATTTGCTTGTAATAATTCGCCACCAGCGCTGAATAGGAAAGGCAACCAAGTATAGACTGTCCACTCTCCTTTCCCTAATGGGAGGACGATGCCATGTTGGTCTTTGCGTCCATCGCCATTTTTATCTAAGGTTAATTTGGCGGCGACTGTCCGCAATTCTTCCCAAGTTTGCGGAGGTTCGTTAATACCGGCGGCTTTAAATAAACTCGGACGGTAAAAGATTCCGGCGTTACTGGTGGAAAAGGGAATTGACCATGTGTGACCGTTTAAATCCATCCCCGCAAATAGCGCCGGGTCGATTTCGGATTTTAAAGGTGAGTTATCTAACCAATTTTCTAGGGGTTGGATTGCTTGTAAATCGACTAATCTTCCTGTGAGTAAGGAGTCAAACCACAAGATATCTGGTGATGCATTACCAATGGCGGCGGTTAAAATCTTTGGCATCATCTGGTCTGCTTGACCGACATACAGAGATTTTACTTGAATTTCTGGATGTGTTTGGTTAAACTTCTCAACGAGTTTATCAAATACATCTCGATTTGGTGGTGGGTTAATTGCATGCCACATTGTTAGTTGCGTCACACCATCTTTCGCTACCTGAGGCTGACAGCCGCTTAACATCAACGTTATCGCCATGACACTTACCCAAATCCACCGCCACCACTGAGTTTGCATAGATTATTTTTCCGCTACGATACAGGTAATTACTGGATAATCTGGATGTACGGCATCGAGATCTTCTGTTGTCATCTCTTCTGTCGCTATCCCGTGAAAAATGCCGACTACAGACATGGGATTACCATAAACAGATAGCTGGCGTTTGGTAAAGTTCTTAAATAACAAAGAAATTCCATCCGGTAAAGGTCGCCAGTAATCAGCGGGACGGTCGTGTAGTCTTTGAGCGTTTGGGACTAAGCAAAAACACTTGCCACCAACTTTCAGCCAGCGATGGATATTTTGCACTGCTTCCCACGGTGCGTAACAATGTTCTAACACGTTAAAGATTACCACTGAATCCAATGAGTCTGGGGCGATTAGCGCTGGGTTGTGAACGTCGCCAACTAGGTCTACTCCGGGTCCTGCTTCTAAATTGAGGACGCGATATTCGGGACGTTGCGAAAAATCGTAAAATTCTTTATCTTTCGGGACACCACCGACTTCAAGGACACTTCCGACTACTTGGTCTTGAATCTCGGCGACAAATTTACTTAAATAGTAGCGGTCAATCGGTGTCCCACGGGTAAATCCGCAAGCATGACAAATGGGAACTTTGCGTTTAAAGTCACCCCAGTCAACTTCACCAATTGCCGGGGATAGCAAACCGATTTCGTTAAGTAACTTGACTAACTTGGTGAATCCTTCTAGAGTTGCGATCGCCTGTAAATCGTCTGTCAAGTGTGGCGTCAATAACTGATTGAGTACCTGAAGAGAAGCGCGACTCACTTGACTCAAGTCGATTTCTGTACCTTGGTCAACGATACTTTTAAAACCCTGAGGATAGACGATTAACTTTCCATCAGCTAGGGAAATGACAAAATCATCTGTGACTAAAGCTTTTTCACACTGTTCAATTGCTTGCTGTGATTGGGTATCAATCGGCAAACGATTTTGATAAGCTTGATATGCGGCATCTACAGCATGCTCGTGAATAAATATTTCCAGAATTGCCAACCACGATTTCTGCGTAATAATTTGTTTCTCACGCTGACTCCACCCAAATACTGCATATAATTGGGCATCATGTACCTGTAAAAAGGCACTCGTTACATAACTTGACATAGTGCTTCCTGTTTGGCTCTGTCGTATTTTACTACTCAACTAGCCATTGAGTTAGCCATAAGCACAGTGCGGCACTACCTAAAGGCACTGTCAAATTATCAATTCCGAAAATCGAGAAAGCTTCTAAACCAGTCGCGACAACCGCTACTACTAGTGACACAATCCAAGTTTGCCAAATATTGCCTTGTACTCCTAGCAAAATCAAACTACTGACAATATAGCTAGCAACAAGCATCGCCAGAGAACCTTCCCAGCTTTTCTGCAATCCCCAGACTTTGTATTTATGTTGACCAAACCGCTGACCAATTAAAGCTGCTAATCCGTCACCCCAAGTCATTACCAAAACTCCTAAGGCGGCGTACTGAGGCTGTTGCAAGTGCCAAAAATATGCAACTAAAATGCCGATACTCACAGCATAGAAAAAAGTCCCTAAACTTTGCCGACCAACACTGTTGATTCCTGGTAGCAGTGGGAATATGTAAGACAGTAAAGTCACAATACCGGCAAAAATCGAAGCTGTAATGCTAATATACGCAGGTATATCTAGCCACCAGGCAAGCAAAATTACATTGCCAGCGCCAATATGTACTACCTTCCGCACCACTTCGGCATCGGCTTGAGTAAAGCGTTTCAGCAATCCTGACAATAGGAGGATGAAGCTGATCCAAATCACGACAAGTGTAATTTGCAGCCACAAGGGGGGAATAGATGTTAAAAGAGGAATTAAGCTCAACAAAGCTTTCAATGAATTTAACGTTTACTTTTACTTTATGGGATTTAGGCGATCGCAATGAAAATATTCTTGATTTGGTTAATTCGCGGCTACCGTATGTTCATTTCTCCGCTGTCTCCACCAAGTTGTCGATTTCAACCTACTTGTTCCATGTACGCCTTGGAGGCGGTTGAACGTTTTGGCGTCTGGCGCGGTAGCTGGATGGCAATTCGCCGCATCTTGCGCTGTCATCCGTTTCATCCTGGTGGTTACGATCCCGTACCGGAAGTAGCAACCAAAACAGATGACAAATCACCTGGCTGTTAAACTCATTTTCATGAAACCTTATCAACAAGTACCAATCCAAGAGTGTAATGAACCACTCATCGCCATTCCGCCTGATTTTGCCTTAGAAACTCCTCACCCTTACGAAAAACTCGGTGCAAACTACGCCGGGAAATCGCCTTATTATTTGCGCCAAGGTGTAGTTAACTGTTTGTTAAAAGCACAAACTCAACTCCAAATCCATCATCCTGGCTGGCGCATCCAAATTTTTGATGCTTATCGTCCAGTCACAGTCCAGCAGTTTATGGTGGATTACACCTTTAACCAAGCAGTTACAGCCGCTGGACTTGTTGAATCTGAATTATCAGTTACTCAACGCCAAGATGTGTGGGAACAAGTTTATCAACTTTGGGCTGTCCCTAGTCTTGATTTTACTACCCCTCCGCCCCATAGTACAGGCGCAGCTGTAGACGTTACTTTGGTAGATTGTACTGGCGCGATAGTAAATATGGGTTCGGAGATCGACGAAATGTCAGCGCGATCGCATCCTGATTACTTTGCCAACAGTACCGACCCAAATTTTATCAAGTATCACTCCCATCGGCTCTTACTACTCTCCATTATGTCAGGAGCTGGATTTCAACGTCATCAAGGTGAATGGTGGCATTTTTCCTTGGGCGATCAAATGTGGGCTTGGTTAAGTAACCAAGCTAATCCTGACCATCTCGTCACCGCCAAATACGGACGCGTCATGTAGTAGACTTAAGCATCACTAGGATTAAGCTGCTTAATCTCATCAGTAGTATAAGCACCAATCGGACTCCAAATCAAATAAGGCAAAAGTAAAGCTGCTGCTACCCCAGAAATCGGTAACACGCACAAAGCTAACCCTACACCTAAAACACTCCCGACGATGCCGACAATTTCGCCAGTTTTCAGACTATGCAACCTCAGCATTAGCGGAATATAAGCAACAATTGCAATCTCTACCAACAGATAGAAGCTCATCAACAACCAAGTCCTCAAGCTACCAGGATCTTTTTGCCAAACAATATTTGCTGACGCCGCACCGCAAACAAAGATTACCATCCAAATCAGGGGAATTACAGGCTCAAACACCAACCAGCGCGGACGAGTTAGCCGTGCGAACCATTTCACCTCTCGTGGTGTAATCAAAAAACTACCAAATGATACAATTACAGTTACAGCACCGATCACCATCCAAGACTTAATCATTGTCTCTACCTCTGAACGTAAAAATTGTCAAACCCTCTACAACGATTCTGACAATTTCAGGTTCGAGATTAATCTGTCAATAGTCAGAATCAAACTCACAACAGTAATTGGTTAGCTCATCCATGACTTATAAATAATATTTTATATATCACAGCATCACCCAATGGAAGCGTCACCGATTGATGCTGTTTTGCATTATCTCTAATACCGAAGTTTATCCGCTAGTGATTTGGAATCTATTATTGGGAGTTTTGGAAATTTTGGAGACATTTTTAATCGCCAGCAAGCATTAACACTAAATATGTAATTTATTGATGAGCGTGTGAGCTACAATTAAATCAGCTTTTGTTTAAGAGGTGCTTTGTCTGACAGATTGTCCAGATGATTTGACTATCATAAAACTTTACGAAGCGATCGGCAACCTTGTCGTCCGATTTCCTTTACTACATTGTGAGGAATGTGCTAGTACACTCAATCGATGGCTCAAACAACGCGGAATTCCAGGAAAAATTTGGCGACTTTCCACTCGGTACGACGATGAAGATTTTATCCTTAGCTATCGCCTTCAACAGCAGAATTGCGCTGAAACCATTACAGAAAATGGTACTCACTATGGTGTTGAAGTTTTTGGCAAAATTTTTGATAATCTTTCAAGGCTTGGACTTTCACCTGAAGATTGGGTCAAAGATTTTACCTCTTTATCTAATGAATTTGAAGTTGAAGTGATTGAAGAGTTTTAAATATTCGATTCAATGGAGCTAATGAGCGAATGAGTACATTATTTGACTTGCTTGAAAAAATCAAAACTCAACCTGGATTATACCTGGGAACTGCCTCTATCACCAATTTGCGGATGTTCGTATTTGGCTATCGCTTTGCACGAAAAGAATTGAGTATCTCCAATACTGAGGCTGAAAGTGATTTCTATAAAAACTTTCAACCGTGGCTGCAAAATCGCTTATGTATCCGTACTGTTAACGCTTGGGACAAAATTATTTTGCTAACCTGTATCGACGAGAAAGCCGCATTTGATTACTTCTTCCAACTCTTGAATGAGTTTCTCCAACGAGACAAAAGCCAAGATATCGACCCTATTCTGGTCGAGTCATCCTTAAAAGAGACCAAAAAAGTAGCATGAAGAGCATCTTTTGATAATGAGCAATTATCAGAATTCCCCAAGGTATTTAGTACCACATTGACGAGTGAGTTAACAAGTTGTACATTCATAATTGTG
>Ga0209724_1005173_pt1 | contig 10046 bp, 10 predicted proteins | sample grotaG_FD_184143 | JGI IMG/M metagenome (GOLD analysis project Ga0209724, IMG submission 184143) | Glacier valley bacterial and archeal communities from Borup Fiord, Nunavut, Canada, to study Microbial Dark Matter (Phase II) -... | ecosystem: Environmental > Aquatic > Freshwater > Ice > Glacier ... | reverse complement strand
TGCGGCTGCACCGCTACCGGCAGGTGCTGGCGCAGGAGCGCGTCAGGATAGGAACAATAGCAGACGCAGTGGCCGCGACGGAAAACCAGGGCCAGAAGGGCAAGCGCAAGGGCAAGCGCAAGGGCAGCGGCAAGGGCAAAGAACGCGTCCTGCACGTGAGCCGCGCGATCCAAAACCTGCGCGTAATCCTCGCACACCGCCGCGTGGCTCGCAGGTGCCACGTGATTTTGTGGCCGGTGGCGATACCCCTGCTGCTTCGCAAACAGCTCAATGGGATGAAAACGGTGCGCCGATTCTGGCCTCACCTGATGGCGTCGAAGGCGCTGCACATTTGATCGGCCAACCCGGCGAGCCGCGCGATGCACAACCCAGAGAGGCGCGTGATGGGCAACGCAACAAGCGGCGTTCACGCGGCGGTCGCGGCACGCGTGGCGGTCGAGATGTTCGCACCGGCGAGCGTGACGGTGGCCCACAGGATATCAGTGGTAATGATGCGGTCGGCCATGCGGATGCCGACAATCAGAATCGCTCATTGGCGCCCCGCATAGCGCAGGATTTTTCAGGGGCGGATGACAATATGGGCAACAGCGTGCAGCCACTGCAAGCTACAGACGGTGCCGCGTTAGGTGCAGCGCGTCAGCCTCATGCTGGCCGTGGTCGATCGCGACGTAACCTGCGCGGACGCACCTCGCGTGGGCCACGCATAGAGCATGCGACGCCCGTCCCAGAACCGAAAGAAAATAACGGCAACGAGTAGTGGAGCGGTTGAATAGTGGAATAACGGAGCGTTCGCCAAGCCGGTCGGGATGGCGATAACAGCAGACATATTCCGGCGAGATGGATCGGCCACTATTTTATGGAGCGATAGATTCCATGGCCTTATTTAACTTTCCAACTCCTCGCGCGTAATCAAAAAAACCACGCCATCACCGGCACTGGTTTCCAGCCAGGTCAACGCCAGTTGCGGAAACGCGGCCTCCACGGCGTCGCGATTAAACCCGACTTCCACGACCAGCAAACCATGCTCAGTCAAATGGGCAGGCGCATCGCGCAGGATGGCGCGAACATGATCAAGCCCGTCCTCACCGCTCGCCAGCGCCATGGCCGGCTCCCGACGATATTCATCGGGGAGCGCGCGCATCGAGGCCGCTGTCACATAGGGTGGATTGGTCAGGATGAGGTTGTATTTTCGGCCTGCCAGACGGCTGAACAAATCCGAATGCATAACCGTGATGCGCCCGGCCAATGCATAGTCTGTGATGTTTATTTTCGCCACCTCGAGCGCATCGTCCGAGAGATCAACCGCATCAACGGTTGCGTTTGGAAACGTTAACGCGGCAACAATGGCCAGGCAAGCAGAGCCGGTGCAAAGATCCAGCACCCTTGCCACCGTCGCGGCATCATCCACCCACGGTGCCAACTCATCACGCAGTAATTCCGCGATAAACGAGCGCGGCACAATCACCCGCTCATCGACATAAAAGCGATGTGGCCCCAGCCACGCCTCATGCGTCAGATAAGCAGCCGGAATGCGTTCGCTTACGCGCCGATTGATCATGCCGCTTACTTGATCCCGCTCGGCGGGGCTTACGCGGCGCTGCCATACACCATCTAGTTCATCCAGCGGTAGTTGAAGCGTATGCAGCACCAGATAAACCGCCTCGTCGAACGCATCCAATGAGCCGTGACCAAAATATAAATCAGCCTCAATGAAGGCCTGCTCGGCGTACTCAACGCAATCGCCCAGCGTATTGAGCGAGGTGTTGTGTGTCTCACTCATGCGTCGTGACTGACATCGTGGGCGCGGCTGGCAGGCCCAATCAGCGCACCGTTGCGCGCTGCCAGCAGCGGGCCAACACGGTCTTCAACATATTTTTTAAGCGGTGCTTTTGCGCCCAGCATAAAAAATAATTCCGTCATCACAAACAAGGGCCCAATCGCCAGACCGATGATGTCGTCCACAAACGCAGGTTTCAAGCCTTCGAATTGGTGGCCTATAAATTGAATCACCCAGCCAAGTATAAAAAAACCGGCTGCCACGCCAAGACCCGGACCAGTGCTAGCTTCCAGGGCAATTATCGATGCCAGCACAAGATTCACCAGTAAATAAAATGCCATGGCCAAACCAAGCGGTCGATCCAGCATCAAATAATAAATCGCTGCGACCAGTGCGCCCGCCATGCCCATATTGATAGCGCCGATGCGGATGTAGACCAGTGCCAGAATGACGCCAAAAACAATCATCGGTATGCCCACAAAATGCGTCGCAATATTGCGGCGATCACGATGATACGCGGCGTATTGCGTGATGTGCTGTTCAAGGTTACGCATAGTTAGCGACGATTTCAGTAGTAATGTGAATAGCCGCAGTTTAGCAAATGCACGTCTGATGTTGCGTCTGATGCGGTGTGTCTTGCGAGGTGCGTGTTACGTGTTACGAATTACGTATTACGAGCGCGCTGCAAGATTAACTGCTAACTACTACTTGCGCATCACCAGCGCCACACCCATTGCCGTTACCGCCAAACCAGCAATCGCCAGCATTGATAATGTTTCACCAAACAATATCCAGGCCATCACCGCTGTCACCGCAGGCGTGAGAAAAAACAGGCTCGCTACCTGAGATGCAGCCCCGCGCCGAATCATTAAATACAGCAGACCGATAGCGCCAATCGAGAGCACTACGGCGAGCCAGAATAATGCGCCGATAAATTGTGGTGTCCACGATACGTGCCGCGTTTCGAACAACAGCGCCAATACCGCCAGAACTATGCCGGTGGCGCTATATTGAATGACCCCGCCCGTGCGCAAATCCATGGTCGCGCAAAAACGTTTTTGATACAGCGTGCCTGCCGTGATCCCGCACAGGGCCAGCGTCGCGGCGGCCAGGCCTGCGCCATGCATATGGCCGACGCTGAATTTACTTGCGATCACCAACGCCACGCCGACCACCCCGAGCGTCATGCCAAACCATTGCCGCGCATTCAAGCGCTCGCCCAGCAACAAATGCGCAAACACCGCCGTTGCCACGGGTTGCAGACCCGCGATCATCGCCACAAAACCCAGCGGCAGTTCATGCACAATCGCGTACAAAACGCCGGACAAATAAGTTGCATGTACCAGCAGCCCCGCAACGGCGATGTGCATCACCGCCAGCGGATTTTTCGGCCACGGTGCGCGCATCGCCAGCGACATCACCAGCAAGATCGTCACCACCAGCATCATGCGCAATACCGTGAGTGTGAATGGCTCTGCATAAGGGATGCCATATTTCGAACCGATAAAACCGGTGCTCCACAGCAGCACAAAGGCGGCCGGTGCAGCGGCGATCCAGCGGGAGGAAGGGCTTGAGCTTGGGGCGCTGGCGGTGGCGGGTGACGGCATGAGCGGTGAGTAGGTAAATATTGATGCGTGGATATAAATTGATTATCGCCCACATGACGATGGGGCTGACTACAAACTGTTTTGCTTGGCAGTATGCAATAATTTATTTTGGATGAAACTCGTTTGTTAGAGCGGGTTTTGAAGCATAAGTGGCTGAAGATAGCGGCCAAATGGCGATCTGGCTAAACAGTGCAACCCTTATGCAATTTGCGCTGCCCGATTTGATGCGCATCAATCGCCAAGTTTCACAATAGCCAGTATCGTTCATGTTCGGTCTGCTAAAGTACGACGACGGTATCCATGAATCGAGCATGGATCAAACATGCACAGTAAGCATAGCAATTTCAAAAATAGCGGGAGGAGCATTCAGTGAAACTCAAAAATCCGAAAGACTTTTGGTCGGGCGTAATGTTTGCTACGTTTGGACTGGCGTTTGCGATTGTGGTTAAACACTACGATTATCCGATGGGTACCGCGAGTCGCATGGGGGCGGGCTATTTTCCGTTTGTGTTGGGCTGCGTGATGGCGGTGCTGGGATTTATCATCATCGGTCAATCGATCGCGACCAACGGCACGCCGATCAGTAAATTCGCGTGGCGACCGTTGATATGGGTGCTGAGCGGATTCGTGATTTTTGGTTTGACAGCCAAGTGGCTGGGCTTGGTGATCGCGATTATTTTATTGGTGATGATTTCAGCCTATGGAGGGCATGAATTCAAATTAAAAGAATCGCTTATTTCCAGTGCAATTTTGGCGGCGGGCTCGGTTGCTGTCTTCGTGTACGGTCTGAAATTGCCGTTCCCGGTCTGGCCTGAATTTTTCGGTTAAGGGGATAGCATGGAACAGCTCATTGCCAATCTTTCGCTGGGTTTTAGTGTTGCCCTGACGCTGAATAATTTGATGTATTGCCTGATCGGTTGCCTATTGGGCACATTGATTGGTGTGTTACCGGGGATCGGGCCGGTGGCAACGATTGCGATGTTGTTGCCGGCGACTTTCACGCTGCCGCCAGAATCTTCGCTGATCATGCTGGCCGGTATTTATTACGGGGCGCAATATGGTGGCTCAACTACCGCCATTTTAATTAATATTCCGGGTGAATCGTCCTCAGTGGTGACGGCCCTCGATGGCTATCAAATGGCCCGACAGGGTCGAGCGGGGCCAGCCTTGGCAACGGCGGCCCTTGGTTCATTTTTTGCAGGAACGGTTGCCACCATTTTGCTGGCAGTTGCCTCCCCGCCGTTGGCGCAGCTCGCCTTCAAGTTTGGCTCCGCCGAATATTTTTCACTGATGACGCTCGGCCTGATCGCTGCGGTGGTGCTGGCGCATGGTTCGGTGATCAAAGCAGTAGCGATGATTATTCTGGGATTGCTGTTGGGATTAGTCGGCACCGATGTGAATTCCGGTATGGCAAGGTTTAGTTTTGGGGTGCCGGAATTATCCGATGGCATCGGCTTTGTGGCCGTGGCGATGGGGGTTTTTGGTCTTGCCGAGATTATGAAAAATCTTGAGCAAAATGAAGAAGAGCGTGAAGTATTTTTAGCCAAAGTCACCAATCTCTGGCCATCAAAGCAGGATTTCAAAGACGCGACACCAGCGGTGCTGCGGGGCACAGCGTTGGGTTCGTTGCTGGGCATTTTGCCGGGTGGTGGCGCTGTCCTGGCATCGTTTGCGGCGTATACGCTGGAGAAAAAAATTGCCAAAGATCCATCCAAATTTGGCAAGGGCGATATTCGCGGTGTGGCCTCGCCTGAATCAGCCAACAACGCGGCGGCGCAGACTTCCTTCATCCCCTTGCTCACCCTCGGTATTCCGCCTAACCCGGTGATGGCGTTGATGGTCGGGGCGATGATTATTCAAGGCATTCAGCCTGGCCCACAGGTGATGACGGAACGCCCGCAATTATTCTGGGGCATGATCGCATCCATGTGGATTGGCAATCTAATGCTGGTCGTGCTAAATCTGCCATTAATCGGAATTTGGATCAAGCTGCTCACGGTGCCCTATCGTTTGCTGTATCCGGCGATTTTGGTGTTCTGCGCGATTGGTGTCTATTCATTGTCTAATGCGTCGTTCGATGTTGTCATTACGGCAGCGTTTGGTTTCCTGGGATATTTGTTTGTGAAGCTCGAATGCGAGCCTGCGCCGTTGCTGCTGGGTTTTATTCTTGGGCCGATGATGGAAGAGCACCTGCGACGGGCAATGCTGTTGTCGCGCGGTGACGCCACGACTTTCTTTACGCGCCCGTTATCGGCAACGCTGCTGGCGATTGCGCTGTTGCTGTTGATCGTTATCCTGCTGCCCGCGATTCGTAAAAAACGTGAACAAGCGTTTCAGGAGGAATGAGCATTGTTCGCGGTCGCCGCAGTTGAACTTGGCATAGCAGCTAAAGTGTCCACCAGGCGGGCTTCTTCAAGCATAAATGCTTGAAGAAGCCCGTAGAATAGGGCGTTTGTCGTTCTAAAAACAATTTCCAATTTAGAACGGCAAGATAGGCGCAATCCTGTTCCAGGCTTCGTCAGCGTTAAAAACATTGAACCTCATCAGACCGCGCGACGACTGATATTGGCTTCGAGCTCAATACCAAGCAAAGCCCAATATTTTTTATAAAAAAGCGAGCGCCGCCATGACCCAAACCTCGACTTACGATCTCTGCATTTGGGACCCCGTCAGACCAGCAGCATTGCCCGCGACGCACCACGAGGCACTCGACACTATGGAGCGGCTCAGCTTGCTCAATACCCCGGCAGACGATGTCTGGCACGCCACGTTGGCGGAATTCGCAAGCTTGCTCGTTCAGCGCTATGAAGTTGATAAGTTCAACCACGCTGGGTCGTTGCAGCATAATCACAGCGGTGGATTAAACGCATTTTGGGGCAGCGACCCGCGCAAAGGTGCGGCTGAATGCAAAACGGCGGTGTATCGGCTTGCGCTGCCAGGCGAGCCCTGCCTGCGGCAGATTGCCTATGCAGTTGAGGTTGCAGCCGGGTTAGGGTTGGTGGTGTTTGATGATGACAACGGTATGTGTTTCCTGCCAGACGGGAAAATTTTGCCGGAGGATGTGCGTGAAATGTGGGAATCCAATTTAGCCGATTTGAAAGCGGGGCTTCCGGACCCGTCGATAAGAGTCCCCGACGGCAGGAATATTTGGCAGCGTATCGCGGGCGATCTATTTGATACGCTGGGACGCTGAGACATTTATCAATAAAGCAGGCCGGTCTATAAACCTTCCGCACTAACTCGCCGCGTCAAGGGTTAGCCTCAAGATCGAGGTTAGTAGCTTTCGCTGAATCTGGATCCCAGTGCACGCTCCCAAGCCTGGTCGATGGCAAGCAGGCTGGCGTCAAGATCAATCGAGGTTGTCGAGATGATTTCTATTGTTCGATCTTCAGTAATGTTTTCAAGGCTTGCGTTGAGTTGCACTTTCAGTTGCGCGTTGAGCAGTTGTTCAAGCATGCGGTCACGCTCACATAACAGTGCAACGATTTGTGGATGATAGAGGCGCAAAATCGCGCTCAGCCAGCGGCTGGTCAGGCCAAAGCGCGGGTCGGCAATGATCGAGAATTGATCTATGAGCGGGATGAGATCGCGCGCCGGGTACAGCCACTCGCCTGTTACCCAGCGGTTGGGTGCAAACAGACGTGTGGGCGCGCCGCTCGTATTGAATGAGATCGCGACGAGATGAACCAGACCGCCTTTCGCATCATCAAAATTATCCGGAAGCGCCATCGGTTTCGCGCCAGGGCCAAGACGCTCGGTATACATAAAACAATGGAAATGGCCATGCTCTTCCCACAGGCGCGCCGTGGCGGAATCATGCGCGTGATAGTACCAGGCGCAACCGGTGTTGGCGTCTTCCACATCGCCAGGCGGACAGTGTTCCCAATGGGTGAATGGCTCAGGCAAAGCGGCGATAACATCACTCACCGGATGCCGTTTCTCGCGCGTAAAAGTATTGAGAATATCGAAAAGCTCACTGGCGGCCATGCGCATATCGGCGAGCCGCCGCCGCAAAGAAATCTGCGGTGGCTCGGCAGGCAATAAACAGATCTGTTCCGCCATCAAATAATCTCCTTACGGCTTTTATCAAATAGCCGGTGCGACCACCGCGTCATTATTTTTGACGCAAGGCACGATAACCCCGGTTTTGGACTTGGCGCAGAGAGAAAGACCGCCTGCTTTAGTTTCAACGCAGGGGGTAATATTTCCTGTTTTCTTTTTATTGCACCCTGCTGTGCTTTTAACCAGATCCTTATTGAAGCCCGGCGTGTCTGCTGCGTGGACCGGTGTGGGCACCGCCACTGCAAGGCCCCCGGCAACCATCATCATCGCGACGGCGCTGCTACGATTGTTGAACATATCGGTATCTCCGCAGATCAATAGCCCTGTGCCCAATGCGCAAGTTATGTCTTATCCTTAGGTCGTAGATGCCACAGCTTTGGTTCAGAGTAACGCGATAAATTTAGGGGAATAAATTTAATGGCGGGCCTATTGGGGTCACGGAAAAATCGGCAAGACGGCGCGCCTGAAAAAACCGTAAAGCTTTTAATCCTTCTAATCCTTCTAATCCTTCAAATTAGTTCAAGCCCCCCGATCCGGCCTGCCCAGTTTATGATGCGTGAATAGCGCGTTAATATTCAAAACATAAAGCGAAACATAAATTCGTGATGACCACTTCCAATCGCACTGATGCACAGCGCCGCACTGACGACATACAGATTTTTAATCAGGAGCTGCAGCGGCTTGAAGCAGAAAGGGTGCTGCAGCTTGACCCTGCGCAGCGCGCTGCCATCCACGCTTCTCACCAGATCCTGCTCGCCGCGTTTGCGCGCGACTTTGATATTGATCGCGACACCCACGCCAGACAGCTTTCGCTTGGGATGCGCATCGCTTCGTTTCTGGGCGCAGCCGCCCTGGCGGCGAGTGTGTTTTTTTTGTTCTACCAATTCTGGGGCTGGTTTACAACCCCGGTGCAGGTGCTGACGCTGATCACGGCCGCGTCGGCCACATTTGTAATCACGTTTTGGATTCAGCATAAAGACAGCAGCGGGTATTTTGCCAAGCTGGCGGCGCTGGTGGCTTTCGCGTGTTTTGTATTAAACATGGTTATGCTTGGGCAGATTTTTAATATCACCCCCTCCGATAAAGCGCTGCTGCCATGGGCCGCGTTGGCGCTGCTGCTGGCGTATGCGTTGGATTTACGGCTGCTGCTGGTAGCCGGGCTGATGTGTTTGATCAGCTTTGTGGCTGCACGAGTTGGCACCTGGAACGGTATGTATTGGCTTGATTTTGGCGAACGTCCGGAGAATTTTTTTCCGGCGGCGATAGCGTTGTTTTTTGTGCCGCAGTTGTTTGATCATCGGCGCTTTGCCGGCTTTGCACCGACTTATCGCATCGTCGCACTGCTCGCGCTTTTTTTACCCATGCTGCTGCTGGCAAATTGGGGCGCGGGCAGCTATCTTCCGCTGTCCTTTAAAGCGATTGAAAGCCTGTATCAGATAACGGGTTTTGTGGGGACGGCGCTGGCGATCTGGTACGGTGCGCGTCGACAATTAAATGATGTGGTAAATACCAGTGTGACGTTATTCGTTATTTTTTTATACACCAAAATGTTTGATTGGTGGTGGAAGCTGATGCCGAAATATCTGTTCTTTCTAACGCTTGGTTTAACCGCTGTACTACTGCTGTTTATATTGAAGCGGCTGCGCACTACAAATGCATATGGCCCGAACAGAGAACAAGAGGCCTTGCGATGAGCGCGCGTAGCATGAACTGGTTTAGAAAACGCGCCCTGATCACAGGCTTGTTGTTGATCATGGCCGTAAATATTTTTGCGTTGGCAGGGGTTTTTTATAACCGCGGCGGCATCCCTGAAAGTGCGCTGCGTCTGAGCGAGCGAGAGCTTGTCGGCCCCTATATTTGGGGTAGGCACTCAGAAAATAGCGGGCTTTCGCTCAAGCTTATGTGGCGGGTATTGCGGCCCGAACCGACCGAGAAAGAAAAAAATAGCGAAGAGTGGGGTCGATACGGACGCTATTCTGGTTATCAAGGCGAAGCAGATTGGCTTAACCAAGCGAAGCTGATTGCGCTGGGGTTCAATGATGATGAGATGACATTTCAGCCTTATGGGCGGTCCCGTTTTGGCCGCCAGCTACCGCACGATGTATTGTTAGTGCTGGAGCTGGATGGCGCAGCGTATCAAGCCGCACTGGCTCAAGCGATTAAATACAACCGGGGCACCACGGGAGATCTGAAATTGTTGGCCGATGAGCAAACCCGCAACAGCCGTTTGTTTGTGATTGATGCCGCATTGGATTCAGACGCGAGTGTCACCGCCCTGCGTATGCGCTATCCAGATCGCAGTCGCTACGCCATTGTTCATGGGCAAATCCGTCCCACTTGGTGCTGTGCCGATACCGGCAATAAAATCAGCGGGATGGTTAGCAAAATCAATGTCGATAATCTGCATGTGCCGCTGGCGATGCGTGGCGCTTTTGATGATGCCAAGACGTCGTTTGAGGAAAGTGAGAAAACTAAACAAGCGCATTATGAAGCGGTGGTTGCGTTTGGTCAGCGGCTCGAACCGTGGATCACAGCCATTACCCGCAAGTAATATTGGCGCAGCAACCTTAACGTACTGCCGGATCTGATGCTCGTGTTGT
>Ga0209724_1005172_pt1 | contig 10046 bp, 9 predicted proteins | sample grotaG_FD_184143 | JGI IMG/M metagenome (GOLD analysis project Ga0209724, IMG submission 184143) | Glacier valley bacterial and archeal communities from Borup Fiord, Nunavut, Canada, to study Microbial Dark Matter (Phase II) -... | ecosystem: Environmental > Aquatic > Freshwater > Ice > Glacier ... | reverse complement strand
CTTGCATAGCTATTACCATTGCCTTGGTATATAGTTCTGCTTTAAGGGCAAAATGGTTCAAGCCACTCTGCATTTTCATCATTTCAAGTTTGCAGTATCCTATCAAAGACATAAAAACATGATTTGATTGCGTTTTTACTGTTTTTTGTTGGTGATTTGGATAATGAAGCGTTGTTTTTCAATGATTTGTGATACTCTTCCACCATCCATCGTTTTTGATATAGGGTGATGATTTCTTCTCATTTATGCCTTTGTTGGTATCCTACCAACAAAACAGAAAGGAATATTATTTTAGATAGTAATATAAATACAGTATATTTCAGGATGGTTGCTTGTATTCCTTGAATTACTTTACTTTTGTGTCTATATAATTAGAACTTCACTTTGTTATGAACGAAACCGATAATAAACCGAATAACAGAAGAGGATTTATTAAAAAATCAACCATTGCTGCCGCAGGATTTTTTATAGTGCCGCGTTTTGTATTGGGAAAGGGCTACGTAGCGCCCAGCGATACACTTTACATTGCAGGTATAGGAATAGGTGGTAAAGGCGAAGAAGATATCAGTGAATTTTCGAAAAGCCCGAACGCCAGAATTATTGCTCTGTGTGATGTTGACGATCGCCAAGCAGTTTCTTCAAGAAAAAAATTCGCAAACGCTAAATATTATAAAGATTATAGGAACTTACTCGAAAAAGAGCACAAGAACATTGATGCGGTTTCGGTTTCTACACCCGATCATACTCATGCTGTCATAGCTTTAACGGCAATGCAATTGCACAAACATGTATATGTGCAGAAGCCCCTTACACATGATATTTACGAAGCCCGTATTTTAACTGAAGCAGCCAAAAAGTTCAAGGTTGTAACACAAATGGGTAACCAAGGTGCTTCCGGCGAAGGTGTTCGACAAATGATTGACTGGTTTCGTGCCGGCATGATCGGCGATGCAACTGATGTATACTGTTGGACCAACAGACCTATATGGCCTCAAGGGTTAGGAAAACCTGTGGGAACAGACGATATACCGAAAGAGCTTGATTGGAAACTTTGGCTTGGGCCTAACGAGTTTGAAGAATATCATAAAGAATTTGTGCCATTTAATTGGAGAGGGTATCCGTCATTCGGAACCGGCGCTTTGGGTGATATGGGTTGCCACATAATCGATCCTGCTTTTAAAACTATTGGATTAGGATATCCGTCGGAGGTGGAATGCAGCGTGACGAATTTATACGAAAAAATGTGGACTGCGTCTTATCATCCCGACAGTTTCCCTTCTGCCTCGGTATTGAAATTAAAATTTCCCGGAAAAGACAGAAAACCTGATGTGATACTCCATTGGATGGACGGAGGCCTAATGCCGGACAGGCCTGAAGAACTTGGGCCAGATGAAATGATGGGCGATTGGGGAGGGGGTGTCATTATTGTAGGTACTAAGGGAAAAATGATGTGTAGTACCTACGGTAATAATCCTACATTACTCCCAACCGGTAAGAAAGCAGATGTTCCGAAAACGATAGATCGAGTGCCGGAAGGCCATTATATTCAGTGGATAAACGCCTGCATAGCAGGTTATGGGAAAAAGGTGTTGAGTTCGCCGTTTGAGTATGCCGGCCCGCTTACAGAAACGATATTAATGGGCAATTTGGCTATAAGATCATGGTATGTTAAGGAAAATGATAAGTTCACCGGCCGCAAAAAGCTGCTTTGGGATGCGGCGAATATGAAAATCACCAACTATGAACCGGCTAACGAGTTTGTAAAAAGAAATTACCGCAACGGTTACAAGTTGGAGCTTTAAAGCTGCAGGTTAAATGGTTGCGCGGCTTTCCGCCGTGTCAGGTGTTTTCACCTGACACATTTTTAAACTTATTTTCATGGTTGAAGAACATCCACAATTTTTTACCGCCACTATACTTGAATGGAAAAAATTACTTGCAAAAGATAAATACAAAGACATAATCATTGATAGCCTTATGTTTTTAGTTTTGAATAAACGTATTTCGGTATATGGCTTTGTATTAATGCCAAATCATATTCATGTAATATGGCAAATGCAGTCAGGGCATCAACCTTCGGATGTACAAAGGGATTTTTTAAAATTCACATCTCAACAAATGAAATTTCATTTGCAAAAAAACCATCCACAGTTACTTGAACATTTTAAAGTAAATGTAAAAGACAGGAAGTATCAAATATGGGAACACAGGCCTTTGTCAATTCCACTTTGGTCAGAGAAAGTATTTTTACAAAAGTTGGATTTACATACATAACAATCCTGTTCAAAAAAAATGGGAATTGGTAGGTACACCTGAGGATTATTATTATTCTAGTGCAAGATATTATATCTTGAATGAAGATAATTTTGATTTTATCACCCACTATAAAAGAGAGCGAAAGTGTTTTGTGTCAGGTGAAAACACCTGACACGGCTAAAAAGAGAAAAATATTACTTTTTCCAACCATGCTTACCTAACAAAGGCACAAAGCTAAACTGCAAAAAAGATTCTTGTTTAATTTCATTTTCACTAAGCTTTGTAATTTTTAACATTTCCTGAGTTTGGTCATTACCAACAGGTATTACTAAAATACCTCCAATATTTAATTGCTCAATCAATGGTTGTGGCACAGCAGGGCAACCAGCGGTAACTATAATTTTATCATAAGGTGCATAATCCTTTAAACCCTGAGAACCATCTCCGCAGAAGTTTTTTACTTTATAATTAAATTTTTTAAAAAATACATCAGCCTTGTTAAATAAAACTTTATTGTACTCAATAGTAAAAAGTTTTACCCCCATCATTATTAAAATAGCGGCTTGGTAACCAGAGCCTGTTCCAATTTCTAAAACAGTATCCCCTTGTTTAATATTTAATAATGCGGTTTGAAAAGCAACTGTATATGGTTGGGATATCGTTTGACCTTCGCCAATAGGGAAAGCTTTATCATCATAAGCATGTTCGATTAATGCACTGTCGAAAAAAAAATGACGAGGCACTTTTCCGATTGCTTCTAACACATTTTTATCCTCAATGCCTTTTTCGCTAATGGTTTTTACTAATCTCCTACGTAAACCCCTATGTCTGTAATTATCTTCAAACACTATTTAAAAATTTAAACTAAAATGCAAAATTGAAAAATTAATTTTATAATATTTTACAAAGACGAATACCTTCTTTTTATTAAATAAATTTTTTATAACAAATCAATTATCGTTTTACTGATATTGATATATTGATAATTCGTTTTTATTTTTTAAATACTAATAGTTAATTTTTATACTTTTGGTAATCAATAATTTTTTCCATTACCTTAAACCAATAAACAAATGTCAAACATTAAAACTTTACTTGATGAATGGGCTGTAAAAGATCTTGAAGATGGCTCTTCATTAAAAATTGTAGTAGAAAGTTGCACAGAATTAGGTAACAATTCTAAACCAGGTATCCAAGTACATTATTTGGGTTATATTGTAAATTATGAACCTAATATTGTTGAAAGATGGGCATATCAGGCAAGTAAAGCTGGTGTAAGTGAAATGTTATTAGAAGATTATTCATGGATGGTGCATGAAGATCAATACATAAAAAATTATTTAATTATTGGCACTCCACTTAAAGCCAGAGTTGAAGTAAAAACTCGCAGCTCTAAACCAACTATTAAAGAATATGATTTGCCAATAGAATTATAATTGAAAATAAAAAAACGTTGCTGATGTTAAAATCAGCAACGTTTTTTAAATATTTTTTTATAATTACATTCCTGTATAAGTAAAAGGAGTTATTTTTAATAATTCAGTTTTTACATCTTCACTTATTTCCAATGTTTGAATAAAGTTTTTTAAACTTTCCTGCGTAATTTTTTCATTTTTACGCGTTAAATCACGAAGTACTTCATATGGTTTTGGATATCCTTCCCTGCGAAGGATGGTTTGAATAGCTTCTGCAACCACTGCCCAATTTTCTTCCAAATCTTTTTCAATAGTGGCTTTATTAATTTCTAATTTTTCCAATCCTTTAATTAAAGATTTATAAGCAATTAAACTATGTGCTAAAGGCACTCCTATATTTCTTAAAACGGTAGAGTCTGTTAAATCTCTTTGCAAACGCGAAATAGGAAGTTTGGCAGATAAATGTTCAAACAAAGCATTTGCCATTCCCAAATTACCTTCAGAGTTTTCAAAATCTATTGGATTTACTTTGTGCGGCATCGCTGATGAACCAACTTCTCCTTCTTTTATTTTTAATTTAAAATAATCCATGGCGATGTATTGCCAAACATCTCTATCCAAATCAATTAAAATAGTATTGATTCTTTTTAAATTATCAAAAAACGCCGCTAAAAAATCGTAATGCTCTATTTGAGTAGTATATCTGCTGCGAGTTAATCCTAAAACATTATTTACAAATCCATCAGCAAAATCAATCCAATTAATATGCGGATAAGCAATATAATGTGCGTTAAAATTACCTGTAGCACCTCCGAATTTTGCTTTAAAAGGGATCAATTTTAAAGTTTCCATTTGATTTTTTAATCGCTCACTAAAAACCATTATTTCTTTTCCCATTCTCGTTGGCGAGGCAGGTTGGCCATGCGTGCGAGCTAATAAAGGAACATCATTCCATTGTTGAGCAAGGTTTTCTAAAATAGATAAAACAGTATTTAAAAAAGGAAATAAAACTTTTTCAACACCTTCTTTTAATGAAAGTGGTATGGAAGTATTATTTACATCTTGAGAAGTAAGTCCGAAATGAATAAATTCTAAAAACTCACCTAATCCATAATGTTCCAGTTTGCTTTTAATAAAATATTCCATGGCTTTTACGTCATGGTTGGTTTCGCGTTCTTTCATTTTTACAAACTCAGCATCTTCTTCTCCGAATTGTAAATAAATATTTCTTAAATTAGAATAATGTTCTTTAGGGAAACCGGATAACTGAGGCAAAGGCAACTCACACAAGGCAATAAAATATTCAATTTCTACACGAATTCGGTATTTTATAAGAGCAAATTCAGAAAAATATTCTGCCAGTTCAATAGTTAGTTTTCTATATCTCCCATCAATAGGCGAAATAGCATTAAGTTCGTTGAGCAACACTGTTTTTAAAATTTATATTTTAAATCTTTTTAAAAAAAAGACTTATTGGAAATAAAAGCTGCAAATATAGAAATTTTGTAGGGAGATTGTTGATAAACAATTGAAATTGACAAGCATTGTTTCGTTAAAATATTTTGCAAAAAAACTTTTGTAACTTGCGCTAAAATTGATGAAGGTTTGCAAGTATGGAACTTGAATATTTAGAAGGCTTAAATGAACCTCAACGCGAGGCTGTTATCACTACCGAAGGCCCGCTAATGATTATTGCAGGTGCAGGTTCGGGCAAAACACGTGTACTTACTTATCGCATTGCACATTTAATAAATCAGGGAGTAGATGCTTTTCATATTCTTGCTTTAACATTTACAAATAAAGCCTCTGCAGAAATGCGTAAACGCATTGAAAAAGTGGTTGGAATGGAAGCAAGGAGCATTTGGATGGGAACATTTCACTCTGTTTTTGCAAAAATACTACGCATTGAAGCCGAAAAAATTGGTTATCATCGAGATTTTTCTATTTATGATACCGATGATTCCAAATCACTTATTCGTTCACTTTTGAAAGAATTAAACCTGGATGATAAAACATATAGGGTAAATACGGTTTTGTATAGAATATCAAATGCAAAAAATCAACTTATTTCTTATCAGGCTTATGCAGAAAGTACAACTTTAAGAGCCGATGATGAAGCAGCAAAAATACCTGAAATGTGGAAGTTGTATAAAATGTATCAAGAACGTTCTTTTCGTGCCAACGCAATGGACTTTGATGATTTATTATTCAATACGAATGTCCTTTTCAGAGATCACTTAGATGTACTCAACAAATACCAGCAAAAATTTAAATATGTGATGGTTGATGAGTTTCAGGATACCAATCTTTCACAATATTTAATTACAAGAAAATTAGCTGCCGTAAATCAAAATATTTGTGTGGTTGGTGATGATGCTCAAAGCATTTATGCCTTTCGTGGAGCTGATATTCGCAATATTTTAAATTTCGAAAAAGATTATCCTGACCTGAAAGTAATTCGATTAGAACAAAATTATCGTTCTACTCAAAACATTGTTAATGTTGCCAATTCAATCATTGCCAAAAATAAATCACAACTACCTAAAAAAGTTTGGACTTCCAATGCAAAAGGATCTTTGATTGAAGTGATTAGGGCAAACTCTGATAATGAAGAAGGAAATTTAATTGCAGATACTATTTTTGCAGATAAAATGCAGGATGGTTATTCAAATAATGATTTTGCCATTTTATACAGAACCAATGCACAATCTCGTGCATTTGAAGAAGCACTTCGCCGCAGAAATATTAAATATAGATTGGTTGGTGGTTTATCTTTTTATCAAAGAAAAGAAATAAAAGATATCATTTCTTACCTGAGGTTTACTTTAAACTCAAATGACGAAGAAGCATTAAAGCGAATTATTAACTTACCTAAAAGAGGAATTGGTGATACTACAATTAATAAATTAATTGTGGCCGCCGATGAGAATAAAGTTTCGATGTGGGAAGTAGTAAGCAACGTAAATCATTATATGTCAGGTAGGTTGGGGGGTTTAATTGATGAATTTGCTATTTTAATAAAAAGTTTTAAAATAATTGCCGAAACAAAAGATGCTTTTGAAGCTGCTTCACATGTTGCAAAACAATCTGGTTTATTAAAAGAATTACATGAAGATAAAACGGTTGAAGGCTTAGGCAGATATGAAAACGTTCAAGCCTTGCTGAATGCTATAAAAGAGTTTGTTGATAATACAGAAAATGAAGACAAAAGTTTAAGTGCTTTTTTACAATCAGTTGCCCTACTTACAAACGCTGACGATGAAAAGGATGGCGATAATGATAAAGTAACTTTAATGACCATCCACTCTGCAAAAGGCTTGGAATTTAAAAATGTTTTTATTGTCGGTTTAGAGGAAGATTTATTTCCTTCACAAATGATGTTGGGCAGCAGGGATGATTTGGAAGAAGAAAGAAGATTGTTTTATGTAGCTATAACCAGGGCAGAACATAAACTTATTATCAGCTATGCTGAAAGCAGATATCAGTTTGGCAGATTAAAATCTTGTGAACCAAGCAGGTTTTTAAAAGAAATTGATGAAAGTTTTTTAAAAATGAGCAAAAGTTTTAGTAATATTCCCACTAAATCCACCAACTTTGTAAAAAACTTAACTTCACAGAGAACGGTTTCTTCGCCGCATACAATAATACATAAACCGTCGGCAGATTTTAAACCAAGTGACAATAATTTATTGGCAGTGGGTTTAAGAGTTGAGCATCAGAAATTTGGATTTGGAACAGTACAAGAACTAGAAACCAATACACCAGATAAAAAAACTAAAATTTTATTTGACAAAGCAGGAGAAAAAACGTTATTATTGAGCTTTGCAAAATTGAAGATAATGGAATAGGGGAGACAAAAGATATTAGACATTAGACAAGAGATAGGAAAAAGCATCTGACATAAAATTACAGTTTCAGAAAAATTTATAATTTTTTCTGAAACTTCTCTTGTCCCTTGTCGCTTGTCTCTCATCTCTTGTCAAAAAAATACAAAACAAAACATATATGCAATTCGACTACAATACCCAAAGACCAAAACTTGTTTTAAAGGAATATGGCAGAAATGTTCAAAAATTAGCTGCTTATATTAATACTATTGAAAACCAGGAAGAAAGGGATAGGTTTGCCCGCATTTTAACTGATTTAATGAGACAAATTCATCCGAATATGCGTGATGGACAAGATTATTCAAATAAACTTTGGGATGACCTTTTTATTTTATCAGGTTTTAACCTCGACGTTGAAAGTCCATATCCTTTACCTGAGAAAAATCTTTTAGGCAGAAAACCAAAAAGAGTACCTTATAATACGCATGAACTAAAATACAAACATTACGGAAGAAATGTAGAGCTTATTATTGAAAAAGCTATTAAAATAACTGATCCGGAAGAAAAAGAACAAGCCATTATTTATTTAGGTAAATTAATGAAAGCTTTTTATTCAACATGGAATAAAGAAAATGTTGATGATGGAGTGATTGTGCAACACATTCGCGAAATGTCGAAAGCAAGGTTGAGTATCAGTCTTGATAAAGTTAAAAGCATGCAATTGTTTGATGGTGGGATAAAAGAAAGGGAAAAGCCACAGTTAAACAGTAACAACGACAAAAACCGGAACAGAAATAAAAAATTAATGAATAGCGGAAAAAATTCTAATAACAATAATAACCGTAAGAAAAGGAAGTTTTAAAACCTTTCACGAGTCAGAATTATTTTGTTAGAAAGCCTCAAAATGACCTTAAATTCGACTGGAATTTATGCAAGTTCCTATAAAAGCTTGGGAATAGTGATGTTATGCACAATTCAAAATGACATTGGACAACTAATAAAGTGTAGAGGCAAACGGTTCCTAACAATTGCAAGCGGGCGGGAAGTGCGTTAGGAAAGGCTATAGCGATTCATTTATTTTCACGTGGGAAAGGGCACAGGTTTTATTCGCCCGCTTGCAAAGCCAGAGGAAGTCGTTTTACGTAATTTTTTAACCACATTATATGAAATCAAATTTAGACACAACAATCCATGATTTATTAAATCACAAAATTCTTGAATTAGAAGAACATTTTGATGCAGATATATTTACTTATTATGGACTAATAATTGACGGTAACGAAGTCCCAATTTTAAAAATTATTGAACAATTAGCTGACCTCAAAACAAAAAGGAAACGATTGTGTATAATTCTAACAACAGGCGGCGGTAGTGCTATTGCAGTTGAAAGATATGTTAACATGGTTCGACATCATTATGAAGAAGTAAATTTTATTATTCCAGATTATGCTTATAGTGCAGGTACTATCTTTTGTATGAGTGGGGACGAAATACACATGGACTATTATTCAGTGTTAGGACCAATCGATCCACAAGTACAAAACAAAGAAGGGAAATTAGTAGCTGCATTAGGTTATCTTGACAAAGTAAACGAACTCATAGAAAAATCACAAAATGACACTTTGAGTAATGCTGAATTTATAATTCTAAAGGATTTTGATTTAGCAGAATTAAGACAGTACGAACAAGCTAAAGAGTTGACAATTGATTTACTTAAAAAGTGGCTTGTAAAATATAAGTTTAAAAATTGGACAAAACATCAAACAACATTTGAAATACTTAATACCGAAGTAACACAAGAACAAAAGTTACAAAGGGCAGAAGAAATTGCAGATGCTTTAAGCTCTCATAACCGTTGGAAATCACACGGAAGACCGATAAATATTGACATTCTAAAAAATGAATTAAAACTTAAAATAGAAGATTACAGTAATAATACAATAAGAAAAGAGTTAATTAGAGGATATTATGAGTTACTAACAGATTATATTGTAAGCAAAAATCAAACTATATTTGTTCATACTAAATTCAACATTTAATGACTGAAATTGAAAAAAATATTGCAACAGCAATAAATTTAAAACAAAAATCCTTAAATAATATTCAGAAAATTAAGGATTTCGAGAAAGCCTCAACATTGTTTCAAGAATTAGTTAAAACAGGACTCGTAAAAGAACGTGGCTATACATTAACTACCCAAATTATGCGTACTCAAAATGTTTATAGCAATTTAAGCTACGAAGAATAAAACTACGTACAACACGGGATTTTCTTCCCAGCAGGGTCTCCGTAAGGAAACCCTGCGTAAATCTTATAACATTTCAATATAATCAAAAACAAATCATCAAAGTAGTATTATTCCCGTGGCAGGTGAATTACCTGACCCAGAAATTTAAAAGTAGGATTACCATTTCACGAAATATTTAATAAAAATATGTGACGGGTGATGACACCTGCCACGGAAACTAAATATAAATCCTAGAGTTTTATTTAAATTACTTGGAAAGACTTTTAATCTTTAAAGCACTTAAATAAACCCTTTCTAATT
>Ga0209724_1005167_pt1 | contig 10052 bp, 5 predicted proteins | sample grotaG_FD_184143 | JGI IMG/M metagenome (GOLD analysis project Ga0209724, IMG submission 184143) | Glacier valley bacterial and archeal communities from Borup Fiord, Nunavut, Canada, to study Microbial Dark Matter (Phase II) -... | ecosystem: Environmental > Aquatic > Freshwater > Ice > Glacier ... | reverse complement strand
GCGGACGCAACGCCCTCTTAATGCAGACGGGGCAAAAAATAGGGATTTCTCATATCCAAGAACTAGATCGCTGGTATCCCCATGGCTTACGGTTTGCCCTCCAACAAGAACGCGCGATCGCACTCTGCCTAGACTCCCTGCACAGAATCAACCTCGATTGGTTGCCGGAGCATACCCTGATCCTCCTTGATGAAGGCGAAGCCACGCTCCAGCAAGCCCTAGAAGGCGGTACTTTAGGCAACAGGCAGAATCAAGCGTTAGAGCACTTTAGATCTGTTCTCAACGCGGCGATGGAGCGTAGTGGCTCGATTCTGTTGATGGAGGATGCTCTCACCGATCTGTCCATCCACTTCCTAAAAGAAGCCACGAACGAGCGCTATCCGATTCGACTCGTCGTGAATCATCACTCATCCCAACCTTGGGACGTGACGATCGGGGCAGGGAGTCCGAGCGGGTTCGTGGCTCGATTGAGAGCCCTGCTAGCCGCGGGTCAGAAGGTGGTTTTAACCACTGATTCCCAGATTCAGGGAGAAGCGTTAGACCGACTGTTCAGCTCGGACTACCACGTGGTGCGCGTGGATGCTCTAACGGTCGAAGACCCGACGATCGCTGCTTTTCGGCTTGATCCCAACGCCCACATCGCCGCTCATCGGCCTGATTTGCTGATTCTGACTCCCACGGTGCAGAGCGGGGTAGACATCACGATTGAGCATTTTGACCTCAACCTGCACTATGCGACTCACTTAGAAGCGCGGCTGCAAAATCAGCTGCTGAATCGGTATCGCCTGCCCGTGCCCAGAGAGATCTATTGCGCGACGTTCGCACCCGCTGAGGGAGGCGATCGGGGATTGAGACCCGCTCAACTGCTGAAGGAGTGGAGCCTCAAGGCCCGAACTACTCTCATGCGCTCTCAAGTCGAAACCTTTATCAAAGACGGGTTGGACACGTGGAACGAGGTGGAACCCACTAAAAAACGTCTGGATGCGATCGAGCATTGGAGAAAGGCTGAGGCTGATTCACCCGCCCTGTTTTGGGCACATCATGCCGCCACCTTCAAAGCTAGGCAGAACGGATCGAAGTGCCAGTTGCTAAAGAGCCTGACCGCCACCCTAAAATCGAAAGGGCATCACGTCACCCCTAACGATGGCTGGGAGAGGGACGGTCACGAAAGGAAGCAGCTCTCCGATGCAAAAAAAGCCATCCGACGTAGGAGAGCGACCGATCGAGCCACCGCAGACACGACCGGGTTGGACGTGGAGACCGCACGGCGGATTCTCAACTCGAACGACTCTCTCTATGCAGACCGCTGCAAAGCGCACAAAGTCTTGCTCTTAGATGAACTACCAGGGATCAACCTCACGCCTGAGTTTGTGCTGGAAGCGGTCATCAATCATAACGGGGCACTCAAGCGAGCCACGACCCTACTGTTCCTGACCCAGCATCCTGAGATTGCTACCTACCTCGATCGTCAATCCTTCAAAGGGCAACTCGATAAGCCCTTTGTGGCAACATGGAGACTGTCTCACAAGCGATCTGCCGTGGAGATTTTGCTAATCACAGGGATCAAGGCACTGATGGAGTGTGACGAGTATCGAGAGACCGACGAGGTAATTGTCACGCTCAAAGATGAGGCCCTCAAGAATCGAGTTGAGATTCAGCGGTACCTGGGTCTGAACGTCAACGAAAATCAGACGGGTATCGAAATTGCGAGCAAGCTGCTGAAGAAGCTGGGCTACAAGCAAGTCATTTTGAGGCGGGAAGGAGGCAGGGGTGAGCAGACTCGCATCTACAAAGCAGTGCCCCTCAACCAAGCCATCTCAGACGACATCATCAAAGCGCTAGAAACCAAGTGGGCAGAGCAGCTCAGCGCGAGTAGTCAGCAGTTTAAGGAAGCAGAATCTGCTTCTAAAACAATGACTACTGACTCTCAAATCCCGACTGATTGGTTCTCTGAGGACTCGCTGGAGAGTATTCGGGCGATGTGGGAGGGCTGCAAGTCGGATGAGATTCGCCTGCTGATGGAAAAGCACATCCCGATCGAGGCGTTAAAGAGGGCGATCTCCTGAGTCAGAACCAAAGACTGCCTTAAGGTTTGCTCTGATGCCAGGAGTAAACAAGCTTCGCTGAGTCCTGCAATCACTTCCTCCGGCTTAGTATGCAGTCTGCCCCGCACTCAGCGTTCTATCAGTTCTGATATGGAGCACATTTCTTGTTCTGCCAGCTTTAATACCCACATGATGATTTTTGCGCTTGTCTTGCATGCGCCTCGGCGCCGTTTCCTACAGTAGGAAGCAATTTCTTACTGTAGGAAAAATTTTCCTACAATAAACCTTGAAACAATGGTACTTCTGCGCCACCTACTTTCTTGTATCGACCCTACATACAAGCGTTAGGTGTAGTTCATGTATACTAATTGAATACTTTTTAACCTAGAATCAATTCATGAAGCCTGAAACAGCTTTAGAAGTTTATCGGCTTTTTCTGGATAGCGAGTGCATTACTAACGCTAGATTAGCTGATAACTTAAAAACGACTCTTCGCCGCTATATTCTGCCTCAGCTAGACTTTTTTGCAGAGATGCTACGTCAAGACTTTGAGGGCTGTCTTGCCAAAGTACCTCTCCATCAATTTCAAACTATGGAGAACCTTCTCAATCAAGCGTTAGAGGCATTAGCAGAAAGTGGGAAACCGTTGTCCGATGGTGCTATTAGAAATTATCGGTCAGCCTTGAATCGATTTCTGCAATGGCTACGAAAGCAACCCTGGTATTTTGAAGCTCCTGCGCCTGCTTACGAAGATCGCGCCCCCAAAATGAGCATCGGAAAGAGCAGGGCCAAATGTGCTGAGGATCGGCGGCAGTTGGCTGAGAAATTTGAACACCTCGATCTGACCAATTTCAGACCTTATTTGATTAAGAAACAGGAGCTAGCGCCTGCACTTCTAGAACAGTTGGAACAGCTTCAACTATTTTGGACAAAGACAGAGGCTTTGGGACGCAAAGGCCCGCCTATGCAGATTCAGACCTTCACGGTTTGTTCACTCTGCATTCAAGTTATCTTAGGGTGGCTTAGGAAAGAAAGACAAGTTCCTGTTGGAAGCTTAACCCTGTCAGCAGTGGCTGACCTTGAAACTTTACAGTCATTCATCAGCTGGGGTAAGGAAAAATACGGCAAGGATTATCCTTGGGCCTCTGATGTTGCAAAAGTGGCTATGTTATTGACCAAGCGGTTGCATCCAGAGGCAAAGCACTATAACTATGGCGATATCCCGGAGATTCAGAAGCTACGGAAGTATATCCATCAATTAGACTCAAAGCGAGAAGATATTGGAACGTATTGGATCAAGCTAGAAAACCTGACTGAAACCACCAGAGCACAGCTAGACTTATTCCGAAAGTTCTGGACTGAAAAAGAGGTTCCGGAAAGAAAAAAAGCACCAATCAATGACCGTACCTTCAAAGGGTATAACGAGTCTGTGTCGAGCTTTTTAGGTTGGCAGCACACCATGCAAGGGGAAGCTTTAGAAACCCTTGAAATAAAACAGATGACCAATCTAACACTGCTCAAACAATTCATTCGTTGGGGGATTAATAAACGAGGCAACGGGTACGGATGGGCTACGAATGCAGGCTATGCATCAATGGCTGTAGCAAAGTGGCTTAATCCCCAATCTAAACACCGAGATTTCAGGGACATCCCTCTAGTCGAAGATATTCGCGAGTACGTTCGTTATCTCAGAGAGCAGCACAGAGATGAGGAGTCTCGCCAGAACCTTGACCAAAAGCGGCTGACCTTTCAAGAAGCACAGCAAGTCGTTGAATATTTGAAGCAATGCTGCGCACCACTAGACAAGTACGGAGACGATCGCTCTGAGAAAGCTGTGATGTCCTCCTGGCAAAGCTATTTAATTGTTGCTATCTTGACTTACTGCCCTGTGAGGCAACGCGAAATTCGAGAACTGACAGTAAACAAAACTCTATTTCGGGAAGCGGATGGGTATTGGGTTAAACTCACTCGTAGCCAGCACAAGGCCGGACAGAAGTCTCGAAAAGGAAGAGAATATCCGCTTCCCAAACACCTGACAGCGGACTTGGACACTTGGCTGAAGGAATGGAGACCGAAAGTTCTAACATCGCATCAGCTCCTCTTTCTTCAGATGGGGTCTAATCGATGCCCAGAAAATTTAGGGGAGCCACTGAATGCTGGAAATATGAGTAATTTGGTAGTTAGCGCTGCACACCGTGCCACAGCGGTGCTCTTGGATGAACCCAGAGACACAACACCTCATGTCTTCCGGCGGATCGCCATTACATATCAACGACGGTATGGTCGTCCGGAACAGCAAGAACCTTTAGCAGAAATGATGGGACATACCGTCAAAGAAGCTGATGGTACTTATAACGAGGAGAGCGGTCGAGAAAAAGCTCAGAAAGCAGAAGGATGGTGGCAACTCAATCCTCAACCAGCCAACAATCAAGTGAGTAGTCTTCCGAACAAACTGTCCCTTGACGGATGGATTGAGGAGGATGAACACACTCTGAAGCATCTAGAAGTATCTGCTTATCAGAATGACGCTCTCAGGAAGGTGCGTGACCAAGCCATTCTCGTGCTATGGGCAATGCAGGATCTGGCTTGGGCAGAAATACACCGCCTCAACGTGGGAGATTTACATCAGCAGGAAGGTTTGTATAGATTGGCTGTATCAAAAATCGATGGCTACAGATACAAGCAATTGCTATTGAAGGAAGCGATCGCCAAGATCCTGCTGCAATATGTAGAAGCGCGAAAGGAATTTGGAGAGAAGCTCACTGAAACCAGTCCTTTATTTATAGGCATTGGCAACCGTTCAGGGGGGAGACGCTTAGCACCTGCCAGCATTCAAATCGTCCTTAACTACTACCTTGGTAGAGTATCGAGTAAATGTTAACGGGGTTAAACCGTTGGTTAGAGAAGGTTCCTTTTAATGTCTGGCACTATAACAATTTCGCATTTGGCGAAGAGTTCTAGTTGTTTATCAACTTGCGACAGTCTCTTCCAACAATACTTCGGACAATTTTTGGTGGAGGTGGTAGACAGAAAAGCTATCGAACCGATAGGGTGCTGATTAGAACAAACAAGCACAAGTTCGATAGCCGTATGGAAATTGTACAAAGCTTACTGGAAAGAGTGGGCATTTTCGCAAACCGCAAGTTCAAGGACTGACCACGCTATTTGCTACGATTCTAATTGTGTGTGGCAAGGTGAACTTTACGAATTTGAGCCGCTACAGCGATTTAAGTGAGAAAACCTATCGACGACAGTTTAATCAGCCGTTTGATTTTGCGACATTCAATCGTGAAGTGATTCAGTCCGTGACCCACGAAAGCCAGACGATGATTGCCGTGATGGATTGCTCATTCATTCCCAAAAGTGGCAAGCAAACGTTCGGACTGGATCACTTTTACAACGGCTGCCACAGCCGAGTGGAAAAAGGATTAGAAGTGTCATTAGTGGCGGTCGTCGATGTGGAAACCGAAGTAGGCTATGCCCTGCTTGCTGAACAAACCTTTGATCAGGGATTTTGTCCTGAACTCACACGAATGGATTACTACCTCAACCACTTGAGTCGCGTGCGTCCTCAGTTACCAGCCCAAGTTCGCTATCTGGCGGTGGATGGCGCGTATGCTAAAGAGTCCTTCATCACGGGGGCAGTTGCACTCAAACTCGACGTGATTAGCAAACTGCGACGCGATGCCAATCTCCGTTTTGGATTTGAAGGGGAGCAGAAAGTCCGGGGCGCGAGACGGAAGTACGATGGCAAGGTGAATCTGGCTGACCCGACTCGGTTTACTTGGGTACGCGAACTTCGACCCGGTGTAGACCTTTACACGGTCAAGGTCTGGCATCTTTCGCTCAAACGTCAAATCCGCCTCGCTGATGTGCTAGACCGTCGCAAACCCAGCAAACCCAGTTATGTCGTCTTATTCTCAACGGACGTTGACCAGTCCGCAGACGAGATCTACCAACTGTATCGTCTGCGCTTTCAAATTGAATTCATTTTCCGAGACGCGAAACAATTCGCAGGATTGAGTGACTGCCAAGCCCGGTCGGTCAAAAAGCTAGATTTCCATTTCAATGCCTGCTTCACTGCCCTGAATCTGGCTAAACTCGATGCTTGCAAACCTCACACAGGCATCTCCTCCTTGGTCTTCTCAATGGCAAGTGTCAAACGTCGAGCGCTCAACAAGCATCTCCTAGAAACCTTTATTCTCAAGTTAGACTTGGAGCCAACGTTGATTCAATCCCATCCCAACTACCAAGACCTTTGCAACTACGGCGTTATCGCCGCTTGAATTTGTCCGGAGTATTATTCCAAACCACCTTGATTTAGTAGAATGAGGGAGCGCTGCCTCCCTCGTTCTACTTACTACGAAGCCAAACTAACCTTCTACTTTGACCACAAAGCGGATCTCAGCGATACCTGCCACTAATCCCAAAATACTGCTGTCGCCTGTTCTGGGTTAATTCAAGGTTGTTGGCTGCAACATTCCGAGATGATCCGTCAGAGAATCGTAATCGAAGGGTGAAATTGAATCGCCATGTGTCGTGACCATTTGGGTCCATCCGAATCAGGACTTTTCCACCAGCAAGAGCACTTTTGATGGGAGCATTGTTGAGAACCTCTAGGTTATAGGGACCATTGTTGCTATGGTCGTCAAAATGCCCAAAATCATTGTCTGTTTGAGCTGCAAGATCGCCATCGTTCTTGAAAACCTGAACAGTCACATGGGAATCAGAATCTTTGTCTTCATTGTTTGTGTAAAAAGAGATCCAGGCTCCTGTCAGCACAGCTTGACCAGACTGTGCCAGCAGTTTAGCTTCAGGAAGGTAACTGCTGATACTGATCGTTCGATCGTCAACGCTTGAAATAACAGGAGTTGCCTTGGAATCCTCAGCCACTAGGGTTTTAGTGTTGGCAACTGTGTTTAGAGCCGCTTGACTCTTCATAGCTGAAGTAGCGGAGAAACTTCTCGTGTTCTGATCGGCAGGATAAGCCAACGTCAGCACACTCAAACCAGCAACTGTTAGTTTGATAAATGGGATCATATTTTTCCTCTGTAGAAAGGTGAGTTGACATCAATCTGTCTGAAGGGCATATTTTTCAGATGCAATAAATCGTCATGTGTTTGTTGTCGCAGAAGTTCATCAAGCACATAAACTGCAGCTTTGAGACTTTCAGAAAGTTCCGAATCAATAGCTTCAGCTTCTGGTGTAAACTGAGTCAGAAGACCAGTCAGTACATAACCTCTGTAAAACAGAAGCTGAAGCTTTCGAAGATCAGAAATTTCATGACACCAGAGTGAACGCTTGCACATAAGCCCTCTCCTCAAGACTATTTAGTGAACCAGCTTGAGCAGTCCTGCTGGTTCAAGCTCTCAGACTGAGAATCACAATACCTCCAGGAAAAAAGTCACATTAGGGAAAACCCATAGGATACATGTGCAAAGAAATATTAAGCTCCTCTAACCCTCGTGCTGTAGGGAGTCGGTTAAATTAGAGGCGAAAGTGCTGGTTTTCCCTAGAGACTTTAGGGAAAACCAGTCTAGTTTAGCTAGGTCGGCGGGAATCCCCACACCATACTTTTAGTTGGTGTGAGATGAATATCGTTTGAATTGCGGTACGATATCTGAACAATGTCCGACGAGAGAAGGTATCAGCACCGCAATTTACAACTTCCTATGCAAGAGGTTAGGCTATCTGTATTGGTGAAGCCGACATCCCGAATGCCTGCAACCACTAGAACCAGCATAGTCGGGGAATGTTCTAACCCAAGAGTACGAGACTCATTCAATTGGATGGAGTTGCGCGAGTCGGGAAGCTGAAAAGTCTACCGCATCAAACAAAAAATAACCCTCTGCGGTGGATCAGCACGTGGAGTCTAAACAACGCTCGTGGAGGCGATAGGGGTTGCCCAGCCGTTGAACCGAGTAGCCGAAAGTTTGGAAGCCCGCACCATAATCTTTGATTTGGTATGTGGTAGGCAAGCTAGTAAAATATGTCACCGAAGGTGAAGACATGACTCAATCTCAATCATCTATGCAACGAAGTTATGTCCTAACTGACGCTGGGCTGCGGACGCTAAGCAGTTTGAAGCAATCGCAGAGAAAAAGCAACCAATGGATAGCTAACAAAGCTCTTATAAGAGAAGTTGCTACCGTTGACAAAATTTTTAGACAAGGTTTGGACTCAGGAAGAAGAAGCGGATCTAATGAGGATTATATTCAAGCTGTCTTTAATGCTCTTGGAGCAGGTGAGCCAAGGAAAGGTTTTGATTATATCCTTCATCAATCTCTAGATAAAAGCTCTCCCAAAGTTATTATTTTATCCAACATCCGAAATTGCTCGTGTACATCTGAATTGCTCGAATTTTTAGATGGAAATAGGTGTGTTGTGTGGGTCACCGAAAGTCTATTAGGAGAAGTTCAGCGAGCATCAGAGCAAGATCATCAGAAACCTGAAGCTTACGACTGTTTTCTGTTACTGAAATCTGCTGAATCAAAGGCAGAAACATTCAGCGAGGAGATCGATTTGATTAATCGGTTGCAGAATGAGCAACTAGATAAGAAGTTGACATTAGCAGTAATTCATGTAGAATCTGCTTTGTGTCTACCACTCGACCATCCACTCAACCAGAAGTTGAAAGATGTTCCTCAGTGGCAGTGGAGTTCAAGTATTACAAAGGAAGTTTCTCAAAATTTACAGAGTCTACTTCAGACTATCAATTCATCGCCATCTGTGACTGAATGGACTTCCCTGCTAAGAACCATATCACAGATGAATAGTTCGGCAAACTGGCTTGTCGCTTATGCTGGTGAGAATCAGATGGATCAGTTTAAGATGTTAGCTGATGATTTAGGCAACGAGACAGATCGCCGTGTTCAATCAAGATATTCCTATTGGGGATTAGGTCCCGCGTATATGTGGGATGCCGCTTGTCGTAATCCCACGTATCACATGAAAGAAAATCTTGATAGATTTCCCAGTTTTGCTCGACCGCTATCTTTATCTCAGCACTTTGATAGAACACGTTATAACTTTGTTAGTCTAGGCGCTGGTGAGGGAACTAAAGATAAAGATGTAATCAAAGATTTCTTTAACGAAAGAGGTTGTGATCAACCACGAACAGATTTCTTATATATTGCTGTTGATATGAGTCTCGATTTGCTTAGACTTGCGATAGAAAAAATTCGTTTGCCACTTCATAGCTGTATTGCAATTCAGCGAGATATTGAAACACCTGTGGGAATTGGGGAAGTTGCCTTTATTTCAAAACTTCTGGGTCAGCAAAAACCTATTCTTTATGGTCTAATTGGTAATACTATTTCCAATGTTCAAAATCCTCATGATGTCATGAAGAATATTGCTAGCGTAATGCGAGATGATGATTTACTACTTTTTGAAGCTCAAATTATTAATCCAAAAGCTCTAGAAGAAAACTATGAAGAAACTTCGAGGCGTATTAAAAATGAATATAAAAATGATGCATTCCTCCGCTTTGCAGAAAGCGCATTATTACAGTACACGGATTTGCCCATGACATCTGATGAGAGAAGAGATGCTTATGATGTTGATGTCTTTCCACAAAATCCGCTAAATGGTAGTAGATTAATACGAATTGACTGCTTTTTTATAAACAGAAGAAGTGAAAATATAAATTTAAGACTCATGAACAATGCTCATGTGACATGGCGACCAGGAGAGCACATATATATATATCGATCACATAAGTTTACACCAGAAGCTCTTAAAGAACTTGTTCAAGTTAATGGGTTTGAGATTTTTGATAGTTCTCCATATCTCAGTCCAACCCAAACTGGATTTATGGTAATGCTGCTGCATCGCAAACCACTGATTGCTTGATAGAGCTAGCTGGGGTCGCCTCAGAAAACGGGAAAAATCGTACGTTAAGGGGTTGCAAGCGCTTGCAACAGCCTGATCTAACCTCTTTCATTGCTAGTTCTTCTGCCAGACACAACCCCAGTCAGATTGATAGATTCCCAACCCTTCTTGAAA
>Ga0209724_1005161_pt1 | contig 10062 bp, 18 predicted proteins | sample grotaG_FD_184143 | JGI IMG/M metagenome (GOLD analysis project Ga0209724, IMG submission 184143) | Glacier valley bacterial and archeal communities from Borup Fiord, Nunavut, Canada, to study Microbial Dark Matter (Phase II) -... | ecosystem: Environmental > Aquatic > Freshwater > Ice > Glacier ... | reverse complement strand
ACTCCTGCTCCGTTACCAACAACTACCAATGCAGAAAAACTAAAGGCACGACCACCTTTGGTAGTTTTTACCACACGGTTGATTGAAACAACTTTATCTTTCAATTCAAGGTCACCGGCTTTTACTCTATTATCGTTTGCTTTTAACATGTATAGTTCTTATTAGAAAATTTATAATTAAAATTGTAAACCACCTTCTCTTGCACCTTCTGCTACTGCTTTAACACGACCATGATAGATATATCCACCACGATCAAATACTACAGTTGTAAGGCCTAGTTCTGTTGCTTTTCTTGCGATAGCATTTCCAACCAGTTTGCTCTTTTCGATCTTGGTTACTTTCTGTGCTTTGATGTCTTTATCCAGTGATGAAACTGATGCAATGGTTGAGCCATTTTCATCATTGATCAACTGTGCATAAATATCAGCATTACTTCTAAAAACGCTTAATCTTGGTCTTGCTGAAACACCGTTTATTTTTTTACGAATGCGAAATTTGATCTTTTCCCTTGCACTTGATTTGTTGTTCATGATCTTTTATTTTGAGCTCCTGTTCCCTAATGGGATAAGAAGCGAATTAACAGCACTTAATTTTAGAATCCTATGTTTGCTTTAAGGAGTAAAAATTTATTTACCAGCAGATTTACCAGCTTTTCTTCTAAGTACTTCACCCTTAAATTTAACACCCTTTCCTTTATATGGTTCAGGTTTACGCAATCCACGAATCTTAGCACACACCTGGCCTAATAATTGTTTATCAACACCTTCCAGCGTAATGATCGGATTTTGTCCTTTTTCCTGAGAGGTAGCAACTTTTAATTCTTTGGGTATTTCAAAAATGATATTATGAGAATAGCCCAAAGCAAGGTCTAAAATATTACCAGTACTTGCAGCTTTAAAACCCACACCTACTAATTCCATTTGTTTTACATACCCTTCAGTTACACCTTTAACCATGTTACTAACCAATGAACGATATAATCCGTGCATTGCCTTGTGACGTATCTGGTCAGTTGGACGAACCAATTCTAATGTACCACCTTTTACTTCCAATTTAATGTCTCTGTCAACTGCTTGCTTTAATTCGCCTTTAGGACCTTTAACAGTAACCACATTATCCGTTCCGATTGCAATTGTAACTCCTGCTGGGAATTCAACCGGCTTCTTTCCAATTCTAGACATAGTCGATTTTAATTTTATTATTATTAATTCGATTCGGTTTCAGCCACGACTTTGGCTTAATTGTCAAATCATTTATATTCTTCTCCTTGTCCCCAATTTGATAGGCGTTAGTAAATATTACACAACACTTCACCACCAACATTCTGAGCTTTTGCTTCTTTATCTGTCATTACACCTTTAGAAGTAGAGATAATTGCAATACCTAAACCGTTTTTTACTCTCTTAAATTCTTCTGGTTTTGCATAACTACGCAAACCCGGACGGGATACTCTTTCCAAACTCTGAATTACAGGTAATTTCGTAGCTGCATCATACTTCAAGGCAATTTTAATAACACCTTGCTTACTATCATCTTCAAATTTGTATTTCAAAATGTAACCCTTATCATACAGGATTTCAGTCATGCGCTTTTTTAAATTCGACGCAGGGATTTCCACAATACGATGATTTGCCATTTGTGCATTACGGATTCTTGTAAGAAAATCTGCTATTGGATCAGTTACCATAATTATTTAAATTGACTTTTATTATTAGATAATTTTTTTACAGTGATTTCAATATTGCTATTGATCTGCTGTTTTTAATTTCTTACCAGCTCGCTTTTGTTACACCCGGTATTTTTCCTGCCAATGCCATATCCCGAAACATGTTCCTTGATAGTGCAAAATGCCTCATGTATCCTCTTGGACGTCCAGTTAACTGGCAACGATTCCTTAAACGAACAGGAGAAGCATTCTTTGGTAAAAGATCCAAAGCTTTGTAATCGCCGGCTGCTTTTAATGTTGCTCTTTTTTCAGCAAATTTTGCGCTCATCACTTCACGCTTTCTTTGCCTGGCTTCAATTGATTTTTTTGCCATATTTAATTTTTATTTTTGGTTACCCCGAGCTTGCCGAGGGTTATTTTTTTACATTTTTAAAAGGCATTCCCAATTCTTTCAACAGTTCAAACGCTTCTTCGTTGGTAGAGGCTGTTGTTACGAAAGTGATATCCATACCGGTAATTTTATTTACTTTATCAATATCAATTTCAGGGAAAATGATTTGTTCTGTAATACCTAATGTATAGTTACCACGGCCATCAAATGATTTATCATTGATACCTTTGAAATCACGTACACGAGGCAAAGAAACAGAAACAAACCTGTCCAAAAATTCAAACATCTTTACTCCACGAAGTGTAACCCTTGCACCAATCGGCATAGCTTTACGCAACTTAAAGTTGGAGATATCTTTCTTACTCATGGTAGCTACTGCTTTTTGACCAGTTATCGTTGACAATTCTTCAACAGCTATATCTACTAATTTTTTATCTGCTACGGCTCCGTTGACACCACGATTCAAACAAATCTTGGTTAGCTTAGGTGCCTGCATTACGGTTTTATAACCGAATTTTTTCATTAAAGCAGGTACAACTTCTTTAGTGTACTTATCTGCTAATCTTGGAGTGTATGTTGTTGTGCTCATTATTTTATAGGCTCCCCTGATTTTTTAGATACTCTGATTAATTTACCGTTTTCCCTGGTACGTTTAACTTTAGTTGGGCCACCAGTTTTAGCATCCCACAACATCACGTTACTAATATTGATTGGTGCCTCAATTTTTACAATACCACCTTTAGTATTTTGAGATGTTGGTTTGGTATGCTTGGTGACTATGTTTACACCTTCTACCAAAACACGGCCTTTTTCCAACAATACTTCCATCACTTTACGTGGCTTTTTAAGATCCTTGTCTTCACCGGTAATAACAACAACGTTATCGCCTTTTTTAATGTTAAACTTGGGTTTAAATCTTGTACTCATTTTAATTATTTTGAAATTACTCAATTTGAAAATTTGAAAATTTATAAGCCTCCGTGATCCATCATTTTCACATAAAGCTCTTTTCGCATTTTATAATTTAATTTATAACACTTCAGGAGCCAGAGAAATAATTTTCATATACCCTTTATCCCTTAATTCACGGGCCACTGGTCCAAAAATACGGGTACCTCTTGGTTCGTCAGCATTGTTTAATAATACTACTGCGTTATCGTCAAAACGAATATAAGAACCATCTTTACGACGTAATTTATTTACAGTTCTTACAATAACAGCTTTACTTACAGTACCTTTTTTAATACCACCGTTTGGTGTAGCATCCTTAACAGTAACCACAATTTTATCACCAATTTTAGCGTAATCCTGCCCGGAGTTACCCAATACACGAATACACAATACCTGTTTGGCCCCACTGTTATCCGCTACATTCAATCTGCTTTCTTGCTGAATCATTTTATTTAACTTTATACTTTACTGCTGAACAGAAAAGCAATTAAAAACATTTTATAAAAAGCTGCCTGCCTAACCAAGCAACATGAAATATTATTTTACCTTTTCAACAACTTCAACAAGTCTCCACCGCTTTGTTTTGCTGATAGGACGAGTTTCCATGATTTTAACTGTATCACCAATACTGCATTCGTTTTTTTCGTCGTGTGCATGAAATTTGGTAGACTTTTTTACGAATTTACCATAAAGCGGATGCTTTACTTTTCTTTCTACCAACACTACAATGGACTTATCCATTTTATTGCTGGAAACAACTCCAACTCTTATTTTACGTAAATTTCTTTCTATCGTTGTTACTACTTCGCTCATTGTTGCAAAATTTATGGTTTAATTTAAACCGAGTTCTATTTTTCTTAATGCTGTTTTTAAACGGGCTAAATCCCTGCGCAATAAACGCATACTAACCGGATTCTCCAATGGAGAAATACTATGAGCAAAAGATACCTTCTTTAAACGTAATTCGTCTTCAGTAATCTTGGCTTTTAAGTCCTCAAGACCTAAACCCTTAATGCTCGTTGAATAATCTGCTTTCTTTGACATTTGTTCTAATTTGAAAATTTGAAAATCTGAAAATTCGAAAATTCCTACTCACTTAACATTTGCACTTTCTAATTCTCTTATTTGCTAATTACTTCTGCCGCATAATCTCTGCGGACAACAAATTTTACAGCTATGGGTAATTTTTGCGCAGCTAATTCAAAAGCTTCTTTCGCAACTTGCAAAGGAACACCATCCGCTTCAAATAAGATGCGGCCTGGTTCAACCACTGCAGCCCAATATTCGGGGTTACCTTTACCTTTACCCATTCTAACTTCCGCAGGTTTTTTGGTAATTGGCTTGTCAGGAAAAATTCTTATCCAAACATTTCCTTCCCTTTTCATGTGACGAGTTAAAGCCTGACGGGCGCTTTCAATTTGCCTGTTAGTTAACCAAATTGGTTCCAGTGCTTTTAAAGCAAATGATCCGAAGGCAATGGTAGTGCCTCTTTTGGCAGTTTCCCTTATCCGTCCTTTTTGTGCCTTTCTATGTTTTGCTCTTTTTGGTTGTAACATTTCTAATAATTTGAAAATTTCTCAATTCAGCAATTACTCAATTGAGCCATTGCATTATTTTCACATTTGTAATTAAATTATCTTCTTCCACCTTGCTGACCACCACCACGGTTTCCACCGCCCTGGCCTTGGCCACCACCTCCACGGTTCCTATCGCCACCACCCTGGCCACCACCTCTTCTATCTCCACCACCTCTTCTATCATCAAATCCACCACGGTTTTCAAAACCACCTCTTGAATCTCCTTCTTTACCACCGCCTGCTAATATGTTAGGATTTAAATCTCTTTTTGCTAATACTTCACCTTTACAGATCCATACTTTAATACCTATTTTTCCGTAAACAGTTTGAGCAAATACACTGGCGTAATCAATATCCATACGTAATGTATGCAATGGTGTTCTTCCTTGTTTAATTTCTTCGCTACGGGCAATTTCCGCACCACCTAAACGACCGCCGCATCTTACCTTAATCCCTTCAGCACCCATTCTCAGGGCTGAAGCAATTGCCATTTTAACGGCACGTTTAAAGTTAATCCTTCCCTCTAACTGGCGGGCAATTGTATCTGCTACAATTTGTGCGTCTAATTCAGGACGGCGAATTTCAAGTATATTAATCTGAACATCTTCCTTACCGGTTAATTTCTTCAATTCCTCTTTAATTCTATCAACCTCTCCACCGCCCTTACCAATGATGATACCTGGCTTGGAAGTATGGATAGTAACAATTAGTTTGTTAAGCGTACGTTCAATAACAATCTTAGATATACCACCTTTATTGATACGGGCATTCAGGTAAGTTCTGATCTTATGATCTTCAATTAACTTGTTACCAAAATCTTTTTTATGTGCATACCAATTACTATCCCATCCACGGATGATTCCTAGTCTGATACCAATCGGATTTGTTTTCTGACCCATATTGTTGGTTAATTCGTTTTAATTAATTTATTAACTTTTACTATCTACTATTAATGTTACATGGTTGCTGCGTTTGCGCACTTTGTATCCACGACCTTGTGGTGCCGGGCGCATACGTTTTATCACTCTTCCACCATCAACCATTACGGTTTTAACTACCAGTTTAGCATCTTCTACCTTTACATCTGTATTTTTTTGCTCCCAATTATTGATAGCACTTTTTAATAACTTGTATAAAGGAACAGCGGGATGTTTAGTGTTAAATTGTAATACCCCTAAAGCCTTTTCTACTTCCATTCCACGTATCAAATCAACCAGTAAACGCATTTTACGTGGTGAAGTTGGATAATTGTTAAGTTTAGCTACTGCTTCCATTTTTTATTTAGTTTCAAGTTCAAACTTTCATGCTGTTTACAGCAATCAATTCCTAACTTCTTTTATTACATTTTTTTACTTGAGTGACCTCTAAAATTTCTTGTTGGTGCAAATTCACCTAATTTATGACCTACCATAAACTCTGTTACATAAACAGGAATAAACTTGTTGCCGTTATGAACGGCTAATGTATGACCAACAAAATCAGGAGAGATTGTAGAACGGCGTGACCATGTTTTGATAACACCCTTCTTATTTTTTCCTTCATTTATTGCCAATACTTTATCTTCTAAATTAGCATCGATATAAGGACCTTTTTTAACCGAACGTGGCATAGTATTTATTTTTTTGTTGATTCTCCCAATTCATCACCAGGATATTTTAACATGATTTAATTATTTGTTGCTAATCTTCTTTCCGTTTTTCCTTTGTATAATCATTTTATCTGATCCCTTGCCTCTTGTACGTGTAACTTGTCCTTTTGCATATTTACCGGTACGGCTGCGTGGGTGACCTCCAGATGCTCTACCTTCACCACCACCCATCGGATGATCTACCGGGTTCATCGCTACGGCTCTTGTTCTTGGCCTAACACCTTTCCACCTGTTTCTTCCAGCTTTACCAGCACTTTCCAGGTTATGATCGCTGTTACTAACAACACCAACTGTTGCATAGCAATTGATCAATACTTTTCTTAACTCACCGCTTGGCATTTTTAAAATACCATATTTTTCTTCCTTATTTGCTAATTGGGCTGTGTTACCAGCACTACGTACCAATTTACCACCTTGTCCTGGTTGCATTTCTACATTATGGATCATTGTACCCAAAGGCATATATTTCAACTGCAATGCATTACCTAATTCCGGAGCAATGTTATCGCCACTTAAAACAGTAGCACCAACCTGTAAACCGTTTGGAGCAATTATGTAACGTTTTTCGCCATCTACATAATTCAACAGTGCTATAAATGCTGTACGGTTTGGATCATACTCAATGCTTTTAACTACTGCAGGTATATTCTTCTTATCCCTTTTGAAATCAATTATACGGTACATGGTTTTGTTACCGCCGCCCATGTAGCGCATTGATCTTCTACCCTGAGAGTTACGGCCAGCAGTATTCTTTTGCTTTTCAAGCAAAGTTTTTTCAGGAATGTTGGTAGTGATTTCTGCGTATGCATTACCAATTCTCCAACGAGTACCTGCTGTGGTCGGTTTGTATTTTCTAAGTGCCATTGTAAACTACTTTTTTATTTGTCAAATCTTTGCGGTGCTGACCACCATACATTAAATATTCTTTGTCGAATCCTTCAAATCCTATTACTATACTGTTCCGTATAGATCAATTGTTTCACCATCCGCAACAGTAACAAATGCTTTCTTCTTAGCTGGCTTACGGCCACTAACTACTCCGGCTTTTGTGTTACGTGATTTAGCTTTCCCAGGCATTACTGTTGTGTTAACATTTTTTACCTGAACACCGTAGAACTCTTCTACCGCTTTTTTAATTTCCAGTTTGTTTGCCTTTCTGCTTACAACAAAAGCATAACGATTCATTTTTTCAGTTTGCTTATTTATCTTTTCAGATAAAATAGGCTTTATCAAAACTTCAGACAGTTTCATAATTCTAATTTGATAATTTGCTAATTAGCTAAAATAATTTTATGCTTCTACAGCCTCTTCTTCTTCACTAAAAATCTTTGCTACACTTTCAGTAAATACTACAACTTTAGCATTCACAATATCGTAGGTATTTAAATCGCTTAACAAACTTCCCTGTACACCCTTAATGTTTCTTAAACTCAGGTAAACGTTATCGTTGTATTCAGGGATTACAAATAAAGTCTTCTTGTCACTAACTTGTAAACTCTTTAAAATACCAGCAAATTGCTTTGATTTTGGAGCATCCATTGTAACGTCTTCAATAATTACAATTGCATTGTCTTTTGCCTTGGCACTTAAAGCACTGATCTTAGCAAGGTCTTTTACTTTACGGTTTAATTTAAAATCGTAAAGGTGAGGCTTAGGCCCAAAAATACTACCACCACCTTTATATATCGGGCTACGTAGGTTACCTTTACGGGCACCACCAGTTCCTTTTTGCTTTACCAATTTCTTAGAAGAACCATTTGCTTCAGCTCTTGTTTTCACTTTATGAGTACCCTGTCGTTGAGCAGCTAAGTATTGTTTTACAGCTAAGTAAACAACATGAGTGTTTGGCTCTACACCAAAAATTTCTTCCGGTAACTCAATGGTTCTTCCAGTTTTGGCACCTTGTATATTTAAAATATCTACTTGCATGATTATTCAAATTAATTTTTGTGTTAAGCAATACAAAATTTGTGTTGCTTACTTTTGTATTAAAACGATTGAGCCATTGTGACCGGGAACAGAACCACTAATTAATATGTAATTCTTTTCAGAAAAAATCTTCACTACTTTTAGTCCTTTCATTTTCACTCTGTCTTGTCCCATGCGACCGCCCATCCTCATACCTTTAAATACCCTTGAAGCATCAGAAGAGTTACCAATAGAACCTGGTGCTCTTGAACGATCATGCTGACCGTGAGACTGACCACCAACACCATGGAAACCATGACGTTTTACAACGCCCTGAAAACCTTTTCCCTTGGTTGTTCCTACCACTTCAACACTGTCGCCTTCGGCAAAAATGTCAACCGTAATGGTTTCACCAACTGATTGGGTTAATTCACTATCGCGTATTTCTTTTACTACTTTTTTAGGGGATGTCTGAGCTTTGGCGAAGTGATTAACTTCAGCTTTAATGGAGTGCTTTTCTTTTTTGTCGCCAAATGCAATCTGGAGTGCATTGTAGCCGTCTGTTTCAACGGTCTTCTTCTGTGTAACTATGCATGGACCTGCTTCGATGATGGTAACAGCAGTTTGCTTACCTGCTGCATCAAAGACACTGGTCATGCCAATTTTCTTTCCAATAATACTTTTCATTGTATCTGTTTTTATCCAGCGCTGTTTAAAATATAAACAGATGGATGTTTCAATATTTATTTAAGAACTAACCTTTTGCCTGCCCCTATTTAGCGGGACGGTTCATCAGGCCTTTATTTCAACATCTACACCACTTGGCAGGTCTAATTTGCTTAGAGCGTCAACCGTACGGCTGCTGCTGGTGTATATGTCTAACAAACGTTTGTGCGTACACAACTGAAACTGCTCACGGGCTTTTTTGTTAACGTGAGGAGCACGTAATACAGTAAAAATTTTCTTGTGTGTTGGTAAAGGAATTGGCCCTGTTACTACTGCACCGGTACTGCGTACCGTTTTTACGATTTTCTCTGCTGACTTGTCAACTAAGTTGTGATCGTAAGACTGTAATTTTATTCTGATTCGTTGTGACATATTTAAAGAACTTTAAACTTTCGTTTTTTAATTTGGAGTGCAAAGGTAGGGGGATGAATTGAAATAGCAAAGTAGAAAGGAAAGTTTTTTGAAGATTTTTTTTAAGTCGCTTAAGAGAAGTTGAAAATGAGTTGTAAACTATATTTTCATTCCAAATGATTGATTATGAAAGGATGCACAATAACTCCCCTAGAGATATTGCGTAAACTATTTTGCAAAAACTACCTGTTCTGTTTCCAGCAATGGTAAACTTTTAAACCTTAAAATGATATTGGCTACAGTTACTATATCTTTTTGGCAATAGATGGCTATACGTTCAAGGTTTTTTTCTTCCCAATATACCCGCCCTACCATACTTCCGTCAATATCGTCTTTTGGTGAAGGAACGTTTAAGGCTGCAGCTAATAATTTTAAGGAAGTATAATTTTTGTAATCACCAAACCGCCAGTATTGAAAAGTGTCTATCATGTTTGTTTCCCAGGGTTTCATATTCTGAAAATCCAGGTTCGTAGGAATGGCTATTCCATTTATCAGCAATCTTCGGCATAAAAAAGGAATATCAAACTCTTTTATATTGTGACCCGTAAAGCTCCAATGGTGATTAACTGCTTCTAACTGATTGATTGTTGTAATGAAATTTTGGAGCAATTCTTTTTCAATATGATTAAAAATAGATTTTACCCTAAACTGGTAATTATTATTTTCCCTTTTAAAATACCCGAGACTTATACAAACTACTTTGGAAAATTCTGCCATTACACCTGCTCTTTGGGGATAATATTGGTCTGCAGTAGTGTCTTCCGGCAGCGTCCGAATTACTTTA
>Ga0209724_1005153_pt1 | contig 10076 bp, 8 predicted proteins | sample grotaG_FD_184143 | JGI IMG/M metagenome (GOLD analysis project Ga0209724, IMG submission 184143) | Glacier valley bacterial and archeal communities from Borup Fiord, Nunavut, Canada, to study Microbial Dark Matter (Phase II) -... | ecosystem: Environmental > Aquatic > Freshwater > Ice > Glacier ... | reverse complement strand
GCCATGTTACGGTAAGGCGCGAGAATCAATTTTTTGCCCGTGATAAGCCCGCGTGGGTGCTGAAACTCACGGCTCAGATCGCTGTCGGGCAGGGCGCGGATCGCCTGACAGAGCACAAGAGAACTCGCATATAGCTGCGTTTTCGCGTCCTCGACATCTGTAAAATCAGGCTCGTGCCAGCCGCCTGCCGGTCGTACCGGACTCTCGGCGCGCATTACTGCCGCAAAAAACAGGTTGACGGAAACGCACTCGCCTACCAGCTGAAAAATCGAGCGCGTCTTTGCGCCGCCTTCCGCCTGCCCCTCGACTTCTGGCTGCCATCGCAGCTTATCGGCAGGCGTCGAATCGAGAAAGAATCCCAGCGACTGCGCGATTCGTTCGGTCTGTTCGCCCGCATACTCCTGCACGGTAAGGGTGTTCGGACTGTTATCGATTGCGTCGATCATATTGAGATTATCTCCGGCGTATAGGTGTAGACGAAGCCGACATTGCCACAATCATAGAGCGGCTTCAGGGTGACGGCAGCCGCAACGACGGCATCGAGAAACTCAGGTCCGCTCAGCAGTACGGGATGGCTCTTGTCCCACTGTACGCCGAACTTCGCGTGCTGACCTTTGACCCGGCGCATACGGGCGGCGAACTCCCGCAGCGTCGCGGCATCGAGCGCGGTTCCCGATTTCGGGCAGCCGTCTGCGTCCAGCAGTTCGTACGCATGGATCGTCGGATGATGTGCAAAATAGGCGGCGAGCGCCTCGGCATTGCGCTCGAGCCCGTCAGCGAATACCTGTTTTTCGTCGGCATAGTCCTCGACGAAAACCATCACGCGCACTCTGTCCACGCTGACAGCGACCCTCAAATGCACGAACGGCTTGTAGGCGCGAGGCGATTCGGCGAACGCCGTCCACGTCTCTACCGGCGCGTTCACGGTGCGGCGGAGGTGCTGCGCGACGTGCGGGTAAACCGGCTCGCCGAGCATTTCCGAAAGGCGTTCCGGCAGTCTTGCGGCAAGCCCCATGAGCTTCGGCTTGATGTGTTCGCGCAAAAGCGGCATTCGCGCCGCAAAACCCGGCACCTCGAACAGCTCGAAATCCTCCGGCACGAAACCGCTAAAAACAGCTTCCTTCTCGATACGCACTGCCATAAACTCACCGACCTCCGATGTAACTATTCACTCGTTCTGGTGTTCCCAGGGTTGAAACCCCGATCCCTGGCACTGCATGAACCCAGGGTTGAAACCCCGATCCGTCTGGCAGAAGCGGCACGTTCGGCTTCGCTTTGAACGTGTTTTGTCTTATCTGCCCGGCGTCCGTTGGACGCAAAAGCTGATAGAACTGTATTCTCTCCCCCTCCGTTCCAATTTCAATATGTGGAGGGGGTTGGGGGTGGTTAGCCGCCTTACGAAGAAGGGGTTGGGGTGAGGTGATGAGTTATTGACCGCCAATTCGAACCGACAGGCACTCGTCCTGATACGCTTCCCACGCCTCCGCGACGCGCCCTTCGATGGCATCGCCGGTATGGGTGAAGACGCGGTAGCGCAGACGCAGCGGTTCACGCGGCGCGATCACGGTCGGCTCATCGGCGAAGAAAATATAGTTCGGGGAGAACGTGCCGTAGTCGCGGGTGAACCAGGGCGTCGGGTGATCGATGTTCTGCGGATGGTCGAAAAGTGCGATGCCGCACGAGATACGCCCGAGTTTGCCGGAACAGTCCAGCCAGGGCGAGCGCTGACGATAGGTCTCGCGTTCGTTCTTTTTACCCTCGGCGTTCGTCATCGTGCCGCCGGTGCGCGGCGTAAGACCTTCCGCAACACGAATATGCGGCAGTCCCGACTCGTTCGTCTGGTGCAGCGTGACAGGTTTGATGTCCGGAGCGTGCAGCGTCAGATCGAAATCGAAATAGCGCGCTTCCTCCGGCGTATCGTAGAAAGTGAAAGTGCGCGTGTCCGTCAGAACGACATTGCCTTCGGGACCGGTCCAGTCGCAGTTTTCGGTGAAGCTGCCGACTTCGCCACCCGTGACGATATTGTCGAATTTTTGATGCAGGATTTTGCCACTGTTGTGTCGCTCCAGCCAGCAGTCTACGTCATCGACGCGCCCGTAGCCGACCCAGAATCCATGATGATTACGGTGATCGGTCGGGGCGTCTGCGAGCAGCGACAGACCGTTGGCGGCGCGGAGCGGATAGAGATAGGGCTTCGGGTGCGCGGCGCCGAATTGATAGCGGGCATACTCCTGCCCGCCGATGCGTATCACGAGCTGACTGCTCTCTTCGAGTACTTCGACCATAACGGCATTATCTCCCTTGTGCTGCCCTATTGTACCCAAAAAATCGTACTCAGAAATTCGTACTCATATCGGTCGCCGCACTCAGCGCGTTCGAGGCTCAGCCGGAGCGGCAGTCCATCTGTCCGATGGCGTGATCAGGAGCTGGCTTGCGACGAAATGTCGCAGTCCGCGCCGATCGTTCGTCACCTCCTGATTGCCGTGTCTGAGCGCATCGAGCGGCTTGCCCGACAGTTCTCCCGAAGTAAAATTAGCAGAAAAATTAGAAGCAGAACTATCCATTGCAACGTTCATGCTGTAACGCGCGAGCCCTGCCATTGCTGCGAGCCGCACCGGGAAGGCAAGCTGTCGCGATCCATTCGAGAGGAGCGGCGAGAGCAGGTAAGAGCGATCACGTCTCAATTTTTGCAGGATCGTCCTGCCCTCTTCGCCGCCGCAAAGCGCCGCTGCCAGCGCGGCCGCCGTCCGAAGTCGGTAGTTGTCGCTGGCTGCCGCGCGGTCTATTTCGCGGTCGATACGCTGGCGCTGCCCGACCGAAATACCGTATTCGCGCAGTGGGAAAGATGTATAAGGTAGGATGCTCGCAGACCAGTTTTGTGGCTCACCGGACTGTGGGCGGTAGCCGATTATGCCTAGTCCCAGCAGTGCGCGTGACCGAAAATGCACATCGCTGCTGTCCACGAGATGAAGCAGTATCGGAAGAAAACGCGGTGAGGCGCGAACCGCGAGCAGGTCTGCCGCCGCATACCCGTAGTTCGGAAGCCCCCGCAGCCGCTCCGGCGCCTCCAGAATACCGAGCAGCACACGGTCGAGATCGACCCCATTACGCTCCAGAAACGCGATTCGCTGCCTGTCGACCATCGCGTCTGGCTTCCCCGGCTCCAGCAGCAGCGACAGAGTGAACGCAATACTTTCCTTTTCCAGATGAGAACGCTGTGCCGCCTCGAACGCTAAAAGTCGGAACTTGCGGTTCAATTCCTCCGGCTCGCCCTGGCCGATTTTGGGCTGAAAGAGCGCGGCGAAAATCGGGAAAGCGCGTTCCGGCTGACCAAGCTCCACGAAACTGACGCCGACCGCCTCTTTTAAAACCGGATCGACAGCGATCTCTTCCAGCAGAAAATTAGTCGAGGCTGCGCTGAGCGCCCGACGAAAATCCCGGTCCAAATAGGCGCGGCGCACTTCCGATGCCTGATCGACGTACTCCAGAGAATCGCGGCTTCGTCCTGACCCTTTGCGACTTACCGCTCGTTCCATTGGAGCCGCTGTCGGTCCCGCCGTTGTGGAGACCATCGAAAACAGATGCTCTCTGCCCCATGCCGACTCCCATGACAGTCCGGTCAGCGCGATCGCATAGCGCGTGTCATCCGTCAACTTTTCACCGCGCCACCGCAGCTTTTGTTCGACCTGCTGTATCTCGTCACGAAATAAAATGCTCGCATCGACCGCTTCATGGCGCACAGGAACTGGCGCAGAAGCCGATCCTGCAGTCGCGATCAAACCAGGACATAAGCAGGCGAGCAGTACAAGAAGGCAAGCGGTCAGCCGACGATAAGGGGGGAGCCTGTTGGTAAGAAAGCCAGACTTTTTTTGTTGAAGAGGCATACATGCGTTGCGGGAATAGCAGTGGGAATGACAGATGATGGAGCGTCGGAAAGAGGCAGGCATTCGGTGTGTATCCTTACCAGTATCGTACTGTTGCAGTTTTGGGTCGCTTGCGATTATCGAAGGACACGCGCTATTCCTCGGTATCGACCTCATTTTAACGTTAATAGCGGCGGGAGTCAAGGAGATTGCCCTGCCGACGCCGAATCATACCTGCAGGAATAACACTACAGACATCGCAGCCACGATCCAGCAATCATGCAGCCAAAATTAAAGACACGCAAAGCAGTAAGGAAACCAATGACGCACACAATCACTTTGATACCGGGCGATGGCATTGGACCGGAAGTCGCGGAGGCTGCTGTTCAGGTCGTCGATGCCACCGGCGTAAGGGTCGAGTGGGAACGTATGGAGGCTGGCACCGAGGTAATGACGAAATACGGTACGCCGGTTCCCGACGAGGTTATAAACTCGATCGTCAAGAATCAGGTCGCGCTGAAAGGTCCGATCTCGACCCCGATCGGCGGCGGCTTCGCCAGCGCAAACGTCTCTCTGCGCAAGCGCCTCAACCTCTATGCCAACGTGCGTCCCGCAAAAACGCTTCCCGGTGGGCATTCGCGCTATGAAAATGTCGATCTGATCGTGATCCGCGAAAACAGCGAAGACCTGTACTCGGGGCTGGAGCATATCGTGATTCCGGGCGTCGTCGAGAGCCTGAAGATCATCACCGAAACCGCCTGCCTCCGAATCGGACGCTACGCCTTTCGGTATGCCAAAGACAACGGTCGCAAACGCGTGACTGCCGTCCATAAAGCCAACATCATGAAGCTGGCGGACGGGCTGTTTTTAGAGTGTCTGCGCCGCGCGCACCGCGAGTATCCCGAAATCGAATACGATGAGATGATCGTCGACAATACCTGTATGCAGATGGTGATGCGCCCGGAGCGATTCGACGTGATGGTAATGGAAAATCTGTATGGTGACATACTCTCCGACCTCGCTTCAGGGCTGATCGGCGGTCTCGGGCTGACGGCTTCGGCGAACATCGGCGAGAACGGGATCGCGATGTTCGAGGCGGTGCATGGTTCCGCGCCCGACATTGCGGGCAGAAACCTTGCCAACCCGATCGCGCTGATACTTTCGGCGGCGCTGATGATGAAACACCTCGGCGAAAATGAGTCGGCGCACCGCATCGAACATGCGGTACACACGGTTCTGCGCGAAAGCAAGGTCATGACGGGCGACCTCGGCGGCACCGCCTCGACCACGGAAATGACCGCCGCGATCATCGCTGCGCTTTCCTGATACCGCCCTCATCTACAGATTGGGATTGTGATACGGGCTGATGGCTAAGCACCTTAGCAGAATTTTTTCGTAGTTTGTTCAGCCAGAGTTGTTACGATGCTTGCCTCAACGGACTGAAGTCCGTCGCTACGAGCCTGCGGCTAAGTGTCCTTCGGACACGGGATCGAAATCTACGAAGTTATTGAGCTACACCGCTTAGCCCTCACCCCCGGTCCCTCTCCCTACCTTCGTTCGAAGCGAAGCGGAACGAAGGTAGGGAGAGGTGGAGGCAGCAACGGAACATTTCCTTGCCCGGTCTCAGCCCGCGCAGGCGGGCTTTGCATCTCCAGACCGGGGCTTCAGCCCCGTGTCTAAAATGTGCCAGATACGGAAATTGCCCGGCACGGGCTATATCTTCTTGAGCAGGCTTTTCCAGCGCGCCCAGGCTTCCTGACGCGCTTTCTTATTCGCATCGTTGGCGTCGGGGGCTTCCCCTGCACGCATGAAGCCATGACCCGCTCCGTCATAAATCACCGGCGCGTATTTTTTGTGCGCCTTCTTCGTTAGCGCCTCAGCCGCAGGAATCGTGGACGTGACACGGGCGTCGTTGCCAGCGTAAAAGCCATAGACAGGGCAGCCGATTCGGGCAACGACCGCTTCGTCCGTCGGCGGAGTGCCATAGAATACGAAGGCGGCTTTGATCGACGGTTGATCCGCAGCAAAATGAAACGATTGCCCTCCGCCCCAGCAGAACCCTGCGGCGGCAGCTTTGCCATTGCTGGCAGAAAGTTTGGTGACATAGTCTGTGGCGGCTTTCAGGTCGGCGGTCACCTGCTCGGCGGGCAGCGCGAAGACCGCTTTGATCACCGCGTCCTGGTCGGGAAATTCGCTTGTCCCTCCCCCTCCCGGACCCATGCCCGAAAGCAGGTCGGGCGCGATCGCGATATATCCCGCTTCCGCTACCTCATCGGCGGTGCTGCGCGCCCAGTCGCTCAGCCCGAAAATCTCATGGATCAGAACGACGGCGGTGGCTTTCGTCTTGACTTCGGGGTAGACGACGAAACACTGAACCGTACGATCGCCATGTTTGATTTTCACCCACTCCTGATGACGCGGTGACTTTGCGAGGCGCGCTTTTGCCCAATCCTGCGCGGAAGCGGGCAGCGTCGCCAGCAAAATGCCGACGGTCAGAAACATCAGTCGAAGCATAATTCTTTCTCCTAATTCGTATATTTGCAGTTCAACTCCCCGTAATTATATCACGTGCGGTACGATAATCGGAAGCAAGCGCCGTGAACAAAGCTCGGGACAAAAAAACGCTCCTGCCGCAGTAAAGGGCAGGAGCGTCTGGCATATCTATTTGTTGTGAGGCGGCGCTATTCCGCAGATGGAAACTAGCCGACGGTCGGCGGGTTGATCATCAGTTCACTCAGCATCGGCAGCGTCTCGGTCGTGGCGACACTCGCGTTCTGGTTCTCCAGACGGATCTGCTCGAAGACCTCTTTACGGTGAACGGTGACGCTGCGGGGCGCGCGAATGCCGAGCCGCACCTGCTCGCCGCGCACTTCCAGAACGGTGATTTCAATCTCGTTTCCGACCATGATACTCTGATCGGGTTTGCGTGTGAGAACCAGCATCTATTCGCCCTCCATGGCAGTCGTGCTATCAGCTCATATTGTTTCCGACTAAATTGTCGGATCACCAAATCGTCTGCCGAAACTTCCGTGTCGCGGGTGTAGGTACTAAATTATGTACCCTCTGAGGGCAGTACTCTCCAGTATCGGTATCATGCGACACATTCCTCAGGGTGATTTTCGGCAATCAGAAAAAATAGCGGGCTGTACCCGGGAGCGTTGTGCAGCCCCGGGTACAGCCCGCGAAGTCCGGGTAAGACTTTCCCCGACCATACAATTGTACGGTCAGGCGACCTTCGACCGGCGCTGATCGATTTTGGCTTCGCTCGATTTTGGTGCACGCTCGGGCACAAGGGCAGTATTCTCCGTCGCGCCCGTCGCGCGCAGCAGCATCTCTTCCATAACCTTATGCCGCGTCGTATAGCCCTCATCCTGCACGATCACCTGCTTGCCGCGCCGCGTCAGCCCGTTGATCACCAGGGGTCCGAGCAGGTTGGCAGTCATCTCCTGCGGGTTGTGCGCCGGGACGGAGACGATCGTGAAGATCAGCATCGGCGTGGTGGGAGTCAGCTCCAGGAAACGCGCGTCGCAGTCGGCGATCGTCGGCGTATAGGCGCTGCGAAACGCGGTCGGTTCGACGATCGGGAAGGCGATCGCCGGCTCGTCCACAGCCTGAAGCCAGCGAAAGGCGTTGTTTTCATCGTGATGAACGACGAGAAAACGCTTGCAGTTCTCGAAACCGATCATGCCGTCAGGGAAAGTGATCACCAGGTCGGCATCCGCTTCGAATGTGCCGAAACGAGTGGTTTGTACGGTTATCGTTTCTGCCGCAGCGCTCTCTTCGCAGGTTACATCCAAATTTGCTTCGGGGTGGCGGTTATCGAGTGTCATTGCCATACTCTTCTCATTTCCATCCTATTCTCATTTCAATGTTGCGTTGGTTAAAATTTCGTCAGTCGGGGTTCTGCTGGCCTGGCGCTGGAAATGGTCTGTCGAAAATGGTCTGTCGGATCGTCATTTCAGATAGTCGAGCAGGCTATTCTGGTAGGCGCGCGCAGTGGACTGCACTGCCGCCTGATACGCGGTCTGCGCGGACTGCAGATTGACGACCGCGCTCGGAAAATCGGTGTCCTCGATCTGGGATATGAACTTCATATAGTTCACTTTGCTTACCTCGTTGCGCGACTTGGTCAGGTCGAGCCGGTTGACTTTTGCCCCGAGATCGGCGCGTACGCCGTTGACATTGTTGTAAACCGTGTCGACATTATTGAGGTCGGTGTACGAGATCAACGAGACGTTGCCCGAACCGACATCGTTTGCCAGCGTTTGCAGTGTCGCGAGCAGCGGTGTAAAAACCATATCTCCGGTAACGTTCGTCTTGAGCGACTCCCCGCGCCCGATGTCCACGTATAGGTCGCCATCACCGCCCGCAGACGTACCGCCCAGATAGCTATAGGATGAGCCAGCAGCGACCAGCGGAGCTGTGGTCGTACGCTGTCCCGCGAAGACATAGCGCGAACCCAGCTGCGTGTTGCCGAGACTGGCAATCTGAGTGATGATGTTTTGCAGCTGTGTAGCGAGGGCGGTGCGGGTTTCCGGGCTGACGTTGTCACTTGCCGCCTGCACCGCAATCGTACGCGCCTGACGGGTCAGCGAGGAGACGCTGTCGAGCGCGGTCTCGCTCGTCGCGATAAAGCTGTTCGCCTGGTCGATATTGCGGGAGAACTGGTCGAGTTCTGTATTTCGTTCGCGGAAATCGAGCGCCTGCGAGGTTCCGGATGGATCATCGGACGGTCTCTGTACCTGCTTGCCGGTATTGACTCGCTGCTGTGCGACATCGAAGCGAGAGAAAGCGTCTTGAATGCCGTAGAGCGAACTCTGAGCGACTTCGGTTGTGCTGACGCGTGTGGACATTTGCTGTTCCTCCTGTTTTGGTGTCCCGTCGTTTATGGAAGGCGGCGCAGCATCCATGCCTGCCGGTACTCTCCATTTCACATCAAAAATGCAATTTGTATCAAAAAATTCAAATCGTACGGAAATTCAGATCAGAAACGCTGACTATCTGCCCGAACCCAGCCCGTTGATGATCTTGTCCAGAAATTCATCCGACATATTGAGCACCCGCGCCGCCGCCTGATAGGTGCGCTGATACTGGAGCATATTCGTCAGCTCCTCATCCAGATTGACGCCCGAGACGGACAACTGCTGGTTCTTGAGCTGATTGAGCACACGGTCCTGGTTATCGGATTCCGTCTGGAAGGATTTCGAGTCGGCGCCGACCAGCGCGACTTTCGAGTTGTAGTAGCCGTCGAGACTGAAAGCGCCGATCGTCGGCTGGTAGCTCAACTGCGCGATCCCACGCGCATTGTCCCCGTTTCCGGGCGCAAATGGCGGGGTCATCGGCGCAGCCGCTGCCGCGATTTTGTCGAGGCTAGTCTCGACGCCTACGCTCACAGAGATGCCCGCCGCCGCACCGGTTCCGGGCGGGGCCAGAGGTGTACCGAAGAAGAGGTTCCCGGTCGTTCCGTCGAGCGCATAGCCCGCCGCATGCTGCGCATTTACCGAAGTGATCAGGTTGTAAGCCAGAGTGTCGAGGTCTGTCTGATATCCGGCAACCAGCACACTGCTTTTTACCAGACCATAAAGCTCGCCGCTGTGAATCGGTATCGTGTCGCCGGAAGCGGTCACCAGACCGAGTTGGTTGTTGACGGTCGTGATAGTCGTGGGCAGCGCACCTGCCGTGTCGCCCTGCACCACCGCGAAACCGCCGACATTGATGTTGAGTTGGCCTGTCGACAGATGAGTGGTCGCGTTGACTGCATCGGTCACCTGCACATCGACGAGTCTGCTCAACTGATCGATCAACTGCCCGCGCTTGTCCATCAGGTCATTGGGATGATCGCCGACAGCCACGCTGATGCCGATCTGCTTGTTCAGGGCGGCAATCTGCGTTGCGATCGCGTTGATATCGCCGATTTTCAGATCGATTTTGGCGGTGATCTCAGGATTGATCTGGCTCAGGGCGGTGCTGACCGAGTGGAAACTGCTGACGAGCGTCTCTGCCTGATTGCGAACCGTCGAACGAATCCCTTCGTTCTGAGGGTCGGTCGAAAGCTGCGAGAAGGTGCTGAACAGAGCCGTCATCTGCTGTCCGATGCCGATGTTGCCGGGCTCATTGTACGCGTCTTCCACTCTGCCTAAAATATCTCTGAGATTAGTCAGCGACCCCTGTCCGGAGTTGGCGGCATAGACTCGTTTGTCGGTGAATAGATCG
>Ga0209724_1005152_pt1 | contig 10077 bp, 12 predicted proteins | sample grotaG_FD_184143 | JGI IMG/M metagenome (GOLD analysis project Ga0209724, IMG submission 184143) | Glacier valley bacterial and archeal communities from Borup Fiord, Nunavut, Canada, to study Microbial Dark Matter (Phase II) -... | ecosystem: Environmental > Aquatic > Freshwater > Ice > Glacier ... | reverse complement strand
AAGTACGAGGGCGCAGTCGATAACCTGGCGGCCTTCCAGGCGTTCGTGCTCCAGGCCGCCGGGGAGAACTTCAACCAGAATTCGACGGCTACGCCTACCCCGACGCCTTCCGCGGGCTGACCGAAGCTTCGGCGATAGAGAAGGGCTCCGCGCGGTTCGCGAAGCCCTTCTCTATCGGCACTGGATGTCAGCGGCCTGCCTCAGTTGCGGTGATCGCGAAAGAGGCATCCAGCTTCACGGTCGCCTCGCCGCCATCGGCTTTGACGATGTGAGCCTCCTAGATCGCTCCCTCGGCGTCGTTCTCCATCCGCTCGATGGTTGCTCCGGGGTTGGCCGAGAGCACCGCGGCCGACACGCTGTCGGCGACCGAGCCGGTGAGCGCCACCTCGACGGTGCCGTTCGCGCCGACATGACCACCCGTGTGGGATCCGCGGCCGCCAATGCCGTCACCGTCGTTGTCACCGGAGGCAACGGTCGAGCCCTTGGTGTCGGTCGTGTCGGTCGTGTCAGTGGTGCCTGTCGAGTCTGTTGACGATGAGGTCGACGTGGGGTCGGGCGTTGATGTGCTCGCGTTCGCCGACGAGGCGAGCCCGATGGCCAGCCCGCCCCCGAGGATGAGGGTCGCAAGCGAGGCACCGACGATGGCTTCCTTGGGGTTCTTCATTTCGTTTCTCCTGACTGGGATCCCGTGGGTGGAATCGCCTAAGTCAGAGCCTCCGCCGTGTACCTTTCGATCGGCTGTGGCGGTGCTGCCAGGATGCCGTGGCTACTGAGGGGTGCGGGCGGCGCGGGGCGTTCGAGACTTTCCGGCCGACGAAGCGGCCCGCGATGCCACGGCTCCAATAACCCAACCCTGCCGACGAACGCCGTCGGGAACTGGCACGTTCTTTTGAACGGGAGTGCGAATGAATCCGATCCCGCTGGGCGATAACCAGATCTGGCTCGTGACGCAATTGTAGATCTCAACGGTGACATTTTGCCTATCTCGCGGCGATCGCGAACGCTGCCCCAAGTTCAGCCGCAACAAGGTTCGCAAGACCGATGTCGCCTTTCTTCAATGAATCTGGCTTCGGGGCATTGACGGTGAGCATGCCGAAGACAACGTCCTTGCCGCGGATCGGGACTCGGATGAACGTGTGGTGGCGCGAGCGATCACCCGTGTAATCGGGAGGAGGTGACCCGACGGTGTCCGAGTACAGCTCGCCGTCCGACCCGCTTTCGAGGAAGGTCATGATTTCCCGACCTTCGGGCGTGCTGGTCGAGAAGGTACGCAGCAGATCTTGGCGACCGAACCTCGCCAGGGGTCCGATCGTGTCGGGTGGCTCGAACCGAAAGACCGTAGCGCGCACGTCCTTGCTCGATGGCGTCATAGCAACCAAAGCGCTGCAGCAATCTGATGCGACGTTCCGCAGCATTAGCTGCCGACTCTTCCTGTCCGTGGTCTCCAGAAACGCCATCTCAGTCATGAGATCGAGCGCTGGCGCGAGGCGGTTGTGGAGTTCCGTGACTGCGTCGTACCGGGCCGCCTCCAGTGACTGCAGTCTGGTCCTATCGCGAACCGACTTCGCGATGAGAAGGAGCGCCATTAGGGACGCTGACAACACGGCAGCAATACGCCAAGGGGCAGCATCGGCCGGGTCGACCAACTGCCCCACCGCGGTGAACACTGTGACAGCCGCCGCCCCGGCGACAGGCAGCACAGTCCAGGTTACGAATGCGATAAACGATCGCACCCTGGACACGAGCCGACCCTACTGCGAATTTATCAAGCGAGAGTGGGCCGGAATCGATCTACGGGCCTGATTCAGGCGGACGCTGCCGATTCGAAGGTCAGGGATCGTCTCAACGAGCTTGTCGGCTCACCATCGCAGACGCACGAACAGGTCGCCACTACGAAGAACGGCAGACCCGCCGCCATCCTCATCTGCGTAGACGGGTGGGAGGCGTTGCAGGAGACGTTGTTCTGGCCGAGCCAGGACGGCAATCGCCGGGCCATCGCTCAGGCGCGCTTGGAATTCGCTAACGGTGAGGGGCTGACGACGAGCAGACCCGGGTGGAGTTCGGCGTTCTCAAGCGCTCGGCATGAGTTACGAGGTCGTCTCCGCGCCGACCGCCCGACGCGGAATGTCTGCGGTCCCCGAGCGCGTCATACCCGCGATCATCGAGTTCGATTGCGGCGGCTTCGCGGTTAACCCTCGTCGCGTCGGCAAGTCGCTTGAAGCGAAGTCGCCGGCTCCATCGATTCTCGGCGAGACGGCTATCGAATCCTGTACGAAGTTCATGACGACGATAACCGGGTGTCAATTCTTCGAGCTGCGCATCGCGCGGACGTTTAGCGGACGACGAGACAAAGCTTGACGGCGCGGCGGGACGGGGAACGAATCGACTTGGGTCTATCGGCGGAGGTAGCCAGACTCGGCAGCCCACTGGTGGTCCACCCACTCCTCGCTCCGCCCTACACCGATCCTCTCGTACCCGAGCTCGAGGAGCAGCTCAGGACCTCGGCTAGCGGAGAGAGCGAAGCACCGATCGAAGGCGTCGCGGCGCCAGATCGGCTGTGAACGCACCGACTGCTTCAACTCAGCGGAGAGTTCCCCGCTGTCGTTCCAGTCTTTCGCAAGGTTGCGGTAGTTTCGGTACCGCAGCCGTACCGCTTGCTTCCACACAAACGCCGCGGCCGAAACGTAGCCACCGACCTCTATGGCTCGTGGAATCAGCTCGATGACCGTTTCGAGGGCGCCATCGCCGCCGCCGCGACCGCCCCAACCTCCCTGAACGCGTGCTGGGGTGGTGGCCAGGTCGTCGCCGAACACTTGAGCCACCTGCGCGAAAGTTGCTTGGCTGTCGACCTGAATCGAGAAGCGCTCCGGGAGGCCCCAGAACTCGGGCTCGATAAGGTCTAGAAATACAACCGGTTCGAAGTGTGCCCAACCGGCCTGCTCGCGCGCCGCCCGACTAGCCGCTTCCCGGAATGGCGCCTCGGACTGTCCGGTGAAGCTCATTTCCATTGGGCCATGTGTCTGAGTTGCGGGGTCGAACTTGGACACCCGGAGGCGAACGGCGATGTTCATGTAGGAAGCGTACGGTGAGCCCCTTATTCGTACTCCCAATTGGTCCCTCAAAGGGCAAGAGTTCTAAAACATGCTTTAAGCGAGGGCGGCGACTGACATGCGCGGGGCTAGCTGTGTCGGCCGGCGCCAACGGCAGCCCCGAAGCGGATGCGCGGGCACAGCTCGGCCAGGGAAACCCTCGACACGTGCAGCGACTTGTTTGACGATGACCTGGACCGTGTTGCCGTCGCCCTCAATGCCACCCGAGCGCCCCTGAGTGTGGGCGAAGCGTGGGTAAAAACGGCCGGTGCAGGGCCGCGCGGCAGCAGCATCCCGAGTCGAATGAAGGCTCGATCGGCGATTTTCACGGAGCCCCCTGTCGGATTCGAACCGACGACCCCCGCTTTACAAGAGCGAATTGGACCCCTGAAGTAGCAGATAGGGGCGCCCAACTTCCGCGGAATTCCGAGGTTTTCGGTGACGTTGCGCACTGCTCGTAGTCCCTCGATGTTCCTCGGTTGTGGGCAAAATGTGGGCAAGAGCAGAATTCGGCGAGTCGCGCTCCCACTGGTTGTGGTACTTCTCGGAGGCGATGCCAGCGTTGACGCTATCGTTCAAATGACGACGCGAGCCAACGGAGTGTGTTGCATGCAAGCCCCACAATCGACCTTCCTGGACTACAAGGCACTTGGAGTTGCCGAACTCTTGCGCACGCGGTCCCTAGCAGTGCCGATTTACCAGCGTTCGTACTCTTGGATCACCGAACAGATCGACGTGCGTGGGGCGGCACCGGCCAACGATGACAAGCTTCAAGTCGTGGAGTTCTGGGACGATTTGAACAGCAGCTTCAACAACCAGACGGGCTACTTTCTGGGCACGGTGGTGCTTGCTGAAGGCGCGAGCGGAGGTCGCAATCTCGTTATTGATGGTCAGCAACGACTCGCAACCGCCTCACTCCTAATAGCGGCAATTCGCAATCGCTGTGAAGCCGGCGGAGAGCCGAAGGCCGCAAGTGCCACCCAGCAGGAATACCTCGGTCGCTACGACAAGGCGGCTCACAAAGACTTGCCGAAGCTTCTCTTGAATATTGATGACCACGACTACTACGAGCGCCACGTCGTTTTGGGTGAGTCGCTCTCTCCTACGAATTTCAGCCAACGGCTCATGGAGAAGGCGTACGCGTATCTTCAAGTCCGGGTCAATGAGTTCGCTACTGCGCACGGTGCCAATTGGGAACCGAAGCTCGCAGAGCTGGAGCAATGGCTAGACAAGCACGTGCAGGTTGTCGCGATCACCGTCCCCAGCGATTCGGACGCATTTCAGATCTTCGAAACTCTCAACGATCGTGGCGCGGACCTCACGGTCGCTGACTTGCTTAAGAACTACCTATTTAGCCAGGCAGGGGATCAGCGGGTCGCTGAGGTGCAAAAGACCTGGGCTTTGACGCTCAGCAACCTCGGCATTGGAACGGTAGGCAATCAGCTCTTCACGACTTTTGCGCGGCATCTCTTGAGCTCGAAGTATGGGCTTGTGCGCGAACGCGACGTCTATCGAAAGCTGAAGAGTATTGTCACGGACGCTGCCTCCGCCGTTCAATTCAGTCTTGAACTCGAAAGCACGTCCAAGACCTACTACGCGCTACTGCATCCTGACAGCGACTATTGGTCGGACTATTCGGCCCAGGTAGCGAGTGCTGCGGACGTGATCGCGGAACTCCAGATTGAGCGATACCGGCCCCTCGTTCTGGCCGTGCTCGGCACCTTCTCGACGGCTGAGATTGAAGTGTTCATGAAGAGTCTCGTCGGATGGTCGGTACGGATGCTCTGCGCTGGAAGCCTGGGGGGCGGGGTCGCCGAAGCCGCATTTTGCGAGGCCGCGGTGGAAATTCGCAGCGGCAAGATCACCACGACCGCGCAGATTCTCGCGAACTCCAAGGTGTCTGGCCTCGTGCCTGGCGACGATGAGTTCAAATCGAGCTTTGCGGTTTGGCGGACGTCGGCGAGGCTCTCTCGATACTTGCTAAGGGCTTTGGAACTCCAGCATCGGGGGGAAGCCGAGCCGGAACTCGTGGTTAACCCCGATGTCGACTCAGTGAACCTTGAGCACATCCTGCCGCGAAATGCCAAGGCGGGAGACTGGCCGACCTTTACTCCGGAGAATCGTCGTTTGCTGACGGATCGAATTGGCAACCATGCCCTCCTGCAAAAGGGCAAGAACGCGCGAATCGGGAACAAAGCATGGGCGCTGAAGCAGCCGATCCTTGCGGCATCGGCGCTGACGTTGACTAGCGAGACGGCCTCCGCGGTGAATTGGACGGAGGCGTCGATCATCAAGCGGCAGGAGGATCTATCGGTCCTCGCTCTCGATTGCTGGCCACGCTAAGTCTCTGCAGAGGCTCGACCACTGACTTCGCCCTAGCGACCTCAGCGCCACGAGCCTGGGAGGGGGAGTTAGTCAAAGTGAGGTGTCGGAGGAGTCTGAGGCTTGATTGGCAGACCGATCTGGAAAATGCGCTCGAGCAGATTGATAGTTCGTTCGGGCAGGGCATCGCCGGGGTAAAAGGACTCGAACAGGGCTTCGGCCGACGTGGCGGAGTCCATCTCGTTGAGCACTAACAGTTTCGCAATGTCGTCGGTGTCGCGACCTGGACGAGCGGCGTTGAGCTTCATCGCAAGCAAAGCGTCCAGCGGCGCGACCGCGATTGACACGTTGGCATCGTCGAGGATCGGCTCCCAGTCCACCGATTGGCCCCAGGTGGGGATGAACATCGCTGCTTTGTTGTTGAGCCAGTCATTCCGCCAGCCATGAGCCCGAGCGATGCTTTCGATGATCGGCTCCAGTCGATCCATGGGCTCGATCTGCGCATCGATGTCAGCCGTCGTATCTCTATCGAAGTACGCGAGCCGGAGCGCTGCGCCACCAACAATTCGGATCGAAACTCCGGTGATGCCGCTATCGTGCGCTGCGCGAACGACCTCTCGGAGACCGTCGATCAGATCCTGTCGGTTCAGTTGCATGAGTTACACACTCTCAAGAGTGGCGCGTTCAACCAAGACGTTCCTGCGACGGAACTCTGCCGGTACTGCATCGAGCTCGGGAGCTAGGTCATACTCGCCGAGCTGTGGCGATTGGGGCGCTTCAAGGAAGCGAGAGAGTGAGTTGATCCAGTCAGGTTTGGGCAATCGCGACTTACTGAGCCAGTAGTCGACGAGGGCCGCGAGGGCAGCATCCCACGCGGCCGACCCTGTCGAGTGGGGTTCTGCAATCCCGAGCACTACGCGATCCACGCCTGTCGCGGCCGCGAGACTGTCGGAGTAGTCGAGGAACGCCCGCAGGGCGGAGTCTCTCGATTTCGCCGAGCCGATTCGGTCGGCGGTCTCCGCAGCATCGACTCCCGCTCCGGGGACCGCGATGATGCGATGACCCGTTTGTCTAAGGAGTCGTTCGAGGGTCTCTACTGTTGGGATCTTCTTGCCGCTCTCGATTGTCGAGATCTCAGGCTGGCTCGTTTTCGCGCGCGCTGCAAGATCACCTTGAGTGATTCCGCTCGCGAGACGGGATGAACGTAGCAATGTGGATGCAGCCATCAGAACCTCCGGCTCAATTATATCTAAGTAGATATATTTATCGAGGCTCCGAAGGTCGATCCGGGCGTTCCTTTGGGTACTCCAGGGGATGGAAGGGGCAAAGGAATAGCTGTGGCGGGTTTTTCCCTGATCAGCCACCACCCCCGCGCTGCGCGCGATTCCCAACCTCCCCCACCCAACAAGTTGTCTGAGGGAGGTTGGAAATTGAAGGGGTGGCGGCAGATCAGGGAAAAGAAAGAGTAGGAAGAGTCATTGAGGCGCAGAGTGACGTAGAGGTCCCAGTGCGGTGAGCTCTTAGGTAAGGTCCTAGCTACTTAGTTGCATAGCTGCGTCAAACGTAAAGGCGACAAGCTCACTCATCGGCACCGCGCGTCGAGTTACACCTGCCTTCCTGCCTTCCTCAGTCCAAGGGAACGGATAGGCGCTTATGCCTTGGTCGAATGTCAGCTCGCCGACCGACGCCTCCCAGCCATCCCAGCGGAGATCGCCATAGAACACCGAAAGCCGATCGGAGAGCAGAAATGCAACCAAGTCAGCATGGCCCATGCGAAGACGGCTCCAGTCGAGCGTGTCAGGTGCCCAGTAAACGACCTCACCCGCGTCTGCTTCTAGCCCGCCCCCATGGACGACAAAAAGTCCCCCCATGACATCCTGCGCGGCAACGATTCCCTCGAACTCCCGGGCGGTGTTGACGTCTGCCAGTTTCTCGACGTGAAGTCCATCGATCGAACCGAGGCCCGCACCCAACAACCGAACCCATCCGTGATCGATCGCTATGAGCCCGCAATTCCAGACAAGTGCGCCCATGACGCTGTGGACGGTCACTTGCAGATCGTGAAGAGACGCCTCGCGCTGCGCCTGCGGGGCCGGGACAACTTCGTACTGGAAGGGAGAAGTCGAAAGAAGGTCGAGTACATGCGGCCATGAGGATTCCACCGACGTGAGTTCTGCAATTGATCGCATGTCCCAATCATTCACTAGAGACGTACTCGCCGAGGCAATTGAACAACACTCCATCAGAGGTCAGACGTAGCCTCGAACTATGGCAAGCATCACCCCTTACGAGACATCCGCAGGCAAGCGCTATCGAGTGCGCTACCGCAAGCCCGATCACAGCCAGACAGATAAGCGCGGGTTCAGAACCAAACGTGAAGCTGAACTTTTCCTCGCCTCCGTCGAAGTCGCTAAGAGCACCGGGCGCTACATCGACCCCACGCGGGCTCGAGTCACGATCGCCGACTGGATGAACGCCTGGCTCGAGAGCCGATCGGATCTACGAGCATCCACGCTGGATCGCGTGCAGGGCGTCGTGCGCAACCACATCATTCCGTCGCTCGGGAACATCGCTCTCGCCGACCTCGGGCGACTGCAGGCGCAGCAGTGGGCATCCCGCCTCAGCGCTACTCAAAGCCCTGGCTCTGTGCGGAAGATCGTCAATGTGCTCTCCGCAGGGTTGCAGCTCGCCGTCGACGACGGGCGCATCGCGGCCAACCCTGCGGTGCGGTTGAAGCTGCCGAGGCAGTCGAAGTCGCGCAAGAAGTTCCTCACCCATGAGCAGGTTGCGGCGCTCGCCGATGCCGTCGAGGCCAAACCCGCGGGGGAGGGGTTCGGGCTGTTGATCCTCGTGCTCGTCTACACCGGGCTGCGGTGGGGCGAGCTGTCCGGGCTGCGCGTGCGCGACCTCGACTTTCGTCGAGGACGCATCGAGGTGCGCACGACGATGGTCGAAGTGAACGGCTATCTCGAGGAGTCAACGCCGAAGAACTACGAGGAGCGGTCCATCCCCGTTCCCGCGTTCATCCTCGAGCAACTTGCCGACCACGTGAAGATCAAGTCGCTCGACTCGCACGTGTTCGTCAGCTCCAAGGCTGGCGCGGTACTGCGCAACCGCACGTTCCGACGCGGCTGGTTCAACGACGCGGCCGCAAGCATCGGCATCCCGGGCCTGACCCCGCACGAGCTGCGACATACGTGCGCGAGTCTCGCGGTGTCGGCTGGCGCGAACGTTAAAGCGCTGCAGCGGATGCTCGGCCACAGCTCCGCGAAGGAGACGCTCGACACCTACAGCGACCTCTTCGATGATGACCTAGATAGTGTTGCGGTCGCTTTGAATGACACAGCAGCCCGTTTGAGTGTGGGCAAACTGTGGGCAAAGCAGTCCGCTAGGCTTGCTGCGGCAGCCGAGAAAACAAACAAAACAGCTTCTGACCATTTATTTACAGAGGGCCCCCTGTCGGATTCGAACCGACGACCCCCGCTTTACAAGAGCGGTGCTCTGGCCAACTGAGCTAAGGGGGCGAAACTGAGCGCGGGATAACTTTACCGAGGCCCAATGGCCGGGATCCGCACGTTAGTAGGGGCTACGTCAGCTCGCTCAGCAGCCCGTCGACCCACGCGTCGTCGCGCCTGATGGCATCCTTCGCCCGGCCGGCGCCATCGAGAGCCTTGCCGACGTACAGCCAACCCATGAGTTTCTCGTTGTCGGAGAGCCCGTGCATCGCGTGCACGGGAGCAGCACGAGTGAGCGGCCCCGTGCGCCACATGACGCCCCATCCAGCCTCGTCGAGAAGGAGGCTCAGCATGTGCGCGACACCGGATGCCGCGGCATCCTGCTCCCATTCGGGCACCTTGATACTCGGCACATAAACGGCGACGACAGCGATCAGTAGCGGTGCCCGCAGCGGTTTGGCGGCCAGACGGGCGGCCTCCTCGCCCTCGAGGCTGCTCGCCTGCACGAACGCGGCCCCGAGCCGCTCGCGCGCCACGCCCCGCACCTCGATGAGTCGCCACGGGCGCAGCGAGCCGTGGTCGGCGACGCCCGCCGCCGCGTTGACCAACCGCAGCAACTCCGGCCGGGTCGGAGCCTCGACCGTGACCTGCGGATGCGAGCGGCGGGCAACGACGGCGTCGAACGCTCCCCGCTCAGGCCCGGGGCCGCGCATGCCGGACCGCGCTTCAGTCACGCCTCGGTGAACTCGAGCGAGAGCGAGTTCATGCAGTACCGGTCACCGGTCGGGGTCTGATATGCGTCGTCGAAAAGGTGCCCGAGGTGGGATCCGCAGGTGGCGCACAGCACCTCGGTGCGTGCCATTCCCAGGGTGCGGTCGGTCTTCAGCTCAACGGCATCCGGGTTGATGGCCTCGAAAAAGCTCGGCCATCCCGACCCGGACTCGAACTTCGCGCCGCTCTTGAAGAGGGGCGAATCGCAGGCCGCGCATGTGTACGTGCCCGCGCGCTTCTCATCCAGGAGGGCTCCAGACCAGGGCCGTTCGGTTCCGGCTTTGCGCAATATCGAATAGCGCTCTCCGAGTTCGGCTTTCCACTCGGATTCGGCCTTCTCCACCTTGTAGGTCATATCTCTCCCTGTAGGGGCTCGCGCGCGAGCTCCGATCGAACCCTACGCACCATTAAACCCGTCCCATCCATAAACTCCGACGTAT
>Ga0209724_1005148_pt1 | contig 10082 bp, 7 predicted proteins | sample grotaG_FD_184143 | JGI IMG/M metagenome (GOLD analysis project Ga0209724, IMG submission 184143) | Glacier valley bacterial and archeal communities from Borup Fiord, Nunavut, Canada, to study Microbial Dark Matter (Phase II) -... | ecosystem: Environmental > Aquatic > Freshwater > Ice > Glacier ... | reverse complement strand
GTCTCGAGGGCACGGTGCAGATCGCGAGCTTTCACCCGCACTACCGCTTCGAAGGCACCGACGCAGACGACATCACCAACGCCACCAACCGCGCCCCGTGGCCGGTGCTGCAATTGCTGCGCGAAGCAAGCATCGAGCGCGTGCTGGCGAAAGTCGACGATCCCGATGCGATCTATCGCGCCAACATGCAGGCGATGGAAGCGCTCGGCGAATCGGGCTGGGCGGCACTCTCGGCACGCTGGCGCAGCACGCACGAGGCGTGAAAAAAGGCGCAGGGCCTTTCGGCCCGGCGCCCTCTTTTCGACGGGCAGAGCCCACTACATGCGCGGTTCGCCGTTGCGGTTCACGGTGATCGTGCGGCCCGGCCGCGTGCTCATTTGCGCGTGGTGCTCGGAGCCTTGGAAGTTGTAGGTCACGTCCCAGTATTCGGGCTTTGCGTTGGCCACGGGCGAGTCGCAACGCTGCACGTCGCGGGTGGTCGTGCTCGTCTCGTTGTTGGCGCCGACACGGCTACCAACGGCGTTGCCCGCCATCCCACCCGCAACCGCGCCCCCGATGGTGGCCACGGTATTGCCGGTGCCGCCACCGATCTGGTGACCGAGGATGCCACCGAGCAGGCCGCCGACGATGGTGCCGCCGATGCTGTTGCCACGGCTCTGTTCCGGCTGGGCCGTGGCCACCTGCTGGCGCTCGACCCAGCAGCGACGCTCCGGCGTTGCGACCACGGCGCGGGATGAAGTCACCGGCACGTTGTAGAGGCGCTCGTTCGGGATGCGACGGTAGTCGTAGGTCGGTGCCGCCAGCGGCTCCGGCGAGTTGCTGTACGTGCGATCGTCTTGTGCCGGGCGCACCGACGAGATTCGGTTCTCCATGCCCAGACCGTTCAACGAGTCGTAGCTTCCTTGGCGAAGGACAACGCAGCGGCCGCCGAAGCGAGCGTCTTCACAGGCTTCCCAACGTCCGCTGTCCACGACGACCGAAGCCGCACGGTCGTTGAAGCCGACGCGCGCGAAGTCGTCCACGGGCCGGCTGGTGGCAAATGCGCGGCCGCGAAAGCCCTCGCTCTCGTAGAACGTGATCTGCCCCTGGGCCGAAGCGCAAGCAGCGAAGGCGAGAGTGGCCAGGCCGATGGTGGCCTTGAGTCGTGTGTTCATGAACGGTCTCCTGTTGGATCGGTGCTGTATCAACGCGGCGATGCTAGTGGCGGGCAGACAGCCGATGAGCCCGTTCGGCGCCTACGCCCCGCGCACCCGACACCGGCCTACAACCCAGGCAGGAATTGTCTGACGAAACTCATGCCGCCTTGTCCCCCTCCTCGCGCTCGGCCGCACGCTCCATGTCTTTCAGCATGCGGTCGAGTCGGTCTTTCAGCTTCTCGGTGCTGAGCTTTTCGCGAAAGCGCTCGACCATCAACGGCAGCGCGAACGGGCTCGGCACGGCGAGCTCCACGTATGCGACCTTCTGCTGCCTCATGCGCGCCAGCACCTCGGCCAGACGCTTGATGTCGAGCTCCTGGCTCAGCACCTCGCTCTGCGCCTGCGTGAGCAGCATGTTGTCGGCGTCGTACTTCCGGAACACCTCGTAGAAGAGCGTGCTCGAGGCCTGCAGCTGGCGCGTGCTCTTGGGCTGGCCCGGGTAGCCGGTGGAGATGAGGCCCGAGACGCGCGCGATCTCGCGAAAGCGCCGCCGCGCCAGCTCGCTCGAGTTGAGGCTGGCGAACACATCGTGCAGCAGGTCGCCTTCGTCGAACAGGCTCTGGTCGCGCAGCGGTGCGGGGTCGACCGGCAAGGCGCTGAGCAGCTCGAAGCCGTAGTCGTTGATCGAAATGCTGAAGGTGTTGGGCGCGTCCTTGGCGAGCCGCCACGCGAGCAGGCTGCCGAGGCCGATGTGCGCGTTGCGGCCGGCGAACGGATAGATGAAGAGGTGGTGGCCTTCACGCGATTCGAGCCGCTCGATCAGCAGCGTCTTGGGCGTGGGCAGGCGCGACAGGTGCGCCTGCGTCTCGAGCATCGGCCGCGCGGCCTCGAGCTCGGGCTCGAAAAAGTCGCCCTGCTCGGCGCCGGCCAGCACCTCGAGCACCGCGTCGGCGAGCTCGTTGGAAAGCGGCATCTTGGCGCCGGCCCAGCTGATCATCGCGGCCTTCTTGCCCTCGTTGCGCCTGACGTAGCAGGTCATCTCCTCGGCGCGCACGAACTCGAGGTTGCGGCCGGCGAAGATGAAGCAGTCGCCCTTTCTCAGCCGCGCCACGAAGCCTTCCTCGACGGTGCCGATGCGGCCGCCGGACAGGTACTTCACCTGCATCGACGAGTCGCTCACGATGGTGCCGATGCCGAGCTTGTGGCGCCGCGCGATGCCGCGGTCGAGCACGCGATAGACGCCATCCACGTCCTGCACGCGGTGGTACTCGGGGTAGGCAGTGAGGCTCGAGCCGCCCTTGACGACGAAGTCGAGCGCCCACTGGAATTCGCCGCGCGTGAGCTTGCGGTAGGCCCACGCCCGGCGCACTTCGTCGTACATCGCGTCGGCCGTGAAGCCGCCGCCGAGTGCCACGGTGACGAGGTGCTGCACCAGCACGTCGAACGGCTTGTCGGGCGTGGCGCGCTTCTCGATGCGGCCGGCCTGTGCCGCGCGCCTCGCGGCCGCGGCTTCCACCAGCTCGAGCGTGTTGGTGGGTACGAGCGTGATGCGGCTGGCGCGGCCTGGCGCGTGGCCGCTGCGGCCGGCACGCTGCAGCAGGCGCGCCACGCCTTTGGCCGAGCCGATCTGCAGTACGCGCTCGACGGGCAGGAAGTCGACGCCGAGGTCGAGCGACGAGGTCGCCACCACGGCCTTGAGCCGACCTTCCTTCAGCCCGAGCTCGACCCATTCGCGCGTTCCCTTGTCGAGCGAGCCGTGGTGCAACGCGACGAGGCCGGCCCACTCGGGCCGCTGGTCGAGCAGCAGCTGGTACCAGATTTCGGCCTGCGAGCGCATGTTGACGAACACGAGCGTCGTACTCGAGCGCTCGATCTCCTCGACCACCGGCGTCTGCATCTGCTTGCCGAGGTGGCCGCCCCACGAGAAGCGGCCCGGATTCACCGGCAGCAGCGTATCGATGACGAGCTGCTTCTCGACGCGGCCCTGCACCAGCACGCCGCCGCTGCCGCCGAGCAGCACGTCCATCGCCTCCTCGAGGTTGCCCAGCGTTGCGCTCAGGCCCCACACCGCGAGCTGCGGGTTCCAGGTCTTCAGCCGCGCGAGCGCGAGCTGCACCTGCACACCGCGCTTGCTGCCCATGAGCTCGTGCCACTCGTCCACGATCACCGTGTGAATGCCTGCGAGCTCATCGTGCGCATGCTCGCGGGTGAGCATCAGGCTGAGCGATTCCGGCGTGGTCACGAGCACGGTCGGAAAGCGCCGGTCCTGCTTCGCGCGCTCGCCCGAAGGCGTGTCGCCGGTACGGATGCCGACCGTCCAGCCGAGGCCCAGGTCGTCGAGCGGCGCCTTCATCGCACGAGCCGAATCGGCGGCCAGCGCGCGCATCGGCGTGAGCCAGAGCACGCCCAGCGGTGGCGCCGACGACGCCGGCTTCGGTGCCCCGCCGGCGAGCCGACGCGCGCGGTCGAGCGCGCCGAACCACACGGCGTAGGTCTTGCCCGAGCCGGTGGTCGCATGCAGCAGGCCGCTGCGCCCTTCGACCATCGCCGCCCACACCTCGCGCTGGAACGCGAACGGCTGCCAGCCGCGGCCGGCGAACCAGCGCTCGCCGCAGGATTCGCTCACCGCCGTGCGCCGGCGCGAGCGCGTGGCTTGGCCTTGTCGTAGATCGCCATCAGCGGCGTGACCGAGACGCCGTGCACGACGATCGAGACCACCATCACCGAGATCGTGAGCGCCGTGAGTTCGGCCGCCAGGCTCTTGTCGATGCCGTGGTTGACGGCGTACATGAGGTAGTACAGCGAGCCGATGCCGCGTATGCCGAACCAGCCGATGAAGCCGCGCTGCATGGTCGAGGTCTTCGAGCGCACCAGGCCGATCAGCACCGCGATGGGCCGGATCAGCAGCAGCACGCCGGCCACGAACACCCACGACGCAAGGTGCCAGGGCACGGCCCACAGCAGCATGCCGAGCGCCACCACCGCCGCCACCTCGGCGATGCGCTCGATCTGCTCGTTGAAGCTGAGCATCGCGTGCGCCATGTAGGCAGGTGCGTGCTCGGGATCGGTGGCGAGCTTTTCGGCCTCGCTCGCGTCGGGCCGGGCCAGGGCCGCCGCCGCGACCTGTGTTGCAACCTGCACCCCGCCCAGTTTCTCGCCGTGTGTCGTGCCTTGTGTCGTGCCTTGTGTCGTGCCTTGCGTGACGTGCTGTGCAACGCGCCGCGTGGCCCGCTGCTCGACCCGGCGCAGCGCGACGCCGGCCGCGAACACCGCCAGGAAGCCGTAGCCATGCACCATGCTCGCGCCGCCGTAGGCCATGCCGATCAGGCCGAGTGCCAGGAAGTTGTCGCGCCCCACCGCTTCCTGATGCGTGCTGCGCAGATAGAGCACGAGGCGCCCCACCAACACGCCGAACGCGGCGCCGACCACGAGGCCCGCCGTCACGCCCCAGACCACGTCGACGGCAAGCCAGCGCCAGCCGCCGGGGCCGATGTCGTGCAGGCCGAGCAGACCGAGGCCGAGCAGCACGAACGGATACGCCGTGCCGTCGTTGAGGCCGGCCTCGCCGGTGAGCGAGAAGCGCAGCCGGTCTCGGTCTGCCGGGTTGCCCACCTGCACGTCGGAAGCGAGCACCGGATCGGTGGGCGCGAGGATGCCGCCGAGCAGGATCGCCGCACCGAGCGACAGCCCGAGCCAGGCCACGCCCACCGCGGCAATCAGCCCCACCGTGATGAGCATCGAGCCGACGGCCAGACGCAGCGGCAGCAGCCAGCGGCCATCGGTCAGGCCCACGCTCATCTTGAGCCCCGAGCCGAACAGCGAGAGCAGCACCACCACCTCGGCCATGCGCTCGAGCAACAGCGTATGCGTGGCCGGCGAGAGGTGCGACCAGCCGAGCCACAGCGGGCTCGCCGCCGCGCCTGCGGCGAGGTAGAGCATCGAGCTGCTGAGCGGCAGCCGTCCGAGCACCGTGTCGCTCAGCGCCATGACGATCAGCAGCAGGCCGATGACGGCCGACCAGGGTGCGAAATCCATGCGTGCGAACGGGTGCGGCGCGTGCCGGAAAAGGGGACGACCCACCTTAGCAGACGCGATGCCGCCCCCTCGGCGCAGCACGCGACGGCGCGCCGACCGTACAGTGGCGCATCCCTTCGCAGGAGGCTCCATGCACGCACCGGCAGCGCCGCCGATCGACTTTCTCCACCCTGGCCTGCCGCCCGGGCTGGCGCGCGTCTCGATGCCGGTGGTCGACGCGACCGACGAGACGCTGCGTGGCTACGGCCGGCTCGTCGACGACCCGGCCGCATGCCGCGTCGAGATCGTGCGCTGGCCGCAGCAGGGCACGCGCCCGATCGATGCCGACACCGGAGACCAGGGCGGCACCACCGAAGGCATGTTCGTCAGCGCGTGGCGCGGCGACGTCCTCTACGGCCGCAACGAGGCCGTCGGCGGTCACTACATCCTGGCATTCGCCACGGCGCCCGAGCACGCGCGCGAAGACCACGACCGGCCACCACGCCGCATGCTGCTGTGGCACGCCAACTACCACCCCGACGGCGGCCAGCTCTTCTTCCCGCTCGATCTCGCGCAGCCGTTCTACGTGCCGCTCGCACTGCCGGGAGACGACGTGCGACCCGAGCGCTTCGTGTGCTTTCGCTTCGACGGCATGCGCGGCCTCTACATCCACCCGAACGTCTGGCACGAAGGCGTGTTCGGCTTGGCCGGCACTCAGCGCTTCTTCGATCGACAAGGGGCGGTGCACGCGCGCGTCTCGGTCGAGTTCGCGCGCGAATTCGGCTGCCTGCTCGAAGCCGCGATCGACTGACCGCGGCGAGCGACGCGCCTAAGGCGTGGCCGGCAACCCCAGCGAGCGCTTGAGCGCCTGGAATTCCTTCGAAGCGCGCAGCACCGAGCGGCCGGCCGCGACGAGGCTCGTGACCTCGTCGTTGCCGATGGTGAAGGCGGTCGGCACCTGCAGCAGCTGGCGGCGTGCCTCGCCCTGTGCATCGCGCAGGTTCACGATCACGAGGAACAGCTCGGCGTCGGGCGCGAAGCTGGCGAAACGATGGCCGCCCTTCATGTCTTCACGAAAGCGCCGGCCGATGTCGGCGAGGAATTCCTGCGTCTCGACGGTGGCGCGGTTGCCGGCGCCGAACAGCAGCGCGTCGACGACCTCGGTGGTGCCCGGCACGCGGTCGCTCGCGTCGATGTTGCGCTCGGGGTCGCGCTCGGCATTCACCACCACCAGCACCAGCTTGTGCACGCTGCCCGGCGCCACCTTGACCTCGCTGAAGGCCGCGTCCATGCCGCCGCCGGAGAGCGCCACGTCGAGCAGCCGGCGCACGCCGAGGTTGTCGGCCAGGCCACCGTCGACGAGGTGGATGTGGGGCCGCGCGGCAGCGTCGAGATAGCTGCGGCTCTGCGCCTGGAACAGCCGTGCGCGGTAGTCGTTCTCGAGCGGCGCGTTGGGCGCCGCGGTCGCGTTGCCCGTGCTCGCGATGGCGGCCGGGCAGTCGGCGCCGTAGTTGCGCAGCGTCATCGGGCTGAGCAGCAACGGCACCGCCGACGAAGCCGTGACCGCGAACGAGAGGGGCACGCTGTGCAGGTCGGAGCAGATCAGGCGAAAGGTGTCGGCGGTGAAGTCGAAGCCGGTGCCGAGCGTCATGTCGGTCGCGGTGACCACGAGCTGCGGGTGGCGCGGCCGGCGTTCGATGTCGCCGAAGGTCATGCCGCGGTACAGCGTGTCGAGCCTTCGCTGCAACAGCTGGCTGCGGCCGAACCAGGGCGACGTGAGGTCGAACAGGTTGGCTGGCCGTGCGAGCTGGCCGACGAGGCCTTCCTGGAAGTTCTGGCGCAGGAAGTCGGGCTCGAAGGCGTCGAGCCCGGCCGAGCCGAAGGCGGCGAAGTAGGCCGCGACGACGCTGCCGCCCGAGACGCCGCTGACCAGATCGACGGCGTCGAGCACGTTGCCGTCGCGCTTGCTCCAGCAGCACGGCGTGTCGCGCAGTTCCTGCAACACGCCGTAGCCGAAAGCGGCCGCGCGCGCACCGCCACCGGAGAGCGTCACCGCGAACAACGCGCCCGGGTCGCGCTTGGCAATGGCCACGCTGTCGAGCTCGGTGGCCGCGCTGCGCGGCGCGTTGATCCACGGCCGCGCGGTCGAGCAGGCGGCGAGCGCGGTGGCGAGCAGGAGAGTGGCGAAGAGGCGTGCAGCTTGCATGCCGCACTTTAGCGGCGACCTCACGACGTTGCTGCGATCCAGCCCTCGACGGGATCGACGTCGGCCGGCAGCCCATAGCGCGGCAGGCGCGATGCGATGGCTGCCTGCACGAGACACAGTACGGCGTCGAGCCGGTCGCCGCTCGCATCGGCGACGAGCGATGCGCGCAGCGCCGTGCTGCCGATGCATAGCGCGAGGCCGAAGCGATCGGCGCCGCTTTCGAGCGTGGCGACGATCGCCTCGCGCGCCGCACGCCGGTCGGCGTCGTCGCCGTTCTTGTACGAACGCCGCGCGACGATGGCGTGGGCGAGGCGGCGCGGGTAGCCCTCGAGTGCCACGCGATGCGGGTCGCCCTGGAGCAGCCCTGGCATCGAGACGCCGCTCGCCACGAGTCGCGCCACGCCTTCGAAATACATGAAGCCCACCGGCACGTAGCGCGTCTGCAGCGGGCTGGTCGAGCCGACGCCTGATTCGCGGTCGGTGCGCCGGTGCAGCAGCCGCGCGCCGGCCGGCTGCGTGTTGCCCCAGGCGTCGATGAAAGCGCGCCAGGCCATGCGGGTCGGGCAGCGCGCATGCACCGCGGCGATCACCTCCGCGCAGCTCGTGCCGAGGCCGTTTGCGTCGACGAAGGCGCGCGGCAGGCCGAAGGGGAAGTCGAACGCGCCGAGCCACGGGTCGGTCGTGCGCAGCCAGTCTTCGAGCTGCGCCAGGCGGGGCATGGCCGCGAGGTCTTCGAGATGCAGCACCGCACCGAGCACGCGTCCGGTGGCGAGCGTGACCGGCTTGGTGCGCGAAGGGTTGCAGCTGAAGTCGATGCCTGCGAGCAGGGTCATGGCGAGTGGTGCGACGCGTGGTGCGACGAGTAATGCGACGAGTAATGCGACGAGTGGCGCGAGAAGTGGCGCGAGAAGTGCGCGTTCAACCGAGCGCGAGCGCGCTCACGCCGGCGGCGATGCAAGCCGCGCCTGTCAACCGCGAGGCCCGATCGCCTTCGCCCAGCAGGCGGCCGCCGAGCAGCGCGGCGAACAGCATCGAGACCTCGCGCGCGGGCGCCACGTGGCTGAGCGGCGCGAGCGTCATGGCATAGAGCACGAGCACGTAGCCGAGCGGGCCGAGCACCGCCACTACCAGCGCGGCGCGCCACTGCGTGCGCCAGAGTTCGCGGAAGGCGCGCGGGTCGCGGAACGCGGTGGGCAGCAGAAACGGCACGCGGAAAAGATTGCCCACGTAGTCGACCAGGATCGGCGAGATCAGCAGCACCTTCACGGCATAGCCGTCGATCAGCGTATAGCCCGCGATGAGCGCACCCGTCGCGGCGCCCCAGCCCAGCCCGGCCCGTACGCGCTTTCGTTGCGCCGGGTCGTGCGCCTTGGCCCACAGGCCCGGCCCGCCAGCGATGAAGAACACGCCGAGCGCGACCCCGGCCAGCCCTGCGGCGGCGACCGCACTCATCGATTCGCCGAGCACGAGCAGCGCGCCCAGCGAGGCGAGCACCGGCCCGCTGCCGCGCGCCACCGGATACACCACGGTGAGGTCCGACAGGCGATAGCCGCGCAGCAGCGTCGTGAAGTAGACGACGTGCACGATCGCGCCGGCGAGCAGCACCGCCCACTCGAGCCGCCCGAAGCGAGGCAGCACGCCCCAGGCGGCCCACACCCCCACTGGCGCCCACAGAGCGACCATCAGCAGCACCGTGATGAGCGCGAAGCGTGCGTCGCCGCCACTCTTCTTGGCCACGATGTTCCACACGGCATGCAGCAGCGCGGCGACGAGAACGAGGGCCAGTGCGGCAGCAGGCATGCGCATCGATTGTCACGGGGCCGGCCGGTCATGACTTCGTGATGCCGACGCTACAGTGCCACCATGAACACATCCACCGCCGTCGACGAAGCCGCTCCCAACCCCATCCTCGTCGAGGCGCTTCGCGGCAGTTTGCGCGAGTCGGCGCATCGCGGCGCGGTCGCGGTGGTCGATGCCGGCGGCCGGGTCGTGGCGGCGCTGGGCGACATCACGCGGCCGATCTTTGCGCGCTCTGCCATCAAGGTGCTGCAGGCGCTGCCGCTGGTGGCCAGCGGAGCGGCCGACCGGCTCGCCCTCGACGACGAGGAACTCGCCGTGGCCTGCGCATCGCACGGCGGCGAGCCCGAGCACGTGGCGGTGGTCGAGCGGCTGCTCGGCAAGGCCGGCCTCGACGCGAGCGCGCTCGAATGCGGCTCGCACTGGCCGTATCGCGAAAGCACGCAGCGCGAGATGGCGGCGACCGGCCGCACGCCCACGGCCCTGTGCAACAACTGCTCGGGCAAGCACGCCGGCTTCCTGGCGCTGGCCTCGGGACTGGCCGGCGGCGTCGACCTGCGGCGCTACGTCAAGGGCTACGTCGCACCCGACCACCCGGTGATGCGCGCGGTCAGCGCCGCGGTGGCGGCAGCCACCGACTACGACCTCGACCTCGACCCCGCCGCCCGCGGCACCGACGGCTGCTCGATCCCGACGTTCGCGATCCCGCTCCATCAGCTCGCGCTCGCCTTTGCCCGCGTGGGCACCGGCGAGGGCCTGCCGCCGGCCACCGCGAACGCGGCATTGCGCCTGCGCCGCGCGGTGGCGCGGCATCCGTTCATGGTCGGCGGCACCGGCCGCTTCGACACCAAGGTGATGGAGCGGCTCGGCGAGCGCGTGTTCTGCAAGGTCGGCGCCGAGGCCGTCTACTGCGCCGCCCTGCCCGAGCG
>Ga0209724_1005146_pt1 | contig 10082 bp, 11 predicted proteins | sample grotaG_FD_184143 | JGI IMG/M metagenome (GOLD analysis project Ga0209724, IMG submission 184143) | Glacier valley bacterial and archeal communities from Borup Fiord, Nunavut, Canada, to study Microbial Dark Matter (Phase II) -... | ecosystem: Environmental > Aquatic > Freshwater > Ice > Glacier ... | reverse complement strand
GGCCAGCTCGGTGCCGCCGGGCTCGCGCGTGCAGACGACGCGCTCGCCCTGCCCACGCAACCACGCCGCGATCGGCTCGATGTGGCTCGACTTGCCGGCACCGTCGATGCCTTCGAAGGTGACGAAGCGACCGGTCACGGGGAGCTGGCCTTGCGCTGGAACCGGTTCACCGCACGATTGTGATCGGCGAGGCTCTCGCTGAACTCGCTGCTGCCGTCGCCTCGAGCCACGAAATAGAGTGCCTTGGTGGCGTCCGGGTGCATCGTCGCGAGCAGTGCTGCCTTGCCCGGGATCGCGATCGGCGACGGTGGCAGGCCGGTGCGCGTGTAGGTGTTGTAGGGCGTGTCGGCGAGCAGGTCGCGCTTTCGGAGATTGCCGTCGAAGGCGGTGCCGAGCCCGAAGATCACCGTGGGATCGGTCTGCAGAGGCATGCCGATGCGGATGCGATTCAGGAAGACGCCGGCGACGCGGCCGCGGTCGCTGCCGAGCCCGGTTTCCTTCTCGACGATCGACGCCAGCGTCAACGCGTCGTCGGCGCTCTTCAGCGGCGTCGACGGATCGCGCTCCTGCCAAGCGGCGGCGAGTCGCCGTTCCAACGCACGATGGGCACGCGTGAGCACTGCGAGATCGCTTGAGCCCTTGCTGTAGGCGTAGGTGTCGGGATGGAAGCGCCCTTCCGGCGACACGCCCGGAGCACCGATCGCCGCCATCACCGCTTCGTCGCTGAGGCCTGCGGTCGCCGGCTTCAGTGCCTCTGCGCGCGCCAGCTCGGCGCGGATCTGGCGAAAGGTCCAGCCTTCGTTGAGGCGAACGACGGCGAGCGTCTCGTCGCCGCGGACCATCTTCTCGAGCAGCGACATCGGTGTCGTGCCGGAGCCGGCTTCGTAGCTGCCGGCACGGATTCTGCGCGACTTGCCGGACCAGCGGAACCATTCGTAGAGCGCGAACGGCGAGGTCTTCACACCCGCCCTCACCCAAGCCTCGGCGATGTCGCGAGGGGAGCTCCCGGGCTCGATGGAGAGCTCGACCGGATCGCTGGCCAGCACCAGCGGGCGCTCCAGCCAGAAGACGACGGAGGCCGCCGCGGCAATAACCGCAGCGCTGACGAGCGTCAGGGCGATGACGAGCAGCGAGCGCCTGGATTTCATCGCGCTGCGAGCGCCGCGCGGGCATCGATGCCCATCTCGAACGGAGCCATGGAGGCTGATGATAATGGCGCATGAACACAGCGATCTCGCTCGACGGCGCCTGCCGCATCGAAGGCCTCGGCGTCATCCGCGCTGCGGGTGCCGATGCGGCGACGTTCCTTCAGGGACAGCTCACCAACGACGTCGCCAGCCTCTCCGAATCGCGCGCCTGCCTGGCAGGCTTCTGCTCGGCCAAGGGCCGATTGCAGGCGAGCTTCGTCGTCTGGCGCGAGGGTCCCGACAGCTTCTTGCTCGCTTGCTCGCAGGACCTCCTCGCAAACACCCTGAAGCGCCTCGCGATGTTCGTGCTGCGCGCCAAGTGCCGCCTCTCGGACGCCAGTGGCGAGATCGCGCTGTGGGGCGTCGTCGGCGCCAGCGCGGTCGCCCGGCTCGATGGCGCACCACCGTGGCAACTGCGAGAGAACTCAGGGCAAACCATCGTTCGCCTGACCGACGCCGATGGCCTCGTGCGCGCGCTGGTCGCGGCACCTGCGGCCGACGCCGGCGTGGCGGCGGATGCGCCCGCGCTCGACCCCGACGCCTGGCGCTGGCTCGACGTGCGCAGCGGCGTGGTCACGATCGAGGCAGCGACGGTCGACCGCTTCGTGCCGCAGATGGTGAACTTCGAGCTCGTCGGCGGCGTCGATTTCAAGAAGGGCTGCTACCCCGGCCAGGAGGTTGTCGCGCGCAGCCAGTACCGCGGCACGACCAAGCGCAGGACCTTCCTGTTCGAATGCGATGCCCTGCCGAGGCCGGGCGAGGATGTCTTCGCCAGCACCGGCGAAGGCGCTGCTTCCGAAGCCGCCGGGACCGTCGCCACTGCCGCCGCGGGGCCTGGAGGAAGCAGCGCCAGCGCCCTGATCGAAGTGCGCCTGGCCGCTCTCGACAGCGACCTGCGCCTCGGCTCTGCGAGCGGGCCGCAGCTCCGGCAGGTCGACCTGCCCTACCGCGTCGTCGTCGAGGCCGAGCCGGCGCTTTGAGACGAGCAGGCGGCTGCGTGCGCGAACTGTTCGTCTGGTATCGCGTCAACGCCGAGAACGCCGATGCCGCGCGTGACGCGGTGTCCGCGATGCAGGCCGCGCTCTGCGCCGACATCGACGGACTGGTCGCCCGTGTGCTCGCCCGCAGCGGCGACGGCGCGGCGCTGCAGACCTGGATGGAAGCCTACGCACGACCGGCGCACGATGCGGGCGTCGATGCCGACATTGCAGCCCGCATCGAATTGCACGCCCGGTCGCTGACCAGGCTGATCGACGGCGAGCGCCATGGCGAAGCCTTCGCGCCGATCACGCCCCTCGATCAGAAGGCGCGCGACATCTCGACGTGAGCGATGCCGGCCTCGTCGAACTCCGGGCCGCGGCGAGCGAAGCCGGCGCGCTCGTAGAACGCGGCGGCCGACAGTTGCGCGTGCAGCACCGCCTCGCGGTCGCCGCGGGCCGCCGCGGCAGCGAGCAAGGCATCGAGGACGGCACGGCCGACGCCGCCGTGGCGCGAGCCCGCCGTCACCGCCATGCGGCCGATCTTGGCGACACCGGGCACATGCTCGAGCATCCGCCCGGTCGCGAGCGGCCGGCCGAGGCGGTTGAAGGCGACAGCGTGGATGGCGATGTCGTCGACGTCGTCCCATTCCATGTCGGCGGCGATCTTCTGCTCGGTGATGAACACCTGTTCGCGGATCGGCCGCGCCGCCGATTCGAGCTCGTGCCAGCCACCGACGCGGACCTCGATCATCGGCAGACCGGCCTCGAAGGCATCGAACAGCGCCCGCAAGGGCGGCGGCACCGGCCTGGCGATCTTCAGCCCCGGATCGGCGAACACATACGTGAGCTCGCAGCTCACCAGCAGCTCTTCGCCGCGGAAGGCGCCGCCGACGAAGGTCATCGAGGAGGTGCCGATGCGAGCGCAGCGCATGCCGATTTCCAGGACATCGTCGTAGCGCGCCGAGCCGAGGTATCCGAGCGTCGCCTTGCGGACGAAGAGGTCGCCGTCGAACGCGGCGACGGTTGCAGCGTAAGGCGCCGCCAGCGCTCGCCAATAGCCGGCGATGGCGGTGTCGAAGTACATCAGATAGTGGCCGTTGAAGACGATCTGCTGAGCATCGATCTCGGCCCAGCGCACGCGCAGCCGCTCGTGGAATCGGAAGTCGGAAAGCTGCATCGTCGGGGCCGTCTCGAAGGCGCCGCAGTGTGCCAGACTGAGGCATGGCACTCATCAACTACATCACCCAGGTCCAGCTCGATTTCGGCGCGTTGAAGCTACTCCCGCAGGAGCTCGAACGCGCGCGCATCTCGCGGCCGCTCATCGTCACCGATGCCGGCGTGCGCGCAGCGGGCCTGTTCGACCGCGCCGTCGCGGTGCTCGGCGGCAAGCCGCACGCCGTCTTCGACGCGACGCCTTCGAACCCGACCGAGCGCGCCGTCCGCGCTGCTGCGAAGGTCTACCTCGATGAGGGCTGCGACGGCCTCGTCGCGCTCGGTGGCGGCTCGAGCATCGACCTCGCCAAAGGCGTCGCCATCGCCGCCACCCACGACGGCCCGCTCGCCGGCTACGCCACCATCGAAGGCGGCAGCCCGCGCATCAGCGAACGGGTGGCGCCGCTGATCGCCATCCCGACGACGGCAGGCACCGGCAGCGAAGTGGCACGCGGCGCCATCGTCATCGTCGACGATGGCAGAAAGCTCGGCTTCCACAGCTGGCACCTGGTGCCCAAGGGCGCTCTCTGCGATCCCGAGCTCACGCTCGGCCTGCCACCGGCGCTGACGGCAGCGACCGGCATGGACGCAATCGCCCACTGCATGGAGACATTCATGGCGCCGGCCGTGAACCCGCCTGCCGACGGCATCGCACTCGACGGACTCGAGCGTGCCTGGGGCCACATCGAACGGGCCACGCGCGACGGCAGCGACCGGCAGGCCCGCTTCAACATGATGAGCGCGAGCATGCAGGGCGCGATGGCGTTCCAGAAGGGACTCGGCTGCGTGCACAGCCTCAGCCACAGCCTCGGCGGCGTTGATCCACGCTTGCATCACGGCACGCTCAACGCGATGTTCCTGCCGGCCGTGGTGCGCTTCAACGCCAATGCGCCGAGCATCGTCGAGGAGCGTCGCCTCGAGCGCATGGCGCATGCGATGGGGCTACCGCGGAGCGACGACGCTGCCGATCAGGTGGCCACCGAGATCCGGTCCATGAACGGCCGCCTCGGCCTGCCGACCGGACTGGCCGCGCTCCGCGTCACTGCGGCGATGTTCGACCGCATCATCGACGGCGCCCTGGCCGATCACTGCCACAAGACCGGCCCTCGCCTGGCGACGCGAGACGACTACGTGCGAATGCTGGAGGATTCGATGTAGGCCGCGGCCCGTGTCATCCTGAGCGTCAGCGAAGGATCTCGTCTTCGGTCGCCGGAGATCCTTCACTTTGCTCAGGAAGACATTCGGCCGTCGTCGTCACTTCGGCGGCAACCCGGGCCTCCACCGGCCATGCCGCCAGGTACTCGCGCCAGTGCGGCTCGTCGATGCCGGCCACGACCTCGCGCGTCGCTGCGATCTCCCGCCGGTAGCCGGTCTCGTCGAGGCGACCGCGCATCTTCTCGAAGCGGCACCAGAGCAGGTAGGTGTTCATCGCGTCGGTCTCGCAATAGCGGCGGATCTCGTCGGTCTTGCCGGCGAGGTAGCCCGAGTAGACCTGGGAGCCGTCCATGCCGAGCTTGCCGGGAAAGCCGCACAGCTTGGCCATGGCGTCGAGCGGCGCGTTGCCGCGCGCCTGGTACATCGCCAGCAGGTCCATCAGGTCGATGTGGCGCAGGTGGTAGCGGCTGATGTAGCTGTTGTAGCGGTACTCGCGATCGTCGTCGCCCATGTCCCAGTACTTGCCGGCGACGACGCCGTGGCGCAGGCCGCGCTGCTGCAGCACCGGCAGGTCGAAGCCGCCGCCGTTCCAGCTGACGAGCTGCGGCTTGTGCTGCTCGATGCGGTCGAAGAAGGCCTGGATGATCTCGCCCTCCTGGCTGCGGCCGTCAACTTCACCGTCGACGAACGAGCGCACCTGCAGGCCACGGGCGCTGCGGAATACGCATGAGATGACGAGCACGCGCTGCAGGTGCAGCGGCATGAAGTCGCTCTTGTTGCGCGAGGCGCGGTCGGCGATCTCGGCGGCGTAGACCTCGGCATCGGTCATCGACGCGTCGGCTCCGCGCAGGAGGCGCAGGCCGGCGACGTCGGGGATCGACTCGATGTCGAAGGCGAGGACCGAGGTCATGCGCGGTCCTGGATAGAGGTTCAGCGGTTCGGCAGCAGCCGGGCCGGATCGATCGGCTTGCCCTGGCGGCGGATCTCGAAATGCAGTTGCACGCTGTCGGCATCGGTCGAGCCCATCTCCGCGATCTTTTGGCCTTTGCGCACGGTCTGGTCGTCCTTCACCAACAGGGTCTGGTTGTGAGCGTAGGCGGTGAGGTAGGTCGCGTTGTGCTTGAGGATGACGAGGTTGCCGTAGCCGCGCAGGCCCGAGCCGGCATAGACGACGCGACCGTCGGCTGCGGCGAGCACCGGGTCGCCGGCCTTGCCGCGAAAGACCAGGCCCTTGTTGCGGGCCTCGTCGAACGGCGCCGCGACGGTGCCTCCGGCAGGCCAGCCCCAGGCGATGTCGTCGTCGCCTTCCCTGGGCAGCGGGGCCGGCGCGGGTGCAGGATTCGGCACGACCGGCGCGGCAGCAGCGACGGCCGGGGTCGACGCCGCCGATGTCGATGCTGCCGGTGCAGGCCGCGAATCGAGCGGCCGCGTCTCGACCTTCGAGCTCGCGACCGGCCGCGCCGTCGCGCTCGCCGGATCGACGCCGGGCGGCACGACGCGAAGGACCTGCCCGACCTCGATCAGGTTCGGGTTGTCGAGGTTGTTCCAGCGAACCAGATCCTTCCAGTTCTGGCCGTTGTCGAGGCCGATCCTGATGAGCGTGTCGCCCGGCTTGATCGTGTAGTAGCCGGCCCGCGGTGCGCCCTCCGGCGAAGCCGCCCGCGATGCTTCGCCGGCCGCGCCGCCGACCGCCGGACTGGCGGCTGCGAGCGTGGCCCGGGGTGTGGCGGATCGATCTTCGACGGGCGCCCGGTTGGGCGTCGTGCTGCAGCCAGCGAACAGCGCGGCAGCGAGGAGGACAGCAGCACCCAGCGGGGTGCGCGCGGCCGTGACGGCAGTCAGGGGCATTGAATCGGTCGTTCTTCGAGGTCAGCGGACAAGGCCGGATTTTAGAGGAACGAACTTCACCGCTTCGTGAACGCTGTGGGCAAAACCATGCCCGTTGCGATCGACGACGACGAGGGCCTGGCCGCCACCGGCCTGCTGCACCGGCGACACCAATCGGCCGCCGACGGCGAGCTGATCGAGCCAGGCCTGCGGCAGCTCAGCGCCACCCGCCGCGGCGATGATGCTGTCGTAGGGCGCACCGGGCGGATGGCCGAGCATGCCGTCGCCATGCACAAGGCGAAGCCGGTGCGAGCGCATCGGCGCCAGCAATGCCCGCGCCTTCTCGTGCAGCGGCCCGAGCCGCTCGACCGAGACCACGCGGACCGCCAGCTCGCACAGAAGCGCCGCTTGATAGCCGCAGCCGGTGCCGACCTCGAGGACGGCACCGAGACGCTGGCTGCTGCGCGCATTGCTGCCGTCGAACAGCAGCTCGATCATGCGGGCCACGACCGAGGGCTTCGAGATCGTCTGGCCGTGGCCGATCGGCAGGCTGGTGTCTTCGTAGGCCTGCGTCGCCAGTGCCGCATCGACGAAGTGGTGGCGCGGCACCGTGTTGAAGGCGGCGAGCACGGCCGCGTGGCCGATGCCCCCGGCGCGAAGGCGATCCGTCATGCGGCGGCGCACATCGGCGGAGTCGAGGCCGAGGCCGGCGGGCGGCAGCCGTCGTCCCGAGTCGGCGTGGGCGGCGGCAGCGTGGCGTTGTGGGCGCAGCAGCGAGCGTGGCGACGGCACTGCGCTGCCCATCGTCGCCGGCTTGGCGACACCGGGAAGGCGGTCCAGGATCAGGGGAAACTTGCGCGGCGGTCGTTCGCCGGAGGTCATCGGCGTGCCGTTTCCGTCCAGCGTCGCCACTGCGGCAAGGTGGCGTGGTCGGTGAGGTCGACGTGCAGCGGTGTGATCGAGACCTCGCCGTTCGAGGTGGCGTGGAAGTCGGTGCCGGGACCCGCCTCGCGGGCATCGCCGGCTGGTCCGATCCAGTAAAGCGTGTCGCCGCGCGGACTCTCCTGCCGGATCACCGGCTCGCTGGCGTGGCGGCGGCCGAGACGGGTGGTGCGGCGCGGCAGCGTGTCGGCGTCAGCCCGGTTCGGGATGTTGACGTTGAGCAGGAAATGCGCGGTTTCAGGCGGTTCGCGCAGGACGTGCTCGATGACGCTGCGGGCGACGCGGCCGGCCGCCTCGAGTTCCTTCCAGCCCTTTTCCACCTGCGAGAACGCGATCGCCGGAACGCCGAACAGGAAGCCCTCCATCGCGGCCGCGACGGTGCCGGAGTAGAGCGTGTCGTCGCCCATGTTGGCACCCTGGTTGATGCCCGACACGACCAGATCCGGTCGATGCTCAAGCAGCCCCGACAGTGCCAGATGCACGCAGTCCGACGGCGTGCCGTTGATGTAGCGATAGCCGTTGGTCGCGGTGTAGACGGAGAGGCCGCGATTGAGCGTCAGCGAGTTCGAGGTGCCGCTGGCGTTCTGCTCGGGCGCCACGATGTCGAGGTCGCCGAGACCGCGACAGGCCTCGACGAGCATCGCCAGGCCGGGTGCGAGGTAGCCGTCGTCGTTGGCGATGAGGATGCGCATCGGCGGATTGTAGGAGTCGTCTCCGCGGCGCTGCGGCCTGCGGCGGCCCCTGCGTATCATCGTTCGCACCGGGGGCCGACGGCGCCCGCCACCCACTGACGAGACTCGAACCATGCACGCCTGGCTCTGCGAAAACCCGATCGGTGTCGAAGCGCTCGAATGGAAGGAACTGCCGACGCCGATGCCGAAGGCGGGCGAGGTCCGCATCGCGATCCGCGCCGCCAGCCTCAATTTTCCGGATCTGCTGATCGTGCAGAACAAGTACCAGATGAAGCCGCCGCTGCCGTTCGTGCCCGGCTCGGAATACGCCGGCATCGTCGAAGCCGTGGGCGACGGCGTCACGCACCTGAAGGTCGGCGATGCCGTCGCGGCATTCGGCGGCACCGGCGGCTTCGGCACCCACGCGGTCGTCAACGCCGGCGTCGTGATGCCGCTGCCGGCCGGCTTCGCCTTCGACGACGCAGCCGCGTTCGTGCTCACCTACGGCACCACGCACCATGCGCTCGTCGACCGCGCCGCGATGAAGGCGGGCGAGACGCTGCTGGTGCTCGGTGCAGCCGGAGGCGTCGGCACCGCGGCGATCCAGATCGGCAAGGTGATGGGCGCACGAGTGATTGCGGCGGCGTCGAGCGACGAGAAGTGCGAGCTCTGCCGCTCGATCGGCGCCGACGCCACGATCAACTACACCAGCGCGAACATCCGCGACGAGCTGAAGAAGCTCACCGACGGCAAGGGCCCCGACGTGGTCTACGACCCGGTCGGCGGCGATCTCGCCGAGCCGGTGTTCCGCTCGATCGCCTGGCGCGGCCGCTACCTCGTGGTCGGCTTCGCTCAGGGCGGCATCCCGGCCCTGCCCTTCAACCTCGCGTTGCTCAAAGGCGCCTCGATCGTCGGCGTGTTCTGGGGCGACTTCGCGCGCCGCGAACCGAAGGCGCACGCGAAGGCGCTGGCCGAACTGGCCGGCTGGTACGCGGCCGGTCGCATCAAGCCGGTGATCGATCGACGGATGCCGATGCGCGAGTTGCCAGCGGCCTACGCCCTCATGGGCAGCCGTAAAGTACGCGGCAAGTTGGTGATGACGAACGAGTGATCGGGAGCCAGCGTGCTCAGCGACCCGGCGCCCAAAGTCGCGTCTTGGCGCTCTTTTCGTAGGCCATGCCCTTGGGGTAGCTGATCAGCTCGATATGCATGCCCCAAGGCGTGAGCACGTAAGTAATCGTCTGGCCCGAGGCCGGACCTTCCTTGATGGGAAACGGACCCATGAAGGTCGTCAGACCGTCGGCTCTGGCCTTGCCGACAGCGGCCTCGATGTCCTTGACATAGAAGGCGATGTGATGTCCGCCGTAGTCGCTGTTCTTCGGCTCCTCAGTCCTTTGCTCCGGAGCGCTGTACTGGAACAACTCGATGTTCGAGCCCTGACCACAGCGCATCATCACGATCTGTTTGATGACGGCGCGCGGATCGACGTTGACGAGATCCCGCATGAACGTTCCCTTGTCGTCCATGAACGGGCCGAAGCGGAACGCCTCCTTGCAGCCGACCACGTCCTGGAAGAACGCCACCGCCTGCTCAACGTCGGGCACGGTCACGCCGATGTGATCGATCCCGCGGACGCCGGGGATCGTCCTGTCGCCGCCCCAGGCAGCTGCGCCGTGCAAGGCGAGAACGACGCAGACCGCTGACGAGAGGAATTTTTTCATGATGCTGGTGGGGTGGCTGATGGGGCTCGAACCCACGACAACAGGAATCACAATCCTGGACTCTACCAACTGAGCTACAGCCACCACCGAAGCGCGAATTATAGCGAGCGGTCAGCCGCCAGAGCAGATCGCGGCACGACGCTACCGAGGCGTCGCGACGCCGCTCAGCGTGGCTCGCTGGCGGCGGCCGCTTCGCGCGACGCGGCCAGGGCGGCGCTGTCGATCGTGACCTTGTAGCGCGACTTCAATGCGGCGTAGAAGGCCTGCGCTTCGGCATCGCCCCAGACCTGCGCATACTGACTGTTCGCCTTGGCCGCATCGGCGACGGCCGGGTCGCGGCCTGCGACCTTCGTGATGCGGGCGACGGCGTAGCCCTGATCGCCGAGG
>Ga0209724_1005144_pt1 | contig 10084 bp, 6 predicted proteins | sample grotaG_FD_184143 | JGI IMG/M metagenome (GOLD analysis project Ga0209724, IMG submission 184143) | Glacier valley bacterial and archeal communities from Borup Fiord, Nunavut, Canada, to study Microbial Dark Matter (Phase II) -... | ecosystem: Environmental > Aquatic > Freshwater > Ice > Glacier ... | reverse complement strand
AAACGGTCACAAAAGCCAGATAATCTTGCGATCTCCTCAATTGGTTCGGTGGTATGGTGAAGTAAAATGCTCGTTTTCTGCACCCTTCGCTCTCTTACAAATTGCTGGGGAGGAATACCGATTTCCTCTTTGAAAATGCGGGCAAAAGAATTGACTGCCATGTTTGCCACCTGTGCTAACCTTTTGTTGGTAAGTTCTTCCGAAATATGATCCTCAATATCCCTTAAAACATTCAGAATTCGTTGATCGGTTGTTGCAAGGTTCCAGAACTCTTTCGGGATTTGACTTACTGCCAGAATGATGATTTTATAAATCAGCAGACTGGACTGCACTGATAACTGAACATTGTTTTGCTGAAGACTAAATGACAGTTCGTCCAGATCCATTTGCAAATCGTTTGAAACTTCAAAGGAGAACAGTTGCGGAGCTATAAAGTCATATGGCATACCAAGGTTAAAATGGATAAACAGATGCAAAACAGCTCCTTCGCTTAGTAAACCTGCTTCTGTTTCACCCTCTCCTACCCTTCCACCTTCCAGGCTGTAGCCCGAAGGTGGTATCGTATTTTCCTTTAACCGGCTTGAGAATGCAGTATAAGGCGGAATCAGAATCACCTGGTTTGGCGTTAATTCGATTGTTTTTCCGGCAAATGAGATAATTCCGCCGTAACTTTTATTCCAGTAAATACGCCAGTAAGGAAATGACATATTCCGGCTTTCCCAGTTCTTGAGCCACCAGAACCTGCAACACAACAAATTAATATTCAATCCCGAAAATAATTGGGGAATATTTGATGGATCACCTTTATCGGGTACTTTGAAAAACTTCATTTTGGGAAAGTGAGACGGAATGAAATTAATATATACACAAAGATATCAAAATAAAGGAAAGTATTTAGGAAGCAAATCAACTGTTAAAGTAAAGAAAATGACATGCTAAAAAAATAAATATGTGCAGGTAAGCCAAAATAATTCACAATAAAAGATTTACAATGGACTATATTCCATGTTTACAATATACACAAAAATGGTTTTCTAATCCATAGCAATTGAAGAAGGCTCAAGCTACATTTGACATGAAAAAAAACTTTTTATCTTTGCTTCCATACAAACAACTACTATGCTTAAAGGAATATCCCCTTTGATTAGTCCGGAACTGCTCAGTGTTCTGGCAAGAATGGGTCATGGCGACGAAATCGTACTGGCCGATGCCCACTTCCCCGGCGAAACTTTCAATACGCGTGTCTTACGTGCCGATGGATTAAAAATAGCAGATCTTCTGTCCGCTATTTTGCCCCTTTTTGAACTCGATGCTTATGTTCCGCACCCGCTGGCCATGATGGCAGCTGTTCCGGGAGATTCGCTTGATCCGCGTGTTGAAGAGGGTTATCTGAAAAGTATTCACCAATCGAATCCCTCGGTTGCTCCAATTGAACAAATCGAAAGATTCGCTTTTTACGAACGGGCAAAAAGCGCTTTCGCAGTTGTAATGACCGGTGAAACTGCCAAATACGGAAATATTATTCTAAAAAAAGGGGTTACTCCAATATTTTAAACTTATCTTCAAATGAACATTTCTAAATCATCCAAGCTGATTACGCCCGGATATACCCTGACGTTTATCCTCGTAACTTCTTTATTCTTTTTATGGGCTTTGCCTAACAATCTAAATGACATCCTGATACCACAGTTCATGAAGTCATTCGAACTTAGCCGGTTTGAGGCCGGCCTTGTACAGTCGGCATTTTACCTGGGGTACTTTGTGTTCGCACTACCGGCAGCCCTTATTATGGATCGGTTTGGATACAAAGCCGGGTTATTATCAGGTTTATTGATCTTCGCAGCCGGATGTTTCTTATTCTGGCCGGCAGCCCTGGCCGGTAAATTTGGGTTCTTTCTAGGTGCACTCTTTATAATTGCTGCGGGACTTGCTTTTCTCGAAACCGGATCAAATTCTTTTATTTCCATTTTGGGTGATCCTGAAAAATCGGAACAACGGCTAAATTTGGCTCAGTCTTTCAATCCATTGGGTTCAATGGCCGGAGTTCTTGTCGGAACTGTCTTTATTTTTTCGGGAACAGAACTATCAACCACCGGAATAGAGGAAATGAAGGCATTGGGGACTTACAATCAATACCTTCACGATGAAATCATGCGTGTCGGTCCACCTTACCTGATTATTGGAACAATTATTTTGATCTGTGCATTTTTAATCTGGAGGGCAAAATTCCCTGAAGGGGACAAAAGAGCAGCGGGATCTACCCAAAATCACGGAAAATTTTCTGAACTGATCAAATACCCGCACTTCATTAAAGGAGTTATTGCACAATTCTTTTACGTTGGTGCGCAGGTTGGTACATGGAGCTTCCTGATTCAGTATACCAAAGATTACATGAATAAATCGGAAAAAGAAGCTGGATTGTACCTGACCATTTCGTTGCTCGCTTTTGGCGTTGGACGCTTTGCCTCTACCGCCATGATGAAAAAATTTGAACCTAAAAAACTGATGGGAATTTACAGCTTTATCAACATTGGGATGGTAGCCCTTGCAGTAATTACTCCCGGATTTATTGGTGGTTGGGCATTGATTCTATCGAGTTTCTTTATGTCATTGATGTTCCCGACCATTTTTGCACTCGGTATTAAAGGATTAGGACCAAACACTAAAATCGGAGCTTCAGGAATTATTATGGCCATTATTGGTGGAGCCATCTGGACACCATTGATGGGTTATATTTCGGACCAGACTCACAGCATGGCACTTGCCATGATTGTGCCACTCATCAGCTATATCTATGTATGCTATTATGCCTTCATCGGCTCAAAACCTTCCGGACCTATTTATGACAGTACCGACGAAAAGGTAATTGTTGCACATTAACAGATGGATGAAAGTGATGCAGGTGAGAAAAGTAAGTTAGGTAATTGTTGTCGAACCCGCTGAAAAATGATTATAAATTTTAACACCAAACAATTATAAGAAATGAAGAAAACTTTTTTATCACTGTTGATCTGTGTGTTTGCAGTCAGCGCTTTCGGGCAGTCGAAACCCGACAAGATGGATTGGTGGAAAGAGGCCAAATTTGGTTTGTTTATCCATTGGGGTGTGTATTCTGTTCCTGCCGGCGTCTATGATGGGAAAGACGTTGAAGGTATTGGTGAATGGATCATGAACCGTGGTAAAATCCCAACCGCCAGGTACCAGGCATATGCCAAAGAATTTAATCCGGTGAAATACGATCCGGAAGCATGGGTAAAGATGGCCAAAGATGCCGGGATGAAATACCTGGTTATCACTTCGAAACATCACGACGGCTTTACTTTATTCGAAACAAAAGCTTCGAAATGGAACATAGTTGAGGCAACGCCTTACGGTAAAGATCTGCTCAAACCACTGGCTGACGCTTGTCACAAGAACGGTATCAAACTTGGATTTTACTATTCTCAGGCTCAGGACTGGAATAACCAGGGCGGTGCTGCCAGCGGAGGCCATTGGGACAAAGCACAGGATGGTTCGATGGATGAATACATTGATAAAGTAGCTGTTCCACAGGTGAAGGAAATCCTTTCCAATTACGGGCAAGTCGATATTCTATGGTGGGATACCCCAACTGACATGACGAAAGAACGTGCTGATAATTTTCTGCCAATACTGGCGAAATATCCTAATCTGATCACGAACAATAGATTAGGCGGAGGGTATAATGGCGACACTGAAACACCTGAACAATTTGTTCCGGCCACCGGATTTCCGGGTCGCAACTGGGAAACCTGTATGACAATGAACGATACATGGGGTTACAAATCGAAAGATAACAAATGGAAATCGACGAAAGAGATCATTCAGACGTTGATCGATATCGTTAGCAAAGGAGGTAATTACCTGCTGAATGTTGGACCAACCTCAGAAGGTCTTGTTCCACAGCCAAGTATCGAAAGACTCGCAGAAGTTGGAAAATGGATGAAAATTAACGGAGAAGCCATCTATGGAACAACAGCCAGTCCGTTTAGCTACCTTCCCTGGGGAAGGTGTACTCAAAAAGGAAACAAACTCTATCTTCATGTCTTCGACTGGCCAGAAGATGGAAAAATAGCTCTTCCGGTACTCAACAAAATTTCAAGAGCTTACCAGCTGTCTGATCCCAAAAAAACACTGAAAGTAGAAAAATCGAAGTCTAAAAGCACAATTATACTTACAGGTAATGCTCCGGACAAAATAGCTTCCGTTGTGGTTGTTGAATTAAACAGCGCACCTGAAGTACTTCCTTTACCTTCCGCAGGAAAACGAGCAACAGCGTCATCTGAAAAAGAGGGAACTTCAGCTAAAAATCTTTTCAACGGAAACCCAAAAGACAAATGGCAGCCAACAGCTGAAGACAAAGACAAATGGGTAGAAGTTGATTTGGGCGAAGAAACTGCAATTGGCGCATTCTCGATTGTTGAACCCTGGCATCCATGGGACAACAAAGGTCAAAAAATCGAGATTCAATTTAAATCGGGAGACAAATGGGCGGTTGCTTTTGCGGTAACTACAAACGGAACAGGCCATACGGCTTCTTTCAAACCTGTTTCTGCACGCTATTTCCGACTGAAAATTGTTGAGGCAAAAGATCCGACTTTAAACGAATGGATTCTTTTCAGGGCAGATTGACCATCATCAATTAAGACACAATAATCATAAATTATTTCCTTACTTTTCGCGTCCCTTTCCATTTCATGGGAATGGGACGCGATTTTGATATAGAACCATTAATAAAAGAAGACTGAACTATTTAATCGCACCGTTTTGCACTTTTTAGAAAACCAAATAGATTAAAATGAAATAGCCATGATTGAGGAATCACCAACCGAAATAAATGTTTCATCATGGCTATTCCATGTGACCTTTAAAAAACAAATTATATACACATGAAACTTCACCGCATTACAATCACGATCATGCTGATTTTTAGCGTCCTTTTTCTTCAGGCACAAAAAGGAGAATCAGACCTGAAACATTGGCCCAAAGGTTCCTCTCCTACTGAAATTGGGAAACGAATCGTCGTTAAATTTTTGAATACGCCGCATTCCCGGTATGGAAATACCCACCCTGAAGTACCACCTACACAAATCACCTATCCGGATGTATGTGCATGGCTTGGAGGACTTTGGTTTTCACAAGTGACAAATGATAAACCGATGCACAGTCAGCTTGAAGCACGTTTTAATCCGCTTTTTGATGCTCAGAAAAACTTGTTGCCGAAACCTAACCATGTTGATAACAACGTGTTTGGTTCATTAGCTTTCGAATTATACCTTCAGACGAAAGAAAAGAAGTACCTCGATCTTGGATTGACTTATGCCGATGCGCAATGGACGCTTCCCGAAAATGCCAAACCAGAAGAAAAAGCCTACGCAGACAAAGGTTTTTCATGGCAAACCAGGATTTGGATCGACGATATGTTCATGATTACGGCAGTACAATCTCAAGCATATCGCGCAACCGGCGATCGCAAATACATCGACCGCGCTGCCCGGGAGATGGTACTTTACCTCGATAAGATTCAATTGGAAAATGGGCTTTTCTACCATTCACCTGAGGCTCATTTCAGTTGGGGACGCGGAAACGGATGGATGGCTGTTGGAATGGCAGAGATGTTGCGCAACATACCAAAAGACAATCCAGATAAAGCCCGTATCATGGAAGGTTACCGGAAAATGATGTCAGCATTGCTGAAATTCCAGGAGAAAGAAGGTATGTGGCTACAAATTATCGACGACCAGGAAGCGTGGAAAGAGACATCGGGAACTGCAATGTTCACCTATGCGATGATTACGGGCGTTAAAAATGGCTGGCTCGACAAAAAAACATATGGAACTGCCGCCCGTAAAGGTTGGCTTGCTCTGATTACCTATATCAATCAGAACGATGAACTGACAGAAGTTTGCGAAGGCACCAATATCAAAAATGACAGGAACCATTACATGCAACGGAAACGCATCGTTGGCGATTTACATGGACAGGCACCTTTAATATGGTGCGCAACAGCACTTCTTCGCTAAAGAAAGAACTGTTTATTTTCCAAAATGGGAAATATCACTATTGAATAATTTTCACTCAACAATAACTATTTAAAGAACAAACAATGAAAAAAACAATGAAACAACTGGCAATCATTGCTGTACTATTAATTACAACCACACAACTCGTTGCCGCGGCTGGACGCGATTTCTATCAGATTCAGGTCTATCGGCTTAACTCAAAAGCACAAGAAGCACGTACCGATAATTTTCTGAAAATTGCCTATTTACCTGCCTTGCACCGGGCAGGAATTAAAACCGTAGGGGTTTTTAAACCAATTCCGTCAGATACCATCTCCGGAAATCAAATCATAGTTTGGCTACCTTTAGCCTCACTTGACCAGTTAGATAAACTGCAATTAACGCTTTCTAAAGACATGGCATATCAGACAGCCGGATCCGATTTTTTAAATGCTCCGTTTGACAATGTACCTTTTCAAAGGAAAGAATCAATCCTGTTAAAAGCATTTTCGGACGCTCCAACTTTTTTTATCCCAAAGCACAAAACCAAGCCATCAGAAAGAATTTATGAACTAAGGAGTTACGAAGGTCCTGCTGAAAATCTTTTTCGTCAAAAGGTGAAGATGTTCAACGAAGGCGGTGAAATAAAACTTTTTAAATCACTCGATTTCAATGCTATTTTCTATGCTGAAGTACTTTCAGGAAGTACAATGCCAAATCTGATGTACCTAACAACTTTTGCCGACATGGCTGCACACGATGCCCACTGGAACGCTTTCAGAGAACATCCCGAATGGAAAAAGCTTTCAGCTCTCAGTGAATACCAGCATACCGTCTCTAAATCGGTAAAATTGCTGCTTTATCCGACCGATTATTCAGATTTATAACAAACGACGCCCTGTCAGAGGCAAAATGGGCAAATCTAAATTCAGGAAGATTCTTGAATAACTAAATCAGTGTATTTCTGATTATTACAAATACCCGGAATAAATTATTCCGGGTATTCGACGATTGTTGTGCAAAAATTCAGCAAGGCATGTAATTAAAAAGAATATCATTGTAAATAATTTATTTATCAGTAATATATCATTGATTTACAATACCATTACAACGACTTCTTGTTGTCGTTCATTTACGTCCTTCAATAAAGAATGAAGAAAATGTTTGAACTTAGGGTTTGATTTTCTTTACTTTGCAAAAAATTTTAGAAGCACCAAAATCATCCTTCAAAAGTATGGAAGAGAATCTGGTAATCGTCGAATCGCCTGCCAAGGCCAAAACAATTGAGAAAATACTGGGAAAGGATTTCCTGGTAAAATCAAGTTTTGGACACATCCGTGATCTGGATAAAAAAGATTTCGGAGTTGATATCAATAATAATTATCAACCAAATTATATCATATCGGAAGACAAGAAAAAGGTTGTCACCGAATTAAAAAAATGTGCCAAGGCCGCCACGAAGGTTTGGATCGCTTCTGATGAGGACCGGGAGGGAGAGGCTATTGCCTGGCATTTGATGGAGGTATTGCACCTCGATCCAGAAAAGACAAACAGAATTGTCTTTCACGAGATTACGAAAGATGCAATATTAAAGGCCATTGAGAATCCACGACGTCTGAACAGGGATCTTGTTGATGCACAACAAGCCCGTCGAATACTCGACCGGTTGGTCGGATTTGAAATTTCACCGGTTCTTTGGAAGAAAGTAAAACCATCGCTTTCAGCCGGAAGGGTTCAATCAGTAGCCGTACGGCTCATTGTTGACCGCGAACGTGAAATAACTAATTTTCAAAGCGTTCCATTCTTTAGGGTAAATGCCATCTTTTTAGTTCCCGAGAATAATGGTAAGATTACACCACTGAAAGCGGAGTTAAACAACCGTTTCGAAACGGCAAAAGAAGCGAGAGCTTTTCTTGAAAAATGCATAGGTTCGGAATTCACAATTGCGGACATTGTTACCCGTCCTGCCAAAAAATCACCAGCTGCCCCGTTTACAACTTCCACGCTTCAACAGGAAGCCAGCCGGAAACTTGGGTTCCCGGTAGGTTTAACGATGTCGGTAGCTCAAAAACTATACGAATCAGGATTTATCACTTATATGCGTACCGATTCAACAACCCTTTCTGATACAGCACTCCAGGCTGCCAAGAAAAAAATAATTGAATCCTATGGTGACAAATATGTAAAAATCCGCCATTATAAAACAAAGGTTAAAGGAGCCCAGGAGGCGCATGAGGCCATTCGCCCAACCTACTTAGACCAGGAAGATGTAAAAGGCACACCGCAGGAGCAAAAGCTTTACAGTCTGATCTGGAAACGGACATTGGCTTCGCAAATGGCTGATGCCGAAATAGAAAGAACAACCGTAAATATTACAGTTTCAAAAGCAAAAGAGATTTTTGTTGCTGCCGGCGAAGTACTCCGGTTTGATGGATTTCTTGGTGTCTATATGGAATCATCGGATGATGAAACCAATGGTGAGGACGAGAAAGGAATGCTTCCGATACTTACGGTTCATCAAAAATTAGATCCGGAAGTAATTCAGGCACTTGAAAGATTTTCTCAAAAATCAGCACGGTACACAGAAGCAAGCCTGGTTCGCAAACTCGAAGAGTTGGGAATCGGCCGGCCATCAACCTATGCACCAACAATTACAACGATACAGGCACGCGAATATGTGATCAAGGAGGATCGTGAAGGAACAGAACGTTCATTTCTGACGCTAACCCTTCGTGAAACAACAATTAGCGAAGAGGTTAAAACCGAAATCACCGGTGCGGAGAAATCAAAACTCTTTCCAACAGATATTGGTCTTGTTGTCAACGATTTTCTGGTCAAATATTTTGAATCAATCGTTGACTTCAATTTTACTGCCTCCGTTGAAAAACAATTCGACGAAATTGCGGAAGGGCAATTGGTCTGGAATGAAATGATTGACGGCTTCTATCGTCCTTTTCATCTGACAATAGAAGATGCGCTGAATAATTCAGAACGGGCCAGGGGCGAAAGGAGTCTGGGTACTGATCCGGTTACCGGAAAAGCAGTATCAGCAAAAATCGGCCGGTTTGGTCCGTTTGTCCAGTTGGGAGAAGTTGTTGAAGGAAGCGAGGAAAAACCTCAGTTTGCTAGTCTTCAGAAAGGGCAGAGTATTGAGACAATTTCGCTGGAGGAAGCGATGAAACTATTTGATCTTCCGCGTGATCTGGGAATATTTGAAGATAAGAAAGTCATAGTTGGGATTGGAAGATTTGGTCCTTATGTACGCCACGATGGTAACTTTGTTTCGCTGAAAAAAGGAATCGACGAACCAATGGAGGTAACGATCGAGCGTGCAATCGAATTGATTGAAGAAAAAAGAGAGCAAACTATAAAATCTGTCCTAAAAACGTTCACCGAAGAGCCGGATATCAGGATTCTTGAAGGGCGTTGGGGTCCTTACATCTCCTTTAAAAAAGGAAATTATAAGATAAAAAAAGGAACCGATATCGACGCGCTGACAGTGGCTGACTGCAAATTGATCATCGAGACCGAAGGAGCAAAGCCTAAAACAAGTAAAAGACGGGCTAAATAAATTACCAAACGGCTTGTGAAGCATCAGATATTTTGAGGAGCTAACCATTAATTCTGTTTCCTATGTTGAACGAACTGATTGTACCTGCGTCAGCGTTAGAAGTTGTAAAACAATACGAAGGGAGCTCCGATCAATTAGGGCATTTTCTGAAAAGTCAGGTCTGGGATGCTGATCATCTCCCTCATGTCGCTATTTTAGGACTGCCTGAAGGAAGAGGCTCAGGCTGCCAGCAGGTAGCAGAAGCTCCCGATGCAATCAGAAGTCATTTATATGCGCTAACAGCCTTTCCTCCCGAAATTAATATTATCGATCTTGGTAATATTATATGTGGCAACGAATTAAAAGATACTTATGCTGCAGTGAAAATAGTAGCAGAAGAGCTCTCAGTGCACAATATCCCCCTGTTAATTTTAGGAGGAAGTCAGGAGCTGACTGTTCCGCTCATTGACGGGTTCGATCAACCGGAATTTAAACTCGTAATCGTCGATGATCG